>Ga0209109_10000173_pt1 | contig 30424 bp, 21 predicted proteins | sample Rifsed10ft2_FD_184004 | JGI IMG/M metagenome (GOLD analysis project Ga0209109, IMG submission 184004) | Soil microbial communities from Rifle, Colorado, USA - sediment 10ft 2 (version 2) | ecosystem: Environmental > Terrestrial > Deep subsurface > Rock core/Sediment | place: Rifle, Colorado... | reverse complement strand
TAGGATGATAGGTTACACTGGCCGAATTATTCTCACTGGGTGCCGGTCACGACTATGGGACTCGACAAGATCGTCGTCCGGGGCGCGCGGCAGCACAATCTGAAAAATATCAATGTGGAAATACCGCGCCACGCCCTGACGGTGGTGACCGGCCTTTCCGGCTCGGGCAAATCCTCCCTCGCCTTCGACACCATCTATGCCGAGGGCCAGCGCCGCTACGTCGAGTCGCTTTCCGCCTACGCCCGCCAGTTTCTCGACCAGATGGAACGGCCCGACGTGGACTCGATCAAGGGCCTGAGCCCCTCGATTGCCATCGGGCAGAAGACCACCAGCCGCAGCCCCCGCTCGACGGTGGGCACCATCACCGAAGTCTATGACTATCTCCGCTTGCTCTATGCCTCCATCGGCACGCCCTACTGTCCCCGCTGCAACAAGTCCATTTCCCGCCAATCCATCGAGCAAATCGTGCAGGCGGTGATGGTGCTCGAATCGGGCGAGCCCTCAAACGACGAGCTCGCCCCGAGACCATCGGGGCCAGCAAGCCGCATCATGATCCTGGCCCCGGTCGTCCGCGGCCGAAAGGGGGAATACCGGAAGGAGCTGGAGAAGTTGGCCCGTGACGGCTTCCTCCGCGCGCGCATTGACGGCGAGCTGCGCAGCCTGGACGAAGAAATCAAGCTCGACCGGCGCAAGAACCACACCATCGAGGTGGTGGTGGATCGCCTGTTGGTCAAGCGGGGTATGGAGAAGCGGCTGGAGGCATCGCTGGCAACAGCGCTTAAACTGGCCGGGGGGCTGGTGGTCGTGGCGGTGGTGGACGGGGAAGAAACCCTCTATTCCGAGAAGATGTCGTGCCGGGACTGCGGCATTTCGGTGCCGCAGCTTGAGCCGCGGTCGTTCTCCTTCAACAGTCCCTACGGCGCCTGCGAGGAGTGCAACGGGCTGGGTTCGAAATACGATTTCGACCCCTCGAAGATCATTGCCGATTGGTCGAAACCGCTCTTTGAAGGCGGCCTGGGACCCGGGGCGGGATCCACGTATTTGCAGCGAACGCTCGAGCTGGCCGCCCACGCCTGCGGCTTCGACCTGGCGACCCCCTTCGAGCGGTTCCCGCGCAAGACTCAGAACCTCATCCTCTACGGCAACGCTGCCCGGGGCGACGGCTCGCCCCCATACAATCGGGGCTCGCGCCCGGTTGCCGGGACGGGATTTCGCTTCCCCGGCATCATTCCGTTCTTGCAGCGGCAGTTTGACGATTCCGCCTCCGATAGCTACCGTGAATGGCTCACGCAATACATGTCGGCGGTGCGCTGCGGCCGTTGCCAGGGAAAGCGGCTGAAGTCCACGTCGCTCGCCGTGAAGCTGGCCGGACGCTCGATCGCCGACTTTACCGCGCTGCCCCTTTCGGCAGCCATTGCCGTGCTCAGGAAAATCGAGCTCACCCCGCGGCAGGAGAAGATTGCCGGACGCATTGTGCGGGAGATTGGCGAGCGCCTGGAATTTATGCTGGCGGTGGGGCTCGGCTATCTGAGCCTGGAGCGCTCGGCGGCCACGCTTTCCGGAGGCGAGGCGCAACGCGTCTGCCTCGCCTCCCAGATTGGCTCCAAGCTGCGGGGCGTGCTCTATGTCCTGGACGAGCCCTCCATCGGCCTCCACCAGCGGGACAATCACCGGCTGCTTCGCACACTCGAGCAACTGCGCGATCTCGGCAACACGGTCATGGTGGTCGAGCACGACGAAGAAACCATCCGCCGGGCCGACTATGTGCTAGACCTCGGCCCGGGCGCAGGGCGGCACGGCGGAGAAGTGGTGGCGGTGGGTCGGCCGGAGGAAATCGCCGCCGCGCCGGATTCGCTTACCGGCAGCTATCTCTCCGGCCGGCTGAAGATTCCCATCCCGGAAAAGCGCCGGTCGCCCAACGGGAAGTCGCTGACCATCCTCGGCGCGCGCGCCAACAACCTCAAGAACCTGGACGTCAGCTTTCCGCTCGGCATGTTGACCGTGGTCACCGGCGTCTCCGGCTCGGGCAAATCCTCGCTCGTCAACGACATCCTGTATCGCGCCCTGGCGAAAAAGTTTTATCGGGCCATTGAGGACCCCGGGGCGCATCGAGCCATACTGGGGCTCGAACACCTGGACAAGGTCGTTGAGATTGACCAGGCGCCCATCGGCCGCACGCCCCGGTCGAACCCGGCAACCTACACCGGCGTCTTCACTCCCATCCGCGAAATCTTTGCCTTGCTGCCGGAATCGCGCGAGCGGGGCTACCGGCCCGGCCGCTTCAGTTTCAACGTCAAGGGCGGTCGCTGCGAAGCCTGCCAGGGCGACGGCCTCCGGCGCATCGAGATGAATTTCCTGCCCGATGTCTTTGTCACCTGCGAGGTCTGCCGCGGCCGGCGTTACAACGCGGAGACATTGGCGGTGCGCTACAAGGCCCATTCCATCGCTGACCTGCTTGAGATCACGGTGGAAGAGGCGCTCAAACTGCTCGAAAACATCCCCCCGATCAAGCAAAAGCTGCAGACGCTGGTGGACGTCGGCCTCGGCTACATCCGCCTGGGCCAATCCGCCACCACACTCTCCGGCGGCGAAGCCCAGCGCATCAAGCTCGCCCGCGAACTCTCTCGCCGCCAGACCGGCCGTACCCTCTACATCCTCGATGAACCAACGACCGGGCTCCATTTTCACGACGTCAAGAAATTGCTCGACGTGCTCGCCCGGCTCGCCGACCTGGGCAACACCGTCATCATCATCGAACACCACCTCGACGTCATCAAGCAGGGCGACTGGATCATTGACCTCGGGCCTGAAGGCGGCGAGGCCGGCGGCCGGCTAGTCACGCAAGGAACCCCTGAGCAGGTCGCCCGCAACAAAAAGTCCTACACCGGCCAAGCCCTCGCCCGCGTCCTCAATGGCCCCAACGGCTCCGGCACGCACAGGAATTCCAAAATTACGGGTGCCCCATCCATCGCTGTTTGATGGGTAGGGTGTTGTTCTCCTGAAGAAACGCGGCTTTCTATTCCTATGAACCCCACCCTCGCTCCCTCGGCTCCGCTCGGGACAGGTTCGCGAGGATGGGCCACCCGCCAGGTGTAACGGATGTCCTGATAACCGGTGTAACGAATGTCTTGACACCCAACAACTGAAGCTTGCCCCTACACACCCAACTACCTACCCTTGCGCAGAGTGACCATCTCCATTTAGAGTGCTGCGGGTGCCCCATCCAGCGTTTTGTGCTGGGTGGGGAAGCGCATGAGCATCTACGACATCGGGCCGATCGGCCTAGAGAAGATTCGCACCTACCCGCTCGGGAAGCGCAAGAGCAAGGTGAACGTGCGGGACTTTGCCCGGCCGCTTAGCCAAGGAGCGTCGGTGCGGGCATTCCTCGAATCGTTGCCCCGCATCCTAGCTGGTGAGGACCTCCGCACCCTGGTGGACGCGATCATCCGCGCACGCCGCAAGAAAAGGCCTATTTTGTGGGGCCTTGGCGGCCACGTCATCAAGGTCGGCCTGGCGCCGGTGCTGATTGATCTGCTCCGCCGCGGCTACGTCACCGGAATCGCCATGAACGGCGCGGCGCTGGTGCACGACTTCGAAATTGCGCTCGTGGGCAACACCTCGGAAGAGGTTGAAGCCGTGCTCGGCCGCGGCAAGTTCGGCATGGCCGAAGAAACCGGGCTTTATCTCAACGAAATCGCCGTAGGCGCGGCGCGCAGCGGCATCGGCCTGGGCGAGGCGGCGGGAAGACTGCTCGCGAATCCGCGGCTCCGTGCGAAATACCCTGACAAAAGCGTGCTCATCGCCGCCTACCGCGCGCGCGTGCCGGTAACCGTGCATCTCGCCATCGGCACAGACACGCCGCATATGCATCGCTCGGCCGATGGCGCCGCGCTCGGCGCCGCCACCCATCACGACTTCCGCCTCTTCTGCGCGCTGGTGAAACAGATGCATCCCGGCGGTGTCTATCTGAACTGGGGCTCGGCGGTGGTCTTGCCGGAAGTTTTCCTGAAAGCCGTGTCGGTGGCGCGTAATCTGGGCACGCCCTTGCGCAACATCACCACCGCCAATTTCGATTTCATCCAGCACTACCGGCCGATGCGGAACGTGGTCGAGCGCCCGGTGGCTGGCGGGGCCGGCCGCGGCTTCTCTTTCACCGGCCATCATGAAATTCTTCTGCCGCTTTTGGCTGCCGCCATCCTGGAGCGTGCCCGTTGAGCGATTTCCATTCAGGGCGAGCCTTCGGGTCGAGCCCGCCTCCCGCCCCCACCGAATCCGCCGGGGGCGAATCGCCCAAGTCGGGGCCAGCAAGCCCCGCCGGCACCGGGGCAAGCTGGACTCCCCCGGAGGTCTTCTCCGCTCCGGTGCACCCCCGGCGCGATCCTCCCTGGGGTGTGTATGGCGTCGTGGGATTCGGCATTTTCTTCTTGCTGGCGTTGATCCTCATTTCCGCTTTTGGGTTCGGCATCTACGCCCTTCGACATGGGATTCGCGATGCGGCCACGTTGCAGAAGGCGGTGGCCCACAATGCCTTTTTGCTCATCCCCATCCAAGCCATCGTTTATGCGCTCAGCCTTGGTTTCCTCTACGTGAATGTGCGGCTTTATCACGGGGTTGAATTCTGGAAATCCATCCGCTGGAACTCTTTGCCCGGCCGGTTGGCCCAGCGCTATCTCTCGCTTGGATGTCTCGCCGCGGTCGCGATTCAGGTTGTTTCCGGGCTGGCGGCGCCCAAAAAGAAGTTGCCGATCGATGAGCTGCTCTCCAGCCCGGGCGCGATCTACCTCCTGGCGGCCTTCGGCATCCTGGTGGCGCCTTTTGTCGAGGAGGTGGTCTTCCGCGGTTATCTTTATCCCGTGCTGGCGCGCGCTTGGGGCACGAGCGCGGGCATCTTGGCGACCGCCCTTCTCTTTGCCGCCATTCACGCGCAGCAGCTCTGGGGCGGCTGGGCGCAGATCGCTCTCATCCTGCTGGTCGGGTTGATCCTGACTTACGTGCGCGCCCGCACCGGCTCGGTGCTGGCGAGTTATCTGGTCCACTTGAGTTACAACTTGACCGTTTTTCTCTTGATCTGGGTCGTGACCGATTTCTTCCGCAAACTTCCGATGAAGTAAACGAGCAGCATGGTTGTGGGTCGCTGGTCACTGGTCGCTGGTCACGGCTCCCGGATCACGATTCAGGATAGAATAGAATGCACAAGTGATGCTTACGACGATGACCCAACCGATTGAGTGGACCAACGCCGGCGTGCGCATGCTTGACCAGCGGCGGCTGCCCGCTGAGGTCGTCTATCACACTTATACCCACTACCGAGAAGTTGCCCAGGCCATCAAGGAGATGGTGATCCGCGGCGCGCCGGCCATCGGCATTGCCGCCGCCATGGGCGTAGCCCTCGGCGTCGAAACCTCGCCGGCGCAAGACCTGGCGCAACTCGAAAACGAATTTGCCGCCATCTCGAAGGTGATGGCCGAGACGCGCCCCACGGCGGTGAATCTCTTCTGGGCCATCGAGCGCATGAAGCGGCGTTTTGCCGAATTAAAAGCGGCCCAGGGAACGCCCGAAGAAAAACTTGCCGCGATCCGGCGCGGGCTGGTGGAAGAAGCCAAGCGAATCCACGCGGAAGAACGGGCGCTGGAGGAGGCGATGGCCCGGCATGGCGCGCCGCTCATGCCGCAGTCCGGCGTGGTGCTGACGCAGTGCAACACCGGGCCGCTGGCTACCGGCGGCATCGGCACCGCCCTCGGCATCATCCTCACCGCCGTCGCAGAAGGAAAGCAATTGCGCGTGCTGGTTCCGGAGACGCGGCCCTATCTTCAGGGGGCGCGACTCACTGCCTGGGAACTGAAGCAGGCGGGCGTCCCGCAAACCCTCATCACCGACAACATGATCGGCCATTTCATGAGGACAGGCCAGGTCGGCTGCGTCATCACCGGCGCCGACCGCATCGCCGCGAACGGCGACACCGCGAACAAGATCGGCACCTATCCCATGGCCGTCCTTGCCAGGGAACACGGCGTGCCGTTTTATGTCGCGGCGCCCCTTTCCACGCTCGACCCCTCCATTCCCTCGGGCGATCAGATTCCGATCGAGCAGCGCGCCGCCCGCGAGGTCACCCATATCCGCGATGTGCCGATTGCCCCGGAAGGCGTGCCGGCGGCCAATCCCGCCTTTGACATCACCCCGGCGCGATTCATCGCCGCCGTCATCACCGAGCGCGGCGTGGCCCGAGCGCCATATGAGAAAAGCTTGCGGAAATTGCTCGAGTCCACTGCTTGAGTCTAATGCCAAGTAGCTTGGGAGCTTCCTTGTGACGAAGGTGCTCGTTACCGGCGCCACCGGTTTTGTCGGCTACCACATCACCAGGCAGCTTGCTGAGCTGGGCCAGCAGGTGCGCGCGCTTGTCCGGCGGCCGGAACGCGCGAAAATTCTCGCGCCCTTCAGCGTTGACCTGCACCCGGGCGACGTTACTGACCCGGCTTCCGTGCGCGCGGCCATGGAGGGCGTCGAGACGGTCTTTCACACGGCTGCCTGGGTCGGCTTCTGGCGCACCGGGGGCGGCCGGATGGATGCCGTGAATGTCGAGGGTACTCGCCATGTCCTCATGGCCGCGCGCCATGCCGGCGTCAAAAACTTTCTCCATGTCAGCAGCGTGGCCGCGGTCGGCCAAAGCCTCGACGGCAAGCCCGCCGATGAAAGCAATCCCTGGCTCGAAGAATGGGAAGAGGTGAACTACGTCCGCACCAAGCGTCGCGCCGAGGAACTCGTTCTCGGCTTCGCCAAAGAGAATCCAGCCTCATCACCCATGAAGGTCATCGCGGTCAATCCCACAATCATTCTAGGCGCGCCCGACCATCACGTCTCCGGCGGCGGGCGCATGGTCTTGAATTTCCTTCAGGGCAAAGTACCGGGAACGATCGATTGGGTGGCGAGCTTTGTGGACGTTCGCGACGTGGCGGCGGCTTCGATTGCGGCGATCGACCGGGGCCGCAGCGGGGAGCGATACATCCTTTCAGCGGAAGCGATGCCGCTGCCCCGGTTCTACGGCCTGGTGGCGGAAATGGCCGGCATGAAGCCGCCGCGGTTTCGTTTGCCGCGATGGTTTGCCTACGCTTTTGCTCTGCTCGAAGAGATGCGGGGCGCCGTCACGCGGCGCTCGCCCGCCCTTACCCGGGAAATGCTCCGGCACACCACTCATCCGGCTTGCTATTCGAGCGCCAAGGCTCGCCGCGAGCTGGGCTTCTCGCCCCGGCCACTCGGGGAAACGATTGCCGATACGGTCGCATGGTTCCGGAGCTACCTTCCGGAACGACGCCACCAAGACTTGTAGCGGCGGGCTTTTAGACCGGCAGGGCACGAAACCAGTCGTGCCCGGCTGAAGAGTCCGTGTGAAAACTCACGTTTCTCGTCAGGGCACGACTTTAGTCGTGCCGTAAGTCGAGTAATTTCAATAAACCTTCAGCGGCTTGAGCCGCTGAAGATGGCCCAAGTCGGGGTTGTCACACAGACTCTGAAGCCGGCCGCTACATCGCTTTTTGACTCTTCCACTCTTGGACTCTTCGACTTTTACTCGTACCGCAGGGCTTCGACCGGATTCAAACGGGCGGCTTTCCAGGCAGGATAGATGCCGAAGAAGAGCCCAATGAGCGCAGAGACGCAGAAACCGACCGCCACCGCAATGGGGCTGACCGTGGCCGGCAAGAAGGAAAAGGTCATACGGAGGATCAGGGCAATCAGCGCCCCCACGATGATACCGATCACTCCCCCCACCGCGGTCAGGGTCATAGCCTCCAGAATGAACTGCCAGAGGATGTCCCGCTGGCGCGCGCCGATGGCTTTGCGGATGCCGATTTCGCGCGTGCGCTCGGTCACCGACACCAGCATGATATTCATCACCCCGACCCCGCCCACCATCAACCCGACCGAACCCACCGCAAAACCGACGATGAAGATCCCGCCGGTCAGTTGCCGCCAAAGGTCGGTGAAGGCGTCCTGGGTGAAGATGGCAAAGTTATCGGGTTTATCGAACGGCACGTGGCGCCGCCGGCGAAGCAACTGGCGGATTTCGTCAATCACGACGGGCATCGTCTCCGGCGATTCCGTTCGGACAGAAATCAAGAAGTCCTTTTGCTCGGGATGGAGCTTCCGGAAGGTTTCGAGAGGAAGCAGGACAATGTTGTCTTCCGGGTTCTTGCCACCAGCGAAGCCTTTTCGCTTCTCCCCAACGCCAACCACGGTGAGCCACTGGCCTCCGAGTTCGACTTCTTTGCCGATGGGGTCGCTCTTGGGAAAGAGGATTGCGGCGGTATCGTAGCCGAGGACGCAGATCATGAGCCGCCTCTGGTTGTCCTGCTCGGTGAACCACCGGCCGGCTTTCATGCGCAGGGCAAAGACCTTGTCCGCCGAGGGGGTGTCGCCCTCGACGATGGCGTTCTTGGCGCGGTTGCCGCCGTAGCGCACCGAGTAAGTCCCTTCGCCAAATTGCGGCTGAAAAATGCGTATGCCGGTGGTGGCCGCCTCCACGTGCGGGAGCTGAGCCACCGCCAGGTAATCTTCATACGTCAGCTCCTTGCGCGTGAACCACTCCGAGGGGGGCCGGCCGATGGTGGCAAAATTGAAACGAAAGGCAAAAATCAGGTTCGAGCCGATGTCTTCAATCTGGGCCATGACGTTGGCATTGAGCCCGTTGATCACCGCCGTGATGGCAATCACCACCATCACCCCAATCACGATGCCCAGGATGGTCAGAGACGAGCGCAACTTGTTGCGACGCAGCGCATCGAACGCCAGCCACACCGCCTCGAAAGTCCCCGATTGAACCTTTCCGACCATCTCTCCTGCTTTCCTCCGCCACCCGGCCTCGGCGCTACTCGGCGCGCAAGGCTACGACCGGATCAAGCCGGGCCGCCCGGCTGGCCGGGTAGATCCCAAAGAAGAGGCCCACGCTGGTGGCCATCAGCAACGCCGCCATCACCGCCCACCAGAGCACCTGGGAGGGAAAATCGGTGAAGTGGGTAATGCTCTTCGCCAGCCCGACGCCGAAAACGACCCCCCAGAGGCCGCCGACGGCCGCCATCGTCGAAGACTCGATCAAGAATTGGATCAGGATGTCCTGCGACCGCGCCCCGACTGACTTACGCAGCCCGATTTCGCGCGTGCGCTCGGTGACCGATACCAGCATGATGTTCATGATGACGATGCCGCCCACCACCAGCGCGATCGAGGCGATGGCGATCACCACGATGAAAAACGTCTGGCTGAAATCTTTCCACAGGCCGATGAACGTATCGTTCGTCTCGATGACGAAGTCATCTTTCTGGCTGAGCAGATTGTGCCGGCGGGCGCGCATAATCAGCCTCGCCTCGTCCATGGCGGCCGGCATATTCTCCGTCCCATTCGCCTTCACCCAGATGCGCAACGATTGGCGGCTGCCATAGACCCGCATGAAGGTTTGGAGCGGGATGAGCACCCAGTTGTCTCGCGACTGGCCGAGCACCGAGCCCTGCTTCTTCCCCACGCCAATGATCTGATAGACCTGATTGTCCAGCCGGACTTCCTGTCCGATGGGGTTGCCGAAGGGCAGCAGTTGCTCCACGATCTCCGGTCCTACGAGACAAACATGGAGCCCGCGGTGATCCTCCAGCTCGGTGAACATACGCCCTTGCACGACCTCGAGGTCATAAATGCGCTGCATCGAAGCCGTCCAGCCGCGCACGAACGAGTCTTTTAATGAATTGTTGCCGACATGGGTCTCGCCCAGGCGAAAAAGGGTGGCGCCCACGTGGGGACAACCGGCGCAGTTGGCCCGGACAGCCTCAAAATCCTCGTAGCGAATGTCCTTGCGCTTCTGGGCCTCGATCCAGGTATCAATGTCGGTGATAACGGCCGGAACTTTGCCGATGAGAAAAACATCGGCACCCAGATTGAAGACCTTTTCGGCCACGTAGCTGTTGAGCCCGCCGACGAAGCTGACCACCGCGATCACCGCCATCACGCCAATCACCACGCCCAGCAGGGTGAGGATCGAGCGGAGCTTGTGAGCCCAGAGCGAGTCGAGCGAAATGCGCACCGCCTCGCCGAATTGCATGTTGCGCCGCTTCATGTGGCTGATACCCATCGTCCCGAAATCTATATAGTAGCAATACGCGGCGACACGGCAAAGATTTCTCGGGGCCTGCAGGAAGAGTTTGGGGCGTGGCTGAGCCCGACCTTCCCGAAGCCTCAGGAGGGGTTCGAGTCAGGCCGGCCGGGCGTACACGTCGAGGACGTTGGCCCAACGGGGGAATTCCAGCAGGGCGCGATACATCTGGTGCAGCGCCTCGCTCCGGCCGGCTTTCCAAAGAACCGGCGTCTGCCAGTGGACGATCTCAAACCCGCTCCGGTCGAGCAGGCGCTCGAGCGTATCGGCGGTGAAGAAGAAAAGGTGGCGGGCGTTGGTGTAGTGCTTCCAGGGCCGGGCTTTGAGTCGCAGCCGGCTGACCAGGCTCTTGGCGCGATGGTTCAGGCTCGCCACATTCGGCACGCTAAGGAACAGAATCCCGTTCGCCTCGAGAATCCGTCGGCAGACCTGGAGGTCGCGAGCGGGATGATGGCTGTGCTCGAGGACGTGGTCGAGGCGAATCGCCGTGAAGCAGCGCGCGGCCGAGTCAGGCGCGTTGAAATCGATCTCATGCAACCGGCCGAGGTAGGCATGGAAACCGAGGCGATCGCGCAAGAGTTCGATGCCGCGTTCGGAAACGTTGGTGCCAGCCACATGCCAGCCCCGGTCGGCGGCATATTGAAGGAATGGGCCGTCCCCGCAGCCCACGTCGAGCAGCGAACGGGGTGGGCGAGGCAGCAGCGCCTCCAACTGCTCGATCTGGCTGCGATATTGCCGCTGGCGCAACTCGATCACGGCCCGTTCTTCGCCGGGTAATTGCTCTCTCTGGAGCTTGCCGTCGCCGGTGTAATAGCGCTCCACATAGACCACTTTCGAGAGAGTCTCAAACGACGGCCGCGGGTTGACAAACTGCAGGCCGCAACTCCGGCAGGACACAATCTTCATCCCATGCCAGTCGGAGGCGAAAGGGCGGAAGTCGGCCGAGCCGCAAGTTTCGCACGCCATCAACGCATCGTCGTAAAGGAGATGTTTTTCCATTTCCACGGGGTAGGCAGAGAAGGGATTGACTTGCCCGCATCGGAATCCTTACCGACACGGGCTTCCCCGGAAAACCAAACAACTCTAAATCCCCGTAAGGGCAGGCGTCAATCGGGAAAAGTAACCCGGCAAGCGTCAGCTACCACGGAAAAACAAAGCTTTAATGGGTGATGGGAATCCGGCCATCATAGGCAGAGCAGGACTGGCACCCCGCGCCGCTATTCGTAGCGCAGGGCCACGACCGGGTCGAGCCGGGCCGCCTTCACCGCCGGCCACATCCCAAAAAAAAGCCCCACGCTCACCGAAACCAAAAATCCGGTCACAAATGCCCAGAGGGGAACCGAGGTGGGCAAAGAGGGCGCTAGGGTCCGAATCAGGACGCTAATCACCCAACCCAGGACGATCCCGACAATGCCGCCCGCTCCGGTCAAGGTCATGGCTTCAACCAGGAACTGCTGGACGACGTCGCGGCGGCGGGCGCCGATGGCCTTGCGCACCCCGATTTCGCGCGTGCGCTCGGTGACCGATACCAGCATGATGTTCATCACCCCGATGCCGCCCACCAGCAAACCAATGCTGCTGATGACCACCAGGGCCAGGGCGACCGCGCCAGTGATCTGGTGGAACTGCTCGATCAACTGGTCCGAGGTGATGTAGGAGAAATCATCCGGCTTGCGGAACGGCACCTTGCGGCGCCGGCGGAGCACGTCCCGCGCCTCATCAATCGCCTGCGGGACCTTTCCGGGGTAGGCCTCGACCCGGATGCCGTATTCCTTCGCCTCCGGATAGATTTTATGGAATGTCAGCCGCGGGATGGCCACCCGCCGGTCTTCGTTCCCGCCGCTGAAACCCTTGGCCCGCTCAAAAACGCCGATCACGCGAAAGGCATGGTTCTGCACAATAATCTCTTTGCCCAGGGGGTCTTCGTGCGGAAAGAAGGTGGCGGCGATGTCCTCGCCGATGACGACCACCTCGAAGCGGTGTTCGTTTTCCGCTTCGGTGAAGAATCTCCCTTCTTTCATCACGGCGTTGCTATAGACCGAGATGAACTCGGGCACCGTGCCGCGGAAATCAATTCCGTTCACTTCGGTATTTTTGTAGCGGGCGGAGAAGATCTGATCATCCCTATCGTTTTCGAAGGGAAAAATGGAAGGCGCGACGTTCTTCACCGACGGACAGCTCTCCTTGATCGCCACCGCGTCCTCGTAGGTCAGGTGCTTCCGGAGCCGTTCTTCTTTGGTGAGACCGTGAAAACGGATGCCGCTCCCGATGCGTGAAAAGAAAACCGTATTGGTGCCGAAGGCTTGAATCTCCTGGGTGATGTTTCGGTTCAGCCCGACGATGATGGAAGCGACCGCAATGATCGTCATGACCCCGGCGATCACTCCCAGCATGGTGAGGAACGACCGCAGCTTGTGCTGGCGGAGGGTGTCCAGCGCAAGCTTGATGTTTTCCTTGTAGTCCTTGCGCATTTGGAATTTCATCGCAAAACCTTGCTCATCCTTCCACTCGCAACGCCTCAATCGGGTCGAGCCTGGCTGCCTTGCTCGCCGGATAGATCCCGAAGAACAACCCGACGGCAGTCGAAAGGAGGACTCCGGTGGCCACCGCCCAAAGCGGCGTGCGCGTGGGCACGGAGAGCCCGCTGCTTGCCAACTGGGAAAGGCCGAAGGCGAGCAGCACACCGGCGATGCCGCCAGCGGCCGCCAGCAGGGAAGATTCGACCAGGAATTGCATCAGGATATCGCGGCGGCGCGCTCCAAGCGATTTGCGCAATCCAATCTCGCGGGTGCGCTCGGTCACCGTGGCCAGCATGATGTTCATGATGACCACGCCACCGACGACCAGAAACACCGCCACCACCCCGATGGTGGCATTGGCAACCGCCCCGAAAATGTTGTCCCAAACATCCATGACCGATTTGGATGCGATGATGCCAAACCGGTCCGGGTCGTTGGGCGGTTGGTGGCGCAGCGCCCGCATGACGATCCGCGCCTGATCCTGCGTTTGCTCGAGCAGGCCGGGCGATCGAGCCGCGACGTTGATCCACATGTCCAGGTGCTCGCCGTACATCTTCAGGAACGTCCGCACCGGGATATAGACAAACTTATCCTGCGATTGACCGAACACGCTCCCGATCGGCTTGGCCGCTCCCACCACCTCAAAGGGCCTTCCGTCCACCAGAAGCACTTTTCCGACCGGGTCCACGTTGGGGAAGAGGCGCTCGACCACGTCGCGGCCGATGAAGGCCACCGCGGCGCGATGGGCATCGTCCGATTCGGTGATATACCGGCCGGTGTCCACCTGTTCGATCCCGATCTCGATGGTGTTGGCGGTAACGCCCCTTACGGAAACATCCGTCCAAAGCTGAGTGCCATAGCGGACGTCGCGCCGGGTTTGTGATTGCAGCCCAACCTCGCTGGCCGGGGTCAGGCGCTCCTTGACCGCCTGAAAATCTTCGACGGTGATCGGCCGGTTGCGCCGCACCGCCTTCACGTAATCATCGAAATTGGTGATGATGGGGAAGCGGGTTATGAGAAAAGCGTTCGAACCCAGGTTGGCCACGCGATCGGCAATATAGCCATCCAGCCCTTTGATCACCGCGATCACAAAAATCAGGGTGGCGGTGGCGATGATGATGCCGAGCAGCGTCAGAAAGCTCCGGAGCTTGTGGCTGCGCAGGCTGTCCACCGCAATGGCCACCGACGCGTAGGTGTTCATAAGAACTTCCGGAGGGGCAGGGCCGAGGAATCTCCCCTCTTTTGTACGAACGGGAGAAGGCGAAAGTTTCCGCCGAAGAGCCCTTTTTGCCTCTTTTACGCCTTTACTTTTTCATCCAGTTCGACGCGGCCATCGCGGATGTGGATGATGCGGTGGGCATGGGCGGCGACGTCGCGCTCGTGGGTCACCAGGATGATGGTGTTCCCCTGGTCGTAAAGTTTATCGAACAGGAGCATGATCTCGGCACCCGTCTGGGTATCCAGGTTGCCGGTGGGCTCGTCGGCCAGCAGGATGGAGGGGTTATTGACCAGCGCCCGGGCAATCGCCACCCGCTGGCGTTGCCCGCCGCTCAGTTCGTTGGGCCGGTGGAGCATACGGTCGTCCAGGTCCACTTCGTGCATAGCCCTCTTGGCGCGCTTGATGCGCTCCTCGGCCGGCGTGCCGTTGTAAATGAGCGGCAGTTCCACGTTGTGCAGGGCTGTTGCCCGCGGCAGCAGGTTGAAGGTCTGAAAGACAAAGCCGATTTCCTTATTGCGGATGTAAGCCAGCTCGTCGTCGTTCATCCGGCTCACCGGGCGGCCGTTGAGCCAGTAGTTGCCCTGGCTGGGCGTATCGAGGCAACCAATCAGGTTCATCAAGGTGGATTTGCCGGAGCCCGACGGGCCCATGATGGCGCAGTATTCTCCGCTGTTGATCTCCAGGTCCAGACCGCGCAAGGCATGAATCTGCTCGGCGCCCATTTCATAGGTCTTCCAGAGCCCTTCCGTGCAGATCATGCAGCCGCGGTCAATCAAGTCCTGGCGCAGGCCATCACCCGCGATTGCCTGAGTAGCCATATCCAGCGGTTCCTTCCATTAGCTGATTGCCTGGCGTAGCCGCTCTCCCGGCCGGCCCACTCGGGGCAGGTTAACTGCTGCTTTGCTCTTTCTCCTCGTCGCTCTTCGCCTTGTTGTCGATCTTGACGCGGGCACCCGGCTTCAGCGTGCGCAACGCCTTGTAGCTGCCGGTCACGATTTCGTCGCCCTCGTTCAACCCGCTGAGCACTTCAATATCGGTTACGCCGGTAATGCCGGTGGTAACGGAAGCAAAGAAAGCCCGCCGGTCGCGCGTCACGAAGACTCCTTGGATCTCCTTCTTGGCGTCCTTCTTGGGATCATCGGCAGCGGCCACATTCTTGGCGGCGGCGAGCGTGGTGCCGCCTTTGCCTTTTTTCTGACTGGCCTTCTCCGCCTCGTCCAGTTCCTTTTGCGTGCGGATGGTCAGCGCCTGGATGGGAATGGCCACGATGTTCTTGCGGGTGGCGGTGACGATCTTGGCGGTGGTGGAGAGACCCGGGCGCAGATTGTCCGGCGGGTTGCCGAGGGTGACGACCACCTTGAAATCTTTTGCCTCCTGCGATCCGCCGGTTACCTGCGAAGTAGCCAGTCCGGTCGAGCGAATGATGGCGCTCGAGCCGATCTCGGTGACGTGACCCTTGAAGGTCTTGTCGGGGATGGCGTCAATGGTGACATCGGCCTCCTGGCCGAGCTTGAGGTTGACAATGTCGGTTTCGTCCACCTTGACCTCGGCGGTGATGACGGACATATCGGCAATGGTCATCAAAAAGCTGCCGCTGACGTTCTGGATGCCCGGGACAACGTTCTCGCCGACGTGCACGGGCAGCGTCGTCACCGTGCCGTTGAGCGGCGCCATATAGGTGGTCTTGTGAAGCACGTCAGCGGCTCGCGCCAGGGTCGCCTCAGCCTGCTGCCGGCCGTAGCGCGCTCGCTCGAGGTCGGCTTTCGCCTGCTCGACTCGCGCCGAGGCGAGCTCGACCGCCGCCTGGGCGCTTTCAAACTCCGCCCTCCGGGCATCAAACTCCGACCGGGCAATCAATTGGTCTTTGAAGAGACCTTGCGCCCGTTCCCAATTCAACTTGGCTCGGTCGAAATCGGCCTTGCTCCGCGTCAGGTCAGCCTGCGCGCTCTGGTAGTTCGCCTGGGCCGATTTCACCGCTTGCGCGGAGGATTGCAGCCAGGCGCGTTGCGCGGCCACATCGGCGGCCGGCTGGGTGGATTCCAGCCGCAGCAGCGTCTGGCCCTTCCTTACCCGGTCGCCCTCTTTCACCGGGATCTGAACGATTTTTCCGAAGCCCTCGGCGTTGACGTTCACCGTATCCTTGGGCTTGATTTGTCCGGAGGCAGTCACCAGTTGCGTCAGGTCTTGCTTGCCGACCTTGCCGGTCTGCACCGTCACCACGCCCTGGTTATAGGACTTGATGCTGTAGAGGACGATCCCGGCAAGGACCACTACGCCGAAGACAATTAACAGGATCTTTTTCCAGCGTTTCATGACCACCTACTCTTGACTTCCGGGCTCAGGTGCCCAGGCTGGTCAAACTCAACGAACGGGAAACTCCGCCCTTCTTCTACTACGTCGGTACTCCTCAAAAAGTTTCTCCCATTCGGAGGCCGCCCCGACACCTGCCGAAACCTCTTAATTTTAGAACAGATTGGGGACTTTCCCAAGACCCACCCCGCCCAAAGAGTTACTGCACAACCAGCCATAGTGTTCCTCCTCGGTTTTCTCACCCCCTCTCGCCGGCTGAGCCCGTCGCTTCATTAGACGTATAAGCTCTTGTCACGGAAGACCGTTTTCTTAAAAGACCGCACCAGGTCAATTCCCGCTCCCTGCACGCCTGGAGCATAAATTGACGGAAGTTCCGCCGCGATCCTTGCGTTCCTGATGGTGGGTTACGGGTGGGCACCGCTCTGGACGTGAGTGTGCCTCCCAACAGCTAGAGCCAGCGGCGACAGGGCTTGGAAACTGGCGCCAAAACAAAAGGGGTGAGGCCTTTGGCCTCACCCCTGGCTGGTTGTTAATGTGTCGTGCCGGTCCTGCTTCCTAGAAGCTGAACTTTATCTTCATCCGAAGCGACCGGGGAACCTGAAAGTATTGCGAAGTACCGTACCGGCTGTCCATCACCTTGCTCTGGGCGTTGGCTTTTGCCACCCAATCAAATCCAGCAAAGAAAGCCGCCCAGTCGGGAATGGCGCTCCCCGTGATGGGGAAGGTGAGCACACCGGTGCGGGGGCCGCGGAAATAGATGGAGAGAACATTGGACTGGTTCAGGAGGTTGCTCACGTTGAGTTCGAACGCCGCACGCAGCGCCTCGTTCGTCTTGCTCAGTTTGAACTCGTGGACGTACAGGAAGTCGGTGTTAGTAAAGGCATCGGTCCGCTTCCCTTTTTCGATACCTCCGGCGATCCAGTTGCCTGTGGCCGGGTCGCGGGACAACGGAACGAAGTTGCCCCTACCCTCCACCGGTGAGGACGAAGTCAGACTGCCGATAGTCCCGATCTCGGTGGTGAGCGGAGTGCCAGAGTAAGCCACCTGCGTCAGGCCGAAGGTGCTCTCCATTCCCCACCACTTTAGCCTATAGGCGCCGTAGAACTTGAAGGTGTGGGGCCGGTCGGTCGGCAGCAAGCCAAACACCTGCTGGCCTTGCGCGTTCCAGGCCATGTGCGGCAGGTCAAAGAAACGGTTGACGTTGGGGCTGTGCCGACCAACCTCATCAGTACTGGTGAGCCCGCTGTAGTTGCCGTAGAGCCGGCTGTACGTGTACGACGTGGTGAAGAAGAAGTTGTGCGACCAACGCTTGCTTAGCTTGAATTCCACCCCGTCGTAGTTGCGCATGGGTTTGGGCTGGTTCGGGCAGGTGGGGCACACGCCGCTGACGGGGTTCACGAGAATGCCTTCACCGGGGTTGCCGATATAGTAGTTCTCCCCCAGAGCGTCAAAGTACCCCGTGTCCTCGATGGTTCGGTCGAGCCGCTTCCGGGCATAGCGGACTTCAAGACCGAGGTCGGAGCGCAGGGCATACTCCGCTCCAAAGACCAATTCCCGCTGGCGCATGGGCTTCGTGTCGGCTGGAATCCGGTTATCACTCGGGTCGTTCGCAACCGCTCGCCAGTCGATCTCTTCGATCTTGTCGCCGGGCGTGCCGCCGGCCCCCGGACAACTGTGGCCGCCGGCGTCTCGCTGCGGGTTGATGGTGCTGAGGTCGGTGGTGTCAAGCGTGAACCAACAATCATGCCAGTACTCGCCGCCAAACGCGCCCCGCGGCATCTCGTACTTCATGATGTCGTAGAAGAAACCCCAGCTGCCGTACACCTTCATTTTGCCGTTCCGGAAAACGTCCCAAGCCCCTCCGAGCCGGGGACCTACCTTACTCCCGAAGCCGAAGTCAATAGGCCGGGAGGCAAGAGGGTCGTTCGGGTACGGCTTGAAGGAGGGCAGATACTCCTTGTCAAACCGGACACCGAGGTTCAAGGTAATGCCTCTGCCCACCTGCCAGGTATCTTGAACATAGAGAGAGTTGTTGAAGCTAGAAACCTTGCCTGTCGTCTCAGTGCTAACTCCAACCAGGTAAGCCCCGTAGATGCCTTGGCAGACGTCCATGCCGTAGAGGGTCCTGTTGCGCGTCCGATTGGCGCCAGTGGGGGCGCAAAACGCCTGTCCCGCTCCAGTAATCACGCTGGACGTTCGGTCCTGACCCCAGTAAATTCGCACCCACGCGGTGTTGAACGCATTCTGCACGTCGTTCGCCAGTCTGTTGAACGCGTAGCCGCCCTTGAACGTGTGGGTGCCGCCAGCCCGGAACACGTACGACGCGTCCACATTGAGGCCGTGGCGGGTCAGCACGTCGAAAATGGTCTGGCTGTTGCTCGGGATGTTGGAGAAGTCGGCCGGCCCCTGGACGCCAGCCGGGATTGCCGACCCGTCCAGGCCCGTCACGCCCGCCGTCGCCAGTATGTATTCGCGGCGGACGCCCACCGGTCTTCCGCGATCTCCTCGGTTCGTGAACCAATAGCCATATCGCCCCGTCACGACAAACTTGGGGCTAATGGTCCAGTCCGCGTTCACCGTGTAAGTCGAATTGGGTGCAACAAACCCAGTGTCCGCACGGAAGGTCCCCGGATCGCGTGTGCTGTCCGGGTTGAACTGGTTGCGTTGAGTGCCTGAGAGAGAGGGGTCCAGGTCCGGTGCGTTGGGATCGAAGAATGGGCTATCAGTCCGGGGAACCGACTGGCCGGTTGCGCGCCGATAAGCGTAATGCCAACCGAAGCTGGCACGGACCTTTCGTGCGGCCTGCCAGTCCAACCGGCCTAACGCGTAATGAGTCGTGTCCGTTGTTGGGAAGTCGCGCGGGCCAGTGAAGGGAGACTGCGGAGCTGCGGGGACGAAGTTGACAAAGACCGTCCGGGTTTGCCGAAACATGGACGGGATGTAGCTACCGTAAAACCATAACCTATCCCTCAGGACGAACCCTCCGGCCTCAAAGCCAGGCTCAAGCAGCTTCCAACGGTCTTCCTTGGGTTGGTAATTCTCGGCCGGCTCCGAAAGTCGGATGCCAGTTTGCAGCGGGTATGTCGGATTCAGGCGAAGCGTGACCCGCTCGCTCGCCTGGAGAACATCCGAACGGTAGTACAGGAGCCCGGCGCCATGCCAGGTGCTCCCGCCCCGTTTTTCCACTATGTTGACCACACCACCGAGCGCGCCGCCGTACTCCGCTTCCATGCCGCTGCTCTTGACCTGCACTTCTTGCACGAAGTCTGAGGGAGGATTGACTCCAATGCCTCCGGTGCGGATGTTGGTGGTGTCCATCCCCTCCAGCGCATAGACGTTTTCGCCGTCACTGGCGCCATCGATTTGAAACCCGGCGTCCACGCCTCGTGCGTCCCCGCGGACGCTCCCCTGCAAGGGTTCAAACCGCGCCCCCGGGGCTAAACCAAGCATCAAGAAGGCCGAACGGCCCTTGGGCATATTTGTGATTTGCTCGGATGTGAAGTTCACCGCCGCCTTGTTCGAGGTAGTGTCAATCTGCAGCGGGGCCGACTCCACGACAACGGTCTGCGTCACCGCGCCGACTTCGAGGGTGACATCAATGGTGAGGACCTTGCCGACCTCAAGCTTGATTTCTGTCCGGTTTTGCTGGCTGAAGCCCTGTGCGGTCACCAGAAGGGAATAATTCCCAGGAGGCAGATTTACAAACCGGAAGTAGCCTGAGCTGTCAGTTTCAATTTTCTTGGCTGTGATCAGGGCGATGCTGCTAAGTTCCACGCTGGCCTTGGGAACCACAGCGGCCGTTGGGTCCTTTACCGTGCCTTGGATCACCCCTGTGGTCTCTGAATATTGAGCTGCGGCTGGCGGAAGCACGACGAAGTAAAGCAACAAAGCGAAGGAGAGCGGACACACCCATGCCCTCCAAATGTTCTGGCTGTTCATACTACGCCTCCGTACCAAAATGTCATTCCAGGAAACAGGGCTGCCTTACGCGTATGCCCTCCCCCCACCGCCCCCTCCACGCGGAAGCAGGTAGGCAACGCTATTGGACACCCAACTACTGGCTTTCTGCGAAGCAGTTTACCTTCCAAACGAGGAGTCGAGGGATACAACATGGGCGGTTCATGTTTTCAAGAGGTTACAAGAACACGCCGAAGTTGGTGAGGAGGCTAGCTACTTCTGGTACCGTTTATTGTAGAAAAATACAGTTTCCCATAACCGAACTTACCCTGTCCCCAGCTGACCCTTGAAGGTACTGGAACTTTCAAAACTTAGGCACCTAGCTGGTTGTCCGCGCACGTCACTACTGCTGCGCCTTGGCGCCCGCCTCGTACACAACCTTGCCACCCACTATGGTCATCTCGACCGCCGCGCTCAGAACGTCCCTGGGCGCCGTTTGTATGGGGCTGTGGTTCCACACGACTAGATCGGCGCGTTTGCCGACGGCGATGCTGCCTTCCTCTTTTTCCTCAAAGGCAGCGTAGGCCGCATCCGTGGTGAAGCATCGAAGCGCCTCGAGTGCGGTGAGCCGTTCCTGCGGCAGCCAGCCGGCGGGCGGGTTGCCATTCGTATCCTGGCGGCTCACGGCAGCGTACAGGCCAAGAACCGGATTGACGAGTTCAACCGGAAAATCCGAGCCGCAAGCCAGCCGCGCGCCGCCGTTCAGAATAGATCGCCAGGCGTAGGCACCCTTGACGCGCTGGGGGCCGACGCGCGCTTCGGCCCACTTCATGTCGGAAGTCGCGTGCGTAGGCTCGATGGAAGCGATGACGCCAAGCTTGCCAAAGCGAGGAATGTCCTCCGGGGCGACGAGCTGCGCGTGCTCGTCCCGCAACCGCGGATCTCGCGCCGCCGGAACCTCTTTGCGGGCACGTTCAAACGCATTGAGCATAACGCGGTTGGCGAGGTCGCCGATGGCGTGCACATTCACCTGAAAACCTTTCTCGAGAGCGGCCTTCGTGACGCGATAAATGGACTCTTCGCTTTCGCGCATCAGGCCGGAGTTGCCGGGATCGTCGCGGTAGGGCGCGAGCAGAGCCGCGCCGCGGGAGCCCATCGCGCCGTCGGCCATCATCTTGATGCTGCGCACCGTCAGCATCCCCTCGCCCAAATCCACTTCCGGCCCGCGCGCCAAGTAATGGTTCAGCGTGGAATCGGGATTCGCCAGATCCGTTGCGCCATCGTAGGCGCCGATCATGGCGTAGATGCGCACAGTCATCTTGTCTTGCCCGAGCAGCGCCTTGTAAGCCTCAAGCCCGCTCTTGCTGACGCCAGCGTCGTGGACCCGCACCAGGCCGTAGCGATTGCACTCCTTCATGGCGGCCAGCAGTTGTCGCTGGAGAACCTCCGGGCTGCTCGGCGGAATTTTCGCTTCGATCAGGTCGTTGGCGTTATCGAGAAAGATGCCGGTTGGGTCGCCCCGGTCGTCGCGGAGAATCTTTCCGCCGGGTGGTTCTTTGCTCTGGCGGGTCACGCCGGCCATTTCCATCGCTTTGCGGTTGACCCAGATGGCGTGGCCATCCACGCGCGACAGGAGAACGGGATGATCGGCCGCGACCTCATCCAGAATGGCGTGCGTGGGGAACTGCCTGTTGGGAAAATCGGTCTGGTCCCAAGCCTGGCCGAAAATCCACTCGCCCGGCTTGTCCGCCGCGGCGGACCTGGCGGCAGCCGCCACCAGAGCGCGAATCTGCTCCAGGTTGCGCCCGCGCAAGTCCAAACGTTCGAGTGACTGGCCGAGGCCCAACATATGCGCGTGGGCGTCCTGAAGGCCGGGCGTCACGGCCCGACCCTTGAGCTCCACCACCCGCGTGCCCGGACTGATGTACCCTCGCAGCCCCTTCTCGTCGCCAACGTAAACGATCCTTCCCCCGGTCACTGCCACTGCCCGCGCTTCCGGCTGCTTGTCTTCGAGCGTGATCACGGGCCCGCCGCGCAACACCAGATCGGCTGGCCGCTGCTCCGCCAGCGAGGCAATCCCAAGAGTCAAGAGCGCTGCCAAAAGAAGGAATCGCATCATGACCTCCCGGCTCAGAACACCAAAACTCCGAACTTGAACCGCATGTACTTCTTCGGGTTGGCGCGAAAGTCGGCGACAAAGCCGCGAAGGTCTTCCGCCAGCCCGTTGGCATTGTCATAGAGCTTTGGATCGTCCATCAATTTTTCGAAAGTGCCCTGGCCCTTGTCGAGCTTGCGGGTCACGTTGTTGAGGTTCGAAAAAGTGGACTTGGCTTCGTCATAGAGCGCCGGATCTTTGGCCAGTTTTCCGAGCGTACCTTTGCCGGCCTCGATGTCGCCGAAGGCCGAGTTGATGCGCTCGACCATCTGCGTGGTCTGGGCGGCCATGGCCTCATCGCGGAGCAATTTGCCCACGGTTCCTTTGCCGGCCTCGACGTCGGCTACCATGGTCTCGAACCGCTTCATCGTCGCGTTGGCGCGGTCGTACAACTCATCGCTGACCATCAATTTCCCAAACGTGCCCTCGCCGGCGGCAGCTCGCTGCGTCAGCTTGTGCACGTCATCCACAGCGGCATTGACGCGGTGGTAGAGCGTTTCATCTCGAACGAGCTTGCCGAGCGTCCCCTGGCCGGCCTGGACGCGACTGACGATGTCGCGGATCTGATCGGTCATGACGCTCAGGTTGGAAACAACCTCATTGGTGCGCTCGATGATCAACTTAATCGCCGCCTCTTCCTTCCCCTGAACCGTCCCGCCGTCGGCCAGCGGCGGCCCCTGAGAGCCGCGGGTAATGTCCACCATCCGCTCGCCGAGCAATCCTTCCGTGATCAGGGAGGCCTTGGAATCGGCGCGAATATCCGGCTGATAGCTCTTCAGGATGCGCATGGTGATGGCCACGCTGCGAGCCGTGTCGCCGCGATAGGGCGAGAGTTGCACCCGATCGACGTTGCCCACCTCGACGCCGGCCAGGCGCACCGGCGCGCCCTCTTTGAGCCCTTGCGCCTCGGGCAGGTAGGTGACGAGCGTGTATTTACCGGCGAGCAACTTGCCCCGGCGAGTGATGTAGAAGATCGCCACCATGAAGATCATCAGCGCCACAATCACCAGCAATCCCACACGGAGCTGGGTCCAAGAAAGTTCGCCTCGCTTTGCCATGACATGCCTCCCTTTCCACGCGACTCGTTCCTGCCCCGCCGTTGGCCGGGCAGGCCCTGTACCGGAATGGTACAGGGCAGGTCCTCAGCGCAAGAACTGTTCGAGGTAGGGATCGCCCCTGCGGGCCATCTCCTCCGGCGCGCCTTCAAAGAAAATCTCTCCGTCGCGCAGCATCATGAAGATGGTGCGCGTATCATGACGACCGCCGGCGCCGTTCGTCGGGCCGGTAGCCCGACGCAGCCGGTTCGCCTCCCGGTCGAAGTAATAGTTCGCCACCGCAAAGCCGTCCTGGAGGCGCTGGGTCACCAGGACGGAGGTTGCGCCCTCCAGGTCGCGCAGCCGCAGCACCAGCGACAAGATCGTTTCGGAAGTGACGGGATCGAGCCCGGCGGTCGGTGAGTCGTAAAAAAGGATGGGCGGCTTGCTGATCAGCGCCCGGGCAATCGCCACTCGCCGGCGCATCCCGCCGGAAAGCTCGGCCGGCAGCTTGACCATCGCCCCTTCCATCTCGACAAAGCAGAGTGCCTGGCGCACGCGCGCCACGAGCTCCTCGGCCGGCACGCCCTCTTCTTGCAAGCGATAGGCAACGTTCTCCGCCACCGAAAGCGAATCGAACAGCGCTCCTTCCTGAAACACCATGCCAATCTTTTTCCGGATCTCGAACAGCTCCTCTTCCGCCAGGCCGGTGATTTCCCGCCCGAGGATCGAGATGCGGCCCGCGTCAGGCCGCAGCAAACCCAGAGCGAGTTTGAGCAGCACCGTCTTGCCGGCGCCGCTTTCGCCGAGCAAGACCAGCGTTTCCCCCTCCGGCACCGCGAAGGTGATCTCGCGCAGCACCGGCTTCCCCTCAAACGCAAGGGAGACGTTTTCGAAGCAAATCGCGTAGCCGGCGGCGGCGCCCCGGCCGCTTACATTTCCAGCGCCCATAGCAGAAACTTGGTTACGAAAAAGTCTGACACGAGGACGAGCACCGAGGAGGTGACGACGGCCTCGGTGGTCGAGCGGCCGACGCCCTGTGTGCCGCCCCGAGTCGTCAAGCCATAATAGCAGCCGACGGAGGAGACAATGAAGCCAAACAGAAACGGCTTGGCCAGGCCCTGGACCAGATCCTTGAATTCGAGCGCGCCGACTGCCCGCGTCCAGAACTGAACCGGACTCAGGTGAATCTCGAAAAAAGCCACGATGAAGCCGCCCACCAGGCCGACGAAATCGGCCACAATCGTCAACAGGGGCAGCATGGAGGTGGTGGCCACCACCCGCGGTGTCACCAGCTTGCGCGTGGGGTCAGTGCCCATCGCCCGCATCGCATCCACTTGCTCGGTGACCACCATCGAGCCAAGCTCGGAGGCAATGCCCGAGGCGTTTCGCCCGGCCACCAGCAGCGCGGTGATCACCGGCCCGATCTCGCGCACAAGGGAAAGGGCCACGATGTCGCCGGTCAGCGCGGCTTCCCCGAACGCCATGAACTGCGCCGCCGTCTGCAAGACCAGCACCGCGCCGATGAAAAATCCGGTGAGGATGACAATCGGGAGCGACCCCACGCCGATGATGTCCATCTGCGCCATGGTGTCGTAGAGATAGCGAGGATGCCCGGCGAGGTTCCTGACTGACCGGGCCGAGAGGAGGGTGTAATTCTGGACAGCCAAAACCCTGCGCTTGAGAATCTCGGAAAGGAGACTCAAAGCCCCCATGGGTCGCTCCGGCGACCAATCTAGCTTCCCCTTACCCAAGCGTCAAGGGAGTTGCCTAGGCATTGTTTTGACGCTCCTCGATGCCTTGGGTACAATGCCAGTTTCTGCGCCGGGTGGCGCATACAGGCCGCTGTTTGGTCGCCGCGGCGACTATGCGAGGCTGATGAAACGCGCCCGCCGCGGCAGGCCGCTCGAGTCAAGATGCTTCGCTTTCAAACCGCCGGAGAATCACACGGACAATGCCTTATCGCGCTGATTTCTGGCTTGCCGCTGGGCCTCGCGGTGGATTTTTATTTTTTGAACGCCCAGCTTCACCGCCGGCAGTTGGGCTACGGTCGTGGTGGCCGCCAGAAGATCGAGAAGGATCATGTGCAGGCGCTTTCCGGCATTCGCCACGGAAAAACCATCGGCGCTCCCATCGTGCTCCAGATCGAAAACCGCGATTGGGCAAACTGGCAGGAGACCATGTCGGTGACGCAGGAGCCGCCAGCCGACCAGGCACGCCCGCTGACGCAACCCCGCCCGGGCCACGTGGATCTCGCCGGCTGTCTCAAATACGACCTGCACGACGCCCGCTTCTTGCTCGAACGAGCGAGCGCCCGGGAGACAGCGGCGCGGGTGGCCGCCGGGGCCATGGCCCGGCTGCTCTTGCGCGAGTTCGGCATCGAGGTGTGGAGCCACACGCTAGCGGTCGGCGGCGTCCGGCTCGAGCGCGCAGCAAGCTGGGAGGAAATTGTTGCCGCGAACGAAAATCTCGATTCGCCGCTGCGCTGCGTGGACTCCCGCGTCGAGCAAGCCATGAAGGCGGAAGTGGACCGGGCTCTCAAGGAGGGTGATTCGGTGGGCGGCATCTTTGAAGTGGTCGCCCATCACGTTCCGCCGGGGCTGGGCTCCCACGCCAACTGGGATGAAAAGCTGGACGGCCAACTGGCCCAGGCGGTGATGTCGATTCAGGCGGTAAAAGCCGTGGAAATCGGAGCGGGTGTCTGGGCGGCCCAGATGCCTGGCTCGGAAGTGCATGACGCCATCGGCTATGACGCCGAACGGCGCCGCTTCACTCGCGTGGCCAATCATGCCGGCGGGCTCGAGGCCGGGATCACCAACGGCGAAGATGTGGTGGTTCGCGGCTACCTCAAGCCGATTTCCACGCTGCGCCGGCCGCTGCAATCGGTGGATCTGGTCACCAAGGAGGTGGTCCGCGCAGCTTATGAACGCTCCGATGTCTGCGTGGTTCCGGCAGCCGGCTGCGCCGGCGAGGCCATGGTTGGGCTGGCGCTGGCGCGCGCCTTCCTCGAAAAATTTGGCGGCGACACGCTGGCCGAGGTGCGCCGGAATTTTGAAGGCTATCAGCAGCAACTGCGGGAGTTCTAATGCCGTTCCAACTCTTTCGGGCTATTTCCTGCTCGTACCAACTTGTGGGTGCGTGGCACCTGAGCCACATGCATCCTTGGAGCTTGCAGCGCGTGGGTATAATGCATCGGCTCACTAAGTTGGAACGGCACTAATCCAGATGATTTACGACATCGTGAAGTACGGCGACGCGGTGCTGGAAAAACCCGCCGAGCCCGTCGCCACGTTTGATGAATCGCTCAAGAAGCTTGTGGACGACATGTTTGAGACCATGTACGCCGCTCAGGGGGTCGGGTTGGCAGCGCCCCAAATCGGCGTGAACCGGCGGTTGCTCGTGATTGATGTCACCTCGGGCGAGCGCCCCGAAGCAAGGCTCGTGCTCGCCAATCCGGAGATCCTGCACGTCGAGGGCGAAGTTTCCCAGGAGGAGGGTTGCCTGAGCCTGCCGGGCTTTCGCGCTCACGTGCGGCGGCCGAAATTTGTCACCGTGCGCGCCCGGGATGTCCACGGGATGTGGTACGAGATGAAAGGCGAAGATATGCTGGCCCGCGCCTTCTGCCACGAGCTGGACCACCTCGACGGCCGGCTCTTCATCCACCACTTGAGCTTCCTCAAGCGCGATATGATCAAGCGCAAAATCAAGAAGAAGGTCAAGGCGGGCGAGTGGTAGGCCTCAAGATTAAGATTAATGCGAAAATCGAAAAGCGAAATTCGAAACTCGCCGAGTGTCCGGTGATGAATTTCAAGTTTCAAGTGTCGGAACCAGTAGGGAACCTGCCCTGATTTCTTCCGGATTTCACTCCCGCCAGTCCCCCGTCGCAGGACGGACTGACGAAGGAACCGCTATCATGAACCTGGTTTTCTGCGGCACGCCCGAGTTCGCCGTTCCCACGCTGCGCAAGCTGCTGGTGGAAAAGTTTCCCGTCCAGGCGGTGGTTACGCAGCCTGACCGGGCGCGCGGGCGCGGGCAGAAAGTTTCTGCCGCGCCGGTAAAGGAAGTCGCGCTCGAGCACGGCCTTCATGTTTATCAGCCGGAAAAAATGCGCAGCGAATCAGCGCGGCAATTTTTCGAGCGAGCCCGGCCGGACGCCGTCGTGATTATCGCCTACGGACAGATCATCCCGGCGGACCTGCTCGCCATCCCGAAATATGGTTGGATCAACCTGCATGCATCCCTCCTGCCCAAATACCGGGGAGCGGCGCCTGTCCAGTGGGCGATTGTGAACGGCGAGAGCGCGACCGGCGTAACCACCATGAGAATTGATCCGGGGATGGACACCGGCCCCATCCTCTTGCAGCAGGAAGTGGAAATTGCTCCTGGCGATACCGCCGGAACGCTCGCCGGCCGCCTCAGCGCGCTCGGCGCCGACCTGATGGTTCGGACGTTGCGCGGGCTTGAAGCCGGGACGATCATCGAGAGACCGCAGGAAAACGCGCTCGCTACCTACGCGCCCCGTATCAAGAAAGACGAGGGGCGGATCGACTGGAATCTCAAGGCGGAACAAATTCACAACCGGATTCGCGGCTTTGCGCCCTGGCCGGGGGCCTTCACTTCTTTTCGCGGTCAGTTGTGCCACCTTTGGCGAAGCTGGTCGGAAGCCGGCCCGCTTCGAGCGCATCCGCCGGGAACCATTTTTGTGGAATCCGGCCGGCTTATGGTCACCTGTGGCGGCCAGACTCCTCTGCGGGTGGACGAGCTTCAACTGGAAAATCGGAAGCGCATCTCGGCGCTTGATTTCATGAATGGGATGAAGCTCCTGACCGGCGAGAAATTCTGCTGACCGGCAACGATGGGGAACAGGTGCCCCTCACTGCTTCTCGCCAAATCGCGTTTCAAATTTTGGCCCGGGTCGAGCGCACGGCCAGCTACGCCACTGAGCTGCTGCACTCGCCCCTGACGGCAAACCTGAAGGAAGAAGATCGCAGGCTCGCACACGAGTTGGTATTCGGCGTGCTCCGCTGGCAGGGCCAGCTCGACTTCTTGCTCGAAAAGATTGCTGCCAAATCGCTGGCCAGGCTGGACTGGGAGGTGCGGCTCGCTTTGCGGCTCGGTCTCTATCAAATGCGCTTTCTCGAGCGCATCCCAAAAGCAGCCGCCGTTGACCAGTCGGTGGAGCTGGTGAAGTTCGCGCGCAAACGTTCCGCGGCAGGTCTGGTGAACGCCGTGCTTCGGAAAGCCGGGCGGCGCGCCCCGGGCGCATCGGCCTTGGGCAGAGGAGCCCTTGAAGGATTTCTTCCGCAGGAACTTTCAGCCGCCGAACGGCTGGCCATTCTCCACTCTCATCCCGGATGGTTGGTCGAGCGCTGGCTGGCTGCGTTTGGCAGCAACCGCACGGAAAGCCTGCTTGCCTCGAACAACCAGCATGCCCGGCTGAGCTGTCGCCTGGTGACCGCGCGGGCTTCGCCGAAAGAAATTCTCGCGCTGCTTGCCGGGGACAAGATCGAGTGGGAAGAAAGCCGATGGCTTAAGGATGCGATTACCATTCGCAGCGGGAATATCCAGCGCAGCGAGGCCTGGCAGCGCGGTTGGCTGGCCATTCAGGATGAAGCCTCACAGATGATTGCCCTGTTGCTCGCCCCGACAGGATCGGGGCTCGCGCCGCGGCCAGGCAATCGTGTGCTCGATCTTTGCTGCGCGCCCGGCGGCAAAACCGCGCAGCTCGCCGCGCTGCTCGATCTACGCGGGAACCCGCGGACCCTCTTTGGCGCCGACCGTCGCCTGCATCGTCTTCGGCGGACGCGCACGCTGCTCCTCAACGTCGGCGTGAACACCGTGCCGCTGGTGGCGCTGGATGGCAGCCGGCCACTGCCGTTCGGGGTGAAATTTGACCGCATCCTGGTGGACGTGCCTTGCTCGGGCACGGGCACGCTCGCTCGCCATCCCGAAATCCGCTGGCGGCTCAAACCCGAAGACCTGGGCGATTTCCATCGCCGTCAGGTCGCCCTCCTGCGCAACGCTCTGGCTTCGCTTGCCCCGGCGGGGCGCCTGGTGTACGCGACTTGCTCGCTCGAGCGGGAGGAAAATGAGGAAGTCGTGGAAAAGGCGTTGTCCGGGCAAGCGAGCCTCCGTCGTCTCGCCGCTGCGGAAGGCAGGGAGGCGCTCCTTCCCCATCTGCGGGAGCCGGAAGTGGTAGAAGAACTTTTCGACACGGCCGGCTATTTTCGCACCTTCCCGGCCGAACACCACACCGATGGTTTTTTTGCGGCGATCTTCGAGCAAGCAAATGGATGGGGGTTTCCAAAGCAAGAAAGGCCGGGCTCAAGCTCGCGCCGCTACGGAAGGCAAGCGACCCCGACTTGTCGGGGGCCTTGGTGATCTCCAGAGGGCAAAGCCTGGCGGAGTGAGCTACAATCTGGAATTCGAGGCGGCGACAACGCAAGGCAATCACCCATGACCGTACGGCAACGCTTGGCCCAGGTCCTGCAGATTTTCTTTTTGGCTTTTCTTCTGGTGGCGGCCGGTTTCCTGAGTGCCGTGACGGCGATCCGCTTTGCCATTCGCGGGAAGCAAGTGGAAGTTCCCAACATGGTTGGCCTGACGGTGGCGCAAGCGCGGGGCAAGTTGCGAACGCTCGGCGTTCCCGTGCAAATTGCCGACCGCGCCTACAGCGACCAGCCGGTTGACCAGATCATCCGGCAGCTCCCGCCGCCGGGCACCCAGATCAAAGCCAACCGCGCCATCCACGTTTCGATCAGTCTGGGTCCCAGGAAATTTACCATCCCCGGGGTTGAGGGCCAAAGCCTGCGCGCCGCCCGCATTATTCTTCTCCAGAGCGGCCTGCACCTGGGCAGCGTGGCGCAAGTTCATCTGCCCGGCAGCCAGCCGGACCAGGTCATGCGCCAGCAACCGCCGGCGCAAGCTCCCGATGCGACCGACCCTCGCGTCAACCTTCTGGTCTCGCTGGGACCGCCGCCCATCGAGATGGTGATGCCGGACCTTAATGGCAAACTGCAACTGGAGGGGGAATTGATCCTGACCCGGGCTGGCCTGAAGGTAGGTCAGATATCGTCGGCACGGGATACCAGTCGTCCCCGGCGAACCATCGTCTCGAGCGACCCGCCCGCCGGTGCCAAGGTGGCTCAGGCTTCAGCC
>Ga0209109_10000166_pt1 | contig 30874 bp, 27 predicted proteins | sample Rifsed10ft2_FD_184004 | JGI IMG/M metagenome (GOLD analysis project Ga0209109, IMG submission 184004) | Soil microbial communities from Rifle, Colorado, USA - sediment 10ft 2 (version 2) | ecosystem: Environmental > Terrestrial > Deep subsurface > Rock core/Sediment | place: Rifle, Colorado... | reverse complement strand
TGGTATTGATTATTTCCGTCGAAACGCTATTGTTTCCTTCCGGCAAAATGATGTCAAAGGCGATGCTTGGTTTCATCAATTCCCCTTTCATTTTCAATTCGGTTTCAAAAGGGATTTTTTGTTTGTAGGTATTCCTTACCGAAGCCGTAACGCTTGCCAGTTGGTCGTCAACTAAATCAATTGGTGCCGCTTCATTTTTGTAGACTGCGGTGATGTTGATGTCTGCCTCGGTCGGCTCGCCCATCCACAGGATATAACTTCCGCTTTTAATGTCAAACTTTCGTTTGATCATATTGAAATTCATTTCGTAAGCGCCTTCCTTCAACTCATACCTTCCCGTTAAAGTAGTTTTCCCGGATGGATCAATACCGCCGGTCAATTGCGCTTCCCCTTTGAGTTTTAAAAAGTCTCCATTCGTCTTGTCTATGACAATCGATAATTCAGCTTCTTTGTCGACCTCGATATTGACGGAGGCGTCGATTCCGGTTATCTCGGTCACGCTCAAAGATTCGTCTAGCGAGATGGTATCAATCATCGGAGGATTGTCTTGGTCCACAAATTCCACGATACCTTCCCGGTCAGCGATCGAAGGGTCTGATTGCGGCAGTACGATGGTGAATTTGGTGTCTTTGTTGATTTTAATGCTACCGTTAACCGTAGGGCTGTTTAAATCACCTCCAATTTTTAGATGGTTGTCCAAATACATTTCGCCGTAGTATAGTTTGTTGTCCAGTTCCTTAGAATTGACGGCTTTAAAATTAACAGCATCCAGTGCCAAGTCAAAACCAAAATTATTGAAATTGTGACTGTCTATTTTTCCGTTTATGACCAAATCATTATCTTTCTCGTCCTTAATGACAAAATGATCAAAGGTGATGGCATCGTTCGCAAAAGAAATTTTATCGTTAATGGACTTAAAAATGGAATTGAGTTGGGTCACCTTAAAGCCCACCTCGTTAAATTGCAAATCACCAAACACCTTCGGCTGATCTGTATTTCCTGATATTTTAAACGTGCCGGAAAAAAAGCCGCTGCTTTCCTTTAACTGATCCATGGTGAAGCCCTGAATGCTTTTCAGCTGAAGTTTTGCTATATCCAGATTCATGTCCAGCGCTCCAGTTCCCGTTTTATAGGTTCCATCGAGATTGACTTGATTGCCCTGACCCGTTATTGCGATTTTGGTATTGTAGCTATTGGCCACGATATTATCCACCTGGATATTAACAGTCCCAAGAGTATCATTTTTGAAAGTAAAATTATCGATAGTCAAATCAGAAGTGAAAACAGGGGATTGGCTTGCGTTTTTCACTAATGCCGTTCCGTTAATATTTCCGCTAAGCTGTAAATCGCCTTTTTCGAACATGCTGGTGATAGTCTCAATTTTGAAATTTTCGAATTCTACTTCCATGGGAGAATTTAGGCGTTCTGATTGTGACTGCAGCTTGATCTTGCTGTCCTGTTGGCTTAATTCGAAATTATCGGCATAGATTCCTTTTTTTCCAAATTGGACCAGATTATCGGAAGCGATTTTCCATGACTCATAGTTGAGCAACAGATTTCTGGGATCCAAGTTGATTTCATTATTCCCCTTCGAAGCTTTAAGTGTTCCCGCAATTTGATAGCGTTCTTTATCTTTTAAATCTTTTAGGAGCAAGCTGTAATCTGCGACATTGTCCTGAACTTTTCCTGAAACGGAGGTGTAAGGTAACTGAATCAACTTGTTTTGAACGTCGTCAACCATTAAATTGTACACTAGGGCATTGTCCTTCGTATCGACATTAAACAAGGCATTGGTCACGATGTTTTCGCCATAAACAATTTTGGGAATTGCGGCATTAAAAACGATGGTGTCATTGACCGAATTGTACCTTCCGGTTATGGAAATGGGTTCCAGGCTTTTTATTTCGGGAATTAATTTTAATAAAATAGGGCTGTCGGTTATTCCAATTTTAAATACCAATTGTTGTTTTTCATCAGTTCTTTTTCTGGCAGATGAATTGGTATTGTAATAATTTGACAGCGAATTGGTCAATGCCGCTGCTATTTTTGAAAGTTTGTACTTTCCATCGATTTCGGCATTCAAAACCTGAGATTTCAATGACAAACTGTTTTTATCCACTTCTGAAGTGGCAATCAGCGTTATGGAATCCATCACAAACTGCTCTTTGGCGTCAGCGATCACAAGCTTGCTTATGATGAATTTTCCGTTCAGGTAATCTAAATTAGCAGACTGGATGTCGGCATCCACTACGCCCCTTATTTTCATGGGACCGGCATGCAAATTCAATTTGTCCAAATCAGCGATGTCGATATTTAAATTTATTTTTCCCGCTGGGTACTTGTCCCTGAAGCTTCCGCTGCTCACTAAATCAAACGTTAGGTTTGGGTCCGTACTGTTAGCGTTTGCTTTAAAGAGCCCTTTGCTGATAGTGGCGGCAAGGTCCAGATCCTGATAGGTATATTTATTGTAATTTATCTTAGAGATGGTTCCCTTTATCGTACTGCTGGCTGATTTTATATCCAATCCAGTTCCCTTTGTAGTTGCTTTCAGGCTGATTTTACCAACGTCATTGTTTTTAATCAGTTTTCCCAGATCAAAATTTTCCATCTCCGTTTGGGCATCGTATTTTTCGTTGTTTTTTCTGCTTTGATCGAAAACCGCCTTGATCTTGGCGGCGCCAAAACTACTGCCGATAACCAAATCAGTCGAGAATTTATTGATTGTTCCTTTGAACTTTCCTATCACATTGAATAAAGCGGGTAACTGGATTGAGTTTGGAATGCTTTCTTCTGGCACAAAACCGGCAATGTCTTTTGCACTGGTTTCAAAATTTTCAATATTCAAATCAAAATAGGCCTTGTTGACATCCGGTAACCCTTTTATGGAACCACTTGCCGCAATTTTTGTTCGGCCGATTCCACTGATTTCAAATTTTGGAATTGTTAGTGCATTCATCTTACCGAAAACTTTGCTGTTTATCAGAAGAACCGCATTAGGATTGTTCTTAAATATTTTTATGTCGGACAGTTGCGGTATGAAAAGCACTAAATCCCTATATGCCAGTTCGCTTTGTTTTAGGGTTGCATTGATGCTCAATTGGCCATAATCCTTGTTTAGGGTTTCAATCGAGGGATAACCAAAAAGAAGCTCATCTTTTACAACGGATTGGGGCGTTTTTAAATACAGTTTTTTTAGATACGCATTTTTTTTGCCGTAGAAAAATTCGGTTTTTAACGATTGAATGTTAAGTCCGCTTTGCTCTTTCAATTCTAGCGAACTGATGTTTCCAGAAATGCCGACAGTGCTATAATGAATGTTTTCGGCATCAAATCCCAGTGATGAAAGTTTTATATGGTTGTAATCCATACCCGTCTGTACCCGTTTTGAATTTTGATCATCATACACAAAATCGACTCCTTTGATTTTGGACTCCCTGATTTTCACCTCCCAATTGTTGGAATCGCTTGCCGCTATTTCCTCTTTAATTTTTTCCGGTTTACCGTAAGCCAGTTTTCCATTTGCCGTAGTCAAAGCGATATTGTCTATCAGTATAAACCTATTGTAAATATCGGTTTTGTCAAATTTCACCGCTAATTTTTTAAGGAATAGGGAAGTGGTCAATTTTGTCCTTTCATCCTCATAGTCAATATTGGCCTTTTTTAAATCGACTTCACCCAGTTGAAACTTATAGATTGTCGCTGGGGCATTATTTGCATCGGCAGTGTTATTTGCGATACCTTGTTTAAATTTAAGGTTCAATCCCTTAATGGTAACCTTTGGGACCTCAAAGTCCATTTGCTGCAAATCAAAAGTTTTGATTCGGGTGTCTAAATGATCCAGGTTCAGGTAAAAATCGTTTTTCGAAAAATCGTCGCTAAATAGCACTGTCGTTTGGTCCAGATCTATTTTATCGAGAGAAATGACCATTGGCGTTTTCGTTGTGTCCACGGGCGAAGAGAAGGCTTTGACAATATAATCAAAATTAAAAACGGCAGCCGAATCCCTATTTAGCTTCAAAACAATTCCCTGAAGATCCACAGAGTTTATTTCCACGGTATTGTTTATTAACTGAAACAAGCTGATGTCAACGGCTAACTGTCGACCTGACAAAAGAGTGTCCTTTTTTTCGTCCTCAAAATAAACCCCTTTTAGAATTATTTTTTTTGGGAACTCAATTTCAAGTGTATCGACCGTGACTTTAGTGTGGATTTTGTCTTCGATATAATGAACCGCTTTTTCTTTGGCTAAATTTTGAACAGAGGGGAACTGAATGAGCAGCAGCAGGAGCAGTAATAATGCAAGGATTATTCCTATTGTCCACTGGAAAATTTTTAAACTTTTTTTTAATAATTTTTTCAAACGTGTTTTTTTAAAGAAAAAAATAAATTCCAAATTAAACCAACAACAAAGATGAAAATTTAAATCGGAAATATTCTATAAAATAAGTAGTTTATATTTCATAATTATTGGATTTAAAGCTCGGTGTCGCAGGTGTTTCAAACGGATCACTACTGTCCCATTAACTGACCTTTTTACGTGGTATATACAGGTATTTCGTTAAAATACTCAGCTTGTTTTTCTTGCAGTAAGAAGTCTTTAACTGCCATCAGCATCGCTTTATTGGAAGTGAAGAGTTCCCTGTTAAAATTGATTACGGTAGTGATATCTATGTCTTCAATGGATGCATTTTGCGCTTCGCTGTAAAAATTGTTTAGTGCAGAGCTGTAGTTGTTCTGAATGGAATCATAAATGGCCTGAAGATTTTCGAAAGTTGCATTTTTTTGCTGAAACATATGGGCATATAATTGTCTGTACAAGGCTTCCGTTTCTTTTTTGTGATGAATAAAAAAATTGTACTTAATTTCTTTTGAGGAATGCCGCAGATTGGAAATATTACTGCCAATATCCTTTACACTTTTTACGGCATGCATCGAACTTCGTACGGCCGAAATCAACTTATTGATTTCAGAATGCTGCTCGGTCCTTAACTTCGGTCTCAATTCCAAATAGAATGCTTGTAACTCTCCCTGAAGCTGTTTCAGGAAATCATATTTTTCTTCTTTGGATTTCAAATAAAACCGATTCTTTTCATTAATGTTTTTAAAATCAGGATTTTCTCGAAATACATCAGTATCAATTTTGAATAATTGCAGGTTGAAAATCATGGAATCATAAATGAAATATCTGGTTTCCCTTCTAAATAAATCTAACGCTGTTACGGGTTCCGCCAAAGATGCATGTCCTATAAAAGCCGTGGTCGAACCGTCGGAATCTTTGAAGAACCGTTCCAAAAAACCAGTGAAAGAATCCAGTAACGGCAAGAAAATAATGATAGAAAGCAAGTTGATCAAAGTCGAAAAGGTAACTAGACCGATAAGCGTGTCCGTGATATTCAGTATGTCGGTTATGAAATATAAAAGCGGTTTGAGCAAGACAAAGGCAAATACGGTGACAAATACGTTAAAAAATACATTTCCAAGGACTACGCGCTTTTTAGATGCATTTCCACCTATCGCAGCCAATATTATTTTAATCGTTGTACCGGTTTGTGATCCCAGGACAATGGCTGCGGCTATAGGAAGACTAACGGCTCCAACATGAAGCGCAGTTAGGGTTAAGGCCATGGTAACAGAACTGGACTGGACAGCCAAAGTGATGACAAATCCAATAAACAGGAAAACCAGCAGAGACATTTCGGCATATTTTGAATAATCAAAGATTTTTACCTGTGCTTCCATGGCCGATTTCATAAAGGAAAGGCCGATAAACAATAGGCCAAATCCGAAAAGAAAAAAAGACAGGTATTTAAACACCTTGCGATTACCAAATAGTATAAGTACCACGCCCGCTATGCATACGGCGGGATAGGCAACAACCTCGATATCCGTTTTGAAGCCAAGAGTGGCAACCACCCAGCTATCAAGCGTGGTCCCTAGATTTGCCCCTAAAATTATGGACATGGCGTTCCTCATAGTAAATACTCCAGCACCTACAAATGCCAAAACCATAAAGGAAACCATCGAACTGCTTTGAAGAATACCAGTCACTATTGCCCCGCCTGCTGCCGCACCCACCTTATTCTTGGTGATACGTTGCAGAAAGAGCTTGAAACTTCGACCGGATAGGTTTTTTAAGGAGTCCTCCAGTAAAAACATGGCAAAAAGAAATAAACCAATGCCCGCCAAAAGTTTCAATATGAGATTAAATGTTTCCATGACAAAAAATATAACTAAAGATAAGGATAAAATAGGCCGCCATAAATAATCGACAGCTTTTTGTGGCTTAAATTGCTGGTTTTGTGTTAGCTAAATTGATTTAAGGCTGCAGTAACTTGCCTACTTCAAGGCATCTCGGTAATGGGACGAATGGTATAGATTGTAAAACCAATTCGAAAACATTCATTATATATTTTAGATTGTAATCGCTTGTAAAACAATGCTGTGTGGCTTTTTGCTTTGTATTTTCAGGATTAATTAATCAGAAAAATAATTGTAAAATTTATATTTTTAAAATTAAAATTTAATATCTTTATAATGATTTTAACTAAAATAGTGTTTTAACAATTTAAATTAATTGATCATGTCAGGAGAAAATTTACTAGTTTGGCTCCTTTTAGGAGTGGTTGCGGGATGGTTAGCCGGTCAGCTTATCAGTGGCGGTGGATTTGGCCTTATCGGAAACATAATTGTCGGTATTATCGGTAGTTTTTTAGGTGGATGGCTTGGCGGGAAACTTGGAATTGCCGGTGCTGTGGTTGGGGGGTTTAGTCTTGCCAGCATAGTAACCGCTGTTTTAGGAGCTGTGGTCTTATTATTCATTGTTAGTTTGATAAGGAGAGTCTAGAACCGGAACTATATTAAAATAAAGAAAGTCAATGGTTTTTTCATTGACTTTTTTTGTGACATTTTCTAATTTGCCCGCGGTCCAATTTAGCTGCGCTCACTTAAAACTGAAAGTAGATAAATTGCTCGCCACTACCTTGCGCTATTGAAATGAGCAAAATCATAATTACCCATACAACGGCCAGCGAGAGGGGTGATATTTGTTTTGAAACTTCTTTTACGGAGGTGTTTCTCATGAGCCAATGGCATATGAAAAGAAATGAAATCACAACTCCAACTTTTAAAAGATCGAATAGACCCAACACATTTTCGCCGTCAGGGTTGAGCAGAAACATCGAACTGAGCATGTTTTTGGCGGTAGCAAATTCTTTGGCTCTAAAGAAAACCCAACTTATGTTAATGCAACTAAAGGTTAAGAATGCCAGGAAAATTCCGTTCCGGCTGTTGATACTAAACGGCAGGTATTTTTTTTGCAATCGCTCCAAAATTAGATATCCTCCATGTAGCCCGCCCCAAACGATAAATGTCCAGGCCGCCCCGTGCCAAAGTCCGCCCAAGAGCATGGTTAGCATCAATGCCACGTACATTCTTATCATTCCATTACGGTTTCCTCCAAGAGGAATGTACAAATAATCGCGCAACCAACTGGATAGCGATATATGCCATCTGGACCATAAATCGGAAAAACCAATCGAGGCATAAGGGTATTTGAAATTGTCGGGCAAAATAATGCCAAGCATCAAAGAAATTCCTATGGCACAAGTGGAGTATCGCGCAAAATCAAAAAATATCTGGCCTGAAAAAGCCAAGGTGCCTATCCAAGCGTCCCAAAAGCTCACTATTTTTCCGGAATTGTATATGGCATCGGAGGCCGCTGATAAAAGGGTATCGGCCATCACCACTTTTTGGAAAAGACCCAAAGTCAACAGAAAAATTCCCCAGATAAATTGGTTAATTGTTGCTTTTTTGGGTTCATAAAATTGCTCTATTAAATCTTCGGCCCGTACAATGGGCCCAGCAACGAGTTGCGGGAAGAAAGTTACATACAAGGAAAAGTCCAAAAAGGTTTTGGCGGGTTTCATTGTTTTGTAATACATGTCAATCGTGTAGGACATCGTTTGAAACGTATAAAATGAGATACCCATAGGCAAAATTATATCCATTTTTAGGGGATGATAGTCGAACCCTATTGTATTTGCCAAGGCTGTGAAATTTTCCAAAAGGAAATTGCCATACTTGAAAAAAAACAAAAAGCCAAGATTGACAGCCATACTTAAAAAGAGCCATAAATTTCTCTTGTTCTGGTTTTCTTCAACAGCTAATTTTTTACCTGTGGTCCAATCAACAAAAGTTGAAATCCAAAGCAGAACGACCAAAGGCGGATTCCATAGACCATAAAAGATGTAACTTGAAAGCAATAACATCCTCTTTTTTGAGGTCCAATTCAGAATTTTTGAATAATACAGCCCTAAAACTATCAGTAGAAATAATATGAAACTTAATGAATTAAATAGCATAGTCAGTTATTTTTTTCGATTAGATAACGCATAGTCTTTCATCATTATTTTGGCTAATGCCAAGGTGAAAGTTTCAGCATCATTTGCTGATAGATGGGACCATTCCGGGCAATCAAAATGATTTAGCCAGTCGTAATCTTGGTAATGGTAGCTCTTAACCTGCGCTCGCTTTACCAGTACATCCCAAAATTCTTTACGGGGTGCAAATTTCGCTTCACCGATTTTATAATATCCTGTGGAGGGGCAACGCAGCAATATGAGATTTCCGCCTCTGGCTTTAAATATTTTTGCATCTTCCAGAAAATAGCTCATCGTAGCCTCTTTTTCTAGGGGCTTGGAATCCTTGCCAAAAAACTGCCATACTTTTTTTACCGTATTCGCAAAAGCGGTGTCGGTAGCCGTTTTTTTTGTCATTCTATTATTTCTGTTTTCATCGATATCGGAGAATTCATGGAATGGGGGCATGGCATTTTTTACCGGTTCCCCCAGTTTAATTTTTTTAAGAAGTTCTTTCAAATTGATTCCATCAATCCCCTCCACATCGCTCAAAAATGTGATGTTTTTTTGTAAAGGAATTGACAACGCATGATTTAGCCGTTGCGCATAAGTAAAGTCCTTAAAATAATCCACCTTTTCCTGTATCGATTTCCAGGGCGGTGCCATAGGCGAGGTGGTGGAAAAGAATAGACCGGGTGTAACGCCCACAATTATGGTCCCTGCAAAATCTGTATTCCTGACTATATCCCTAAAAGATGGCAAAGGTGTTGAACCGGCAGATGCCAGCTGTATGGGACGCCTTCCGGTAACTTGTTCCCATTGGTATATTTGAATATCAAAGAGCACTCGTGATGAACCTAACAAGATAACGTCATCCTTTGCTAAGGCTTCTATTTTATCTCTCTGAACGGCCCATAATGACTTATTGTCGTCGATGGTTGGGTAATAGCCTTCAGATCGCCAATAGATTTCCCATATCGTAAGGCCAATAAGGCTTAAAACAACTGTGATCAGTAGTGTTTTTTTTAATTCCATATTTCAAATAGTTTACGGATTATTTTTAAATTAATGCGAACTGTTTTTTTATAAAATTTTCAAGGCAATACGTTTATGGCTGTATAACTAACTGTCAATTAGCTAAATTAGCTAAAATATTAATATCATTTAAAAAGCCACAATAATTATACATCTCAGGTTTATGGATGTTTGTATATCCCGCTGTTTTCTAAGAAAGACATATTATGTAACAATTGGGATTGGGGCATAAAAAATGCCGCAATTGCGGCATTTTTTATGGATATTCTTTCTGTTAATGTGATATTGAAATGTTAACCCGGAAATGTATATCTGATCCCAACTAAAACGGTTCAAAAAGGATTCATTTCGCTTTTGCGTTTGTTCAGCTGTATTTCTAAATCTTTGATGGTTTCCGCGACGGCGATTTCAAAAGATTGCTCATTGGAAGAGGCAAATATTTGCGGACCGGGCAAACTCAAGATGATTTCGCATATTTTTCCTTTGCCATTGGAACTTTTCTCCTCTTTGAATATAACTTTCGCTCGAATCAACCAGTTAAAGTGTTTTGATAAATTTTCCAATTTTTCGAATACTAAATCATCTGCCGTGCCATTTGTTTCCGTTTGTACAAATTGAGTGGTAATTTCCATAATTCCAGTTTTTTTAGAGTTAATAAGGTTGCGATGGATTTGCGGTTTTAAAAGATCTTAAATTTAGTTCTGCAAAGTGAATTTTCAGGATTGGAGTTATTACTCAAATTTACGCAATAAATTCAAAACAGGGTCTTTTTGAATGTTAAACAAACTTAAAAAATGAGGAGGCGGGGATGCTTAGGCAATTTTTGTCTAAATCTAAAAAAGGCTGATTTTCAGCGATAATCAGCCTTTTTAAAAGGATCGTTTGGTTTGCAAACCGCAGCGATGAAAGTCCTTAGAGTTGGATAAAATCCTCACTTTTTGGCATTCCAGCGAAAGCTTCCAACGCAATCTCAGGAACGGGATCGCATAGTTTACGCAGTTTAGTGTCCATCCAGGCCCCATCGACGGTTATCGTGGCGTGCAGCACATTGGCTTCATTCACAAATTCGTGTACGATGGACCAGCGTGAACCGTCCGCCTTTAGCTTAGACACTTTGGTGTGGATGAAGATGGGGTCTGATAGTTTTATTTCTTTTCTGAAAACACATTCTTCCCTAAAGAGTATAGGGCCAAAATGATTTGTTTGTAAGGCTTTGATCGTCAAGCCCAAGCTCTCCAAAATCTCAATACGGTGTTGTGCCCCAAAATCGTAATAGGCGCTGTGGCGGACATGGAAATTTGGGTCAAGATCTGACCAGCGAAAGGATAGTTGTTTGCTGAAAGATTTCATTATGTTTTTCTTTTTTAAATTCGTTTTTTGCTTTTTTGATAGCTGTCCCAAATTTATAAAAATTCAGTTGGATTCCTAAGAATCGGCAATCCGATAATGATCAAAATACTTTAAGAGCATAAAAAAGTCCGCTGAATTGAATGGTAAAAATAACCAAGCGAATTATTCAGTAGACGGTTTAGTTTTTATTTTTGGAAATGAGAAATTAGCTCAAACGTTCTAATTAATTTAATTGCCGCTCATTCCTTTAATAGGTCTCATTGGGCATTCGAAATAAGTGGATGTTGACATAAAGTCATTCAAATCCAGATCTTCCACAGCGCATGCATTAGGATATTTGTCGGGGTCCACACCTTCCTTTAAGGTATTTACGTGCCATCTTCCTCCGTTGAAATCCCGATCTCCGGGTTTGCTTTCAGAAATGGCTCCAACGCCATCTTTAAAGTTAGCCCCATTGTATAGCTCATCAAAATTCCCCGCTGTGGGTTTAAAGTTGCTATTGGTACCATTGGTGGCAAACACTTGACAATCTGACCATATGGCAGGACTTTTCTTCATTGTCAATAGGTTATATGCATCATTACCCTGTGCGGCAATCGAATCGGTTTCATTCGAGCAACCCATCATAATCGTAACCAAAAATAAAACCGCAATAGTAAAATTTAAATTTTTCATAACTTTAATTATTATAGTTAAACAATAACGAACTTCATATTCAAATTTAGGAATTTTTCATTATAAAAAAATCATAAAGTATTGATTGTCAATTAATTAATAAAGATTGAAACATTTAAATTTTTAGCACACGCAATGCTTCGATTTTTAAGCCTTCGGGCGGCTTAGTTTTTGGTCGTTTTTGGGTCCTTTGGGAATTTTCGTTTAGGAAAGGAGATAAATTCGAAAAAGGTTGATTTTTCTTTTTTCAATTCAGACAGTTTTTACTTGTAGGTCATACTGTATAAGTCAAATCCCTTTGCCCAGTGATCTTTTTCAATTTTATTTAGGGTAAATCCATTTTTCTCGTAGAATTTGTAGGCCAATTGTGAAGTTCTTACGGCAATAGTTTTGACATCAGCCATCGATTTTAAAAGGTCAATTCTATGTTTTAATAGCGATTGTCCAACTCCTTTTCCTTGAAATTTTGGGTTGATAAAATCCCAACTGATTTTTGCGGTTTTGCCTTTGTCATCAAAGTTAATGCCTCCGGCACCTATTATCAGGTCTTCGATCGCTGCAACGAAGTATTTCTCAATTTTGTGTTCCAGATAGTCCTCGAGGTCTTCAATTTCACTTTCGGCAAAATATTCTGGAACGTTCAGCTTTAATATCGCTAAGACGTTGTCCTTGTCAGCGGGTTTATAAGCTCTGATGGTTAGGTTTTCAATCATTCTCTTGAAGGGTTTTCAGCACATCATCTACAATGTCAGGCAGTCAAAAAAGACTGATTATTGAATCAATGTGTACAAAAGTATTTCCTCGGTTTGATTTGGAAGTACTATGTTTTTCTCAAATTTAAGCCCAATTTTCATCAAAAGATCCTGTGATGCTTTGTTCTTTTTTGAAGTTATTCCACTAATTTGACTCAGTTTAAATTCACCTAGTGCCATTTCTTTCAGATGATTCACACTTTCATAAGCATAGCCCATTCTTTCGAAATCCGGAAGCAACGCAAAACCTATGTCGATTCCTTCCACACCTTCTCTGTCGTAAAGTCCGCAAGAACCTATCTTTTCGCCATCTGATTTTCTAATCAGGGTGTAATTACCATAACCTAGTCTTTTGATTTGCGGCGTCATTTTGGCTTCGATATAATTTTCTGCGTCCCTGACTGTATTCAAGTTTCGGTCACCGATAAATTCTATCCATTTTGGGCTGTTAAATAATTTTCTGATAAATTCAGCATCCTCAATGGTTGTTGGCTTAATACTTAATCTTTCCGTTTCAAATGTTTTCAATCTGTTCGCTTTTAATTTTTTATGATTAGCAGCAAGTTGGCATTGCAGCTTTATATTTAGTTTTGGAAACAATTACTTTCATAATCTTTTATAAAGTCAATTAGTATTTTTTCGTCTTTAATTTTAACTTCATCATTTTTAATTTTATCATACGAAACTTTACAATCTTCTATGGCCGGTAACATTGCATCTTTTGTTATTAATCTGCTTAAACCCATTGCTGGCATTTGTTCAATATTAGAATTATTAGGTCTTTTAATTAAATAATATCTAACTATATGACTGTGAGATATTTTTTTTAATAATTTGTAAAGTTTTACTTTATCAGATTAATGCTTGTGCAAATATTGTTTCATCAACGCTTTCAAAAGTTATTGTTTCTTTTTCTAATTCGATTTTAAAAGTTTTCAAATCTTGTGGTAAATATTCTAATTTGCCTCCATTTTGAATTACGGTTATTTTGTCTTGCAATCCAATTAATCGATTGACATTAAATGAAGATGCGTTTAGAATTATTTGAACTGGGAAAGTTTTATTTTTCACATTAACTATTTCACCCTTATAGTTTTGTCCAATTGTTATTGTGCAAAAGCTTAAAAATAAAAAGGTAAGTATTGATTTAATTGTTTTTTGCATTTCTGTACTTTAAAGATTGGTTATTATTGTTTAGTTTATTTTTGTCTGACTCCGCTAAGCTGCCCAGTACAGTAGTTGGGCCTGGAAAAGGATATACTTTAATTTATCAAATGTATAATAATTATCCTATAAATTATCAAATGGGCTTTTGTTTTATCAAATGCTTAATTTGGTTGTAAGATAAAAAATAATGTGCAAGAAAAGCAGACATTTATGCAGACGTGAAGTGGAACAACTCGTAGGACAGCATTGTGGTTTAGGCGCAAGTAAATATTACATAGGTCATTGTGCTGATATATAGGTTTCTATGATTTATGTGTTGATAAAAATCACTATATTGCATCTATAAAACTAGTGCTATGCCAATATATATGGATCGTCATGATGTGTCTGAAACTGTTACGGCCGAACACGTAGCGCAATTGCATCAGGCCGATTTGAAGGTACAAGACAAGTTTAATTGTCGAGGGCTTACGTATTGGTTTGATGAAAACAGAAAAACCGCATTTTGTTTGATTGAGGCCCCTAATAAGGAAGCCATAAAAGAAATGCATAATCACGCCCATGGCGATGTTCCCCATAGGATAATTGAGGTCGACGATAGCATAGTTGAATCATTTTTGGGTAGAATTGAAGACCCTGTGAAGGCCCAAAAAACGGAGCTAAACATTATTAATGACCCCGCATTTAGAATTATAATGGTTGTAAGATTTAATGATTTTTCATTAAAAAAATCTTTTGAAAAAGAAAATCAAGCATTAGTGAAAATAATCGGCGAGATCCATCAAATTATTTCAAAGTTAAAAGGCCGTGTCGTAAAGCAAAATTCAAAAGAGTTTTTAATATCATTTACATCGGTAACCGATGCTGTTTTAGGCGCTTTAGAAATTCAATCAAATTTTGAAAGCGACCAAAAGAATAAAGGAACCTTTAATCTGAAAATTGTCCTTGGAGCCGGGGTTCCCGTTACGGAAAAGGAAGGCCTTTTTGAAAATACCATTGAAGTGGTTGAATCAATATATAGATTCATTAAAGGCCAAGTCGTTATAACGGATGAAGTTAAAGACTTATATGAAAGCGAGAATTTAAATAAATGTGTGGATGATAAATTCATCAATGTTCTGAAGTCTTCCGATGAACAATTCCTCAATAATCTAATGGCTTGTATTGAAAAAAACTGGGATAAAACGGATTTAAAAGCGAATGATTTTTGCGAACAGTTAGGATACAGCAAATCGCAATTGTACAGAAAAATGATGCTTTTAACCGGCAAATCGCCAAATTCTTTTGTAAAAGAATACCGATTAAATATGGCGCTACAATTATTGAATAAACAAATAGACAATATCTCTGAAATTGCGTTTAAAACGGGTTTTAACAGTCCTACTTATTTTTCAAAATGTTTTAAAGAAACCTTCGGAATTCTTCCTTCCAATTATACAAAAGAGACTTTCAACAAAGCTTAGATTAAAGTAATCTCTACTTCCTTAGCAATATTTTTGAATCAAAATTGCGACTATTTGAACCAAATTTTGGCTTTTTTGTTGTTTTATCTGCTTAACTTTGAGTTGTTTAGGTCTATAAATATCTTCCCAATTTTATTTAAATTTTTTCAGTTCTGGAATTGGAAATATAGGTAGACGCCTAACATTTTAGATTTAAAACCCGAGAATTCTTTAAAATAAAAAATTAACAACTAAAAAATCAAAGAGTATGTCAAATTTAGTGGAAAACATGGATACTGCTGTTTTGGAAGAATTTGCTTCTAAATTAAGAGGAAGAATAGTTAAGCGCGGAGATGCTGACTATAATGAAACACGAAAAGTATACAATGCAATGATTGATAAGCATCCAGAGATGTTTGCAATGTGTGTTGATGTTGCAGACGTTATAGCGGCCGTGAATTTTGGTAGGGATAACAATCTATTGGTTGCCGTTAGAGGTGGCGGACATAATGGCGGTGGACTAGGAATCTGCGATGATGGATTAGTGATTGATTTATCGGGAATTAAATTTATACGTGTAGATACTTCAGATAACACGGTACGAGTTGGAGGAGGGAACCTTTGGGGCGAAGTGGACCATGCGACACATCCTTTTGGTCTTGCCGTTCCTGCTGGTATAATATCGACCACCGGAGTGGGTGGTTTGACACTTGGTGGCGGCATCGGTCATTTATCTCGAAAATACGGGCTTACAATTGATAATTTATTGGAAGCGGATATGGTTTTGGCGGATGGAACTTTTGTAACCGTAAATGCCAAGCAGAACCCAGATCTATTTTGGGCCATCCGCGGAGGCGGTGGCAACTTTGGAATCATAACCTCTTTTAAATTTCAAGCACATCCGGTAAAGACTGTTTTTGGAGGCCCTACTTTATGGCCAATCGAAAAAACGGAGGAAATTATGGAATGGCATCAGAATTTTATAGACAATGCCCCAGATGAGTTAAATGGTTTCGTTGCGACGATGATTATTCCGGGAGCGCCATTTCCGGAACATTTGCACAACAAGCAATTCTGCGGAATCGTTTGGTGTTATGCGGGTGATATGGATAAAGCGGCCGAAGTATTCAAACCTATATTGGCAATGAACCCTTTATTTGAACATCTTGGCGAAATGCCATATCCATCGGTGCAGACCTTATTCGATGGGCTATTTCCTCCGGGTATGCAATGGTATTGGAGAGCCGACTTTTTTAACGAATTGAGCCCTGAAGCTTGGGCCCAACATTTAAAATTTGGTTCTAAAATCCCAACGCCTCTTTCCCAAATGCATTTGTATCCAATTAGTGGCGCTGCCAGCAGGGTAGGCAAGGATGAAACCCCGTGGGCTTATCGTGGTGCCAAATATGCGGGCGTAATTGTTGGTGTTTCACCAAACCCCGAAGATTCGGATAAAATCACAAAGTGGTGCAAAGATTACTGGGAAGCATTGCACCCTTACTCCGCCGGCGGCGCTTATTCAAATTTTATGATGGATGAAGGCCAAGATCGGGTAAAGGCAAGTTACAAGCACAATTACGAGCGTTTGGCAAAAATTAAAGCAAAATACGACCCAAATAATTTCTTTAGGGTAAATCAGAATATTAAACCTAAAAATTAACCAAAAAAACTATTTATGAAAATTGCAAAAGACGACATTGAAGTTAAAATGGAGATTCCTGGAGCTGTCCTCCGCCAGAAAACTGATTTTGGGGATGCTACCGGCCTGGGTAAGATTAGCGGGGAGTATTTCAGCCTCTCTGCGGGTGTTGACACAACGCCTTTATTTATGGGTCTTGAAGGGAATTTGTGCCAGAGCCCGCACTGGGGATTTCTTTTGAGTGGCCAGCTCGCTACCACTGACGCCAAGGGAATTGAAGAAATCGTAGACGCAAATGAATTGTTTTACTGGCCTCCAGGACACAATGTAAAGGTTCATGCGGACGCTGAGATTGTCATGTTCAGCCCACAACACGAGCACACGCACGTAATAAATCATATGATTGAGAAGACCAGAGGTTAAAGCTGCAAATTTACCACTGAGGCTCCGTGGCCATGAGCATCATGGTCACGCAAGGCTCAGGTCTCATCTCCAACGGTCTCCGCGCATCTTTACATAATTTATCCAAACGTAACGCCAAGGAATTACCAGAGGAACAATAATTCCCATCAAACAGTTTTGTGCTGTTTCCAAATTGTCAGCGTCCATTTGACCTGCGGACCACAGCGGGAGTGCCACAGCAATCAGCCAAATTGATTTCCAAATCAGTTCAAGGAAAAGTATGGGTAACATTTTCAGCGGATAGCGGATTCCCACAAACGCCAAAAGTGAAATTGCCCCGAGCAGGCTGCAGCCCACACCGTGCCAAAGAGGCCAAGGCGTAGGGTGGTGAATTATTTGTGGCCATATTGTAAAAGCAAGCCCCACCGATATGAGGAGATAAAGCGCTCGAAGCAGGTATAAGCGGAATGTTGATACGTCGTTCATAAATTGATTCTTTTTCAATTGTTTGTTTCTTCAAGAAATGGTAGTTGCATTATAGACCATCGCTAACTTCCGGTGAGATGGCTCGACTTGAGATTTTCCAAATCCTTACCCTTATTAATTTTGTTTCCTTTAAAGCTGTTTTGGCGATCTGGCGACTTAGAGAAGCCGAAAATTTCGATTAAACACCAGCTTTACTATTGCAAAGCCAACTTCAAATTAAGCCAAAATCCCCCTTTCCGCTGTTAGGTGTTCGGTGTTTTTTCAGTTCCGTTATGTTTTGGGTCAAAATCTACCATCCATTCAATTCCATATTTGTCTCTAAACATCCCAAAATAGGTACCCCAAGGACCGTCGCCAATAGGCATTTCAATTTGTCCACCCGCTGAAAGTCCTTTAAATAGTTTGTCGGCTTCTTCTTTGCTTTCTGCACTGATTGAAATTTTGCTCCTGTGTTCATTTTCGTTTGTTCGGCCCATAATTTCGGGAACATCATTAGCCATTAGAACGTTTTTGCCAATCGGCAGGGCAATGAGCATTATTTTATTTGCTTCACCTTCTGCGACCGTAAATTCAGGACTTGCAAGGTCTTTGAAACGCATTATCTTTGCGAATTCTCCACCGAATACTGATTTGTAAAAAATGAATGCTTCTTCGGCATTTCCATTGAAGTTAATGTGAGGGTTGATAAGAGCCATTAGTTTTATTTTTTTACTAAGTTAAGGTTTATCTTTCGGTTACTTCTTTTAATTCAAATACAAAACCAACTACCCAATAAGCCAATTGCTTAAATCCGTTGTAGTAGCTGTTAAGCGATGCTTTTTTTAGTAGTTAGTTTATTTAATGTAAACTACTTTCGCCCGCATTACGTATAGCCATTGTTAGCAGCTGCCTATTTTAATTTAAATAATTCAATTGTATAATCAAACAATTCTGTTCCTCCTGATTTTCCGTGTCCCGGAATAACAATTTCTGCATTTGGATATTTTAATTTGATTTTTTGTACCGTTTCAGACCATTTGTCCGTGTTTGAATCTCCTAAATATCCTTTGCTGGCTCCAAATGTTTTAATTAAACATCCACCAAAGACGGTCTTACCTTCTGGAAAATATCCTATAATATTGTCTTTTGTATGACCTTCTCCAAAGTATTCCGCATACACTTTTTTGTTTCCAATATCTAATGTGAGACTATTAGTAAAATCTTTTATTGGTTTAGTGAATTTTTGTCCATTCTCTTTTAATAACTCTATAGTTTGTTTATAAGCATAAGTTGGAATATTATGTTTTTCAAATTCTACTATTCCACCAACACAATCGTTGTGAAAATGAGTTGGGATGAGAGCTATTATTTCAGATTTTAGTTCTTTCGTTACGAAATTGATTAATTCAATCGAACTTTTGTTGTCAGTTGGTGTGTCAAACACAATTCCTTCATTTTCATTTACAACCAGCATTCCATTACATTCCACTTTTCCGTAATCGTCCGTATTTAAAAATGAGATATGTTGATAGATATGATTTGATAGCTTTTTAACTATCAAATTTTCAGTTTGATAAACTATCAATCTATCAACCGAATGTGTTATCGTATTTTCCGTATTCGTTTTTTGATTTATCAGTGATGATTCCTTGCAGGAAATAAAGGTCAATAAAGTGAAAAGAAAGAGTATTAAAAGTGGTTTTGTCATAAAATTTATATTCATAATTTAGGATTTGTCTTTTGGCTGAAGCTAACGTTCTGGTACTACAGCGGGTTTGGGACTAAATTAAGATTTATCGTTCGGTTGTCACAAAATTCCCAAGTTCAAAATCATTTTCAAATTAACCCAATTGCCCAAATCTATTCTAGCAAATGTTATGCACAGTCACTTTCTTTTTGCAAGCTTCTTTCAAATTTCTGATTTTTGACTCCAAATTCATAATATTGTCTTTTCTTTTATTAATTGCTTGTTTATAACCAAAGAAATATATTAAACTAAAAAGTACTATTCTAAAAATTACTGAAGTCGTGTAAGGTGTATCGTCTGGTTTGCCGTTGCTTAATACAAGTGGTGGAAACAAAAAAGCAAATGCCAAACCAATAGAAATTCCCAATGGAATTAGCTTTCTAAGCTTTTTAATGGCAGCATAATTTGTTTCAATTTCAAAATTCCACTTATTCTCTAAATCAGAATTATTTTTCGTCCATTACTATTATATTTTGTAGTCCTATTTTCGATCTCGTATGTTCGATTGTGCATAACGTTCCCGCGCTACACGCAGGCTGGGATTAAGAAAGCCTAGAACTTACGGTTAAAAACTAATTTTTCAAATACAAAATCAGCTTCAAATTTTGCCAAATGCCCAGCTTGCTTGTAGCGTGTGTTGGGTGCAGTAATTATTGTTTTTCAAGGTCATACTTGTAGTTTCCTACTCCATTTTTGTCCGCAGAAATTTTTAGTTTTTTTCCGTCAAATGTATAGTCATAATTCCCGCTAAGTATTAAGTTCCAGTCAAAGTCAGCGGTCCAAACATTTTCATCATTAAAAGTTATTTTGTTGTTGTCAGAAGAAAAAGTCCCAGAACCACCAGCAGGTATTCTGTTTGAAGTTCCCGAACATGAAAATTTTCCGTTTTTCAATTCTAAGGTGGTCTGTCCAGTTTGTGTTCCCGAACTGTAAGTTACAGTAAACGTTCCTTTATATGTTCCTTCTTTGATATTTAGGTCGTCTTTGTCACAGCTCGATAAGAGTATAGCGATGGAAAAAATTGTCGCTATTAAAAATTTTGTTTTCATAATTATATTTTTGTTCGTTTACGTTATGTTGGCAGCATTATTGCACCCAGCTTGTATATACTCGCTATAAAATAGCGAGTATATGCCCAAAATGAGGTGGATATCCGATATTGGATAGCGGACTACTGTCAAATATATAAATAATATTTTTATTACAAATTATCGAATGGGCTTTTGTTTTGTAGCTACCTAATTTAGATTATCGGATAAAAAAACTGCGCAAAGTCAGGAGACATTTGCGCAGTTATAAGGGGAACATTAGGGGTTGTTTTTTATATCGCTCTACCCATAAAAATATTTTTTGGAAGCCTATGTGTTAGGCGTTTTCATCAAACATGATTTCGTCTGAAACGACTTCTTTAACTAAGGGCTTTTCGGTGAGTAAGGTAAAATAAAAAGAGGAACCTTCGCCTTCAATACTTTCTACCCATATATCACCGCCATTTTTTTCCAGAAATCCTTTTACCAGTAATAGTCCAATTCCAGCGCCTTTATTCTTTTTCCTTACTTCCGATAGGGTTTTCATTTGTGGAGTAAAAAGTTTCCCCAAAATTTCTTTAGGTATCCCAACTCCGGTATCCTTAACCAGAACGGTGATTTTGTCGTCTTCTCTCTTCGCCGTAAGTATGATTGTGTCCCCTTTCTCTGAATGCTTTATCGCGTTTGACACGATATTTTGAATGATGGAAAGTAGCATTTTCTCGTCCGCAAATACGGACATGTCTTCCTCAATATTGTGATGAAGATGTATTTCGTTTGTTAAAGCGCCATCGTTTAAAGTCTCAAAAACCTTGTCTACGCATTGGGTTAGTTGGATTATTGCTGGAGAAAACACGTCAGATGCATATTTAACCCTTGCCCAATCTACTAAGTAATCCAACATCTCCAATTCGTCAGTTGACGATTGATGAAGTAAGTCGAGCATTTCCTGGACATTCTCGGGCTTCATTTTATGGAAATTTGTTTTCAAATATTTTGCCGTTGAGATAATGGACGCTAGGGGACTTCTTAAATCGTGTGAAAGTATGGCCAGAACACTTTCCTTATGTGCATTAAGTTCTTCCAATTCTTTGACATACTTTTTTATGGTATCCGCCGATTGTTTCCTGTCGGTTAGGTCCTGTAAAATTTTAACGTAGCCCAACATTTCCCCGTCTAAATCGACTAGCGGAAAAACCAAACCATAGGCGTAAAAGACGCTTTTGTCTTTAGCGATATGCCACCTATTGTCCGTTGCTCTGCCTTCCTTTAAGGCTACACTTATTTCTTTTTTTGGAATGCCTTTTTGTCTGTCTTCTTCGGTGAATATTAAATCGAAATGTTTCCCGATAACTTCATCGGTTTCGTAGCCGAATATTTTTTCTGATCCCGAACTCCAACTGTTTATAACAAAATCGTTGTCTAAGGTAAAAATCGAATAATCTTGTAGGCTGTCAATTATTTGGCTATAAAATCTGGCGGTTGGCACATAATTATTTTTAGAAATTATAGAAATGTCTTGTTTATTATCCATAGGATTATTGATCTGAAGCGGTTTTTAAAACTAATGGTTTGCTGTGAGCGAATATGTGAAGACTTTCTTACTCTGAAAAGATTATTTCCCAGCTTTTGGTCCACACATGATGTATAACTGTTTTGTGACATCAAATATGCGACTTTTTAAAATTAACCGCTAATTTAAATCCTTTTTTTTTGGAACAGGATTTGAATGTGGACTGATTATCTGGTCTAGCCCCGATGGAAGCAGGTGTCCTTTTTGTGCTGGGGTTCGGCACAAAAGATACTGCGGACAGCGGGAGGAAGCTTGATGGTAAGACGGTCTGTTGTGCTCCTTGAAAAAACAAACATTCGGAAAATGTCTCAATATATGAAAATAACTAGACGAACAATTCGGTATGCCTTAGGGAGAGAATTTCAACTCTATCTAATTGCATTCACTTCTTTTTTTAACGAATATTTTTCGGCAACAATAACGATCGCAAGACCGATTACGTAAGTCAGCAAATCAATCCATGAGAATGAAGTTCCGATTACTGTTCGAGCAATTTTTGAATTTTCTAAATGAAGCGCATTGACGATATTTAAGTATTGGAGGAATTCTATAGTGAAAGAGAATAGCAATACAAATGCCGCCGCCTGCAAAACGGTTAATTTCAAGAAAGATTTTAAAAAACAATAGATCAGTATTACCACCAAAACATCACCTAAATATGGCCTTACAAAGCTGTCGTGTACAAAAAGGGCAATAGCGACTTCAATCATGAAAATTACAACTGCTATTGCAAAGTATTTTTTATTAAAGACTAACATAAGGGATTTTTAACGTTGTTGATCTCAATTGGTTTGGGACTAAATTAGGTTTTATTTTCGGGTTATCGCAAAACTGGCGCGATAAAATGGCAGCATTAGAGCGAAGTGGCGCAATTGTCTAAAACGAGTGCAATGATAAAAAAAAACACCAACCTTACGGCCGGTGTTTTGATACTACAAAAAAATAAATAAATTATTATTCAACTAATTCGGTTTGGTTTCTGAATACTAGTTCTCCATCAAATGCATCCAACAGAATGATACTGTCAGTTGCAATATTGCCAGCCAGAATTTCTTTGGAGAGCTTGTTGAGTACGTCTCTTTGTATCACCCGTTTCACCGGTCTGGCACCAAATTGCGGGTCGAATCCTTTTTCGGCCAGATAAGCGATAGCCTCAGGTGTGGCGTCCATTGTGATACCTTGCAGTGCTAACATTTTGGTGACGCTTTTCAGTTGCAGGCTGACAATTTTAGTGATGTTTTCACTGCTCAATGGAGTAAACATCACAATTTCATCGATACGGTTTATGAATTCCGGGCGTACCGTTTGTTTCAATAAACCGAGGACTTCCGTTTTGGCGGCTTCCGTAGCCGCTTCCATGCTTCCTTTCAGGTTTTCAAATTTTTCCTGTATGATTTGGCTTCCCATATTGGAAGTCATGATGATGATCGTGTTTTTGAAGTCGGCCAGACGCCCTTTATTGTCCGTCAATCTTCCTTCGTCCAATACTTGCAAGAGGATATTAAAAGTGTCGGGGTGCGCTTTTTCGATCTCATCCAGCAAAATCACGGAATACGGTTTTCTGCGAACGGCTTCGGTTAATTGCCCGCCTTCTTCATAGCCCACGTATCCCGGAGGCGCCCCTACCAGCCTGCTTACGCTATGGCGCTCTTGATACTCACTCATGTCGATACGGGTCATGGCATTTTCGTCGTCAAACAGGTATTCGGCGAGGGCTTTCGCTAGTTCGGTTTTTCCCACTCCGGTAGTTCCAAGGAAAAGGAACGTCCCCACGGGCTTTTTCATGTCCTGCAATCCGGCTCGGCTTCTGCGCACCGCGTCACTTACGGCCTCGATGGCTTCTTCTTGGCCTACGACACGATGGTGTAATTCTTCTTCAAGATGCAACAGTTTTTCGCGTTCTCCCTGCAACATTTTCATAACCGGTATTCCAGTCCATTTGGCTACCACCTCGGCAATGTCTTCACGGGTAACCTCTTCTTTTATCAACGAAGTGCCTTCTGTTTGATCTTCGGCCAGTTGTTTTTGAAACGCATCCAATCTTTCTTGCGCTTCTTTGATTTTCCCGTAACGAATTTCCGCCACTTTCCCGTAATCGCCTTCGCGTTCCGCACGTTCCGCTTCGTACTTATAATCTTCAATTTCGGTTTTGATGGCCTGAATGTTATCAACCACGTCTTTCTCCGATTTCCATTTGGCATAAATTTTATTACGGTCCTCTTTTAGATTAGCCAAATCCATTCCCAAAACTTTGAGCTTGCTCTCGTCTTTCTCTCTTTTGATGGCTTCGATTTCAATTTCCAACTGCATTACCTTTCTGTCCAAGACATCGAGTTCTTCCGGTTTTGAATTGATTTCCATGCGGATTTTGGAAGCTGCCTCGTCCATCAAATCGATTGCTTTGTCCGGAAGGAAACGATTCGTTATGTAGCGTTGGGACAGTTCGACAGCCGCAATAATGGCTTCGTCTTTTATTTGTACTTTGTGGTGTGTCTCGTATTTATCTTTGATACCACGTAAAATGGAAATGGCACTTTCGGTATCGGGTTCTTCGATCATAATTTTTTGGAAACGTCTTTCGAGCGCTTTGTCTTTCTCGAAATATTTTTGGTATTCGTCCAAGGTTGTTGCGCCAATGGCCCTTAACTCCCCACGAGCCAATGCCGGTTTCAGTATATTCGCAGCGTCCATTGCACCTTCGCCACCACCGGCACCTACGAGAGTGTGGATTTCGTCAATGAACAGCACAATATCACCTTCCGCGGAAGTCACTTCTTTTACCACGGCTTTTAGGCGCTCTTCGAATTCCCCTTTGTATTTTGCCCCTGCAATCAGGGCTCCCATATCAAGGGAAAACACGATTTTGTTTTTCAAGTTTTCCGGTACATCTCCATCTACGATTCTGTGTGCCAATCCTTCTGCAATAGCGGTTTTACCCACTCCGGGTTCACCCACGAGCATCGGGTTGTTTTTGGTCCTACGCGTCAATATTTGCAGTACGCGCCGTATTTCTTCGTCACGGCCAATAACGGGGTCTAATTTTCCGTTTCTGGCTAGTTCGTTAAGGTTTTTCGCATATTTATTAAGTGAATTGTAGGTTTCTTCGGCCGAGGCAGAGGTTACTCTTTCCCCTTTCCTCAACTCCTCGATAGCGGCTTTCAAACCCTTCTCAGTAACTCCCTGGTCTTTTAGTATCTGTGCCACTTTACTTTTGGAGGCAAATATGGCCAATATCAAATGCTCAATGGAAACAAATTCATCATTCATTTTCTTGGCAATAATTTCGGCTTCCGTTAACGTGGAATTTGCCGTTCTGGAAAGCATAATCTCGCCACCGCTAACTTTAGGAAAACTCTGGATGGTGCTATCCAGGATCTGAAGGAAAAGAGGCACATTGACATTCAATTTCTTTAAAATAAAAGGGGCCACATTTTCATCCACATCAAAAATAGCTTTGAAAATGTGTTCGTTTTCTATTTGTTGCTGGCCAAAACCTTGAGCCAGCTGTTGCGAAAACTGGATAGCTTCCTGTGATTTTATGGTAAATTTATTTATGTTCATGATTTTACAGTTTTTAGTGACATGTCGTGACCTGTCAGTTGGTAAATTTGTATCGTCGATTTTTATTGCTCAATTGTTTTATATTTGCAGAATAATAATCAAGATATATTCCAAGATAAATTTATGGACAAAATGTCTTATAAATCATGATTATTATCATATAAACTAGTCAAATTGACCTAATTAAAGACAAAACATGAGTTTTTTAAAAAATATTTTTAGTGGTTCAGAGAACCAGATTGACTCTACGAGTAAAACCAACTGGAATGACTTAACTGATTTGGGACAGTTGAATGAAATCATCGCACTTTCAAACGAGAAACCGGTGGCGATTTTCAAGCACAGTACACGCTGCAGTGTGAGCAGAATGGCATTGAAACAGTTTGAAAATGAGTTTAACTTCTCAGATAAAGTTACGCCTTATTTTTTAGATTTAATAGCGCATCGCGATGTTTCTAACGAAATTGCGAACCGTTTTGGGGTGCAGCATCAATCCCCACAATTAATATTGATCAAGGAAGGAAAAGCGGTTTATAACGTTTCGCACAGCGACATAGATGCTGCTGCACTTCAGAGTAAAGTGTAAGTTTCCGCTTCGGGCATAAAAAATTTTGCCACAAATTCGCAATTTAAGGATTGCCGAATTTGCGGTTTTTTTTTAAAATTCTCCTCCGGAACCGCCTCCACTAAAATCACCACCTCCAAATTCCATATTGGATTTCTGAATAGTTTCCGGTTTCAGGCCGAGCTGCGAAGCGATCAGTGCTTCAGCATTCATAAGAGCATTGACATTGGTAAAACTATCAGGACAGAATGTGATCCCAGTTTCCTTGTGTTTTAATTTTTTTATAGCAAAATAAGTAAAAGCGAATAATACCAATCCTGCTATTGTCAAGAAGGTTTCTAGGGGTAAAACGGCATAATAAAAGCGAATGGTGTAAATAGAAAATGCCAGTGCCAGTGAACCTATCCAAAGCATTGGGCGGTCTTTTTTAATCAAAGAATACACCAGATAACCTATGGGAACAATAAATGTAAACGCATAGAAGAACAGCGCAAACGAAATATCGCTGTTTGGAGCAACCTCTACACCAAGTAGTGCAACAGAAAGTTCTCGTACTACAAGATAATTTCCCGATAGGTAAAACAGAACAATGCCAAAGCTATTGGCTAACAAAATCCCCTTGTGATAATACGGGGATTTTAAATTTTGAAGGATTATTTTACTGAAAAAATAGATTCCTGCAGAAAACAACATCGTTACAAACGACAGAATGGTTTTTCCTGTGGTACCAAACTCAAACAGAATATAAACCAAGCTTGCGGTAGTTGCCAGACAAAACAGCAGTGCCAGTGATACATGTACATACCGAAGATAGCACAGCAGTGAAGTTATCGTTATTATTAAGGCAATCGGTAGCCCGTTTCCATCTGTTGAAAGACCTACAGCTATAGCCAATGTTAATTGTGCCCCAAGTGCAAAGGCATCGTCAAGGCCATGGCCGTAATATTTTTGCCTGGCCAAAAGTTCTGTCCCCGCAAAACCTATTAGTGCGTAAACATAAAACACCACCTTATAATTTTCAATTATTGATTCTGGACTAATTAACGATATAAAGCCGCAAATGGAAGAATATAAAAAACAGCCCAGCAAGAAAAAACCTGCTCGAATCAGTATATTGTTCTGGCTTTTGAGCGTGGTTAATTTCTTTGTAATCAAATCAGATTGTTCTTTGGATATAAAACCCGCTGACTCTAAAAAATGCGCTTGTTCCACCAGAAATACATTCTCTAATTCTGTTTTATCGTATACTATCATCAGCTATGTTTTTATTGAATTTTTTAATGAGACGGATAAATAAAATAATAGAACCGATAAAGTAAAAAGGCACTAAAAAAGAGAACGGCACCATTAGATCTTCAAGGTCAATTAACCCAATGATTTTGAACAAAAGGAAATTAAGTCCAAAATAGGCATACAAAACAGCGAACACGAATAAGGATATTGATTTAGTTTGGTAACTAACTGTATAAAAATAATAAGACGAAGCTGCCAATAGAACGATAAATATTCCCCAGTAAGGTTCGAATAAGTTATTGATACAGGAAATACTGATTAGATGTAAAGCAAAAGTCAGGAAGACTAAATTGAAATGTTTTTTAAGGTCAATTTTGGCGCTATAAATGGACCAGACTACCAATACAACGCCCAGTCCAATCGCAGAGTAACTCAAGGACTTGGTTTGGTAAAAATCATTGTTGAGTAACGCTTGCGGACTTACAGATAAACCTATGTATGCGGCTAGACCAGTGATGGCAATAGATAAGATGCTTTTATTGTCAAAGTAGTAGGCGCAATAGAATCCAATTGCTGTGGGAATCAAAGTGGCCAAGCCATAATGTGTACCAAATACAGTATATTGAAATTGTAAATATCCTATAAAAATGCAGCTCAAAAGTAGTGCGGCAAGAATTAGATAGTCAAATAAGGGGTTTTCAAAACTGGTATGACTTTTTTTAAATTTTGGGGCATTTTTAAAACTGAAATAAAAACAAATTATAGTTACCACTAGTAACAAAGTAAGAACGGCAATGTGGCCAATGCTGTCAATGTTTTCATAGATTAATATACCAACGCCGGAAGTAAACAATAAAACGGAGAGGTATAAGAAAAGTTTGAGTTCGGTATGAACAGAAAAAATATTCAAATCTCGGTGGGCCGTGATTTGATACATTTGCTCTTTGCCAATTAAATTTTTCTCAAAAAGTCTATTTGTGGCATTTTCTTCAAATCTCCCCATATTTTTTTATTATTACTTTTATCAAATATACATTATTCCTTCTTTTTTTTAACATTTGGTATCCTCTTCGTTTTACCGATTTAAATTAAGAAATAAAAAAACGCACCGTGTGACAGTGCGTTGTATTTATAAAATGGACTTGTTGTTTAATAAGCAAGATTCATTTTATCTTTTATCTCATTCAAACACAAATTGTTTATGCTTCCCTCATGGGTGTGTTTCGTTGCCTTTGGCGATTCGTAAGTACCGTTTCCCAGCTGTTCCGCAACGGCTTTGTATGCATCCCTAAATGGTATTCCAGCCACAACCATTTCATTTAAAGTATCTACAGTAAACAAATAATTGTATTTTTTATCTGCGAGGATGTTGTCTTTCACCTTGATGTCTTTGATGGAGAAAATGGCGATATCCAAACAGGCCTGCAGGTTTTGAATCGCCGGAAACAGTCCTTCTTTCAACAATTGCAAATCCCTGTGGTAACCGCTCGGGAGGTTATTGGTGATCAAGGTGATTTCGTATGGCAAGGCCTGAATCTTGTTGCATTTACCACGAATCAATTCGAATACATCGGGATTTTTCTTGTGCGGCATGATGCTCGATCCGGTGGTAAGATGCGCAGGTAAACCGATGAAATCAAAATTCTGGCTCATATACAAACACACGTCCATAGAAAATTTAGCTAGGGTAGCGGCGACACTACTCATGGCAAAGGCCAGTGTTTTTTCGGATTTTCCACGGCTCATTTGGGCGGCAACCGAATTGTATTTTAAGGTTTCAAAACCTAAAGCTTCCGTTGTGAATGTCCTGTTGATAGGGAACGAGCTTCCGTAACCTGCAGCGGAACCCAACGGGTTTTGATCTACAATTTTCAAAGCGGCATTCAACATCGTGATGTCATCAATTAAAGTTTCGGCATAAGCAGAAAACCACATACCGAAAGACGATGGCATGGCAATTTGCAGATGCGTATATCCAGGTAACAATACATTTTGATATTTCTCGGCAGATTCCATAAGCAAATCAAAAAGTGTTTTGACTTGCTCTTTAAGCTCTTTGACAACGTCTTTTAAATACAAATTGACGTCGACTAAAACTTGGTCGTTTCTTGAACGTGCAGTATGGATTTTTTTCCCTGCATCTCCCAGTTTTACCGTCAGTAAATATTCAATTTTGGAATGTACATCTTCAAAAGTATCTTCGATTACGAAGTTTCCCTTTTCGACATCAGCTATGATTTCTTCCAAGGCCAACACCAGTGAAACGGTTTCGGCATCTGTAAGAAGCTCGATTTTCCCAAGCATTTTTGCATGTGCAATCGAACCCAATGCGTCGTATTTAGCCAAAACCAAATCCAGTTCCCTGTCGTTTCCAACGGTGAACTGTTCTATTAGTTTATCTGTCGGTATTCCTTTTTCCCAAAGTTTCATATTTTTTTTGTTTCAGGTTTAAAGTTTCAAGTTGTTGGTTTGAAACTAAAATAGTGTGTTTATTTAATTTCCAGATCCTTTAGCCCTGATAGTAGCAACATCCTTTTCCTGCTTTCTTTAAGCAGGGAAAGATAGAGCGGATAGCAGGAAATAGCTCCTAATTATTTTATTGCTTTAAAAAATCCTCGAGCATTTTGATATACAGTTGGATTCCTTCTTCTATTTCGTACAAATATATAAATTCGTCAGCCGAGTGCGATCGCAAAGTGTCTCCGGGACCCAATTTTAGCGATTTACAGCTCAAGACAGATTGGTCAGAAAGGGTAGGAGAGCCGTAAGTAGTTCTGCCCAGCGCAATTCCTGCCTTTACCAGGCCATGTGAAGCGGGGATGGAGGAGGAACTCAAATTCATGGAACGCGGCGTTACATCAGCATTGACATTTTCTTTTACGATTTGTAAAATTTCATGGTTGGTATAGCAATCGTTAACACGAATATCAACAACCAAATCACATTCTGACGGAACCACATTGTGTTGTTTTCCCGCATTAATTTGGGTAACGGTCATTTTCACCAGTCCTAGTTGCTCGGATATTTTTTCGAATGGATAGTTTTTAAACCATTCCATCACAGGAATTGTTTTGTAGATGGCATTGTCATCATTTTGGTGTGCGGCGTGACTTGGAGTTCCTTTTACTTTTACATCAAGAACCAACAAACCTTTTTCGGCAATGGCCAATTGCATTAAAGTTGGTTCGCCTACAATGGCGCATTCCAGTTCAGGCAATCTCTTGAGAACGCTGTTCAATCCTTTTTTACCGCTGCTTTCTTCTTCTGCGGATGCCACCATTACAATGTTATAAGGCAAGTTTTCGGAAGCATAGAAATGTACAAAAGTGGCCAAAAGCGAAACTAGGCAGCCTCCCGCATCATTACTTCCCAAACCGTATAATTTCCCTTCTTCGACAATCGCTTTGAAAGGATCTTTTGTATAGGCTTGGTTTGGCCTCACGGTATCGTGATGGGAATTTAATAGTAAGGTCGGTTTGCTTTTGTCAAAAGTGGCGTTGTATGCCCAGATATTGTTGTTTTCTCTCTCGAAAGGAATCTCGTTTACTACAAACCATTTTTCGATTAAAGCCGCTGTGTGTTCTTCTTCGCTCGAAAAAGACGGGGTTTCAATCAGATTTTTCAATAAAGTGATGGCTTCCTGGGTCAGTGTTTCTGTGTTTTTCATATTTTATTATGTTTTGCCAGTATACTTTTTTAAGGACTTGGCTAACTTTTATAGTTCGATGCTGGTATGAATAGCGTTTGTGTTTTTTAGCATTTTGTGATGGCCAATTTTTATTTTCTGGACACCTTTTGACAGGCTGTTGAAACAGTTATCCAGTTTCGGAATCATGCCTGAGTGAATGGCTTTCTCGCTCTTTAATTTGGCATACAACTCTTG
>Ga0209109_10000154_pt1 | contig 31439 bp, 22 predicted proteins | sample Rifsed10ft2_FD_184004 | JGI IMG/M metagenome (GOLD analysis project Ga0209109, IMG submission 184004) | Soil microbial communities from Rifle, Colorado, USA - sediment 10ft 2 (version 2) | ecosystem: Environmental > Terrestrial > Deep subsurface > Rock core/Sediment | place: Rifle, Colorado... | reverse complement strand
TAGGCCACCAGGACTGTGCGTCCGGTGGCAAAGAGGCGGCCATCGGGCGCGTGCAGCAGATACTCCAGGTCGAGGCTCTTGGTACCCAGGCGGGTTACGCCGGCGTCGACCACGACCTGGTCGCGGTAGTCGATCGGAGCCTTGAAGGTGGCGCTGGCCTCGGCCACGATGATCCCCAGGTTGTCGAAGTCGCCACCGCCCCATAAACCCAGATGCTCCAGGTACTTGGCGCGAGCCTGCTCGAGGTAGGTGAACAGGGCGGCGTTGTTGACGTGTCGCTGCGGATCGAGATCGGCGTAGCGGACTTCGATCGGGTGGGAGAAGTGAAACGAGGGCACGGGATCATCCTTCGTCACCTGGGACCGACCGACGCTCCCGGTCATCGGGCCAATGCCCGGGTGATCCAATCGAACAACGCCGGATTCAGGCGCTCGAGCCGGAGTTGGTCCCCGCTCACCGCTAACAGGAACGCCGCGGTGGCGGAGGGTCGCGCGAGTCCGATCGAGCCCCTCGTTCGAGCAAGAGATGGTTGATCGCCTCCCGCGCTGCCGGCAGGGTTCGCATCAAATCCAAGTTGCCGACAACGGCGCGCGGCCGGCGCGCGGCAAGCACCGTACGGAAGGGACTCTCCGTCGGGGAGGCTCCATCGATGCGCGTCGCCTGCCAGTGGGGGAGCAGGGCACTCTCCCACACGCTCAGGTCCCGCTCCAGTGACGAGCGCAGCCCGGCGTGACGCTGCTCCAGATCGGGCGGGCACGTGCCTTCGCGGTAGATCCGCACCAGGCATTCTTCGAGCGCATCCCAAGCCTGGGCGAACGCCGCCAACTCCGGGTCGTCGATCTCATCCAACAATCGCCGGGTCACAGGGTTCACGGCCAAGGGTCCGATCGGCTTCAGTACTCGAGCGGCGTGGCCCGAACGGTATGTGCGATCTCCGCCAGAAGCGCCAGATCGCCGTTGCCGCTCAGCACCAGATAGCGGTCCCCGATCGTCGTGAAGCAGAAGTACCCCGGCGCACCGTCGGCTCCCTCGACTATGAACGCCGCCGCAGCCCGGCCGTCGTCCAGCGTCCAGCGTTCCTCCGCCGTGATTTCGATTCCCGAAGCGTCCCAGGCGAGGCGGCGCTGTGCGAGGAAGGCCTCCAGATCGCCGGTCGGGTCCCACAGCTGCACCGTTACGTCCATGCGCGTCTCTCCCGGCGGCGTTTCGTCGGGGAAGACATCCATCGGGCGCGGCCACGATGTGAGGGCGGTGATCCCGCCGCGCGACTGTTGTTGGCTCGGCCCGACGAGCCACGTGGCGGGGTAGTCGAACTCGAAGCCGGCCGCCGCGTCGCGATAGGACGCCGCCTCGAAGGAGCGCGACGGCGGAAGGCTCTCGGTCGCGAGCGGAGCCGTCGTCGCTTCGAGGGTCGGGCCGGGCGCATCGGCGGTGAGCACGGCATCGACGGTCGCCTGGGTGTCGATCTCAACGACGGTGGGCGCGCTGGGAACGGCGCAGCCAGCGAGGGCGGCGGCGATAACCAGCGTGCCTCCCAGGATCAGGTTCCGTCGTTGGCCAGGGGAAGACTGTCGAAAGCTCATTCTTTGACTCTCCGGATGGATGCTGGACATTCTACCGGAGTCCCATTCGATCCCGTAGAGGCGGGATAGTCGGGCTACCCGTCTTCTTCCCAGGTGAACCCGTCACCCAGGTACAGCCTGACGTCGCCCCAGCCGCTGTAGAGCTCGAGCCCGTGCAACCGCGTGCGTCCGCCGCAGATCGTGCAGATGACGGCGCACGGATGGAAGTCGCGATCGATCAGCGGCGTCAGATTCGGCGCGGTGTAGATCGTCTCCAAGCGGAAGCCGCTCTGGGGGGCGTCGAGGAGATACCACAAGGCATACTCCGGTGCGTAGGACTCCAGCCTCAGGCCCACCTCCCGGCAGCTGCGCGACTGCAGGGACCGCGCGACCCCAAGGTAGCCCTCCAGGTTCTCGCGGCGGTTGGCGAACAGGACATCGACGTTCGGCGCGCTGAAGACGCTCCCAATCGCCGTGCATCCGGCGAGGCAGGGAAGCTCGCCCGGCCCGGGGTCGGGCCGCAGGCCGACGATCGGCCGCGACTTGTTGAAGAGCACCCACGGCAGCGCCGCCAACAGCAGAATGGTGGCGCCCGCGCCGAGGGCCCGCCCCCGGAGGTTGCGCCCCAGCACGAGCCCAATCAGAGGGGACCACGCCACCAGGACGGGCAGCTGATAGCGGATGTTGATGGGCTCGATGGCGTTGGCGGTCGTCATGATGAGCAGGAGGTACCCGGCCGCGAGGCTGGCGGCATAGGCAAGCGACTCTCTCGGCCAGCGGCGCTGCAGGATCAGGCAGGCGCCGCTGGCGAGCAGCAGCAGGAAGTGGAGCGGGCTTCCCGCCACTTCTTCGTGGTTCCAGTCCCAGGTCAGGATCGGCCTTTCCGCCTCGACGGACAGCGCCGATTGAACGCGGGCCAGCGTCTCGACCATACGTTCGTTCAACTCCGGCGAGGGCGTGGCGAAGTGCAGCCATCCGGTCTGGAAGACGCGCAGGCCGAGAGTGGCGGCCGCGGAACCGATGGATCCACGGTACTCCTGGAACGGCAGTTGCTCCACCGGTCCGACGGGAGTCCAGCCGAAGGCGAGATTCCTCGCCAGATGTCCCGCGTTCAGCACGGCCGCCAGCCCAACGACGACTGCCAGGTCTCGCAGCGTGCCCCACGTTTTCCCCCTCCATGGTCGCGAGACGACCATCCAGAGAACGAAAGGCGCACAGAAAAAGTAGGAGGTGGCCTTGGTGAGAAGTCCGACGCCCAAGGAGAGACCCAGAGCACTGACGTCGACCCATGTCAGGGCCCGCCGCTTCGAATTGAGGACGAAGGCAGCCAGCACCACGACCCAGAAGGCGACCGCCAGGTCGTTCTGCGTGCTGGTCGCCTGCAGGACGGCCATCGGAATCGAAGCGGCGAAACCGACCACGACCCAGCGGGCCAACCGGCCGAGGCCGAACACTCTTCCGATCCACCAGACGCCGATCAGGCTGCCCAGGTAGGCAAACCACTGGACGAGGTTTGCCAGCCCGTCGTCCCCAGTCAACAGGCGTAAGTTCAATAGGAAGATCTCGGCACCGGGTGGAAACCACAGCTGCTGGCCGTACCCGGTACCGTAGTGGGCAAGGCTCGCCTGTTGGGCCCAGTGGACGACGCGCGCCATGTGGTACTGTAGCGAATCAACGTTGTTCGGCGCGGCCGTCCAGGCGACAGCGGCCAGCGCCAGCAGGTAGAGCGCCAACGCCGCCAACAGGAAGACGTCGAGGCCGGTGAATTTGGGTCGGCCAAGGGCAACGCGGCGCCGACGTGTGCGCCAGGCGGCCCAGACCGCGATCAGGAGAACGGCGTCGACGGCAGCCCACGTGGCCGCCACAGGCGCCGGCGCCAACGCGTCGAACGCGCTCAATGCCTCCGTCAGGATCACGGCGAGCGCCGCCCAGAAAGTCGCTGCCAGAAGGAAAGATTCCTCCCAGCCGCGCGCTGGTCGATCGTCCCGCTCGGTGGACCGCCAGAGAAGGGCGAAAAGGAGGAGAAACGCCGCGACGGCGAGCAGGACGGGCATCAGCACCTCACGACAGCCGGCTCGATCGAGGACATCCGCTCATCCATCCGGGTCCCAGGTGAACGAATCGCCCGCGTAGAGCCGCAGGCGGCCCGACGCATACACCAGGTCGAGCCCGTTGAGCCGGGCGCGCTCGCCGCACACCGTGCACAGAATGGCACAGGGCTTGAAATCCCGGTCGAGCATGGGCTCCAGGTCGGAGGTGGTGTAGATCGTTTGCAGACGGAAACCGCTCTGCGGCGCGTTCAGCAGATACCAGACGAGATACTCGGGGTCGCTCGAGTCGATACGCAGTCCGACGGAGCGGCACTCGATCCCCTCCAGAGCACGCGTCGCCTGCACCAGATCGTCCTGCACCGTCGGCACCGCAGCAAAGGCCAGCTCCACCGGCGAGGCGACAAACACGCTGGCGACGCGGGTGCACCCCCACCAGGGCGAACAGGGCAGCGAAAGCCGGCCGGGCCGCTCCTGCAGGCCGATCGCCGGGCGCGTCCCGTTAAACAGGAGCCACGGCGCCGCCGACAGGATCATCGCGCCGGCGGCCAGGCTGCGGACGCGGGCCGGCAGCCACGGGGCGAAGACGCCGGCCGCGACAGGAGCCCACAGGACAAAGAGAGGCAATTGAAGCCGGACGCCGAAGATCGTCAGCGCCGGCGAGACGAAAAGCCCCATCAACAGGAAGGCCGCCGTGACACAGGCCGCCAACTCGAGCAGAACGTCGCGCCGCCGGCGCCAGACGAGGCCGACGAGCGTGGCGGCGATCAGCAGCACGTGGAGTGGATTGCCGGCCAAGTCCTCATGATTCCAGGCCCAGACGGCGATCGGCGCGTTCACGTCGACGTCGAAGGCCGCGAATACCGCCTTGACGCCCGAATCCACCGCCTCGGTCCAGCCCGGCCAGGGACCGGCGAGATGGGGCGCCAGGCCGCGCAGCATCCGCGCCGGATAGAGGGCGACTTTCGGCTTGAGCGAGTCCAGCGTCGTCGTGCCGTGGCCGCTGACCCAGTCGCTCGGCCCGAGGGGCGTGTCGGAGGCCCCCAGATTGCGCGACCAGTGCCCCAGATTGAGAACAAGCACCGAGGCGCCGATCAAGGCCAGTTGCAGCCAACTGCGACGGGCCTCCGAACGCCATGGTCGGCTGACGAGAAACCACACGGCCACCGGCAGGCCGATGACGTAGAACGTACCCTTGGTCAGCAGACCAAGGCCGAGTGTCAGTCCGAGGCCCAGAGTCTCCATCCAGCCTAGACGAACCGAGCGGCTGAGGAGGACGACCGACGCCGACGCCACCAACCAGAACGCCGTCACCAGATCGTTCTGCGTACTGGTCGCCTGCAGCACGGCCATCGGGATCGAGGCGGCGATGGCAACCGCCAGGAAGCGGCTCCTCCGGCCAAGCCCCAGCAAACGTCCCATGCCCGCGACGGCGATCAGGCAGCCGACCAGGGCCGACCACTGGACGAGGTTGGCGGGCCGATCGTTTCCCCACAACGTACGCAGCGTCAGGATGACGGTTTCGGCGAAAGGCGGATTCCACAACTGGTGACCGTAGGCGGTGCCGTAGTGGCGCAGACTTTCGTCCTGTGCCCAATGGACCACGCGGGCCATGTGATAGAGGAGCGAGTCGGGCGTATTGGCCGGCGCCACCCAGGCGACGGCCAGCAAGCCGCCGAGCAGGAGGATCAGGAGACCGGCGAGTAGCCACTCGTCCCAGGCCAGACGCAGCCGGACGGTTTGCCGCAGCGGGTTCCAGCGCAGGCGTCCGAACAGCCACGCGGCGGCGGCGAGATCGAGCAGAAACCAGACGAGCGTGACGGCCTCCGCCCGGATCGCCTGGAAGAGGGTCAGCGCCTCCAGCGAGAGGGTCACCACCGCCCCGCACAGCGCGGCGGAGAGCAGAGCGGCGACTTCCCAGCCGCCGGCGTCCCGAGCGGCCTGCGACTGGCCGCGGCGGATCGTCGGGATCAGAAGCAGGAACAGAAGCAGAGGAAGGAGGAGGGCCACCCGTCACACCAAGAGACCCATCTTGCTCCGCAAGACGGGTCTCGGGATTTCACCGGAAGCGCGCCACAAACCGGCGGGCCCCAGGAATCAGGCGCCGCCCGCGCCGTGGATCGTGCTGAGGGCGCGCACCTGCTGCTCGGCGTGATAGGACGAGCGCACCAGCGGCCCGCTCTCGACCCAGCGGAAGCCGATGCTCAAACCATAGGCCCTCAGGTCGGCGAACTCGTCCGGAGTGTAGTAGCGGTCGATCGGCAGGTGCTTCTTCGTCGGCTGCAGGTACTGGCCGATGGTCAGGATTTCGACGCCCCAGGCGCGCAGGTCGCGCATCGTCGCCTGGACTTCGTCGATCGTCTCCCCCAGGCCGACCATGATGCCGGACTTGGTCAGCACTTCGGGGTCGAGGCGTTTGGCCTGGGAGAGCGTGGCCTGGGCCCACTCGTAGCGATCCTGCGGCTGGACCTGGCGGAACAGGCGGGGGACCGTTTCGACGTTGTGGTTGAGGATCTCGGGCCGGGCTTCGACAACGACCCGCAGGGCGTCGAGCGAGCCTTTGAAGTCGGGGATGAGCACCTCGACCGAGCAGCCGGGCTGGAGCTCGCGAATGCGGCGAATGACCATGGCAAAGATCGGCGCCCCGCCGTCGGTGCGCTCGTCGCGATTAACGCTGGTGATGACGGCGTGGCGCAGGTTCATCGACTTGACGGCCTGGGCCACCCGCTCCGGCTCGGTCCAGTCGAGCGGCGACGGGCGCCCGGTGGCGATGTCGCAGAAGCCGCACGACCGGGTGCAGACATCCCCCATCATCAGGAAGGTGGCCGTCCCGGCTCCCCAGCATTCGCCAACGTTCGGGCAGCGGGCCTCTTCGCAGACGGTGTGAAGCGATTTGCTGCGCATCAGCCCGCGCAGCCACTCGTAGGTCTCGCCGGAAGGGGCGCGCACGCGGATCCAGTCCGGCCGCCGCAGGGGGGGCGTGGACGAGGCGACCTCGTCGACGGGAATGGCTGAGGTAAGAGGGTCCATCGGCGCCGGAGATTCTACCGCGTCCGCCACGCCGGGATGCGGGCGCTCTCCATCATGGCGCCGTCTCCCCGGATCGGGGCGTGGGGCGGCACCGACGATGACACTCCCCGCGCGGCCGCCTACGGCTGCGGCGTATGAATCAAGGTGAATGTTGTATCTTCCGAGATGGGGTCTTGCGACCGCACATACTCCTTGCGGGCCACTTCCTCGCCGCCCAGAAGTTCCCAGTCGCGGGCGAGGTACGGGATGGCCAGCATTCCCGAAAGGGCGCCGGCGTCCGACGTCATCGAGAGATCGTCGAGATGCATGGCGAAGTAGGAGGTGCTCCAGTAGCCGGTCGTCGGCATGTCCGACGTCGTGGCGCTCGGGCAATGGACCGTCCCGCCCTCGGTGCTATCTCCCGGGTGGTAGGTCAGGTTGACTTCCGTCAGGCCGTCGCCGCCGAGAATCAGTGGCAGCTTGATCACGGTGAACTCGCCGCCGCCGCGGATGCCGGTGATGGTGCAGCCGCCGGGCGCCACTTCAAACGTCATGCTTTCGTTGTAGAGAACCCCCGATCCGGCCACCTCCAGCTCGGAGGAGACGATGGCACTGGCCAGGTCGGACACCGGTTCGAGCCGCAATGGAATCTTGGCCGTCATGACCGACTCGTATCCGCCGATCCCCTCTTCCTTGACGGTGATGATGGAGGTCATCTCCAGATCGAAGCGGTAGCACTTTTCCATCAGCCCGCTTGCGATGGTGGTGATCTGGGCCACGGCCGCATCGGAAGCGAGCCCGAGTTCGCCCAGGACCCACAGGCTCAAGTACTCATTCGAGAGCCGCGCGAGATTGTCGTCGGCGACGCAGTCCTCGTGGGCTTCCGCCAGGCAAGCTTCGGCGAGCTGCAGGACCAGGTCGTCCGGGGGAACGGTGAAGCCTGGCCCTTCTTGGATGCCGAGCTCCTCGAGGTACTTCTTTTCGAGGCCGAGCTCGAAGAGTTCGCGCGCCTCGTCGCAGCCCACGGAGGTCGCGCCGTGAGGCCGCGCCGGCGGAACGGCCAGGGCCGACCTTCCGTGATCGGCGTTGCTCTGCGCCGGCGTGCCGCCCGCCTCGACCCGGCGGACGAAGGAATCGTAGTACGCCGCCACCAGCGCCTGGACTTCGCCCTCGATCTCTGCGTTCAAGCCCTGCTGGCGAGCCCGCAGGAGGACATCGGCCAGTCGATGGGCGAAGCGATTTGCCGGGGAGGTCGGCAGGCGATCCAACAAGGCCTGACGTTCGCCGGCCGCGGCCCGCCCGACCCCGAACCCGCCGGAGTGCAAAACCAGGATCTCGACGGCGTCCGGGTCGGCTCCCGGCGGCTGCAGATAGAAGTCCCCGCCCTCGGCCTCGAATCCGAACGTGATCTGCTCCGCCAGCGGGATGTCCTGGGCCGGCTCGATGGTCAGCGTAGCGATCTGATGAAGTCTCAGTTCGGCGGGACCGATGACGACGGCGCCGCCGAGGCCATCCAGGGGCAGGTCGGTCATCTGGCGTAACGGGGTGAGGCTGATCTCGACGGCCAATGGCAGGGCGCCTTCCGGGATAGAAAGCGTGAAGCGAGTCCCGTCCGACCCCGTGGCCTCGATCGTTCCGCCGGCGGCTGAGATCACCGCCTGGGACGCCCCGGAAGGATCGAGCTCCGGGCGGACCGAGGCTGGATTGGCCGGCCCATCGAAAACGGCGGTGTAGTCCTTCGAGGATCCCCCACCAAGGCTCGACGCCGAACAAGCAAGGCCGGCGGCGGCGAGCGCCAACCCGGCCAGGGCCATGGGCCACAAGCGGTCGAGTCCTTTTTCTATCGGGTGAGCGATGTGCATTCCCTTGTCTCCTCCCAGGAGTGGGTCCCGGCAGGAAGGGAATGCCGTCGGAACAACGAGGGCGCCGTCCCTTGAAGCTCGGTTGAGGTCTTTCGGATCCAAGAAGGTCTGTATTGTCCCATCCTTCAACCCAATCGGCAAGCCCGGGCCGGTCCCAGACACCTCGACGAAATCGCCCGGTGACGGCGTACCGTCGGGTCTTCGTCTCTTTGGCCGAGCCGCCAACGGTACACTGGAGCCTTCCGACGACCGGGGAGACCTTTGGGTACCAGAGCAGACGACCATCGGGGCCTTCAGCTCGGCGCGCTGATGTGCACCTTGTCGGCGGCCTGCTATGCCGGGCTGTCGATCCTGGGGAAGCTGGCGCTGGCCGCCGGGCTGACTCTCACCGGGATGTTGAGCCTGCGCTTCCTGGGGGCGGCGGTCGTCCTGGCGGCGATTCTGCTGATGCAGCGCCGCACGCCCTTCGCCGGCGCCGGCACGTCGGCCCGCCTGCTCCTGCTGGGCGGCCTTCTGTATGCGCCGCAGGCGGCGCTGTTCTTCACCGGCCTGCAGCGGCTGCCGGCTTCGGTGGCGGTGCTCCTGCTCTACGTCTACCCGGTGCTCGTCGCCGCCTTCGATTGGGCGTTCAACCGCCGGCTGCCGGACGGCCGTACGATCGTCGCCCTGGTCCTGGCCATGATCGGCGTGGCGCTTACGCTGGTTCCCCAATCGACGGCCTCCGTCGATTCGGTTGGCGCCGTCCTCGTCTTATGTTCCGCCACCGGACTAGCCGTTTACATCATCCTCAGCGAGCGTGCCACCCGGACCGCCGGGGCGCGGGTGGGGGCATTGGGGATCGTCCTGGGCGCGGGCTTGAGCTTTACCCTGGCCGGGGCGGTGAGCGGCACGCTTGCCTGGCATCTGTCCGTCGCCGAACCGATGCTCGTCCTGGGGTTGATCGTGATCGGTACGGTGCTTCCGGTCACGTTGTTCCTGGCCGGCGTCGGGCGCGTCGGTCCCACCGGGGCCTCACTGCTAAGCACGCTCGAACCGGTCTTCACCGTGGCGCTGGGCGCGGTGGTGCTGGGCGAGTCGCTCCTTCCGGTCCAGTGGATCGGGGGCGGATTGATCCTGGCCGCCGGCATCCTTGTGGCCACGCGCGCCACGCCGGCCGCCGAGGCATCGCCTACAATGTGAGGGGAGTCCCCAGTTGAGGCCGCGGGAGGTAGCGCATGACGACGGGTGAGATTCGCATCGATGCTCTGCTCCCGCCCGAGATGGCGCAGCGGGCGGAGTACCTGGGGGTTCGCAAGGCCGAGGCGCCGCGGCTGGCGACCTTTACGCTGTCGCTCCTGGCAGGCGCCTTCATTTCGCTCGGCGCCGTTTTCGCCACCACCGTCGCCGCCGGGTCCTCCGGCGTGGTGCCCTACGGCATCGTGCGCCTGCTGGCCGGGCTGGTCTTCACCGTCGGCCTGGTGCTGGTGATTGTCGGTGGGGCGGAGCTCTTCACCGGGAACAACTTGATCGTCATGGCCTGGGCCGGCCGTAAGGTGTCGACGGGGGCCCTGCTGCGGAACTGGGCCATCGTGTACGTCGGCAACTTCGCCGGGGCGATCGGCACGACGCTGCTGGTCTTCGCCTCGCGCCAGTACACCTTCGGCGGCGGATCGGTGGGGGCGGCGGCGCTGGCGACGGCCGCCGCCAAAGTCGAGTACGGCTTTTTCCAGGCGGTGGCGTTGGGGGTGTTGTGCAATGCCCTGGTCTGTCTGGCGGTCTGGCTGACGTTCAGCGCCCGCAGCACGATCGACCGAATTGCCGCCATCATCCTGCCCATTGCCGCCTTTGTCGCCGCCGGATTCGAACATAGCATCGCCAATATGTACTTCATTCCCATCGGTCTGTTCATCAAGGGCTTCGACCCGGCCTTCACCGCCGCCAGCGGCGTCGACGTGTCCGGACTGACGTGGCCGTCGTTCCTGATCGCCAACCTGCTGCCGGTGACGCTGGGCAACATCATCGGCGGGGCGGTCCTGGTCGCCGCCGTCTACTGGTTCGTCTTCCTTCACCGGAGCGAAACCTGAACCCATCCGAAAGGGGAATGCGCATGCGGGCCTACATCTTGATCCAGGTGCGGACGGGGGAGATTCGCGAGGTCGTACGACAGCTGGCGCGCGTGGAAGGCGTGACCGAGGCCACGATGACGTTCGGGCCCTACGACGCGATCGCCGTCGTCGAAGCGGGCGACGTTGCCGGCATCGGCCGCATCATGGCCTCCGGCATACAGCCCATCCCCGGCGTGACCGAAACGCTCACCTGTCTGGCGGTCGCGACCTGAAGGAGAAGTGGTCCGTCGTCAGTCGTCGGTTGGCCGGTGGCCTGTAGCCGCAGCCTTTAGGCTGCGTTTTACCGGCTACCGTCCAATGTGCTCGGCCTGCAGCAGCGATTCGATTTCTCCGCCCATCGCCGATCCGACGGGGCCGACACACCCGGGCTGCTGGCGAGGCACGCCGGGGGTCACTCCGGCGCTTCGATGAGCGTCTGATGGCGGCGCACCATTTGCAGGTCGGGCACAGCGCCGATCCGCTCGAAGATCTCCTGGGCCTCGATCAGGTCACGGCGGGCGGCCTCCGCATCCCCCTGTTGCAGGCGGATCGACGAACGGAGGACGAGCGTTCTACCCAGCTCGATCGGATCCGACCGATCCTGATACAGGACCAGCGCTTGGTCGACGAGCTCGAGGGCGTGCGACGGGTCGCCTTCGGCCAGTGCGACGGCAGCCAGAACGCGCAGGGCACGAACCTGCTCGCGCATGGCGCCTGCCCTCTGAGCTATTTCCAGATGCGCAACGGCGACTGCCTGAGCTTGTCCGTTCCTTCCCAGGGCGAAGCACGTTTCGGCCATGATCCCGCCGACGAAGAGCCGCGCGCCGATGATATGGGACGCCTCGGCGAAACGCATCGCCTCCTCGAGAAGAGGGTAGGCCAACCCCGAATCTCCGCGTCGTATGGCCAGGTAGGCCGCCGCAAATCGAGCGAATGTCCGAAGCATGGCTTGATTCAGGCCGTCGGCCCTGGGGATCAGGTCCTGGAGGAGGGGTTCCGCTTCCTCGAATCGTCCGCAATCGGCGAGGATGGTGACAAGGGAGCCTACCAGCCAGACGGCCAAGCGTCCTTCGCCAATGCGATCGGCGATTTCGAGGCCATCTCGCACCGTCTGCTCGGCCGCCTCGAGTTCGCCGAGGCCGGACTGGGCCCAGCCGAGCGAGAAGTTGCTCCACGCCACGCGATCCAGCGATCCGACACGTTCCCCCAACTGGTGATCCAGGCGGGCCTCCTCCACGGCGCGCTCGAAAAGCCCGCGCACGTTGGAATTCTCGGCCAGGTACTCATGGCCAACGGCCGCGGCGAAGGTGTGTCCGCTCGACTCGCCCAGTTGGATCAGGCGTTCGGCCCAGCGATTGCTCTCGTCCAGTTGACCGAGGTGCTGGTAGGCGCCGGCGTAGTGGGCCAGGGTCCGCGTCAGCATGTGCATGTCGCCCATCTCTTCCAGCACGGGCCGCGCCTGATCGAGCAACTCCAAGGCCTCAGGGAATTCCGCCGCGTAGTGGTGGTGGCGGGCGAGCTGGGCCCGGGCCGAGGCGAGCTCCAACCGCTGCGTTTCCGGATCGAGCTCGGCGATGGTCTCGATGAGGATCGCCAGAGCCTGGCTGTCACCGACCATGGTGTACATGTCCCCAAGCCCGATCTTGAGCCGGGCCCGCTCGCGGGGCTCGACTGTCGCATCGAGGGCCCGCCGGTAGGCACCGATCGCATCCCGGAATTGTCCCTTGTCGCCGTAGGTAGCGCCGATCATCGCGTCGAGCCGGGCCACCTCGTCCGACTGCTCCAACCCCATGGCGCATTCACGGGCCGTCGCCAGGAATTGGATGGCCTCGTCCCAGGCGTACAGCTTGCGCGCCTGCTCGGCGGCCTGGAGGGAAAACTCCAGCCCCCGCCGTGAATCGCCGGCCGCAATAAAGTGGTAGGCCATGTCCTGCGCGCGCGCCTGGGACTCGCCGGCGCGCCGTCCTTCCAGAGCTTCGCCGACGCTCTGGTGGAGGCGCCGCCGCCGGATCGGGTTGATCTCGTCGTACAGGGTTTCCCGGATCTTGTCGTGGGTGAAGACGTAGGCCTCGTGCTCCACCGGCGTCACGAGCTGAGAGGCGGTCGCCTCATCCAGCGCCGGCAGCAAATCGCCTTCCTCCCGGCTGAGGCTTGCCGAGAGGAGGCCGAAGGAAAACGTCTTGCCGATCACCGCCGCCGCGTGCAGTACCTCCAGCGTCACCGGGTCGAGGCGGTTGAGACGGCGGCCGATCGCCTCTTTGACACTCTGCGGGATCGCCAGCTCTTCGATCGCCTTGCGCTCCCAGCGTCCATCCTCCCGATAGACGACGCCGCTCTCGATCAGGGCCTTGACGACTTCTTCAATGAAGAAGGGATTGCCTTCGGTCTCGCGCTGGATGGCCTCCACAAACTCCGGTGAGACGGTTTCGGCCTGGAAAAGGGAGGCCAGCAAGGCGGCTGATTCCTCCCGAGACAGGCGCCCCAGCGCCAGGCGAATGGGCCGCCGCTCGCGGTTCCATTCCACAATCGCCTCGGCCAGCGGGTGGGTACGATCAAGCTCGACTTCGCGGTAAGCGACCAGGATCAAGACCCGGTCATGGCGCAGATGGCGGAGCAGGTAATGCAGCAGCTGGAGCGTGCCGCTGTCGGCCCAGTGCAGGTCATCCAGAAAAATCAGGAGTCCATTGGGAACGGCCATCCGCTGAAACGCCCGCGCCAGGCTGTCGAACAGGCGCAGCCGTTCCTCGCTGGGTGTCAGCGGCGGCCGGGCAGGCGTCGGGCCAAGTTTTTCTTCGGCCTCCGGCGCCATACGAACGATCTCCGGGGCGCTCGTGTCCACGACCGCCTGCAGCCGTTGCCTCGGCTCCTCCCGGACCCAGACACGCAGCGCTTCGACGAAGGGCAGGTAGGGCGTCGTGGCCTCGTACTCGTAGGATCCTCCGCTCAATACCGTGGCGCCGCTCAGCCTGGCGGCGGCAACCACTTCGCGTGCCAAGCGCGTCTTCCCCACCCCTGGCTCGCCGGAGACCAGGGCCAGGACGCATGTGCCGGCCAGGGCCTCCGACCACAGCCCACGCAGTCGGTCCACTTCGCGGCGGCGTCCGATCAGGCGGCCGCGCGCCAGCACATCGATGCGGACTTCGTCTCCCGCCGCAGCCTCTCCCGAGGCCGACCCTTGCCGGATTTCCGCCAGCGCCCGTTCAACTGCAAGGGCATCCGGCGGTCGGTCCTCCGGCTGCTTGGCCATCAAGGCCAGGATCAGTCGCTCCAGCGCCGGCGGCAAATCGGGCCGGATCGTACGGGGCGGCACGACGGGGGCATGCAGATGTTGGGTGACAACGGCCAGAGGATCGTCGGCCGTGAACGGAAGTCGCTTGGTCGACAACTCGTAGAGCATCACCCCGAGGGAGTACAGATCGGCACGCACGTCGACCGACCTGCCCATCGCCAGTTCCGGCGCCAGGTAGAAGACGGTTCCGCTGATCCCGCCCTCGGTCGAGAGCCGCGAAGCGATCGGCCGGGCCAGGCCAAAATCGAGGAGCTTGACGTGGCCGTCGGCGGTGACGATGACGTTCTCGGGCTTCAGGTCGCGGTGGACGATGCCGTGGGCGTGCGCGTGCGCCAACGCCTCGCACACCTGCCGGGCGACGTCGATCACGCCTTCGAGCGAGTCGGGCTGCGCCTCATGCAGCGATCGCCCTTCGACCAACTCCATGACGATGTAGGCGGTTCCGTCCGACTGGCCGGCATCGAACAGGGAGACGATGTTGGGATGGTTGAGCCGGGCCGCCGCCCTGGCTTCGTCCAGCAGATGTTGGCGAGCCTCGTCTTCCAGGGCATCCGCGGCCAGGGTCTTGATGGCGACCTGGCGGTCGAGGAGGGTATCCTGGGCACGCCGCACTGTGCCCATGCCGCCGCGGCCGATTTCGCCTTCGAGGCGATAGCGCCCTGCCAGGAGATCCAAGGGGAAGGCCTCACCATCCAGCGAAGAGGCGTGCCGCTCGTGTCGAGCGCCGCTCTCGCCCTACCCGTCCTCATTATAGCCACCGGCCCACTTGGGGACTTCTTGAAAATCACCGTGCGCTTGCGGGTTGTGTCCCCGAGGGACCCCCGCGGACTAACCAGGGCGGATCAGCGCCTCGATCAACCGCACCGTCAGCTCCTTGACCTCACCGCCCCCCGGCCCGACGGGCCCGACGCACGCCGGACAACCGTCGAGGCACTCGCAGCCGCGCACAAGTTCGAGGGCGCCTTGCAGCAGCTCCGGTTCGAGCTCGTAGATCCGCTCGGACAGGCCCAGCCCCTCGGGCACGCGGTCGTAGAGGGTGATCGTCGGCGTCTTGGTGGTGCGGCCGCGCGTCTCGGCCAGCACTCCCAGGTCGCGCGGGTCGCACATCAAATAGAGCGGGGACAGGTTGCCCAGCGCGTAGGCCAGGCCTCCCAGGGCGCTGCGGGCGCCGCGCGCCGCCTCGGCACGGTGATGGCAAGCGGTGCACAGGGTCACGAGGTTGTCGAGGGCGTTGGCCTGCCGGTCGTTGCGGTTCTCGCCCGGAAGGAAGCCAAACTCGCGGAACGGGCGCAGATGGTGGACGTCGTGAGCGCGGCCTTCCCGCTCCGGCGCGCCACACTGCCGGCAGCGATGGCCGTCGCGCGCGCGCGCGGCGCGGCTGGTGTCCGGCCAGCTCGGTCCGTAATCGTTCGGCGCCAACAGGACCCCTTCCTCCTCCAGGCGTCGAGCGGTTTCGGCGGCGATCCACAGCCAGCAGCCGGTGGTTTCGTACTCCCGCGGCGGCAGGTCGATGGCGCCGTAGCCGAGCGTCTCGTGCGTGTAGCGTTTGATCATGCGGAAGGACGTCGGCTGGGCCGTCAGCTTCACCCGGCCGTGGGCCCGCCGCAGCTCGCCGCGTTCGTCGGCGTCGTAGACCTCCAGCACCTCCAGCTCGACCGATTCGGCGGCGTCGGTGTAGTAATCGACCTCGCTGGCGTTCACTTCGGCCAGCCCGTTCTCCCAGTCGAGGTGCGTCACCAGGAAGGTGCGCCCTTCGTGGCTGTAGACGGCGCCCGCGTGCACCTGCACCGGCGCCGTCTGGCGGTCGACCTCGCCGATGATGCGCGGCTTGCCATCGCTCAGCTCCTGGATCAGGACCGGCGGGTCGCCGCTGGAGCGCAGCGAGACCCCTTCGGCCGGATAGGCGTCGGCCACCCAGCGATAGGCGCCGCCGGAGTGATGCAGGTCACCGTCCTCCGCCATGACGGCAAGCAGCGCCTGCGTTTCGGGGTAGACCCCGAAGGTCTCGTCGTCGCCGAAGGGCAGCTCAAAAGCGGCGCAGCGCAGGTGGCGGGCGACGATGGCCAGGTTGTCCGGGTTGATCAGCGCCTGCTCGTGCGGCGTGTCGAACAGGAAGGCCGGGTGCAGCGCGATGAATTGGTCGAGCGGCGCGCCGGAGGCGACCAGCAAGGCGGCCGAGGCCTCGCTGCGGCGTCCGGCGCGGCCGGCCTGCTGCCAGATCCCGGCGATCGTCCCGGGATAGCCGGCGATCAGCGCCGCGCCCATCTGCCCGATGTCGACTCCCAGCTCGAGGGCGTTGGTCGCCACCACGCCGCGCACCGAACCGTCGCGCAGCCCATGTTCGATGGCGCGGCGTTCCAGGGGCAAGTAACCGCCGCGGTAGCCGCGCACCGCCGCCGGGTCGCCGCCGTCCTGGCGCACGGCGTCGCGCAGATACCCCAGGATGACTTCCGTCGTCTGGCGCGCCCGGGCGAAGACGACCGTTTGAACGTCGCCGGCCAGGAAACGCCCGGCCAGCCGGGTCGCCTCCAGGGTGTAGGCGCGGCGAATGCCCAGGGCCGGATCGATCACCGGCGGGTTGTAGATCAGCACGTGCTTCTCGGCCCGCGGCGAACCGTCCAGATCGGGCGGCACCAGGCGCACCGGCGCCTCGATCAGCCGCTCGGCATGCTCCTTCGGGTTGGCGATGGTGGCCGAGGTCAGAATGAAGCGCGGCTCGGCGCCGTAGAAACGGCACAGCCGGCGCAGCCGGCGCAGCAGATTGGCCACGTTCGACCCGAAGACGCCGCGGTAGACGTGGAGTTCGTCGATGACGACCCAACGCAGTCCTTCGAAGAAGGCGGCCCAGCGCGGATGGTGCGGCAGGATCCCGGCGTGCAGCATGTCCGGGTTGGTGATGAGCAGCCGCGCCTCGTCGCGGATGGCGCGCCGCTGCGCCGGCGGAGTGTCGCCGTCGTAGAGTCGAACGGCGACGGCCGATTCCACCCGCAGCGCCCCGAGGAACGAGGCCAACTCGGCCGCCTGATCTTGCGCCAGGGCCTTGGTCGGGAAGAGGTAGAGCGCCCGCGCCTCGGGATCGGTCAGCAGGCTCTGCAGAACCGGCAAGTTGTAGCACAGTGTCTTGCCGGAAGCCGTCCCGGTGACGACGGTGACGTTGTCCCCGGCCAGCGCCGCCTCGACGGCGGCCGCCTGATGCGTGTAAAGCGGCGACAGGTCGCGGGCTCGCAGCGCCGCCGCCAGGGAGGCATCGAGAGCTGTCGGGTGATCGGCGTAGTGCGCCGGACGAGCCGGCAATCGCTCCCAGGCGGCCACGTGCCGCATGAATTCGGCGTCGAAACGCAGCGACTCGAGGACGGATTCGACGGACATGACCGCGCGATTATAATGAGCCGCACAAGCTCCCCTATGCGCCGTCTCCTCGAATCGCTCGGCTGGACGCTGGCCTTCGCATTGTCCTACGCCCAGTCGCCGCTCTATACCTCCAACCAGAACCAGTACTTCCTGCACGGCCTGGCCCGCGCCGGCCTCGGCTATCTGCGCGACGACTGGCTGGTCCACACGGCCGAACCCACGCCGGTGTTCACCTGGATGGTTCAGGGCGTGGCGGCCGTTCTCCCCTCCTGGACGTTCTACCTGCTGTACGCGGCCTTGATGGGGGTCTACCTGCACAGCCTGCTGGCGATCGCCTCTTCTGCCTTCGACCTACGCGCGCCGGCGAAGCGGACCCTGATGATGGCGGCCCTGGTCATCATGCACTCGGCCGCCCTGCGCTACCTTCTGGCGCGCCTCGTCTCGGCGGAAGCCGAGTTCCTGCTCGAGGGCGGCCTGGCCGGTCAACGCCTGCTGGGCGCCGTCTTGCAGCCGAGCGCCTTCGGCGTCTTCCTCGTCCTCTCGGTAACTCTGTTCTTGCGCGAACGAAGGCTCGCCGCGGTCCTGGCTTTGGGCGCCGCCTGCGCCGTTCACCCGACCTACCTGTTGAGCGCCGGCGTCCTGCTGGCAACCTACGTCGTCGTGACGGCCTGGAAGCCGGCGCAACGAAGGCAGGCGGTGGTGATGGCGCTGGTGGGCGCCGCTGTCCTGGCGCCAGTGGCGGCGTGGGCCTACGTCAGTTTCCGCCCGTCGGGTGCGGACCTGTACGCGCGCGCCGCCGACATCCTCATCCGCTTGCGTCTGCCGCATCACGCCATCCCGATCAAATGGCTGGACGCCGGCGTCGCCGCCCAGACGCTGATCGTCGTAGCGGCCCTGGCCCTCGCCCGCCGCTCGCCCCTTTTCGTCCTGCTGTTGGTCGGGACGATCTTCGTGGCCGTCTCCACGGCGGCGCAAATGTCCAGCGGCGATCCGACGCTGGCCTTGCTCTTCCCGTGGCGTCTGTCGACGGTGCTGGTCCCGATCGCCGCGACCTGTCTGGCCGCCGCCGGAGTCGCCGCCGGCCTCGATCGGCTGGCGGACCGACCCGGCTGGATACGCGGGCTCCAGGCGGCGGCGCTGGCGGCCGTCGGCCTGGCCGTGGCCGTGGGCGTCTTCCGGTTCCGGGCCGAAGAGGAGGCCCAGCGCGTCGATCCGGCGGGGCCGATGATGGCCTATGTCGCCGACAGCCTGGCGCCGGGCGAGGTGTACTTCATCGACCCCAAGCTGCAGGATTTTCGGCTGCGCACGGGCGCGCCGATCGTGGTCGAGGCCAAGGCTATCCCCTACCGCGCCGACGAAGTGACGGCCTGGTACGACCGCCTGAAGGTGGCCCGCAGCTTTTTTCTCGGAAGGCCGGATTGGATCGACTGCGCCGTGGTCGACGTAGCGCGCGGCGAATTCGGCGCGACGCACGTCGTGCTGAGCCCGGAGCAGCTTGGGCTTGTGTGCCCTCAGCTGGGCGAATTGTTCAACGACGGCGAGTACGCCGTCTATCGCGTCCGCTAGGGCGCGGCCGGGGGAGCGATCGAGGGCTCAGCCCGGCGCCCGTTTTTCCCAGCGCCGGGCCGCCCGGTAGGTCGGCGAGGTGAAGAAGCGCAGCGCCGAGGCGACGTGCCAGGCGAAGTAGCGCGGGTGCGACCGGCTGCGGTGGGCCGCCTCGTGCTGTAACCCCAGCGACGGGCTGCGCAGCAGGCGGAACCCCGCCAGGCAGGCGCGGCAGCCGAAATCCACATCCTCGAAATACAGATGGTAGCGTTCGTCGAAACCGGCCAGCGCCTGGAACGTCGCCCGACGCATGATCAGGAACGTGCCGGCCAGCCAGGCCGGCGGCAGGTCGGCCGCCGTTCGGTCGCGCCCGGCGGCCCGGTCGGGGGCAAGCCGGCGCGCCACGAGCTCGAGCGGCCGCGGCACGGCGCGCGCCGATTCGAGAACGCCGCCCCGGCTGTCGACGATCGTCGGTGCGGCGATGTCGGCCTGGCCCTGCCGGACGACGTCGGCTAGCGGCGTGATGACATCTTCCAGGAAGACCACGTCCGGGTTGACGACGCATACCAGGTCGCCGCGGCTGTCCTGGATGACGCGATTGAGGTTGCGCGCCAATCCGACGGGGGCCGGGTTGGCCTGCAGGTGGACGGGGAGGCCGGCGATCGACGTGACCGTCGTATCGACGGCGTCTTCATTCTCCAAGATGACGATCTCGAAGGTCAGGCGGGGCGGCGTGCGCGCCAGCGACGCCAGGGCGCGTTCGACCAGGGGCAGCTGTCGATGGCTGACGATGGCCAGGCTGACGGCCGGGACGGCGGCGGTCATGTCAGACGGCCTGCTCCAGGATCGGATAGGCGGGCGCCGGTCCCATGCGGCGGCGCAGGCCGTCGCGCGTGCCGAGGATCAGGGCCGCCAGCTTGCGGCGCCGGCCTCCTTCCAAGACGAGCATGCGCAGCAGGCCGTAGCCGCCGGCGATGAGATCGTACGTCAGCCAGAAGGGGAAGCGCCCCGCGTACAGGCTGATCATCGGGACCCGGTTGCGGGCGATGTAGTACCAGCGCTGCGGGGAGTGGTGGGTCGGGAAGAAGGTCGCCGGACCCAGCCGGACGCGGCGGCGATCGCCCAGCCGGTGGTCCAGGCGCGCTCGACAGGCGACGGCGATCCGGTACCCGGCGGCCAGAACGCGCAAGCAGTATTCCGTGTCGACATAGTCGATGAAGAAGTCCTCGCGGAACCCGCCGAGCTGCGCCAGCACGTCCAGCCGGTAGAGCGAGCCGGCGCTGACGGCGATGGCGACGCTGTCGAGTCGTTCGCCGCGGCACTCGGCCCGCTGGAAGAAGGGCCCGGCTCGGCGGCGCAAGAAGCGTGCTCGAATCCCCAGTTCGGCGTCGCCCAGATTCGAGGCCACGATCGCCAGCCGCTGCGGCGTAGCGTGGTCGTGTACGGTTTCGATCAGCCGGTCCACCATGTCGGGAGCCGGGCGGACGTCCTGGTCGAGCGCCAGTAGCCAGTCGCAGCCGGCGGCCCGCGCCGGCGCAAGCGCCTGATTCAAGGCGGCGGCCACGCCGAGGTTGTGCGGATTGCGGATGATCATCACCGCCGGGTCCGGCGCGCGCGGCGCCAGGCCCCCGTTGTCGATCAGGAAGACCTTGGCAACCTGGGGCACGACGGAGTCGATCACGGTCGAGAGATCGCTACCTGGTTGGAAGGCCACGATCGCCGCCGCCACGGACGGGGACGGACCGCCGGCGCCGATCACCACAGGTCCTCCGGCAGGGCGATGATCTCCTTGCGGGGCAGGCGGTTCATCAGACGGCGGTTGAGCGCTCGCGGGCTGTCGTGCGGGCCGCGCGTGAACGTCGGCGTGGCGCTCATGAAGGAGACATGCGGGTTGAAGTAGGGATCCCCGTCCAGATCACCGCGGGCGAGCCACCGTTCCGTGGCCAGCTCGAAGTCGCGGCGCGGGATGCGGCGCCGGTGGCTGAGCGCTTCGTGATGGAGCAGCCGGGCATCGGGCGTGTAGATCACCCCCCACCCGGCGCGCCGGGCGCGCAGGCAGAAGTCGACATCCTGATAGTTCACCCGGAATGCCTCGTCGAATCCACCCAGGGACTCGAAGGCCCGGCGCGAGACCAGCATGCAGGCGGCGGTGACGGCCGAGAGGTCGCGGTACCACTGATCGCTGCCGAAGATGCCGGCCTCGAGTTCGGGCAGGCCCTGGAAGAGATGGCTGGCCATCCCTCCCATGCCGACGACGACCCCGGCATGCTGGATGGTTTCGTCCGGGTAGAGTAGCTTGGCCCCGACGATGCCGACCTCGGGGAAGACGTGCCACTGCGCCATCCGCGCCAGCCAGTCGTCGTCGAGCGCTTCGGTGTCATTGTTGAGGAACAGGATCAGGTCGCCGGCTGCCCGGCGGGCGCCGGCGTTGCAGGCGCGGGCGAAGTTGAAGTCGCCCGGCTGGCGTTCGAGGCGCAGGCGCGCCCCCAGCGGGCTGGAGCGGTAGAGCGCCTCGGCCCGAGGGTCCTTGCTGCCGGTATCGACGATGATCACCTCGGCCACCGGATGCGCCGTGCGTCCAGCCAGCGACTGCAGGCACGGTTCCAACACTTCGACCTGATCGCGGCTGGGGATGACGATGCTTACCGGCGGCGGCGACGGGACGTCCCAGGTCGCCCGCGGGTAGCCACCCAGGCCGATGCCGACCTGCGCGTTCGGGATCCCGCGGCGGGCCAGGTGCTGGCGGACGGCGCCTTCGGCATCGGCGGAATCGAGCCAGGCCCAGGCGGCCTGCTCATCGCCCGGCCGGTGTGTCAGGATCCCCGGAACATGGGCGATGCGCTCGGCGGCTTCGGCCAGACGCAGGTGGAACTGGCGCCCGGACGCGGGCCGCCCGTCGGCCAGCGCCGTCCGCACTACGGCACGGCGAGCGAGCAGCAGCCCCGAGAGCAGGTCGGTTGAGAGATTCGTCGCCGGCGACCAATCCGGCTTGAACAGCGGATCGTGCCGAACGCCGGTGTCGTCGATCCAATCGACGTCGGCATAGATCAAGTCCGGCCCATCGGCGGCGGAGTTGGCAATGTGGAACAGCGCCTGCGGGGCAGCATGCTCGCCGCAGCCGAGGAAGCCGATCCAATCGAACGCCTCCGGCCGACCGCTACTGTTCTCCGCGAGGAGACGGTAGACGGCCTCCGGGTTCGGCTCGCGGCGCAGGCGGTCATCGTTCGGAGGGCTTCCGCCCGCCGCCGCGCTGCCGGCCGAGGATGTCCACGTCCAGTGCGGGTAGGTCTGGCGCAGGAGGGAGCGAGCGGTCATCTCCCAGGCACCCGGGCGCGGCCGACTTTCGAGGTCGAAGAGATGCAGAACCAGGGGGGCCGGCGCGCGCCGGGCCTGGCGGGCCTGGCGGTGCAGCTCCCTTGCTCGCGGCTCGGAGCTCGCCAAGTAGATCTCGTAATCGGGGTCGGGGCCCAGCAGGGGGTGGTCGCTGCCGCGGGCAATGGCCCGGCGCAGCCGACCCAGGGCGTTGTCGAGCCGGGAGCCAGGGCGAATAGCCCGGATGCGCAGGCGGATAGCCGTGGGCACCAGGCGCCCGAGCAGCGATCGGTCGCCCGGCCGGCGCCGGCGCTGATGCTCCGCCAGGCGGCGGGCGTAGTAGCGGTGCAGATCGTCGGGCGTCGCCAGGCGGTGCGGCGGCGACAGGCTCGGACGGGCCTGCGCGTTGGCTCGGTCTTCGTCTCCGCCTCCGCTCATCATGTCAGCCACCGTTGCATGGCCTTATGCAGCGCGTGATCCAGGACGGACGCTCGGGTAAGCCATCGAAATCGAAAGCGCAGGAGAAGATGGATCGCAGACCAGAGACTGCGCGTGAGGCGCTTCCGCACCGGCTGCCGGTATGTCAGGGTCGTCAGCGGGGCCTCCTCCCCGGCTTGCTCCCGGTCCCGCACCATCGCCTGCCAGCGTTCGTCGAAGAGCGCCCGCGCATACCGATACAGTTCGGCATCGACGGCGGTCAACGCCTCGATCTTGTCCCGGATGTCGTCAGGCATCGGGACGCCGATCCAGTCCCTGGGGGCGATGTTGAGGCGCGGCACAAAGGTCGGTCTCGGCCATCCGAAAGTATGGGCCATGACTTGCAGCGAATCCTCGTACCGTTCGGTCAGACCGACGAACGCCATCTGCTCGAGTCGTTCCATGGCCAGCCGGAGCATCGCCGCCTCCGACAAGGTCGTGACGGTCCCCACTCCGGGGGTCAGCGGACAGATGGCGCCTAAGACGAATTGGGTCTGTCGATTCCGCAGCTGCGAGGCGTGCTGCGGATTCTCCAGGAAGCGTCGCAGGCTTTCCCAGCGCCCGGCGTCATCCTCCGGCCCTTCCGCACCCGGGATGCGGCTCGGCGGGTGCTCCTGGCCTACACGGATGTGCTTGATGCGGACCGTGAGCTGCGGTCGGCGAAGCGTATGCTGGAAGGCGGAAAGGGTTCGCGCCTCCGGCTCACGCAACAGGGTCATCAGGATCGGGTTCTGCACCAGGTAGCGGTACAGGCTTCCATCATAGGGGCCGAACAGGAAGTGGCCGCGGGCCAGGCGAAAGCGGCCGAACTGCTCGAAATCGAAGGAATGGAACACCGACGGATGGATGACCGAGTGGAGCGGAAGAATCTGCCGGTACGGATAGAGGTCGTCGAGCAGGCTGATGAGGGAGAGCCCGCCGGACTTTGGAATGTGGACGAAGAGCAGGACGTCGTCAGCGGCGAGCGGCACGCGCCCGGTCGACCGCCCCAGGGGGCTCGTCTGTGGCCCTTCGCTCGCTTCGACGCGCATCGGCGTGCCAATGCCCCCGGAGCCGCCGTTCAGGCGCCCGACGGCGACGGGAAGTTCCTCCGGCGCCTGCCGCAGGCGCTCCTCGAAGAGCTCGCGCGCGTACGTCATCAGCCGCGCGTCGAGCGGATTGGCCCCTTGCACGAGTCGTTCGAGACGGGCCCGGTCGGTGACCTCCGGCGGCCCCTCCGGCTCAACTTCGTTCGGCCCGGCGAGTTGTACGCCGAAGATCTGGCCGAAGAGGTGCACGGAGTCGGCCCAGCGGTCCGCCAGGCCGAAATAGGCGAATTCATCCAGGCGGACTCTGGCGATTTCGAGGATGACGTCTTCCGAAGGGGCGTCTGCGGCGCCGGGGGAGAGGCCCGTGAGCAGGCGGACCTGGCGGTCGTGCAGGTGGCTGCGGGCGAACTCGCTCGACAGAGCCTCCTCCGGGGTGAGCCCGTAGAGCGGGTGTTGCGGCCGAGCCTGAATATCAACTAGGGCGGCGGCCATGCGCGCGACGGGATCGGCCAGGACGGTCAGGTAGACCGGTTTGCGCGGCAGATTCCGATAGACCCGGTAACTCTCCTCGCCGGCGAGAATCATGCCGAGGGAGACCGACGGCGACGCAAGTCGTGCCGACGGAGGCCACTCCTGGTAGGCCCGCTGCGGGAATGCCTGGCGGACGAGATTCACGAGTCGATCGCCGCCGGCGAATGGTATCCGCAGGCAATACAGGACATCAGCGGAGCGCGCCCGATAGGCGAGCGGCCGCTTGGGCCTGGTCGCTTCTGGAGGCGCGCCGGCAGTCGGCGCAGTCATCCGCGGGATCGGGACAGAGCTGTCGGTGTTCCGCCGTCCGCCGATCGAGGCTCCCGGCCGGCCGCCCCGCGCTCTGCCAGGAGTTTCTCGCGACAGGCACTGCGCGACACCTTGGTGCTGGTCGTCTTCTCGATCCAGCCGCTGGGAACGAAATGCACCTCGCCCAGCGCGACCTGGCACTCCTGCAGCACGGCCTGCCGCAGGCGCGCCTCCAGCGCGCGGCCGTAGGTTTGCGCCGCGCCTCCCGCCTCGGCGACCAGGACGGCCGTCTCGGTGCCGGCGTCTTCGTCCTCGACCCCGAAAGCCGCCACGCGGCCGGTGCGCAGGCCGGTCGCCTGGCAGGCAGCTTCCTCCAGGTCCTCCGGGTGGATGTTGCGGCCGCCGATCAGGATCAGGTCCTTGATCCGTCCGGTGATGAAGAGCTCGCCGTTCGCCAGGTAGCCGAGGTCGCCCGTGCGCAGCCAACCGTCCCGTAGCGCGGCTTCCGTCAGGTCCGGACGGTCGAGGTAGCCGCGAAACAGGTACCCCGACCGTACGAGGATCTCACCCACGCGCCGCTCGGGCAGTGTCCGGCCGCCGTCGTCGAGGACGCGCACCTCGACCCCGGGCACGGGCGGGCCACAGCTGACGACACCCCAGGCAAGGCCTGTCCCCTGCGGGACGGAGACGGCGCGCTGCCCGGTTTGCAGCTCGGGCCGAAGGATCCACTCCACCACCGCTGGTTCGCCGGGCCGTTTCGAACTGACAATCATCGTGTTCTCGGCCAATCCGTAGGCCGGCGTCGGCGCCTCGGGGCGCAGGCCGTAGGCGGCGAAACGGTCGACGAAGGCGCGCAAACTCGACGGACGGACCATCTCCGATCCGTTGGTGAGCACGCGCAGGCACGAAAGGTCGAGGCCTCGCAGCTCGCGTTCACGGATGCCTCGAGCGCAGTGGTTGAAGGCGAAGTTGGGCATCCACGCGAGCGTGCCCCGATGGCGGTGAACGGCCTCCAGCATCACGCCCGGCCGGCGCGCCCAGTCCTGCGGCGAGAGCAGCACCGTCGGGATACCGTTCCACAGGGGCAGGATGGCGCCCGTGATCAGACCCATGTCATGAAACAGCGGAAGCCAGCTGACGACGACGTCCGACGGATCGACCCGGAGGAAGCGGCTGTAATCCTGCATGTGGGTCTCGATGGCCGCCCAGGTCAGTAGGATGCCTTTCTGCCGTCCGGTTGTCCCGCTGCTCAGCTGGATGTAGGCGACGTCCTCCAGCGCGGGTTGCGGAGTCGTCCGAGGCGCCGGCAACGAGACGCGGCCGGAGGGCGCCGTCAGCAGGCCGCAGGCCGCGGCCGCCAGGGGCCCGGCCAGCAGCGGGCGATCGTCCTCCGACACGATGACCGCTCGCAGGCGGACGTCGCGGGCCAGGCCAACCATCCGCCGGACGAAGGCGGCCTCGCCTCCGCGCACGATGCTCGACGGCAGGACAGCCGGCCACGCGCCGGCCTGCAGCGCGCCAAGGAAGGCGCCGACCGCGTCCGGCCCGTTGGGGAGGGCGATCACGACCCGGTCCTGCGGGTTCATCCCGGCGGCGCGCATGGCCGACGCCCAGGCTTCGACCAGCGCCTGCAGGTCGGCGCGGGTCAATCGCGTCTCGCCTCCGTCCGGGCGCAGGAAGACCAGGGCCGTGCGGCCGGGCTCACGCCGGGCGAGATCGTCGATGGCCCGCAGCAATGCCGGCGCCGTCATCACTCGCCGCCCCGGCTGCGCAGGATCAAGTCGACCATCTCGTCCAGACTGTCGAATTCCGGGCGGGCCAGGTCGGCGTCGTCCAGCGCCACGCCGAAGGCCTCCTCGATGAATACGCCGAGCTGCGCCAGGGCGAACGAATCCAGGTAACCGCCCGAGACCAGCGCGTCGTTCAGGCTGATGCTCTCCGGCGGACGGCGCAGTAGCTCGGTACACACAAACTCATGCAGTTGGCGGGCGACGGCGGAGCGGTCGAGCATGTGCGGGCGATTCCTCAGAACCCTTGATAGATGAAGACTCGCGGTCCGGTGGAGCGGGTCGCCAGGAAGATGACCAGAACCGCCAGGGCCAGACCGGCGGCTCGCAGAGGCAGCGGCCAGCGGACCAGCGAAGCGTCATCCCGGCCGCGCGCTTGAAAGGCGTCGAGCAACAGCGAGATTGCCAGCAGGGGCAGCAGGGCCGGGTGAATGGCGGCCGGGGCCGATCCGTCGAAGAGCGAACGCCAGAACGCGGCGGCGGCCGGGATCGGCAGGACGAAAAGCACCGTCGTCAGGCTCATGACGGTCGTTACGAGGACCGCCCGCGCCGCGGCGGCGGCGCCACCAGCGGCGCGCCAGCGCCGGCCCCATTCGCTGCGCCCAAAGACGGCCTCGACCGCCAACAGCGCCCCGACGAGGCCTCCCCACGCCAAGAACTGGGGTGAAGCCCCATGCCACAGCCCGCTGAAGAGCAAGGTCAGGACGGGGGGCAGGGCGAGCGCGGCCGGGCCGGCCCATCCCCGGCCGGCCTTGAGCATGGCGCGCGTCAACGGGAAGTAGATGTACTCCTTGAGCCAGCCGGTGAGCGAGGCATGCCAGCGACTCCAGAAATCGCCCAAGCCCTGGGCGAAAAACGGCCGGCGGAAGTTGGGTGAGAGGTCGAGGCCGAAGAGACCGCTGATGCCTTGTGCCAGATTGGTATAGCCGGCAAAGTCGTTGTAGACGGCGAAAACGTGGGCAGCCAACAGCGCCGCCGAGGCCGCTCCGCCCGGGGCGTCGGCGGAGGCATAGGTCTCGATGCCGGAGATGGCCAGCAGGGGGTTGGCGAGGACGAACTTGCGAAACAGCCCGACCACGAGCAGGGTCAGGGAGCGCGCCAGGCGCTCGTTGTCGACGGAGCGAGGGGCGGCAAGCCGCTCCAGGAAGTCCCCGGCGCGTTCGATCGGGCCGGCCAGGAACTTCGGGAAGTAGGTCAGGTACAGGGCGACGTCGGCCAGGCCGCTGCCCGCCGGCGCCCGGCCGCGTCGGACGTCCACCAGATAGGAGACTGCCTGGAGGGCGAAGTACGACAATCCAAGCGGAACGAGCACCGGCCCCAGGCTCTCGGCCGCTCCGTCGCCGAAGAGGCGGCGGGCGAGTCCGTGCATCGCCGACGGCCGGTACTTGAACACTGCCAGCACAGCGAGGTTGGCGGCGATGCCCAGTAGGAACAGCGGCGTGAGAGCACGCGGCCACCGACTCCACGCCCGCGGCAGGAGCCAGGTGACGACCACCGCCCCGATGAAGACGACGGCATACGGCCCCGTCAGACGGACGAGCAGCAGGAGCGATCCGCCGAGCAGGAGGCCTTTGTGCCAACGCCCGGGCGCCAGGAACGAGCCAATCAGCACCGCCCCGACGATGAAGGCGTTCTTGACCGTCAGCAGCGTCACGGTGAGACCGGTTCTTCCGCCGCATGCAGCCGGCCGGCGCGCAGCAGGCCGGCCAGCCGCCCGCTCAGCCAGGCGCTGAAGATCTGCGATCCGTTGCGGTTCATGTGGTTGAGGTTGGACCAGCCGTCCAGGGGGATCAGCTGGTCGAACGAATCATCCATGAGGAAGACCGCATCGTGGCGCTGCGCCAGATCGGCGACGGTCTGCCGCCCGCGGTCGTAGTCGGCCCGGCCGTTTTCCAGCAAGGTCAGGAACCCGGCGTGCACGGGGATCTCGACTAGCACCACCTGCACACCGGACCGGGTCAGCTCGAGGGTCCTTTCCAGCCCGGCCAGGTTCTCGGGCGAAGGCTCAAAGGAAATCATCAACCCGGCGATGGCCTGGTTGAGCGGGACGGTCATGTCGGGGAGTGGTTCGGCGAGGACCGTCGTGGGGCTGAGGTGGCCGAACGGATCCATGTTCCGCCAGCGCCCGATTTCCCACAGCAGTTCCTCCAGGTAGTCGTCCTGCATCCAGTTGCGGAACGGGTCAAAGGCGCGGTAGGCCCGCGAATGGTCCAGCAGCCAGCCTTCCCAATTCGGGTCGCCCAGGCGCTGCCGAACCCAGGGCGATCCCAGAATGGCGTCGTTGTCCGGCACCGCCAGTCGGCGCTGCAGCCCGGTGACGTTGACCCCGACGAGCAGCCATGCGGGACGATACTCATCGACCAGGATCTCGGCCAACGGGGCGAGGACAGCCTGGTTGAGCCCGCGGACTCCGAAGTTGAAGCAGGTCATGGCGACTCCCGGGTCCTGCTTCAGACGCGCGGTGATCAAGGCGGGATCGACCGCCTGGTGGACGGTCGAGTCGCCCAGGAACAGGCAGTCGACCGGCCCGGCCGTCTCTGCCAGTTTCTCCAGGCGGTCGACCTTGACCTCGAACTGGAAGTGGCGGCTGCCGACGCCGCGCAGGGGAATGAGTTCGCTGCCTTGCTCGGAACGGGCGAAGATCTCGACGCCGGCCGCCAGGCCGGCCAGGACGACGGCTGCCCACACCAGCGTGGCCCCGAAGGGACGCCGCAGCTGCAGGGCGCCCTGGCCGCGCCGCAGCCAGGCGAGGTGAGCGCGCAGGCGGGCGGACGGGTGTAGGGCCATCAGCCGGTCGTCCGTCCGGTCCACCGGGCGGCGCAGGCCGCCCGTTCGGCGTCGGTGTAGAAGGGCCGGGCGTACTTCGTGGCGTACATCGCTTCGACGTAGTCGGCCGGCAGGGGCGACTGCTTGAAGGTCGTGTAGATCTCCCCGTAGTCCTTCTCAGCCCCGACGTTGGCGCGCGTCAGGCGGAAGTCCTCCAGGCCGAGGAACTCGCGCATGGCGTCGGCGGCGACGCGGTCGAGATCTCCGAGGCGGATCAGAAGCCTCGGCACCGTGGGCGGCTCTCCAAGGATTTCCTCCCAGCGGTAGACTCCGTCATCGACCATCCTCTCGGATCCGCGGATGCAGCCAGCCGGGTTGGACCGGATGACGTCGGCGGTCCCATCGGTCGAACCGTGATCGATCAGGTAGGCCTGGACGCCGTGCCGCGCCAGATGCTCCAGGACAGCCCGGAGGAATCGTTCACCGTTGCGGACGGAGATGACGGCCAGGACGTCCAGTGGCGACCCTCACCGGTCGCGAGCGGCGCGGCAGCTACGCCTCAGGCCGATGGCGAATTCGGCCGGAGGGGACAAGTGCTGCGGGGGCCGACCCCGCGGTCGACAAGTCCCTCACGGCGAGCTACCATCCCGCTCTGCTTCCCGCCGGTCCAGCGGTACGGCGGGAGCGAAGTATATCGAAAAGGGGAACGGAAAGATGACTCGACTGCCGCCCAGGCCGTGGCGCCGCCGCTGGATCGGAGCCGGCCTGATGTTGGCCCTGTGCGCCGGCTGCTCCGCGCCGGCCGAGGTCCCGCCGACGGTCCCACCGGCGCCCGCTACGTCAATACCTTTCACGGCGACGGCGGAGGCGACATCTCCGCCTCTGCCCACGACTCGGGCGCCTCTCAGCGAAGCCGAGACGGCGACCCTGCGCGAGCTCGCCGCCGACCACGGTTTCAGCTATTTCCTGGCGATGCTGGCCTCGGACGACGTGGTCCGGGCGCTGGCGGCCGACTGGCCCGTGACCTTCCTGGCCCCGACGGATCTCGCTTTCCTCCTCCTGCCGGCGGAGGGGCAGCTGGCGCTCGTCGAGGACGAAGATGAGCGGCTGGGGGTCGTTCTGCGTCACACGCTGGGCGGCGCGTACACCTCCGGGCAGCTCGCCGAAGCCGGGACGCTGTTCTCCGTGAGCGGCGCCGCCGTGTCCTTCGCCCAGGGTCCGTCCGGGATCAAGGCGGGGGAGGCGACGATCGTCGCCGCCGACCTGGAGACTCGGACCGGGACGATTCACGTCATCGATCGGGTCATCCCGACGCCCTGACCGGAGGCCTGATAACGCGGTCGCCTTCGGCCCGGTTTCCAGGGATTACTCCATCCCCATCTGATACGGCGAGCCCGCCCGGTTCTCGTGGCGGATCTCGTCCACCGGCTCCGCCCGGCCGGCGCCGGCGTACAGGCGGTTGGCGAAGTTGAGCACCAGGGCCGGTTCGTCGCCGACGGCGCGGTAGCCGTGGACGACGCCGGGTGGGACGATGACCAGTACCGGGTTGGAGGCGCCGACGCGCAGGACTTGGCCGCCGCCGCTCGCCCCGGCCCGAGCGTCCCACAGGTACAGGTCGAGGTCGCCCGGCCCGGGAAAACAGAACAGGTCGGTCTGCTGGCGGTGTTCGTGCGGGCCGCGGGCCTGCCCCGGCAGGGTCACCGAGACGTACCCCATCGCCGGGTGCAATTCGTCCGGCAGCTGGTCGGAACGGAACAACTCGGCCAGCCAGCCGCGGGCGTCGGCGCGGGCCTGCAGCGGACGCACCTCGACGCCGGGGATTTCAGCCCCGTGGGGAGCCATGCCCCTCGTCTTCCAGCACGCTGCGCAGATAGGCGGCGTAGCCGCTGCTGATTCCCTCGTGCGACAACCGCTCGAGCTGGGCGGCATCGATGTACCCCATGCAGTAGGCGATCTCCTCGACGCAGGCGATGCGCACGCCCTGCCGCTCTTCCAGCGCCTGGACGAAGTTGGCCGCCTGCAGCAGCGCCTCGGGCGTGCCGGCGTCGAGCCAGGCGTAGCCGCGCCCCAGAAGCTGCACCGCCAACGGGCCGCGCTTGAGGTATTCGCGGTTGACATCGGTGATCTCGAGCTCGCCGCGGGCCGAGGGCTGCAGACGGGCGGCGATGTCGACCACCCCGGCTTCGTAGAAGTACAGGCCGGGAACGGCGTAGGGCGACTTCGGCTGGAGCGGCTTCTCCTCCAGACCCAGCGGCCTCCCGGCGGGATCGAGCTCGATGACGCCGTAGCGCTGCGGATCGCGCACGCGATAGCCGTAGATCAGGGCGCCCTTCTCCAGCGTCGAGGCCTGCCGCAGCAGCCCTCCCAGCCCATCCCCGTAGAGGACGTTGTCCCCCAGGATCAAGCTCACCGGCGAGTCGTCCACGAACTCCCGGCCGATGAAGGGACCGTAGTTGTTGGCGCAATTGCTGAGCGAGACCGGCAGTCCGTAGGTGCGTCCGTAGGCCCGCACCAGATGGTCGGCGGAGGCCTTCGACGC
>Ga0209109_10000152_pt1 | contig 31916 bp, 26 predicted proteins | sample Rifsed10ft2_FD_184004 | JGI IMG/M metagenome (GOLD analysis project Ga0209109, IMG submission 184004) | Soil microbial communities from Rifle, Colorado, USA - sediment 10ft 2 (version 2) | ecosystem: Environmental > Terrestrial > Deep subsurface > Rock core/Sediment | place: Rifle, Colorado... | reverse complement strand
CTTAATATATTGCTTGGGCGTTAATTGACCGCTGCGCCTGCTTTTTCCCGCTGCGGGAATTATTGCAAAGGTTTTCATAGAATAAGCATTGCATCGCCGTAACTTAACAGCTTATAATTTTCTTTTAGTGCACGTTTATAAGCTCTCATAGTAAGATCTAAACCGGCAAATGCAGTAACAAGCATAAGCAGCGTTGATTCGGGATAATGAAAATTTGTTATCAGCTTATCAACCACTTTAAAGTCATAAGGTGGATAAATAAACTTATCTGTCCAGCCACGATTTGGTTTCACTAATCCATCAGCCGTAACACTTGTCTCTAATGCTCTTGCGGCGCTTGTTCCAACCACAAATACATTATGTTTGTTTAAGATTGCTTTGTTAATCTGTTCGACTGATTTGAGAGTAATCTCAAAAAACTCGGAATCCATTTTATGTTTTGTTAAGTCCTCAACTTCAACAGGCCTGAATGAACCTAATCCGATATGAAGAACAACAGGAACAAGATGAATTCCCTTTTTCTCAATCTTACTCAGAAGTTTTGTTGTGAAATGAAGTCCTGCAGTTGGTGCTGCAACAGCGCCATCAACTTTAGCGTAAACAGTTTGATAATTTTCTTTATCGGATTTTTCCGGTTCTCTCTTGATGTATGGCGGAAGAGGAGTTACGCCGATTTTCTCAACAGCTCTGTAAATATTCCCAGGTTGATTAAATCTTACAGTTCTTCCGCGCGACGTTGTATTATCAATTACTTCACACCAAAGCTTATCGTTAAAATAAATTTTATTACCAATGCGCACCTTTCTTGCCGGATCAACAATAACATCCCATATAAATTCATCGGCATTTAATTCACGCAGGAGAAAGACTTCAATCTTTGCATTGGTCTTTTCCTTTTTCCCAAAAAGTCTAGCTTGAAACACACGGGTTTCATTCACAACCATTACATCGCCTTTTTGCATGTAATCAACAACATCAGAAAATTTTTTTGATTCGATTTCTTCTGTTTGCCTATTTACTACCATCAATTTTGCCTTATCGCGAGGAGAAGCAGGATATTTAGCGATTAAGTTCTTGGGCAAATTGTATTTGAAGTCTGATAATTTCATTCGCAAAAATACCTCTATTTAATTAATTTAAGAATTATGGAGAGGGACTTTTTTAGTCCCTCTCACAAACTATTTATTATTTTTTTCTTTTAGCCGTTCTGAATTTTTTAACTGTTTTTTTGTTGCTCAAATCTTTAACTGTCGCTCTTGCAGCAGCTAATCTTGCAATTGGAACTCTGAATGGAGAACAGCTAACATAATCCAACCCGATTTGATGACAGAATTCAACAGAGTCTGGCTCACCACCATGTTCACCGCAAATTCCAATTTTCAAATCTGGACGAGTTGCTCTTCCTTTTTGAACGGCAATAATCATCAACTGTCCGATACCCTCAACATCAATTGATTGGAAAGGATCAATGGGAAGAATTTTCTTCTCAAGATAATCTGATAAGAAAGCGCCCATGTCATCCCGTGAAAAACCAAACCCCATTTGTGTGAGATCATTAGTACCGAATGAGAAGAACTGTGCATACTCAGCGATTTTATCTGCGGTTAAACAAGCACGAGGAATTTCGATCATTGTTCCGGTAAGATGAGGAATTTTTTTCAGACCAAACTTACTGCAAGTTTCTGCATGAACTTTTTCAATGATTTTGAATTGATGCTTTAATTCATTTACATGACTTAAAACCGGAATCATTATTTCTGCAAATGGTTTTTTCCCTTCTTTCATCAGTTCCGCAGATGCTTCAAAAATTGCTCTCACTTGCATTTCAGTAACTTCAGGATAAGTTATACCAAGCCGAACACCGCGATGTCCCATCATTGGATTATTTTCATGCAATGCTTCTGCTCTTTCGTTTAATTCCTTCAGTGAAATTCCCAGGCTTGACGCAAGTTTTTCTCTTTCTTCTTCTCTGTTAGGTACAAATTCATGTAAGGGTGGATCGAGTGTTCTAATTGTTACTGGAAATCCATCCATTGCCTCAAGTGTACCTTTGATATCCGATTTCACATATGCAAATAATTCGTTCAATGCGTTTCTTCTTTCAGCTTCATTTTTTGAAACAATCATTTTACGAAGTTTGAATAAAGGTTCTTCACTTCCTTTTCCATAGAACATGTGTTCGGTTCTGAACAATCCGATTCCTTCCGCACCAAAAGCTCTTGCTCTTGCGGCATCTTCAGAAGTATCAGCATTTGTTCTAACTTTTAATTTTCTTACCTGGTCGCATAGTTTCATGAAAGTAGTAAAATCCGGGTTTTCTTCAGCAGCTTTTATCATCGGAAGTTTTCCAACATAAATTGTTCCCTTTGTTCCATTGAGAGTGATCCAATCCCCCTCACGAACTGTTGCGCCGCCAGCGGCAAAATATTTTTCGTTGTAGTTAATTTTTAATGATCCAGCACCAACTATACAGCATTTACCCCAGCCGCGTGCAACTAGTGCTGCGTGAGATGTCATTCCACCACGGCCTGTAAGAATTGCTTGAGCTGCTCTCATACCTTCGATGTCTTCTGGATTAGTTTCCTCGCGAACAAGAATAACTTTCTTTCCATCTTTTGCCCATGCAACTGCGTCAGCGGCAGAAAAAACAACTTGCCCGGTTGCACCGCCTGGTCCCGCAGGTAATCCTTTGGCAATTGCTTTCGTGGTCAATTCTACTTTTGGATCAACTATAGGATGAAGAAGTTCATCGAGCTGTTCAGGTTTAACTCGCATTACAGCTTCTTCTTTAGAAATCAATTTTTCTTTGTGCATATCAATAGCCATTTTCAGCGCTGCCGGACCATTTCTTTTTCCAACACGGCATTGAAGCATATAAAGCTTTCCTTCTTGAATTGTAAACTCTATATCGAGCATATCGTGATAATGCTTTTCAAGATTCCTTTCAATCTTGTGAAGCTGCTTATATGTTTCAGGCATTTCTTCTTCAAGAGATTGAAGATGTTCGGTATGCTCACTCTTTCCAACAATGTTTATTGGATTGGGAGTTCTTGTTCCTGCAACCACATCTTCTCCTTGAGCGTTGGTTAACCATTCACCGTAAAATTGATTTTCACCTGTTGCAGGGTTACGGGTGAATGCCACACCTGTTGCAGATGTATCGCCCATGTTTCCAAATACCATTGATTGAACATTTACCGCAGTTCCCCAATCGTCTGGAATTCCTTCAATTCTTCTGTAGGAAATTGCTCGTTTACCCATCCAGCTTTGAAATACTGCTGCAACTGCGCCCCAAAGCTGCTGCATTGGATCTTCGGGGAATGGTTTGCCAAGAACTTCTTGAACTTTAGCTTTATAAATTTCAACAAGATTCTTTAAATCGTCTGCGGTTAAATCGGTGTCACTGTGATAACCTTTTGATTCCTTCATTTTGTGAAGTTCTTTTTCAAGCTGCTGACGAACTCCTTTTCCTTCTGCAGGTTCAACACCGGCAGCTTTTTCCATAACAACATCGGAATACATTTGTATTAATCTTCGATGTGAATCATAAACGAATCTTGGGTTACTTGATTTTGCAATCAGAGCTTCCCGTGTTTCATTATTCAAACCGACATTTAAAATTGTTTCCATCATTCCGGGCATGGATGCTCTTGCACCTGAGCGAACAGAAACTAATAGCGGATTAACTTTATCACCGAATTTGGCTCCCATTTCTTGTTCAACTTTTGCAAGAGCAGTTTTTACTTGCTTATCAAGTTCTTTAGGATATTTTTTATTGTTCTTATAATAAGCAGTACAGACTTCTGTTGTAATTGTGAAGCCGGCTGGAACCGGTAAACCTATGTTGACCATTTCGGCCAGGTTCGCACCTTTACCGCCAAGAAGCGCTTTCATCTCTGCTTTTCCTTCAGCTTTTTTGCCGCCGAAAAAGTATACATATTTTTTACTTTTAGCCATTAATTAAATCCTCCGTATAGTTTATTCTGAAATTAAGAGTATTGTGTTTTTAATTACGTGGCTAAAGCCATAATTTTCTTGGTGATTTATTAACCCCAGCTTAAGGCTGGGGTTAGAAAAAGGCAAGAAATACTAAGACTTTAGTCCAAAAATTTCAAAATCATGCTTAAGAAAACTTTAAGTAACTATTTTGTTTAATAAAAATTCTTTAAATGAAAATGATTCATCCATCACCAGTTCAATTTTAAGGTAAAAAATATCTATATCATCTAACTCATTTTGGTACTCGGAAAATTTCACAGCATCTTTTTGAGTTGTAACTACGGAATGAGAATTAGTAGTATAGAACATTTTTCTTATCCGTTGAACTTCTTTGTTTGTGTAATACTTATGATCCCGAAAAATCAAATAATTTTCCGTATCCACATTTGTTTGTCTTAATGCCGTAAAAAATGAATACGGGTTTGCTATTCCGCAAACGACCAAACTTTTTTGTCCTTCAAACTCGCTAAGATTGTACTCGGTTTCCCTTTTTATATCAACAAATCCTTTTGCTGAATAGTATACATTAAAAATTTTTTTATTTGTGAAATATTTTTTCACATCATCAGGAATTTCCCTGAGTTGGGAAAATTTTCTATTTATAATTACAGCGCTTGCCCGTTCAATTGAACCAAATGGTTCTCTCATACTGCCTGCTGGTAAAAGGTAGTGATCAAAAAAATCCGGACTGATCAGAAACCTCTGTTCGCAAATCAGCAAGTCAACATCCCGCTTTATCCATCTATGCTGAAATGCATCATCAAGTACAATTGTATCAACACGCTGATCTGAAATCAATTTTTTAGCACCGTCAATTCTTTTTTCTGATACTGCGCTTGGCACGCTGCATTCTTTTGCAGTTAGTAAAATCTCATCACCGCAAGACTCGACATCTGTCAATATCTTTTTCCCATCCGAAACGAGAATATAACCCTTTGATTTACGTCCATAGCCGCGGCTTAAAACCCCGACTCTTTTACCTTCATTCTTTAAAAGATTGATCAAAAAAATCACAAGAGGTGTTTTACCTGAGCCGCCAATATTAATATTTCCTACCGAGACAACTTTCGCATCAACCGATTCAGCCCTAAATATTTCCTTATCAAATAATTTGTTCCTTAACTTAACTATTAAAGCAAACAGCGGAACAAAAGGAATTAATATAAAACGTACAATTTTCATTTATCACTTAGCCAATTACATTAATTAAATTTGCCCGCTGCTTCCTGCAGCTTGCGCAATTGCCTCTCGCAGTTTTCGATTATCTTGGATGTATCATCATAACTTAATTTATTGTCAACATATATCGGGTCCGAGAAAACAGCAGTTGCTTTAGTAAAGAAAAACGGAACTTGAAATGAATCCCAGCTTTTCAGCAGTTTTTTGTTTTTAAAACCAATTCCTAAAAGCACAAGCGGCAGCCCGCTTCTTTTTGAAGTTATAATGGCACCGGCTTTCAATTTAAAAGCAGGTCCCCGGGGTCCATCGGGTGTAATTGCAATTGAGTTATTATTTTTTGCATAATCCACCATGATACTTAAAGCTACATCTCCGCCAACGCTGCTTGATCCCCGAATAACATTGTAATTCCAGCGCTTTAGTATTTTGCCAAGCAAATCTCCATCTTTACTTTTGCTGATAAGAGCGGCAAAGTTTTTTTTGCGATGCAAATACCACGGCAGAAGCATCGTCCCATGCCAAAATGCCAACACGTAATTATTTCCATCACGTTCAAGCTCATCAATAACCTTTTTATTTATGAAAGAAATTCGCAGTGTTTTAAAAAGAATATTAATTCCAAAAAAAAGAGTGTAATTGCCTATGAACCTTAAAACATCATGTTTTATTATTTTGAGTGTCATCCATCATCGTAAAAATTATTTGAGCTGCCTTTTTTGATGCTCCGTTCTCACCCAACTTTTCTTTTACTAAGCTAAGCTTTTGTTTGATAGATTTGTAAAGATCCTGGTTAGATAGAATTTCTTTACTTTTTTCATAGATCATTTTATGCGAAGCATTATGCTGAACCAGTTCTGGAACAACTTGTTCATTTAAAATTATGTTTGCCATACCGATGTTCTTTACCTTGATCAGATTTTTTCCAATTAGATAGCTCAAAGTGCTTGTTTTGTAAACTATCACCATCGGAAGTTCGAAAATTGCTGCTTCTAATGTTGAAGTACCGGATTTAATAATTCCGAACTTTGAGTACTTCATTAAATCATACGTATGACCTTTAATCACCTTAAATTTACTTTTCTTGGCAATCTTAAATAAAAAATCTTCACTAATATTTTGTGAAGCGCTTACAACAATCTGCATATTGAAATCGTTACTTAACTTTTCACCGGCTTTTATACTCTCCGGGAAAATTTTTTCCACTTCATGTTTTCGACTACCCGGCATAAGCAACAAAATATCTTTTGCAAAATCTAATTGATACTCGTTGAATAAATCCTCTTTGCTTAAATATTGATGGCCAGCGATGATCTCCACTAACGGATGACCAACGTAATCAACATCAATTCCAGCTGTCTTATAAATTTCATGCTCAAAAGGAAAAACTACAATCATCTTATCAACCAATCGTTTGATTTTATTAACTCGATTTTTTCCCCATGCCCAAACTTGTGGAGAAATGTAATAGATAATTTCAACATTTAAGCTTTTAAGCTTCTCTGCAATGTTAAGATTGAATCCAGGGTAATCAATTAAGACTACGGTAGCGATATTCTTTTCTTTTACCAATTCAATCAGTTCCGATTGAACTTTCTTTATAAATGGAATATGCTTTACAACTTCGACAAAACCCATAAGAGCCATTCGATTTAGATGATAAATTAAATAAGCACCTTCGCTTTTCATTAAATTCCCGCCAATTCCATAAATCTCAATATTGTGATCAAGCTTTTTGAGTTCATGAATTAAGGCCGCTCCATGCATATCTCCAGAAACTTCGCCTGCGATGATCATTAAATTTCTTTTATTGCTGTTCATCTAAATATTTTTTTCTTATCGTTATAATCTTCGCAAGAACCACAAGAGAATTATTGTGATTGCCACAAATCCAAATGCTTGTAAGCTTCTTTTTTCTGAACGCAAACCTTTGCTTAAAATGTAATCGGGTTGTTTTAAGCCGTCAACTTTATATGCTTTAAGCTTAGGGAAAAAACTTGGGACACTCTTTCGATAATTTTCATAATCATTTTCGTATGTTTTTTCTAAATACAGTTCTTCCTGCTGAACTATGAGCTTGTATTGAAAATAAAAAAAGAATAATCCTAAAATTTGTAAATAAGGAAACAGAGCAAAAGACATGATGCCCAATCCCGTGTACATCAAAATATTTCCCACATAAAGTGGATTGCGAACGTGCGCAAACGGTCCGCTAATTACCAAAAATGATCCTCCAACTTCGCCGGTTGTACGTGTTTCACTTCCTGCCCAGCTTACTCCCCAAATTCTGATTGATTCTCCGGCGAGAGCAATTAGCAAACCTATCAAAATGCTCCAGATGTTTGGATTTGCAAAGAAGAACATAACCAGCAGAAAAGGAATTGGAGTGTAGCTTCTGTATTTAAATGTTTTTGATGCTATTGCAGACATATTATTCTTGTAAATAAATTTCTCTTCTTTTTAATTCGGCTTGATATCTTTTCTTAAGTCTTTTTTTTGATCTTAATGAATCAAGTCGTGTAATTACATCTTCAAAATTGTTAAAAGGGAAAAATGTAATCCGTTCCTTTTCACAGTATTTTAATAAATCATCTTTAGCAAAAATAAAATCACAAAATTGAGTTGAATATTTGTCTGAATTTCCATCACCAACGTAGACAGTAAATTCCTCATCGCAGCTGTTATTTAACACATGATTTCTTTTACAATTGGCAGATGTTTGGCAATCAACATCAAAATAAGGAAAAGAGGGAATCATTTCTTTCTTTTCAGTTATGATGAGACTATTTGCAAATATTTTTATGTGATTCAGATTTTCTTTCTTAAATATTCGTTGAATGTAGTAATCGAAACCATCGCTTAGCACAAACATTTCAACTTCATTTTCCAGGCAGTATTTGAAAAACTTATGAAATGTTGGTTCAATATTCATTTGATCTATGAACTCATCAAGTTTTACAATGTTGATTTCTTTTATCGTTGCGAACAATAATTCCCAGCACTTGCGCGCAGTAATTTTACCGTTCAGTAAATCGGCAACTATAATATCCGTTTCAGCAGCGTTTCCAAATTCTCTAAAGATAGCTTCGCCAACATCTACCTTTGTAATTGTTCCGTCAAAATCCACAAACACTTTGAACTTATTCGCATTCATCTAATCAATAACCATTTTTTTTACTTCAACAAAGTCTTTGGTAAAGAGCTTATAAAAATATATTCCCGACCGAAGACCCTTAGCATAATATATTATGCTGTTCTCACCGGCAGGAAATTCCTTTGCTTCTAGTTCGCTAATTTTCTCCACATGCTCATCAAAAAATTCGAATGCTACAGAAGATGAAACAGGCAGATAAAAACTAATTACAGTGGAATCCCTAAATGGATTTGGATTGTTTTGTGCAACGATAATTTTTGAAGCCGCTTCCAGAAAATCTATTCGTGATAGGTTTGAGATAATTTCTTTAGAGCTGCTTTTAAGGGTTGATCTGTAGTACAATGTACCAAATTCCGTCGGACTATCAATGAACTCATATTCAGTAATATCGGCTGAGGGTAAAGCATCAACTGTTGCGATATATTCCCAGGTATTTGCAGAAGTGTCCGAGTGAGCAAGTCTTTCAATAATAAAAAACATCTTTTCATTTTTTATGTTTGTATTCAGTTTCAGCTTAACTGATTTACCGCTTGGTTCAGAACTTAAACTACAAAAATCATTTTCCGGTTGCTGGAATTTTATAACCTTCTCAATAGAAATATCATTAGAAAAAGTTTCATACACGATGATAGCTTGATCATTTAAATCTGCAACTACGGATAAATACGTTTTTTCACAATTGGCAGATAAACTCGCATTGGTTTTTAGTGAATTCCACAAAAGCTTTCCTTTATTGCTTATTCTTTGAACATCAACGCTACAATCGGCGTGAGCAGAATTGCTGCTTAACCAGGAAATAAAAACTCCGCCCTCACCATCATCAGTAATTGAGTAGTTTGAAATTCTACTATCAATGTTTGCAGCCGATATACCGTTTCTTTCCCAAATTTCTTTTCCGTTTGTTTTGAACTTTTGTACAATTAAATTTTTGTTTTGCTTAAACTCATTCACCCAGCTTAATGTGATTGACGAATCATACTGAATAGTTTGTGGAAATTTGTTTTCGCCCTTCTTAAAAGAAGCTTTAATGCCGCCAACTGTCCAGATAGCTTTTCCCTTATTATTCATTAACTGGTGGTAAATATTTTTATCGTCAGTTTCCCATGCGGTGTAAAGCAATGAATTGCTAATGATGCTTTCACAAAAATTTATTGTATTGTGCAGCGTTCCCGAAATCTTGATTGGCCTTTTACCCAAAACAGATTTACCTGAAGGGTCAACTTTTTTTAGGAGAAGTGAATTTCTGTTATTTATTTTCTCGGTCCAAAGAATAAATGCTCCTCCGTTGTTATCATGAATAATTTTGAGATTACTTTTCTTTCTTGCAGAGCTTTCGATCAGTATTGGGTCATTTTTAAAAGATAAGCTTCCATCCGAAAGTATTCTCTGATAAAGTATTTTGTAATCGTTTGAAGGATATTCATCTCTTGTAATGAAAGAGATAAAAATATTTCCGGCTTTATCTGAGCTAAGCGAGTAATCTAATATTTGTTCAGAAGATGCCGTCACACGAATACCATTTTCTCCCCAAAGCAATTCACTATCCGAAATTCTTTGCATAATGATATCGCCGGTAAATTGATTGGAATAATCTTTCCAGGCTAATATTGCATCATTAGAAATATAAGAAATGGATACGGGATTTTTTTGTATAAAGCTTAAATCAGAAATTCTTTTTCCAATTATCGCTGTGGTATATTCCTCATTTAAATTAACATGAGCGAAATAAACTTTGCTTTCGAATGGAGATCCGCTTTCCTTCCAAAATAGGTACACACCACTTGATCCATCTGAGAACGAAGAAATATCTGAAGGATTTACAGCTTTAATTCTATGCGCTTTGTCTTCAAGGTTATATCTAATGCGGGCAAAAGTCTTAGAAAATGAAAATGCAGAAAAAAAAAGAACAAATAAGAAACACGTAAACACGAAATTCATATTATCGGATTTGAAGGAAAAAGAAAATAAAAAAATACTTGTTATGCTAAGAGGCAAAATCAAGCTCCTCATTAAATCTTACGCCAACCAATTTTGAGATGCCTTCTTCTTGCATGGTTACACCATACAGAGTGCTGGCAGCTTCCATCGTTTTCTTATTGTGAGTAACAACAATAAATTGTGTGTTCTTGCTGAAGTCATCTAATATCCTGGTAAATCTGTCGACGTTTGCATCATCAAGCGGAGCATCTATTTCATCGAGTATACAGAACGGACTCGGTTTTACAAGGTAAATTGCGAATAGAAGCGCAATTGCCGTTAAGGTTTTTTCACCGCCCGATAATAGCTCGATTGAAGTTGGGCGCTTTCCTTTTGGCTTTGCGATAATTTCTATTTTCGATTCCAACGGATCAGCGTTTTCACCCAATCGCAAATCTGCTTCATCACCGGGATTAAATAAATTTCGGAATATTTTTATAAAGCTCTCTCTTATCTTCTCAAACGTTTCCATGAACAAAGCTTGAGCAGTTATATTAATCTCTTCAATTGTTTTGACAACATCTCTTTCAGATTCAAATAAATCATCTCTTTGCTTTGTTAGGAATTCAAATCGTTCTCTTTCTTCTTCATATTCAGAATAAGCAAGCACATTTATAGGACCCAAGTTTTTTATTTGCTGCTTTAAAGCATGAACTTCATCTGTCCTTTCAGCAAAATTAAATTCAGAAAGATTATCAAATTCCTTTTTCTCTAAATGAATTGAATAATTCTCAAGAATATTGTTCTTTAAATTTGAAATATTGATATCCAGCTCGTTTACTTTTATATCCAAAGCATGTATCTCATCGGTAAGCTGTTCCCTTTGCTTGCGAAGATTTGCAAGGTTTGTTTCAATTTTATTGATCTCATCTCTGATTACCATGTATTGAGATTCAATTTTTTCTTCTTCTTTTAACAGAATTGATTTTGCATTTTCAAGATCTTTTAAGCCGGGAACTTTTTCGGCAATTAAATTCTCTAGTGTCATTAACTCACTATTTAAATTTGTAAGATCGTTTTGCCGTTTTGCTTGCGATTTTTTAATCAGTTCAATAGATTCTTTTGCCCTATCGTTAGAGTTTTTAATGTTTTTCTTTTCACCGTTTAGCCGTTCAAGCTCAAGGTTTAACCTATTTTGATTAGCTACAGTGCTGTTATAGTTGTCCTCGCTGAATTTAAAATCGACTTCATGCTTAACGAATTCTTCATCTGCCTTCCTTTTCTCGTCGTTATACATTGAAAGGATCATCGTTAAATTTGTACGCTCACTATCAAGCTGGCTTAATTCAAAAGCAATATCTCTAATTTCTTCTCTTGCCTTCTCAATTTCATCATTAGCTTTTTTCCTCTCGAATTCAAATTGGGAAATTTGCTTCTCGATATTTGCGATATCATTTTGCAGCATTCGCCCCTGCTCTGACAAAATTTTAAGATCAATTAACGAAAGATTGCTCTCGGTCCGATCAATTTTTTGCTTAAAAGATACAAGCTCCTTTTCTCTTTTAGAAAAATCTGCTTTAAGATTTTGAAGCAGTTGTTTACGACCGAAGACAGAATCGTCAAGCTTAGGAATTGAACCTCCTTCAACTATGCCATATTGATCGATAATATCCCCATCGACAGTAACAAAATTGAATTCATTATATTTTCTTGAGAGCTTTAATGCATTATCAATTGAGTTTACTATAACTGTTTTATCTAAATATTTTTCAAAAAATATTTTCCATTTATCCTCAGTTTGAATTAGGTTCTTAGCCCATGCAACAAATCCATTTTCTTTTTCAAGCGATTTAATTTTTCTTTTAAAGAATAAATATTTGACCCACTGGGAGAAACTTCTTTTCCCATTTATGTTTTGCTGAGTGACATAAAATGCGGCTTTGCCAATATCATTGTTCTTTAAAAACTCTATGCCTTTTTGCAGATCATCAATTGATTCAATCAAAATGGTATTGAGATTATTCTTTAATGAAGCTTCAACAGCTATGCGGTAGTTTTCGGATGTGTTACCAATATGAGCGAGCAGAGATTTGTCCCCGTTGTTCCATTTATTATTTTCAAGCAAAGCTTTAGCGCCTTTTGAAACACCTTCAAGGTTATCTATCAATGTCTGAATAAAATGAATTCTGTCTTTTATTCCGTTAAGTAAACTTCTTTCCTCCAGCTCTTTCCCTTTAAGAGAATTGAGCTGATGTTCTAATTCCTCTTTTTCTCTTTGCTTTTGATTGTAAACTGCTTCAGCTTCCTGGAACTTTAGATTTGCATCGGATTTCTCCTGCTCGAGTTCTTCAATATAACCGACAGTCTTTGCGATGTTACCAGTAAGAGTTTGAATCTTGTGGTTTAGCTTATCTGACAGATTAACTTTTCCTTCAACCAGTTTATCCAAACTGGAAATTTCATTTTCTTTATTTGCAATTTCTCTAACTTTTTCAAGAAGCAGCTCTTGCTGTGACTTTAATAATTGTCTTCGTTCTTCGAGATTACTTTTCAATCTATCTAAATCGGAGATAACAAAAAGTTTTTCATTTTCTTTCTGTGAAATCTTCGAAGTGAAATCTTCAAGAGAAACTTGGTTATCGCTGATTAGCTGTTCTGCATTTTTAAGCTGATCGTTAAGTTCGCTCAGTTCAAGTTTATAGTCCTTGATATTACTGTTGATCGATTTTTTTCTTTCCTCTGATACGGAAATTTGGTTTTGCAGATTATATATTTTTTCTGTCTGAAGCTGAATGGCAGAACGTTTTTCTTTTAATACCGATTCTATTTCACTTAGCTTTTGTTTTATAGCATTTAGTTCTCCTTCTTGTTTACCGGCATCAGATTCTAAGTTTAGTCGTTTCTCAAAGAACTCATTTTTTCTAGTACGATGCTCATCTCTTTGTAAATTGAATAAAGCAAACTCACGCTCTGCAAGATCAATCTCAAGTTCGCGAAGACAAGTTGAAATTTTGTTAAACTTTTCCGCCCTCTTTGCCTGACGTTCAAGATAATTAACCTTTTTCTCAACTTCAGTAACGATATCATTAACCCTGGTTAAATCTGCTTTTACATCATCCAATTTTCTTAAAGCAAGTCTTCTTCTAAGTTTATACTTATTAACACCTGCAGCTTCTTCAAACATAACACGTCGCTCATCGGCTTTATCGTTAAGAATTGTTTCGACCATTTTCAATTCTATAACCGAATAAGCATTTGTGCCAATACCTGTGTCCATAAAAAGATTTGTTATATCCTTAAGCCTGCAGAGATTTTTGTTTAGCAGATATTCACTCTCACCAGAGCGAAAAATTCTTCGTGTAATTGTAACATCAGTATATTCAGTGGGCAAAATTCCTTTTGTATTATGAATAACAAGAGAGACCTCAGCCATTCCCATCGGTTTCTTGCTGTTTGTGCCATTGAAAATCACATTCTCCATTTTATCGCTTCGGAGCGTTCCGCTTTTTTGTTCGCCAAGGCACCATCTTATAGCATCAACAATATTTGTTTTACCGCAGCCATTCGGTCCAACAATAGAAGTTATTCCGTCGTTAAAATTAATTACGGTCTTTTGTGCGAACGATTTAAATCCTAAAATTTCGAGCTTAGATAAATACAATCTTTAACCTAAAAATTTATAATCTTTTAATGCGTGTAAAATGTATGTGAATGTAGAATTACTTAATTGAAAGTAAATTACAAATGAAGCAGCAATAATGAAAAGAACGGTAATACTGTAAAGGTATACGTTAGCCGGATCCGTATCGAATATCACATAAATTCCTTTCATTAAGCGATATAATATCCAAATGGTGAAAACAATCATTGCAATGATTAGATAAATATTAATTGTATTTGCATTTAATAACCGGTATAAAATTATTCCCAATGGAACTAAAATTACTAATGGCAGAAAGGACCAGATAACTGCATGAAAAACACTGCTGAATGTGACACGGGTTTTAACGAAGAATGAAGATGCTTGAATGATAACAATTATAACCAGCAGGGCAAAAATAGTCAGTAGCGATAACCACCAAATCGAAGCAAGCGGATTCCATGCAAGGTAACTAACATTTTGTAAAAGACTTGAACTGCCAAAACTTAAAAGTAATTTCTCAAAACGAACATTTTCCTTTAAGTAAAAAAGTATGTTGCTGAGAAGTAAACCCGAAGTTGCAGCAATGATAAAAACCATAACAAAAGTATGTACACCGGAAATTAGTCTTTGATCCCGAACATCGGCAAAAAAGTTATAAGGTCTCAACAAAGCTCTTGATGAATCTTCTCTGAATTTTTTACCTGAATTAATCATGATGCCCAGTATTATTGCAATCAAAATTCCGGTAATGATGAACAGCATCGGAGAATCATCTTTTTTACTTCCAATTGGAATCGTAACTTTTTCAATGTTATTAAGCTTTGCATAAATAACTTTATAGCTCATTCGGTCTGTGTTGCGGTTTTCATCTGCAAGCCCAAGTCGAAGAAGATGTTCCTCATTATAACCGGAAATGATTGAGGCATAATCGCTTCTATAATCAAACATGCTATTTAAGAAATAACCCAGGAGAGAGTTTTTATTTGAATAATCAATTACATCCTCAAAAAATTTTGCCTGTGCTTCGAATGAATTATCATTTAAGTAGCCGTCGCTAATGCCTCTGCTAACAGGGTAAGATGCCTCGCTTAAAAATATTCTGTTGGGTTTAAATTGTTCATTCATCAAAATTTGGTTCAAACTGCTTGAAGTTATCGGGCGGTTGATAATTTCTATTCCGTAAAAATCTAAGTTTTTAATTTCATTTATGTTGCCATCAACAAATGAAGCATAAATTATTGCGTTGGAATTTTTCTTGATCAATCCCACAAGATTTTCGATGAAATTAATATCAGCTTCGGAATCACCGGAATAGGAGCTTCCCAGACCAATGCCGCCGATTGTATAATTCTTAAATCCCAGCAGTAAAAAATTAACATAGTTGATTACTCTGTCGTTAAATTCCTTTTTCTTAAGAATTGAAGCTGGTATAGAGTTAATTGGTAATTCAATAAAAGGCAGAAGACCATATCGCTGGCAAAGTACTAAGTAATAAGGATGTGGAATTTTTTTTGCGAATCTAACGGAATTAAATCCTGTTGCCCGGATAAGCTTGATATCTTTTTCCATGCGTTCATAGCTGATTAGTCCGCCATAGTCTTCAAATACCGGGTAATAAGTTACACCTTTGATTTTAAAATTTTGACTGTTCAGGGTCAACGAATCGCCATTTACTCGAATTTCATCGAATGCTAATGAACAGGTTGTTCTATCAATCAAATTTGCATTCCGGGTGATTTCTGCAGTTAATAAATATGTTTTAGGATTTGAAGGACTCCAAAACATAAGAGGGGATATTTCGAAAGATTGGGTTAAATATATTTCTTTATTTCTGCTTAGCTGGAATTTTATTTCTCCAAATTTTTGAATAGTCTCGGAATTAGTTGAAGATAAATTTAGATTGAGCGCAAAAGATTCTAAATTACCAAGCGTATCTTTTGATGAAACTACCTCTCTATTCTCAATTTTTATTTTAGTAGTGAGGAAATATTTTTTAGTTTTTGCGTCGAACTTTACATTTGAACTTATATCTGAAGTAAAAACATTTGGCGTAAAATGAATGTACACATCTCTAAAAATTCCGCCTAAACTTTTAGGAAATTGAAATTTTTGTTTTACAGGAATTGTGTTCTTAGAATCAGATTTGTTCGATAATCTTACAGTTAAAATGTTTGCCTTATCCGAATGAAGAATGTCTTTTGGTAAATCCAATGAAAAAGGAAATTCTCCCCCGGTGTGGCGATAGATGCTTATATTATTTAACGAAATGTCAGCAGAATAATTCAATCCTAAAAAGTTCAGTTTAAGCTTGTGTTTTGAAATGTCCGCTGCAGTTAAAGAAAAGCTTTTCTCGAAAACAAGGTCTGCCTCTCCTTCAAAAACTGAGGGAACTTCAACGCTTACCCTTTCAATTTTATTAGAATTCGCAGAGTAAACGTTCCATTTCCCGTGAAGCGATTGAATTTTCCTTGTTTTACCGATGTCAAAAAAAAGGGAATCTTCAACCAATAAGTCTTTTTGCGGTAAGTTTTTAAAAATTATTTGTCCTGATAGGGGAAAAGTAACCAGGACAGTTGCCATTAATATTAATAGATAGATATACTTCAGGAAGACCATCCAAAATATTGGAAAAGGATAAAAAATTCCCGCAAATATACTAAGGAATCGAGGCGAAATCAATGAAAAAGCCAAGAAAACTCCTTTTTTCAAAGGAGTTATGGCAATTATCTACATTTTTTTTTAGATCAGGCGGACATTATTATGTTTAAAAATGAATCTGCTTTCAAACAGGCACCACCAACAAGTGCCCCATCAATATTTTTTTGAGAAAGCAACTCTTTGGAATTATCAGGTTTTACACTTCCTCCATATAATATGCGCAGATTTTCAGCAAACTCTTTAGAAAAACGGTTCCCAATAAGATTTCTGATAAAGTTATGAACCTCTTCGGCTTGCTGCGGAGTTGCAGTTTTTCCCGTACCGATTGCCCAAACAGGTTCGTATGCAATAATCAAACTTTTCAACTCTTCGGTGGAAAAGTTTTCTAACCCTTTGAGCACCTGGGTTTTAATCACCTGTTCTGTAATATTTTTTTCTCGTTCCTCGAGCAATTCACCGACACAAAAGATTGGTCTCAAATTATTTTTTATTGTGCGCTGAATTTTTCTATTAATCAGTTCATCGCTCTCCATAAAAATGTTTCTTCTCTCGGAATGCCCGATTATAACGAACTCACAACCAGCACTTAATAACATTTTTGCAGAAACTTCACCGGTGAATGCGCCGTTTTCTTCCTGATGTAAATTTTGCGCACCTAATTTTATTTTACTACCTTTGATCATTGCCGATGCTTCTGAAAGTGATGTGAAAGGCGGACAAATAACAACCTCACAGTTAAGGTTTGAATTTTTAAGTCCGGCGAGTAGCTTGGAAATTAATTCCTTTGATTCACTTAAATTATTGTTCATCTTCCAATTGCCGGCAATTACTTTGATTCGCATTTTTTCCTCTTATGTTTAATTAGATAATTATTAAATTGAGCTTAACAAAAATAGCTAACATGATTAACCTCAGCAATTCTCTCGGGTCTCTTTCATGGTAATTATTTCCATGTAATTTAGCGATTATTTATTTTTACATAAAAACAAAGAAGAAATTCACACTTGAATAAGCAAGATAAAGCAATTATAGCAGTAAGCGGAGGTATGGACAGTTGTGTAACGGCAGCAATTGCAGCAAACGATTATATGCTTTCTTTTCTTCATGTGAATTATGGTCAAAGAACTGAGAAGCGCGAGCTTAAAGCATTTAATGATATTGCAGATTTTTATGGTGTAGCTAACAGGATGGTCGTTGATCTAAAACATTTAGCTTTAATTGGCGGATCTTCTTTAACAGATAAAAAAATTGAGGTAAGTAAAGCGGATTTATCAAGCAAAAAAACTCCTACTTCTTATGTGCCCTTTAGAAATGCTCATATTCTTTCGGCTTGCGTAAGCTGGGCAGAAGTTATAAATGCAAAAGCAGTTTTCATCGGCGCAGTTTGGGAAGATTCTTCGGGTTACCCCGACTGCCGACCGGAATTTTTCAAATCATTTGAAAAGGTTGTTGAGATTGGAACAAAACCATCAACACAAATTAAAATCATTACGCCAATTATCAACTTCACAAAAAAAGATATTGTGCTGAAAGGATTGGATTTGAATGCCCCGTTGCATTTGACCTGGTCATGTTATCAGAAAGAGGAAGAAGCATGTGGGGTATGTGATAGCTGTGCTTTAAGACTCAGGGGTTTTCAGCAAGCTGGAGTTGAGGATTCAATTAAATACAAGGCAAAACCTATTTATAAAGATTAAAAAAGATTTCCCAGAACAAATTAAATGATTATTATGGATAAGAAATTAAAACTGCTCGAGGTTTTCAAAAATCAATATCCGAATAGAGACTACATGGTTTCTCACATTGCCTCGGAATTTACTTCATTATGTCCGAAGACCGGTCAACCGGATTTTGGAAAAATTATGATTGAGTACATTCCCGATAAACTTTGTGTCGAGCTTAAATCATTAAAGATTTATCTAAGTTCTTATCGTAACGATGGCATATTTTATGAAAGCGTTACTAATAAAATTTTAGATGATCTTGTTAGTGTTTGCAAGCCGCGTTATATGAAAATTACGGCCGACTTTAATGTGCGAGGCGGTATTTCATCAGTGATTGTAGCAGAACATAAAAAAATCAATAAAAAAAACTTTTAGTCTATTCAAATGTCCATTGAAGTTTCAAATAAGGAACAATTCACGGCTCTAAGAGAAGATTTCTTTCAAAAGAATTTTGTAAAAAAGAATGCTCTGAAAGCAAGCATGGAGTTTAGCTTGCTTATCGAAGAACAAATTCACAAGCTTGCAAACGGCAAGAAGTATAATTTTGCTCTTGTATCTGCCGGAAGTTTCAGCCGACGTGAACTTTCTCCTTTTTCTGATATTGATTTGATGTTTATCACATACTCGGTTCAAGAGGTTAAGAATGAAATCAGCGAGCTGGTTCAAAGATTTTGGGATAATGGGATTGATGTTTCGCATACTGTTCGTGAGTTTTCGGATATTCAAAAATTTCTTACAACAGATCTACATACATTCACTCAATTTTTTGAAACACGATTATTGCTGGGATCCGAAAAAATCTATAGTGATTGGAACGAAAACCTATTTTCATCTTTAACCGAGAAAAACCAAAAGAGGATCATCGTTGAATTGATAAAAGATATTGAGGACAGATATCAAAAGTACGGTGATTCAGCAAAGACTTTGGAACCAAATGTAAAATTATCGCCTGGCGGGTTAAGAGATTTTCAAGCAGTCGAATGGATGTATATTATTTTAAATAAAACCCTTCTAAACAAACAAGCAGAAATAACTCAGGCGGAATCATTTCTAGACTTGATAAAAAACCTCGACCTCGTTTCCCAAACCGAAGCAAAACTTTTACTTGATAGTTATAATCAAATTCTTTATGCTCGAAATTCAATCCATCTTTTCTCGCTTCAGAAGAATGATAGGTTTGAATTCAACTCGCAGAAAAAAATTGCCAACATGAAAAACACCGATAAGGATGCTCTGACATACTACATGAAGGAATATTTTGAAGCAGCTAATACGATACAAAGATTTTCGAGTGCAATGGTAAAGTTTTTTAAAGAAGCGGTTTCTATTTCAGCTACGGGAAATTTAACTGTTGAACTTGATGATGATTTTGGTCTTTGGGGAAAGAAATTATTTTTTAAGCATAGTGTTAAGCTGAGTTTTTCTGATATGCTTCGAGCATTTTATTATCTCGGAATCCACGAGGCATATTTTGATGAGCAGTTAAGAAGAATAATAATCGAGTATGTTCAGAATTATACTTTGCATGATGGTTTTGAAGCTGAGTCATCCGTTTTCTTTAGAGAAATTTTAAAGCTTGAACGCAATGTTGGTTTTACGCTTTCGTTAATGAATCAGTATGGCGTACTCGGTTTGGTTCTTCCTGCCTTTAAAGATTTAATCGGTTACGTTCAACATGGAGTTTACCATTGTTTCACCACCGATGAACACACACTTCTTACAATTAAGAATATTGAAAAACTGGAAAAGGATGGTTCAATTCTTGGAAGAATATTTAATAACATCAGGGAAAGAGAAATTTTATATCTTGGATTGCTTTTCCATGATATTGCAAAACCAATAAACATTGCCGGACACGAAATTCTTGGTGTGGAGATAGCGGCTTCCATTTTGTACACTCTTGGTTATAGCGATCAAGAAATTGAAAGAGTTGCTCTTTTAGTACGCAACCATTTACTAATGGAACAAATTGCATTTAGAAGAAATCTCAACGATCCCGAAACCCTGAACAACTTCACTTCTAAGTTTAAATCAACAGAAGACCTGGACCTGCTTTACCTTGTGACTTATGCAGATCTTTCGGCTGTTAACCCTGCTGTGTGGACTTCATGGAAAAGCGAACTGCTTTCAGAGCTATATCGAAAATCTAAATCAATGCTTGAAGATCAAATTTCGGGTGAAGAACTGCTCATGTCGGGAGCTTATTTTGTTCCCGGAGAAATAAGTAAACATTCCGATTTAATTTCTGATGAACACGTTCAAGAGCATATGGAATCAATTACGGATGCTTCTTACATTTATCAGTTTAGTGAGAAAGAAATTGCATCACACGTTGAAGAGATACAAAAAGGGACAACTATTTCAACTCTTTTTAAAGAGCTTGAAAATTTTACAAACGTGACAGTTATTACAATGGATTTTCCCTCACTGCTTTCTAAAATGTGCGGTGTGCTTTCAATTAACGATGCCAACATTCATGATGCAAAAATATTCACTCGAAGAGATGGTGTAGTAATTGATACTTTTAATGTTACTGATTTTAGAACGCACAAAAAATTAGATCCCTCACGTTATGATAAAATAAGTAAAGATATGAATGCGGTAATTTCAGGAGTATTGAAGTTGAATGTTGAGTTTGCAAAAATGAAATCTCGATGGCGAAGAATTGAAAGCAAATTATTTAAGCGATCGGGAAAAGTAAAAATCTTATTCGATGAACATGAGAAATATACAATCATTGATATATTCTCCCCTGATAAACTTGGATTTCTTTATCAAGTAACTTCTGAAATGAATGAGCTGGGATTAGTAATCTACTTTGCAAAAATTTCTACAAGGGGAGATGATATTGTTGATTCATTTTACGTACTTGATAGAAATGGAAAGAAAATTCCTTCTTATGATCAGGAGTTTGTGAAATTCGAGTTGACACAAACAATAAACCAAATGTTATAGGAAAATTATTTGAGCACTTCATCTAACGAAAAGCCCATAGGAGTTTTTGATTCCGGAATTGGCGGCTTAACCGTTGTTAAGCATCTTTCAACAGTTTTACCCAATGAACACATTGTTTATTTTGGTGATACAGCACGCGTCCCTTACGGATCAAAATCTAATTCAACAGTAATAGATTATTCAATTCAAGACACCAATTTCCTTTTGCATAAGAATGTTAAGATTGTTGTGGTTGCTTGCAACACTGTCTCATCAATTGCTATTTCTGATTTGCGAAAAAAATTTAATGTTCCTGTAATCGGTGTAATTTTACCGGGAGCTGAATTTGCGGTTAAACAAACAAGAAATAAAAAAGTTGGAGTTATAGGTACCCGTGCAACAATAAATAACAAAGCTTACTCCAGAGCAATTAAAAATTTGGATAGAAATATTGTAGTATTTGAAAAAGCTTGTCCTTTATTTGTCCCGTTAGCTGAGGAAGGATGGACTCATCATCAAGCAACTTATGAAATTGCAGAAGAGTATTTAAAAGAATTGAGAGAAAAAGAAATTGATACGCTCGTTCTTGGATGCACGCACTACCCTATTCTTGCAGATGTAATTCAAGAAGTTATTGGAAACAATGTCAAGCTAATTGATTCGGGAATTGCAACAGCGGAAGTTATTAAAAGCGAAATTCATAAATCTGGTTTACAGTCAACCCCGACTATGCAAGGTAATCTTGATTTATTTGTCAGCGATATTCCAACTAAATTTCAAGAAGTAGCCGAATTGTTTTTGGGAAAAGCAGTAAAAGCAGCAGTAAAAGTTGATTTGGAAGAATTGGTAAACAAACCCAGTTTCTTAACGAAATAATCAAGCAACGATGAGAAACTTGGTTTGTAATCTTAGAAAAGAAGGGGAGTTATTAAGAATAATCTTCAGAATTGAAGTTAGCCGCATCACAAATCTTCTTTGCTATAAGCGATTTAGTTTTCTATTTTCCTTTCGCGTCCGTAAATCCTTTTAGAAGTTAACGGATGAACGTTAATCACTATTCATCAACATAAGGAGGTACGCTTATGCGTATAAATCAAATACTTTTTTGGTCAGTTGGTGTTATGCTTTTGTTCGTCGCGCCACTTTCATTTACCCAAGAAATGAAAGATCAACTTTTTGTTATTCATGAAGAAGTTGCTAAAGTTGATATGATTGGGCAATATGAAAAAACCTCAACCGAATGGGTACAAATGATGCATGATGCCGGACTTGATATTTCTGAAATTCATGCTTCACAAAGAGATGATTTTCATTATTACTACTTAATACCCATCTCAAATTATGCAGAGATAGACGGGATCTTTCCGAAATTTCAGGAAGCAGTTTCAAAGTTAGATAAAGATAAATGGAGTCAATTTACGGCTGAAAACGATAAAACTATCGAAACAAACCGTGAGTTTGTAGCCAGATTGTCTGCAAGTCTTTCTTACGTCCCCAAAGAACCGCGATTGAAACAAGGTGAAGCTAAATTTATTCACTGGATCTTCTTTAACTATAAGCTCGAAAAACGTAAAGAGGTAATGGACGTACTGAAAGAATGGAAAAAGCTTTATGAGGATAAGAATATTCCTCATGCTTACGATATCTGGCTGATGGATATGGGCGAAGATAATAATATGATGGTTCTAACCGAACAAGCAAAGGATGCAATTGATTTTTATCAAACAATGGAATCAATTGACAAGAAAGTCCAGCAGGAAGAGCAAAAACTTTGGGCAAAGTTTTCACCGCTTATATACGAGATGGAACAGAAGTATGGAAAAATAAGAGCAGATCTCAGCTACATGAAAAAGTAATTTTAGGTTTCAATATAGATTTGATTTTGGGCGAGTTATTTCTCGCCCTTTTCATTTAGCTAAAACAGTTTGTTATATTTAACTATGATCGCCAAATTTTATAAGGAATTTCATCGGATTGTAATGATTTGAAAATATCTATAGAAAGTCAACAGCTAATAGATGATATGCAATTTCCTTTCTATTTTTACCAAAACAATTGACATGAACCAATGAACAGTTTTACAAAAACACTTTTTACTTTCGTAATTATAACATTCACTGCTAAATCGCAAGAAATTACCGATAGCCTTAATGTAAACCACCAACCAATCCAACTTAATAAAAACTTTTATTCAGTACTTGATGATTTAGATTTTTTTCTCGATCTGAAAAGTTTAGACAAAACATTTTTATTAAATACTGATCCAAACACACAATGGTTGTGGACTTATTTCGCAATTTCAAATTCAAGTCAGATAGCATATCAATCAAATGAAAATTTTGATGATATGACACTTCCTCTTTATCAAAAATACCTAGAAGATTCAAAGTTTAATCCATTCAGATATGCATTAGGAATGATGCAAGTTGGTGCTGTGGGTTATCTCGCTTATAAGCACATAAAGAAATATGGTTTTTTAAAAAAGTGAACAACTAAGAGGAATATAAATAAACCTCACTCTAACCCACACCGTACCAAGGAGGGAAAAATGTAGAGGTTGAAAAGCAAATCAATTAAAATGCTTCTTTAACTTTTTCTGATCTCTTGTCATTCCAAGTGCTAACATCAATTTTATTCTTGCTTTCTGCCCGTTGAGATAATCCGCGAAGATCACTCCTATTTTATTCAGCCATTTACCTGCTCCGGGATAACCGTAAATATCAAATGTTTCACCAGCAGGACATCGTGATACTAAAACAACAGGAATATTTTTATCAATAACATATTTAATTCCTTCAAATGCCGCGGGTGGAACATTGCCGACTCCCAAAGCTTCTACAACTAATCCTTCAGCACCGCTTTCAACAGAATATTTAAAGAATTTTTCATTCATGCCAGCGTAAACAGTTAGTAGGTCAACAGCAGTAATAATTTTTTTTGCGTTAATTGTCTCGAGCTTTCTTGGTAAACGATTAAGAATTACTTTTCCATTTTGTACAAAGCCAAGCGCTCCAAAATCTAAACTGCGGAAGCTGTCCATTTGTTCGGTATAAATTTTTGTGACTTCGCTTGCGGCATTAATTTCGCCGTTAAGACAAACAAGCACGCCAAGGTTTTTACAATTTTTATTCAGACAGACATGAATTGCATTAATTAAGTTTTGAGGTCCATCCCAATCTGGCTCCGAACTATTTTTCATGGAACCGATAAGTACAATTGGGATTTCTGTTTTTATAGTTAAATCAAGTAAGTAAGCGGTTTCTTCAAGAGTATCTGTTCCGTGCGTGACAATTACCCCCTCAAATTTTTCTTTAGAAATCAATTTTTTGATAGTTCGAGAAAGTTTAAACATTAATTGCGGCGTCATATGCGGACCAGGATATTTACCGAAATCGAAGCAGGTAATTCTGGCAAACTTTTTTGCTTCGGGGATTTTTCGAAGCAATTCCTTTCCGGAAAATTTTGGAACTGCTCCGCCTGTTTTTTCATCAATCATCATTGAAAATGTCCCACCGGTAAAAACAACCAGAATATTTTTTTCCGCATAGCGGTTCGCCTTTGGCGAATTCATTTCATTCAACATTTTATATTTATGTTCCAAAATTCGTTAATCAAATTTATGCTTTTGGAACTAAAAATGCTTGTTTATCTGCTTAAAAATCAAAATGGACTTGAAGCAGTGAACATTAAATCTTATCTTTTATTATTCAATTATTAGGAGAAAGAAATGTTAAGAGTTGAAGATGTAGATTTAACACCAAATCCGCATGCATTAAAATTTATTTTGAATGAGAAACTATTAAGTTTTGAGAGAAGACACTTTGGAAACAAAACCGAAGCCGCGAGCGATCCTCTTGCCTTAGGAGTTTTTGAAATTCCCGGTGTAGTCTCTGTTTTTTATACCGACAAATTCATTACGGTTGAAAAATCCAAAGAAACAAATTGGGGGCAGATACAAAAACCGCTTATTAATTTTCTTAGGACTTTTGATAAAACTTCAATTCCAGAAGAAAAAGATGTTAAATCGCTCGATGAAAATGAAAGCGAGCTGTTAAAACAGATTAATGATATGTTAGATAGCAGAGTTCGCCCTGCTTTAGCCGGGGATGGCGGCGGGTTGGAAGTTTTAGGTTTAGATGGTTTTAAAGTTATGATTAAATATCAAGGTGCTTGCGGAAGCTGTCCAAGCTCAATCAATGGGACTTTGCGGGCAATTGAAGGTTTGCTAAGAAGAGATATTAATCCGGCAATTGAAGTTGTTGCCGCTTAATTCCGTTGAAACCTCCAAGGTTTGCGACTTAGCAGTAAAATACGAAACCTTGGAGGTTTAAGTAATACCATTTCCCCTTTTTATTCTTTTTCATAAATTTTGGTCAGCTAATTGATTCATAATAATGAAAAGCCAAGAAAACCTATATTTCTCTTCTCTTAAGATATCCGGAATCCACTTCAAAGTTTTCACCTCTCAAAAAGGCATCAGAAGAATCTTTTTTAATAATAAAGATGCGCAGATTAAAGCAGCAACACTAACAAAGCTTCACCCTGATGATCCGTACATGTTTAATATCTTTGCCGAGCTTAAGGAATACTTTAACAGCGAAAGGAAAAAATTTACCGTTCCTCTTGATGTCATAGGAACTAATTTCCAAAAAAAAGTTTGGAACGAACTTCTTAAAATTCCTTACGGGAGATTAATGACTTATAAAGCAATTGCTATTATGCTCGGAAATGAAAACGCAATGCGTGCCGTTGGTAGAGCAAATGCCACAAACCACGCACCCATCATTATTCCTTGTCATAGAGTAATTGCATCGAATGGAAAGCTTGGCGGTTATTCGGGCGGAATTTCATTAAAAGAAAAATTGCTTGAACTTGAAGGCAGCTTGAGCTTAGAATTGTTTGAGTAGTTCACATGTGAAATTTACTTCAAAAGTGAGTCTCACATGCATTACAAAATAAAAAAGCTCCGTTAATGCGGAGCTTTTTCTTTATAGTAAAAATTGCTTTTACTTTATCGTTGTAACCTTGCTAATGTCATCAAGCTTTACAAACCTCTCACTGAACTTGTATGAACCCTTATCTGTCTTTATCGCTTTAATGACTTTAACATTTACGTGAGGGTCTTTCTTTTTTGCTTTTGCTTTATCTGCAAAAGAATGTTGTTTTGCCATTTTTTCTCCTAAAATTTGTGGCGAAATATAATGAAATACCGCAGTCTAAAAAAGGTAATCATTTTATTTACTAACCCAGTTCCTCTAAGCTCTTGGTCACAGCGGCAAGGAACTGGGTTAGTTATTAATGCTACGTTAAATCGGCGAAAATCGAACTCGTAAGTGATTGCAAGGCATCAGGATGAACACCAACTTGCATTCCTCTAATTCCGGCTGAGAAATAAATCTTATCAAAAAGCTGTGCGGTTTCATCAATGTAAGTTGGAAATTTTTTCTTCATCCCAATTGGTGAACAACCGCCGCGAATATAACCCGTAACAGCTAAAAGATTTTTAGTCGGAATCAGCTCGACTTTTTTATTGCCGCTTACCATTGAAGCTTTTTTAAATTAAGTTCTGCATTCACCGGAACGCAAAAAACGATTATGCCGGTCTTATCTCCTTCAGCAACCAAAGTTTTGAAAACCATCTCCTCATCAACGCCAATTTTTTGCGCGACCGAGCTTCCGCTAAGATCATCTTTATTAACAACGTAAGTTTTAACATCGTGCGGAATTTTACTTGCTTCGAGAAGTCTAATGACGTTTGTTTTGTTCATTCTTTAAGTAGTTCAAGTTCGTTTTGAATTTCTTCGTAACTCAAAGAGTAATCCTCAGCTCTCAAAAGAAATTTTGTGTACGGATGCTGCGGGTTTTCAAAAATATTTTTTACTTCGCCTTTCTCCACAATCTTTCCTTTATACATTACTATAACTTCCTCGCAAAGGGATCTTAGCAGCTTTAAGTTATGCGAAATACATATCATTGTAATTTTATATTCTTTATTAATTGATTTGAAGAGATTAAGAAAATTAAGCTGAGATATCGGATCTTGCGCTGAGAATGGTTCATCTAAAATTAAAACTTCCGGCTGAACAGATAATATTCTTGCCAGTGCTGCTCGCTGCTGCTCACCTCCGCTTAATTCAAATCCTTTTCTATTCCACAAATTCTGCGGCAAATTAACCGAATCCAAAATTTTTTTCTTTTTAGATTCATATTCTTCATCGCCAAATCGGATTTTAACAGCTTCGTCTATGAAATCATTAATTTCTCTGAGTGGATTTAGAATCTCTCCGGTGTTTTGAAATAGAATTTGCACCGGGTTTGTTTTTCTGTTTCTCCAATCAGCAGATATATTTAAGGAATAATTACCTATTGTTGGCCGAAGTATTTGAGCAAGAACTTTTGCGAGGGTAGTTTTACCGCTTCCAGATTCTCCGGCAATACCGAGCACCATTTCTCTTTGCAATGTGAATGAGATATTATCTAAAATTAATTTTTCAGAAGAAGAACCTGTAGAGTTCTTAACTCGAACAGAATAGGAAAGATTATTTACTTCAATAATGTTGTTCATGCTGTAAGCTGATGATATGAGTTTATTAAATTATCGGACAGAATATTTTCTTGTGACTTAAAAAATTCATCAGGCGGTAAAAATTTGGTCAGCTTTCCATTGGTTATCAGGGCAATTTTATCACTTATCAAATTTGCAAAACGTAAATCTTGAGTTACAAGCAGAACCGAACATGAATCATCCTTCACAAATTCTTTTAGTTTTAGCAGAAACAAATTTGCTATGGCAGAATCAACTCCTGATGTCGGTTCATCAAGAATTATTAAAGATGGATGAGCTAAAAGTGCAAGAGCTAAGCTTATTCTTTGTGCCATTCCTCCGCTTACTTCATAAGCGTGCAGATTATATAGCTCCAGTGATTTAGGAAGAAGGAAGTAAGCTAAGGTTTCATCAACTTCCGATAAAGGTTTGTTTAAATTTTTGAAGTAATACTTCAACTTTTTCAGTTGATCAAAGCTGTTTTGAGCATCTTGAAAAACATATTTTATTTTTTGTCTTCGGATGATTTTTAATTCTTGATCATCAAGCGATAACAAATCTTTTCCTTCAAAAATTACCTTACCACTTATGGCGTAAAATCTTTTATCCAGTAAGCCGGTCAACGATTTTATAAGTGTTGTTTTGCCGGTTCCGTTTTTACCAACAATGGTATATATCTGATTTTTATCAAGTTTAAACCCGACATCATTCAACAATGTAGTTTGTGAATTTCCGCTATTGACTATTAATTTTTCAATACTGGCAGCAAGCATAAGAAAGACATCTCTTTTGTAATTGTTTTACAAAATAATAATTTACCATCAAATTTATTAAGATTATTTCAGATTCAAATTTATAACAGCCAAGCTTATCAGTGTAATAGACCGAACATGAACAAAGATTTTGTCAAACTTATATTAAGACGAATAGCCACATCGGCGGTTGTTCTCTTCCTAATGATAACTTTTATTTTCATATTGCTCAGGATTTCTCCCGGAGATCCCGCACAAAAATTTATTTCACCGGAACTAAGTACTGGTCTTGCTGATAAGGTTAGAGAATCATTTAACCTTAACAGCTCAATGATCGATCAGTACAAATCTTTCCTAATAAATTTATTAAAAGGTGACATGGGAATTTCTTATAATTACCGCGAGCCCGTCTTCCAGGTAATTATACAGTATTTACCTTTCACAATAATATTTTCATTGATTAGCTTTTTTATTCAGATTGGAGTTGGTGGATCATTAGCGCTTTTAGCTGTAAGAAAAATTAATAAGCCATTGGATAGAATAATTTCAAGAATGAATTTAATCTTCTATGCTTTGCCATCTTTTGTGATCGGCGTGTTTCTTATTTTAATATTTTCCGAAGTATTAAATATACTTCCTTCGTCAGGACTTCGTTCTTTTGACTTTGATTTCTTTTCACCATTTGGTAAAGTAAAAGATTACATTTTACATTTGATTATGCCTGTGTTAACTCTTTCTCTTGGAGGAATTGCGGTTTTTTTCCGCTATCTGAGAGACAGTCTTGAAGAAACACAAAACAAACCTTTCGTTCTTAATTTGAGAGCAAATGGTTTTGATGAAAAAGCCATTACGCTGAAACATATCATACCAAATGCAGCAGGTCCATTGATTGCAGCAGCGGGAGTTGAGCTTGGAATGTTATTAGGCGGCGCGCTAATTACCGAAGTTATTTTTAGTTTACCGGGAATGGGAAGATTAGCAGTTAACGCAATATTGCAGCGGGATTATCCTTTAATAATAGGTTGTACTTTAGCTGCCGGCGTTTTAGTGATAATGAGTAATCTTGCGGCGGATATCATTCGTGCAAAAATTGATAAAAGATTAATTAAAGACATTCTTAATTAAATGAAAACTAAACCGAAAGTTTGGCATTTGTTTATTGCGCTTTGTATTACGCTTCTGATATTTCGCTTTGCATCAGTTATTGATATAATCCTTCTTTTCTTTTCTTACATAATTTTGCTTGCCTCTGATTTTTCAAATGCGGTTAGTCAAACAAATTTTGAATTTATTGATTATCTCGTATCTGGAATTCTTATAATTCTTTTGCCGTTAATGATCTTTTTTAAATTTTGGAAGCTTAGAATTTTTCAAACTTCTTTAGATTTTGCTACGGCAGTAATAGTTGTGCTTCTTTTTGTTTTTATTTTTGCTCCCTTGATTTCCGGTTCGCATCCGGATTTTCAGAAAAACATTGGCTTGACTAAGCTTCTTCCTCCAGTAAGCGGTGTAAAGTTTTTGAAATTTGAAAGAAAAACAAAAGGAGAACAATCGCAGTTTGATAAGTTTATTAAATTGAAAAATCAGGTTATCAAATCATCATTTGATGAGAATATGATTTTTGTTGATAGCGCTCACCTCGGTAAAAAAATTCTTTACTTTCAGAATCAGAAAACATTTGAAATTTCTAGAGACAGCTTAACATCAAGTGGAACAATACCAACTCTCGGAACCAAATATTTTTTACTTGGCACCGATGAGTTTGGCAGAGATATTTTTGCAAGATTAATTTATGGCGCAAGGGTTTCAATTTTTGTTGGTATTTGTTCGGTGTTTTTATCGTTCATAATCGGACTCTTATTAGGATCTGCATCCGGCTATTTCGGCGGGATGATAGACTTAACGCTTAACAGATTAACAGATACTTTTCTTTCCTTTCCTGCAATATTTCTTATTATAATCATCCTCGCACTATTTGGAAATTCTATGTTTGCCGTTATTTTCGTTTTAGGATTTTCCGGTTGGATGAGCTTATTCAAAATTGTCAGAGGTGAAGTTATTTCGTTAAAGCAAAAAGACTTTTTTATTTCGGCAAAAATGATCGGTCTTTCTTCAAAACAATTATTAATAAAAGAAGTTTTGCCCGTTATCTTAACTTCAGTAGTTGTAAATCTTGTCTTTCAATTTGGCAGTGTAATTCTTGCAGAAGCGGCATTAAGCTATTTGGGATTAGGAACAGGCAGCAATCATCCTTCGTGGGGAAGCATGATTGATGCAGGCCAAAATTATTTAAAGGATGCCTGGTGGATGATTTTCTTCCCGGGTTTGGCTTTAATTATTACTCTTTACTCTGCAAATGATCTTGGACAAAAAATTAAAATTCATTTTAATCCGCAGTTAAGCAAATGATAAACCGCAGATATTCTGTAAAGAAAAAATTAGGACAGGGAAGAAGCTCGGTTTATTTGTGCGAAGATTCAGAACAGGCGGGCAAAAAGTTTGCTGTAAAAATCTTATCTGCGAATACATCTATCGAAGAGCAAAAGATATTCAAAGATGAATTTCAAATCATTCAAAAACTTGATCACCCCAATATCATAAGAGCATATGAGCGAGGAACAGTTGTAGAAGCATCCGATAACGAACCTATTTCTATAGGTTCAAAGTATTTGGCGATGGAATATTTCGATGGGAATGAATTGCTCTCCTATACTGTTGGTGACAAAAACTCTCTTAAAGAAATCATTGCTCAAATCTGTTCTGTTTTATTCTATTTTCATCAATCAAACTATATTTATTATGATCTGAAGCCGGAAAATATTCTTGTAAACGAAATAAACAAGAAGCCGTTTATAAAATTAATTGATCTCGGTTTTGCTCGATCGCGTACAGAAGAGAATTATAATGTAACAGGGACTGCAGAATATCTTGCTCCTGAAATTCTTAAGAAAGAACCGCATGATCATCGGGTTGATTTATACTCTTTCGGAATGCTTCTTTATCGGCTTATCTACAACAGATTTCCTTTCCAATCTCAAAATCAGCTGGAGATTTATAAAGAGCAGATTGAAAGAGATTTTAGTTTTCCCGAATCAAAATTTTCGTTTGAGCTGATTAATGTTGTTAAGAAGCTTCTTAATAAAAATCCAGAAGAAAGATACTTTAGTTCAGTTCAAATTCTTTATGATTTGAATATTCCGATAACTGAAGACCTTTACCAATACTGGGTTTCCATAAAAGCATTTTCAGATAGGACCGATATTCTTAATATAGTTAACAGGTATGTGACGACGCCATCGTTAGGGGAAATCATAGTAATTCGAGGATTTGAAAAATCCGGGAAGTCTGCAGTTTCTCAAGAGCTTTATTCTCGATATGAAAATATTATTTTTTTGGGCAATGATAGAACGAAAAG
>Ga0209109_10000150_pt1 | contig 31977 bp, 27 predicted proteins | sample Rifsed10ft2_FD_184004 | JGI IMG/M metagenome (GOLD analysis project Ga0209109, IMG submission 184004) | Soil microbial communities from Rifle, Colorado, USA - sediment 10ft 2 (version 2) | ecosystem: Environmental > Terrestrial > Deep subsurface > Rock core/Sediment | place: Rifle, Colorado... | reverse complement strand
GTACGAGAGCAGCTTGCGGATCAGGTACAGGCAGTCGGCCTCGTTCTCGGCGACGTAGTGGCACACGCCCGAGGTCGCGCCGTGGACGCTCGCGCCGCCCAGCTCTTCGAACGACACTTCCTCGTGCGTCACGCTCTTCACCACGTCCGGGCCGGTGACGAACATGTACGAGGTGTCCTTGACCATGAAGATGAAATCGGTGAGGGCGGGCGAGTAGACTGCGCCGCCCGCGCACGGCCCCATGATGGCGGAGATTTGCGGGACGACGCCCGAGGCGAGCGTATTCCGCAGGAAGATGTCGGCGTAGCCCCCGAGGGAGACGACGCCCTCCTGGATGCGCGCCCCGCCGGAATCATTCAACCCGACCACCGGCGCGCCGCTCTTGATCGCCATATCCATGATCTTGCAGATCTTCTCGGCGTGGACCTCGCCGAGCGACCCGCCGAGCACAGTGAAGTCCTGCGAGAAGACGTAGACCAGGCGGCCATTGACCGTGCCCCATCCCGTGACGACCGAGTCGGCAAGGAATTTTTTCTCGTCCAGCCCGAAGTCGGTGGTGCGGTGGGTGACGAACTGATCCAGCTCGCGGAAGGAGCCTTTGTCGAGCAGCAGGTCGAGGCGCTCGCGGGCGGTGAGGCGGCCCCGCTTGTGCTGGGCCTCGATGCGCTCCTCCCCGCCGCCGAGCTTGGCTTCTTCTTTGAGCTGTCGAAGGTGTGCGGTCTTGGGGTCAAGGGTCATGGGAACTCCAAAAGATGAGGGCAAAAGGAGGCAGGATGAAGTTACGCCGAGAAGCTCTGCCGCACTTTGGGCCACAGCAGGACGCCCCACACCAGCGCCAGCCCGACCACCGTGAGCGCCAGCCAGAAGGGCTCGGTCACGCGCGCATAATCCGTCCGGCTGAACATCAGGCGGTCAAACCAGCTCTGCGCTACGTACAGCGTGAAGGCCGCTAACGTTCCCACGCGGCCCCACGCTTTGAGCCACCACAAGCCCGCGGCCAGCGCGCCGAAGGCCACGCTCCACACCGCCCGGCTGCCGAGATGATACGCCAGCGGCAGGCTGAGCGATAGATGACTCAAAAAGGCGTATCGCTGAACCCCGCTCACGGCGCCGAGCAGGTTGAACAGCGATAAACACAACACCGCCAGGGCCAGAATCGTTACGGACGTGGGGCGGGGCATGTTGAGTAGGCAGTAGGCAGAAGGCGGTAGGCAGGCAGCAGTCAAGACAACTGCCTTCTGCCTGCTGCTTTCTGCCTACTATGGCAGAGTCAACACGATTTTCCCAAAGACCTCCCCCTGCTCCATCCGCTCGTGCGCGGCGCGGATCTCCTGCAAGGGGAAGGTCGTGTCAATGACGGGCTTCAGCTTTCCGGCGAACACCAGCCCCATGACGGCGGCGAAGTCGGCACACGTGCTCATCGTCGAGCCGATCAGGCTGAGGTGCTTGCCGAACATGTAGCGGTTGTCGAACTCGAACTTCGCCCCGGCCGTATTCCCCACGGTGAGGATGCGCCCGCCCTTGCGCGCGCAGCGCAGACTCGTCATCATCGTCGCCGCGCCCACGTTGTCCACCACCACGTCCACGCCGCGCTTGCCGGTCAGTTGATAGACCTTCCTGCCCCAATCGTCCTGCGAGCGGTCAATCGTCACGTCTGCGCCAAGCGCCTGCGCGCGCGCGCACTTCGCCGCGTCCGAGCCGACCACGTATACCGTGCACCCCGCGAGCTTCGCAATTTGAATCGAGGCGGTGTTCACCCCCCCGCCCGCGCCGACGACGAGCACCGTCTCCCCGGCGCGCAACTGGCCCCGGGTGACGAGCGAGTGCCACGCGGTCTGGAAGACGAGCGCCGCGGCGGCGGCCTGCTCAAACGGGAAGTCGTCGGGCAGGCGCAGCAGCTGGCGCTCGGGGACGGCGACGAATTCCGCGTCTGTGCCCCGCGTCGTTTCGCCGAGCAGATGCCATTGACTGCACAAGTTGTCCTGCCCGGCCGCACAGAAATCGCACGTCCCGCAGCCGACGCTGGTGTTGATGACCACACGGTCGCCAGGCTGTAGGGGCGACCCCGGCGGTCGCCCTGGCCCTACCTCGGCCACTACGCCCGCGCCGTCCGAGCCGAGGATGTGAGGCAGCTCAAGTTTCAGGCCCGGCCAGCCGTCGCGCACCCATTTGTCCACGCGGTTCATCGCGGCGGCTTTGATCTGGACGAGGACTTCGCCCGCACCCAGCTGCGGCGCGGGGAGGTCGCCGTATTCCATAACCTTGGGGCTGCCGTGTGTGCGAAAGAAAGCTGCTTTCATAGGGTCAAATCTCATCAGACTTACATCAGACCACCGAAGCCTGCGAGACTTCGGAAGTCTTAGATTTTCATCGCAATGACGGTCAGCGAACCGTTGTGGGTGTACACGCTGAAGCGGGTCAGGGCATCCAGCATCAGCTTCACCGGGCCGGACACTGTTGGCCCCAGCCCAAACAACCGGCGGGCCAGAAAACTCAGCGTCGCGTACTGCCCCGCGCCGGTCATCTCCAGAATCAAGAACCGGTCTCCCAGCGCCCGCTCCATAGGCCGGCGCGACCAGTAGAAGATGTGCTCGGGGATTTTGAAGGAGACCCACCGCCGCCTGAACACGCGCGCCAGCATGCTCGTCGGGTCGGGGGTAGTGATGGCGAGCACGCCGCGCGGCTTGAGCAGTTCGCGCGTCGTGTCGAGAAATCCGAGCGGGTCGTAGAAATGCTCGAAGGCGTCAAACGCGACGATGACGTCGAAGCTGCTCTTCTCGAAGTCCACGGTGTGAATCGTCCCCTGCCGCACGCGCGCGCCGAATCTTTCCTGCGCGACGCCCACGATGTAGGCTGACGGATCGATCCCCCAGACATCGTACCCCATGTGCGCGGCAGCTTCCAGGAAAAAGCCGGGGCCGCAGCCAACGTCGAGCACACGCCCGCCGGGCCGGTGCTTTTGAATCTGGCGCAGGCGGCGCGCAAAGGATCTGTGCCAGTTCTGGCGGACGTCCAGATATTCGTCGTAGCCCTGTCCCGGCACGGCGGACTTGAAGTAGTTCTGTTGCTGATACAACCTGAGCATGGTCGCCTCAGTGAGCCGGGGCGAGAGAAAGTTGAGCGAGCAGTGGTTGCAGGCTACCACCTGGAAAGGGCTGAAGTCAAAGCGGACTCTCATCCCTGGCTCCGGCCCGCACAACGGGCACACGGCCGTCTCCAAGTCTTGTTCCGACCAACGGAAATGAGGCTGTTCGGCTGAATGCTCTGTACCGCGGAAGTGATATTGTGGCATGGTCTCCCCTTACCTGCGCGTGAAGATGCCGGCCAGGTCGCCGTGGTCACGACGCGCAAAGGCGCTCAGCAGGCTCTTGTTTAACTGTATCAACGAGAACACCAGCATGCCTCCGCCCCCAATCACCAGCAGCCAATCGCGGAGCGCGCGTGGGAGAAATTGCAGCGCGGCCACGTACATCACCTGGCGCAGCGGCGGCTGGAGGACAAGAGGCGTCAGCAGCTTGCCGATGCCGACGCCCAGCAAGAAGAGGCCGAGGACGAATGTGATCATCCACACTCGTGTGGTCCAACCGGGTCGCAGCCAGCGCCAGAAGCTGGCGCGGTAATAGATGGCTAGCGTGTCCCACAGCATCCCGGCCATCTGCCGCAGGCCGATGCGTCCCACGCTTCCCACGCGGTGATAGGCGGTCTTCACCGGGCATTCGACGACGCGGTAGCCAAAGCGCGTCACCGCAACCAGCAGTTCAATGTCGAACGCGAAGCGGCTGACGGCCAGCCGCGGGACGGCGACTTCCAGCACCTCACGCTTGAACAGCTTGATCCCGGTCTGCGTATCGTTCAGAGACAGGCCAAAGAGCAGGGCCACCAAGCGACGATACCCCTGACTCAGGACGCGCCGCAGGAGTGGGAACCGGTTCTCGCCCGATTTCTTTGTCCCGATCACCACGTCGGCGCCGGCGGCCTGCATCACTTCCCACAGGCGCAGCACGTATTCCGGCGCGATCTCCAAATCCGAGTCCAGAAAGGCGACGAGGTCGCCCGCCGCCAACTGGAAACCGTGGAAGAGCGCCGCGCCTTTGCCGCAGTTGACCTCCTGCCGCGCGACTCGCACGGGGAGGCTCGCGGCCGCGGCGCGCTGGCTTTCGCTGAACGTGGCATCCTGACTGCCGTCGTCCACCACGACGACTTCAAAATCTTGCCCGTGCAGCGCCGCGCAGACCCGCGCCAGGTTGGCGTAGATGGTGCGGCTCTCGTTGTAGGCCGGCAAGATGACGGACAGGCGCGGTTGAGAAGAAGCCGATACTTCGGACACGGTTACGAATCTGATTTCTACGACAATCGCAGGCGCAGGTCACGCTTGCGGCGTGACACCTGGCGCCACCCAAGCCGTCATACTCAAAGCGTGACTTACTGGCCCCCCGGTACGACGTAAGCGGTCATGATCAGCGTGCCACAGTCGTACAGGCGATCCACCTTGCCGCCCGGCATATAACTTTGCACGAAGGCCAGCTCGCCTTCCCGCTGCGGGGTAAAGAAGAACACCGCCCGGCTGTGCGGATCAATGAAGGTCGGCGGGCCGGTCAGTGGGTCTACGATATCGGTGATCGGGAGGCCGCTGGTGAAGTAATTCACTGACTTGTAAATGCCGTAGAGCACACGCGGCGCGCTGAGCGCGTACGGCGCGTAGGTCGGCCCCAGCTTGCCCGCATAGGCACCCATGTAGGACGCATAGCGCGTGTTCACGTTTTCGTAGAGGCACTTGGGCGCGTAATCAACGAAGTACGCTTTGAAGTTCAAACCGGCGATGACGGTCAGCAGCACAACCGTGGCCGCCACTTGCGAGACGCGGCTGTTCGTCGCGGCTCTGCTCCCAAGCTCGACGAGGCGGTCCCACGCCAGGCCGACGAAAATGCAGACGGCAGGGAAGATGATCAAGATGCGGTAAGCGCTGGAGGCCGGGGCTACCACCAATGCGCCCCCCACGACCACGCCCGACCAGAACAAACCCTGCAGCAGGAGATGTCGCCGGTCAGCCACATGATAAAGCGAATAGGCGATCCCGAGTATGAAGATCGCGCCGGAGGCGAAGTCGAGCATGGGCAACGGAGAGTAGTAGAACCACGTCACCGGATAATAGTTCACGGTCAAAAACGCCTGGCGTACTTGATCCAGGACGATGCTCCACTGGCTCTTACCTACTCGGGCTGCCTCGGCCGCCAGCCACCGGGATTGAAAGATTCCGAGTTGATTCGCACGAGCCATGAACTCATTCCAGTGGGTGTAAGCCCACCATCCCATCGGAGCCGAGATGACGATCAGCGCACCTGCAAAGGCCGACAGCGGGCCGATGTTTTCCAGCACGAGTTTCCGGTTCGTGATCAGCAGCGCGACCACGTACACCGGCATCAGCAGGATCATGAGCCGGGCGCCCATGTAGATGTAAAGGTGCAGGCCCATCACCAGCCCACTGAGAACCATGCGCGGCGCGCTGCGCTCCTCCAGGCCCGTGTAGAATAAATACAGAGCCAGCGTGGCGTAAAAAGCGTCTTGCAGACCGCCGGCCACAATGACGCGGCTGAAGTGCACATGGAAGTGGGAGACCGCCAGCAGCGCCGCCGCCACCACCGCGACGCGGACATTGAACATACGGCGGGCAAAGAGATACAACACCGGGACGCTCAGCGTGCCGACGAAGGCCGACGTGAAACGAAGCCCGAACGGCGCAAAGCCCAGCAGCTTCTGAACCCCGGCGAGGATAAACGCGTAAAGCGTGCTCGTGCCGTAGATCGTCGCCAGCATGTTGACGAGTTCACCTTTGGCGACGGACTGCGACAAGACTCCCAGGACGCCCTCGTCCCCACTGATGATGTTGGGGATCGCGCCCAGCACCCAGAATCGAGCCACTGCCGCCACCCCTGTCAGCGACGCCACGAGGATAATTTCGCGTTGATATTGCCGCGCCCACGCCCGTGCGTCAAAACGCGCTGGGTGCACAAAGGCCGCTGCATAACAGGCGATGCTGACGACCCAAATGGCGAAGACATCCCAATAACTGCCGTAGCCAGGTTTGGCCTGCAGGAACCGGGCGGTGGTGTAGGCCAGCGCCAGGCCCAGGACGACGAGCGTCGTCTGCACAGGCGCGTTGCGGACGCGATTCATGACCTGGTGGGCGCGGGCCGCGAGCGACGGCCCTTCCCCCATCATCTCCACCTGCCGCTCCAAAATCACGAACAGCACGATCGCCGCCGCGAAGAACAGCAAGCCGTCCCGGAGGTCATTGCGCACGCTGATAAAGTAGAACTGGCCGATGAGGGCCAGCCCCAACGCCGCCAACCCCAGCGCGAGGCGGCCTCGCGCCTCCAGCTTGATCTGCGCCGCTGGCCGGACTCCCTCTTCTCCCGCTCCATCGCCGGTACGCGCGACGACGGAGGACGGCGACATGCGCACCGCGGGTTTCTCCGCGGACGCTGCAGGGGTGGACAGGATTTCGGAAGCTGGCCCTGCCGCCCCCAGTTCAATGTCCGACCATTGGGGTGGCAGCGCTTCCGAGGAGGCCTGTTGATCGTCAGCGTCAGGATACAGCAATGTTCACCATCCGAAGGCTGGCTCAATTCTCGACGCCAGGATACGGCAACCTGCCCCAGCATCGCTCAACACAGCCAGAAATGGAAAAGTCTCTGTCGCCTCGTGTAGGCAGGTGCATGATCTAGGGCCGGTCATCGGCTTAGTGGAACCGCACTTCCCGGATATGGATCTCCGCCGTCTCGCCAGCAAGGTTGTTCAGGATGTCAATTTCGATCCGGATCACCGACCCCGGGCCGTGGTCGAAGCTCATCTCCACCTGCGGATCATCCGGCAGGCGGCGATAGTTCTCAGTGTAAACGACCGGCGTTTCGGCGCCCGGCGCGTACAGGTTAATCGTCAGCGAAAAATTGTCCATACTCCCAAGCGTGACCATCACTCCGCTCAGGGCGCGGGCCTGCGGCAGGCGAAAGTCCAGCACCAGCGGGTTGGCCTCCAGCCCACGGACAAGGGTGAACGGGTCGCCGTCCACGATGTGGTGAATATCCCCAGCCCCGAACGGGGAGTGTACCACCGTGACCCGTTGACCATCCAGTTCAACCTGCTCTTCCACAGGCCGGCGGCGCGCCCCCCGTTCGGCGGCAAAGATCGCATCCGCATCCGCGGAGTAGGCCAGGCGGACAAAGTAGAAGCCGGGCGAACCATCCGGGTAAGGGATGGTTTGCTCAACCCGGAGGTCGGTGAATTTGGGATCGGCGCGGGCCTGCTCATATTCCTGCGGCATCATCACCAGCACCGTGTTCGCGATCAAATCATCGTGTTTCTCAAAGGCATAATAGTCTATATTGTGAGTCTGCACCCGTTTCAGCTGTTCGTCCGTGAGAAAGAAGAAGGCAAATTCGTCCGCGCCGTTGGCCCACGACGGTGAGACCGCGACCCGCAGGTTGGGATCGCGGTCCAAATATTGCGGGATGGCCTCCCCAAAAAGCTGTTTGGCGCCATATTGCATGCCGCCCAGGGTATAGTCCCGGAACCAGAGCGGGCCGTTCACCAGCGCATCGCGCAGCAGGAAGAAGCTGCCGCCGCTCAACAGGACGAACGCCCCCACCGCCAAGGCCGGGCGCGGCACGCGGAACCGCTCCAGCCAGGTGAGAGTGGCCGACAGGCCGAGGGCCGTGAGCAGGGTGGCCGGAATCACAAACATGAGCACCCTGGTGACGCCCACTTGCACCAGGAGGGCGCCGCTGGGTGCGGCCAGCAGCGCCGCCAGCACGCTCCGATGAGCCGGCGAACGAAATTCTTTAAGCGCCAGCAACAACCCCAGCACCGCAAAGGGAAGCGTCCACCCCATCAAATTGCCGTACCCTTTCATCACGTGTCGGGGCAGGTCGCGGTTGTTGGGCTCAAACCAGTAGCGCGGACTCAAGCCATACGCGTACTCCGAAGCGGCGCGGCTCAGTTTTTCTTGCAGAGGCACAGCCGGGTCCACCAGGTAAGAGCCGCGCTCACGGAGTTGATTGGTGGACGCTTCCGGGTGCGCCAGGCGAAAGCGCGCATACGGCATAGCCAGCACCGCCAGGAGGAGCACACCGCGCAGGGCAAGACCACGGCGCAAAGCGTGCCAATGGTAGCGCACGTCGAAGAGGAACAGGAGCGCGCCGGTTACCAGCATCACCATCTGGCCGGGGCTGTAGGTATAAAAGGCCACCGCGCCCACAACCAGCGCCGGGTACAGATAGCGCGGCGAACGACAGCGGTAGAGCAGATAGAAGTAGAGGAAGATAGCATAGAACGCGACCATTTCCGCCGTCTCAAAAGCCGTGCGCGAATGCAGGAACCAGGCCGGCCCGAGGGAGAGCAGCAGCACCCCCGCCCACGCGTAAGGCAGTTTGAAAATCTGCTTGAGGATCAGCCCGACCGCCAACGCGCCCAGGGCAGTCACCAACACCGAGGTAGCGCGGGTGACGAAGATAGATGGGCCAAAGAGCAGGTAAGGGATCACCTGCAAGTAAACACTGGCGCTCAGGTTGTAGAACGGGCCGTTTTGAAAATAGGTTGGGAAGAACTCGCCCGCGTAGTTGACGAAGCGGTCGCGGATAAAGTGGGCGGCCAGCACGGTCTGCACGGCCTCGTCCGAGAAGAAGTAGATTGGAAAGCTGTCCAGCCCGATGAGGCGCGTCGCCAAATACACGAGCGACGACAGGCCGAAAAGCACGCCCCCCAGCGTCCAGACGTGTGATCGTGCGACAGCCCGCAGGCGCCGCCAACTCGCGGCCAACGGCGCACGCGCTGCCCAGACTCGCAGTATGTGCTGAGCGCCGCCCCAAGTCGGCGCGTTGGCGGACAACACCTCTTCCTGCCGAGTGACAATCCGGGCATTCTGGCCGGCAGGTGTTTTGACCAGAACCTCCACCTGCGCCGGTCCAGGGAGTGCGGCGCGGCCATCGGGTGCTGGCTCATTCAGGGACTCGACCGTGATGCGCATCCGCACCCCCTCGGGCAACTCCAGCAAGATTTTCACCCGTGACGTGGGCCGGGATGGTTCAGAGTCCGGCCCGGACTCCAGCGTTGTTTCCGACACGGACAAGGATGAAGCCGCCGACGGCAGGTCCTCGGACGGAGGGGCCTCGGGGGGCACGGGTGCCGAGGCGAAAGGTGAATCGCTCACAAGTGATGGAATGTGTTTGCCAGCGACATTGCTGCCGCTCTGGCTGAAGGGAAGCCGCCACCGAACCGCTGGCCAGCGCCGATATTTCAGCCAGGTCAGCACGGGCGAGTATCTCCCCAGCACCCGCACCTGCGGGCCGGTTTCATCCACCCGCCACTTTTGATGCGACCAACGGATGAGCCAGACATCCAGAATGACCGCCAATAGAATCACCGCTGCCCCAACCAACGCGCTTTGGAGAAACATGGACTCCTGCAGCCGCAACTCCTATCGGGCTGTGACGGGCGTTGCCAACACCCGTTTTGATCCGTTCCAGCCGGTAAGCCTACCTCAGCCCCAGTTCCAGCCGCGCAATCACCATGCGCTGGATCTCGCTCGTGCCCTCGTAAATCTCGGTGATCTTCGCGTCACGGAAGTAGCGCTCGACGGGCAGCTCTTTGGAGTAGCCCATGCCGCCGTGAATCTGCACGGCCTGGTGCGCGCAGAACATCGCCGTCTCCGAGGCATGCAATTTGGCAATGCTGGCTTCGAGCGTGTACCGCGCGCCAGTCGTCTTGCCCCGTTCCTTCGCCAGCGCCGCATTGTAGATGAGCAGGCGCGCGGCCTCGATGCGCGTCTTCATGTCCGCGATCTTCCACTGGATGCCCTGGAACTCGCCGATCTTCTGCCCGAAGGCCTCGCGCTCTTTGGCGTACGCGACGCTCGCCTCGTAGGCCGCCTCCGCAATCCCCAGCGCCTGCGCCGCAATCCCGATGCGCCCCGCGTCCAGCACCGTCATCGCGATCTTGAAGCCCTCCCCCTCCGCGCCCAGCCGGTTCTCCACGGGGCAGCGGTAGTTCTCGAAGACGATCTCGCTCGTGGCCGAAGCGCGGATGCCCAACTTCGGCTCCTTCTTCCCGCGCACGAAGCCCGGCTGGTCCGTCTCGACGATGAAAGCGGTGATGCCCCTGTGCTGTTTCTCCGGGGCCGTCATCGTAAACACCACGATGTAATCGGCGACGGGCGCGGAGGTGACCCAGCTCTTCCGTCCGTTGATCACATAATGGTCACCCTCGCGCACCGCGCGGGATTTCATCGTCCCCGCGTCCGAGCCGGACATCGGCTCCGTGAGAGAGTACGCGCCGACCTTCTGCCCGGAGGCCACGGCTTTGAGATATCTCTGCTTTTGCGCCTCCGTGCCGTACTTGTAGATGCCGTGGCAGAACAGCGAGTTGTTCACCGACATAATGGTGCCGTGCGACGCGTCGGCCTTGCTGATCTCTTCCAGCGCCAGCACGTAAGCCATCGTGTCCAATCCGGCCCCGCCGTACTCCTCGGGAATCTCCAATCCCATGAAGCCCTGCGCGCCCATCTTTTTGATGGTCACGGAGGGGAATTCGCCCGTCTCGTCGAAGTGCGCGGCGACGGGCGCAATCTCGTTTTGCGCGAAGTCGCGGGCGGCCTGGCGGATCATCTCGTGCTCGGGGGTCAGGGTCAGGCTCGGGCCGGGGGAAGTCATTTCAGCAATCGCCATGGGAATATCCTCCTTGCTCGCTCTCGCGGGGATTATAGCATGGGCACGGATCGCGCACAGCCGACCTTTGGCTCGTTCGTCACTTCCGGGGGAGGATGGGGTTACATCCGCATGAGGACCATCCACCATTCGCCAGAGGAGCAAAAAAATGGATACAAACGCGATCGTCAACCGGCTCATGCGCGTCCTGCGTTTCGACGCCTCGGTCTACCGAGAAGTCGCGGCGGACAATAACGCGATGCCGCAAGCAGGCATCATCGTCACCGCAGCGGCTATCGTGGCTGCGCTCGGCCAACTCAGTCAGGGGGTATTGGCAGTCGTAGTGATCGCGGTGATATCGATCATCGCCTTTTTCATCTACACTGCCGTGGCCACCGGGGTGAGCAAAGTCTTCCAGGGCAAAACCGGCTTCAACGAGATGGGTCGCACGCTGGGTTATGCCTACGCCTGGTACGCCCTGGGAGTTTTGGCGTTGCTTCCAATTGGCGGCGGTTTCCTGGCCTGGGTCGGCTCGCTCGTCGCCTGGGTGGCCGGCATCATCGCCCTGCGCGAATCGGCCGAGTTCGAGACCTGGAAAGCCGTCGTCACTGTCATCGTGGCCGGCCTCGTCGCCGTGGTGCTCACTGGCATCGTCACGGCGCCGATCCTGGTGGCCCTGGGCGTCGCTCAGGCCGTGGCCGGGGGTTGAGACACGCCGTAACGTGTCGCAGGCGCAGAACCGCGCGGCCCTCGGGCCGCGCGGTTTTTTATGCTCTTTCCCCGGCACATTCCTGATTGGCGACGCTCCACGTATGTGCTCTTTGCGCCCATCGCCCCGCTCAGGTACAATCGTTTGCATCCCATAGAAACCAGAAACCCGTTTTCTTCGAGAAAACGGGTTTCTCCTCAAGAGGCCTCGTGTCAGACGAAATCACCCCTGAGCTGTTCGCCCATCTGGTGGAGCTGGCAGCCCTCGAGCTCACGCCCGAGGAAGGCGAATACCTCCGGGGACAGTTGAACGGCCAGTTGAAGGCGATCCACGAGCTGGAGCGCATCCCTGTCCCGGACGACGTGCCCCCCGCCGCCCACGGCGTCGCCCTTCCCCCGGAGATTCGCCCCGCCCTCCGCGCCGACGAGACCCGTCCCTGCGTCGCCGCAGAAAAGATTCTCAAGCAAGCGCCGGAGGCCGAGGAGGGCTATTTCGTCGTGCCAGAGATTCCGCACACGGAATTGTGAGTGAGTGTGTAAGTATGTAAGTGTGGCCCACACTTACGCACTTACACCCGCACACCTACACACTCATGGCCGACCTCTGCGACCTCCCCGCCCACGAACTCGTGGCTAAACTGAAGAAGAAAGAAATCTCCGCCGTCGAGGTTCTGGAGTCCACCTTCCGCCGGATTGACGCGGTGGAGGGCCGCGCGCCCTCGACCGCGCTATACACGCCGCAACCGGGCGATGAAACGAAAGTCCACGCCTACATCTCGCTGCAACGCGAACGGGCGCTGGAACGCGCGCGCGCGATTGACGCACTGATTGCGCGCGGTGAAGACCCCGGCCCGCTCGCGGGCGTGCCCCTGAGCGTCAAAGACATCTTCTGCGTCGAAGGCACGCCCTCCACCGCCGGGAGCAAGATGCTGGAAAAATTTGTCGCGCCGTACACGGCTACGCCGGTCGTGCGACTTGAGAAGGCCGGGGCTATCACCCTCGGCAAGGCAAATCTGGACGAATACGCCTATGGCTCGTCGAACGAGTCGTCCGCGTTCCAGCCTGCGCCGCGCAACCCATGGGACCTCACGCGCGTCCCCGGCGGTTCGTCGGGCGGGAGCGCAGTGAGTGTGGCGGCGGGGGAAGCCGTCGTCTCCATCGGCACGGACACCGCCGGTTCGGTCCGGCAGCCCGCCGCGTTCTGCGGCGTGGTCGGCGTCAAGCCGACCTACGGGCGCGTGAGCCGTTACGGGCTGATCGCCTTCGGGTCGTCGCTCGACTGCCCCGGCCCCATCACGCGCGACGTGCGCGATGCGGCATTGATGCTGAACGCAATGTGCGGCCCGGACATCAATGATTCCACCGCCGCGAACGTCCCCGTCCCCGACTTCATCGCGAACTTGAACGAGGGCGTGAAGGGTCTGCGTGTCGGCCTCAGCCCGGACTATGCCAGAATCCGCTATCCCGACCCGAAGACCGGCGAGCTGCGCGACGTGGATTTGCCGGACGACATCGTCGCGCCCGTGCGCCGCGCCGCCGAGCTGCTCGCGAGAGCCGGGGCCGAGATCGTCGAGGACGTGCCCATGCCCAACACGTCGCTGGCGATCCCGGCGTACTTCGTCGTCTCGCGTGTGGAGGCCGCCTCCAACCTGCACCGCTTCGACGGCGTGAAGTACGGCCACCGCACCTCCGCGCCCGTCGAGAACCTGCGCGAGATGTACCGCAAATCGCGCGGCGAAGCTTTTGGGTTGCAACCCAAGCTCCGCATCCTGATGGGCATGTACGTCTCCGGCGCGCAGTACGCCAAGCAATACTATCAGCGCGCGCTCCGCGTCCGCACCCTCATCCGCCGTGACTTCGAGGCCGCGTTCGACAAAAAAGGGAAATACCGCTGCGACGTGCTGGCGACTCCCACCACGCCGACCACCGCTTTCGAGATCGGCGCGGTCTATGGCGACTCCGTGCTGATGCAATACGCCGACCTGCTCACCGTCCCCGCCAACCACGCAGGCACGCCCGGCATTTCCATACCGTGTGGCCTCGACACGAACGACCTGCCCCTCGGCTTGCAAATTCTCGCGAACGACTGGGACGAGGCGACCATGCTGCGCGTGGCGGCGGCGTACGAGCAACTTACCGCTGACGAGCCGTGGCGAAGGGTGAGGCCGACGGTGCTGGAACACTGAAAACATATGACCAGCTTTCAATCCGCCTTCGCCCGCCTCGACCGATTCGTCGAGCGGAAGATCAAAGAGGCGCGCACGGCAGGTGTCGCCATTGCCGTGACTCACCGCAAGAAACTGCTGGGCGTTTGCACCTATGGCTTCGCCGACGTGGCCGCGCGCAAACCCGTCACGCCGAAGACCCTGTTTGAGATCGGCTCGATTGGCAAGTCGTTCACGGCCATCGCGCTCCTCCAACTACACGAAGCCGGGAAGCTGGATTTGCACGCGCCCGTCACGCGCTACCTGCCGTGGTTTCAAGTGCAATCCCAATACGAGCCGATCACGGTGCATCATCTGCTCAGTCATACCTCGGGCCTCGTCCGCAGCCCGGACATCACCTCCGACTCGCGCTACGACGTGTACGCGCTGCGCGAGACGGAAACCGGCTACGCGCCGGGCGCGCATTTCCGTTACTCGGACGTCGGCTACCGGACGCTCGGATTCATGCTGGAGGAGATCACGGGGCAGTCGTACGCGGACGTCATCCGTACGCGCATCCTCGACCCGCTCGGGATGAGGGCGACCGATCCGGTGATCACGCACGAGACGCGCCGAAGGCTCGCCGTAGGCTATCAGCGCTTCTACGACGACCGCCCAGCGCACCCTACCCACCCGCTCGTCCCGGCCACCTGGCTCGAGACCGGCACGGGCGACGGCAGCCTCGCCGCCACCGCCGCCGATATGGCCGCGTACGTCCGCATGCTGTTGAACCGGGGCCGGGGGCTGATCTCCGAAGCGAGTTTCGACCTGCTGACTGAGCGGGTGATCGAGACGGAGGGCGAGGAGTTCTACGGCTACGGCCTGTGGACCTCGGAGGACGAGGGACACCGCTGCTTCAATCACGGGGGCGGGATGGTCGGGTATTCGTCCGGGTTGATGGGCGATCTCGACCTCGGCCTGGGCGTCGCAGTGCTGGTGAACGAGACCAACGTGTATGAGCTGACGCCGTATGTGTTCAAGCTCTTCCGGGCGGCGCAACGCGGCGGCAGGCTGCCGCCACGGCCCCCGGCCGCCGATCTTTTCACGGTGGACAATGCCGCCGACTATGCCGGAACATATCGAGCAGGCCGCAAGACGCTGTCGCTCACCGCGCAGGGGAAGCAGTTGACGCTGAAACACGCGGGTGAACGCATCCGGCTCGAAAAGCGCGGTGGGGACTCGTTCTTCGTGAAGCACCCCGACTTTGCGCTCTTTCTCCTGCGCTTCGGGCGGGCGGACGGCAAAGTGGTCGAGGCCCTCCACGGCCCGGACTGGTACGCTCACAAACGCTACACCGGCCCAACGAACTTTGACTATCCCAAAGAGTGGGAAGCGTACGTCGGACACTATCGCTCAAACAGCCCGTGGCTGTCCAATTTTCGGATTGCCCTTCGCAAGGGCGCGCTCGCGCTGATCTACCCGGACGGCACCGAAGAACCAGTGACGCTCGTGAAGGACAATCTCTTTCAGGTTGGGGAAAAAGCGCACTGGCCGGAGCGCATCCGCTTCGACAGTCTGGTGAACGGCCACGCGCTCCGCGCGAATTTGTCGGGGCAGGATTACTATCGGGCGTTTACGCCGTAAGCAGGCGCTTGTATGCTCACGATCTATAAAAGCACCGAACGCGGCCTCGAAACCGTCCCCGACATCGCCGACGGCTGCTGGGTGCACGTCATCACCCCCGACCCGGAGGAAATCAGCCGGTTGGAGAGTCTGGGCGTCCCGCCCGATTTCCTCACCCACGCCCCCGACCTGGACGAGCGCCCTCGCACGGAACGAGACGACGGCGGGTTGCTGATCGTCCTGCACTTCCCGTATGCCCGGGGGCCGTCCGCCGACATCCCGTTCATTACCGTCCCCCTCAGCATCATCCTGACCGAAAAGCTAATTGTGACCATCGCTCCGCTGGCGACCGGCGTCATGCAAAAATTCGCCGCCGGGAACGTGCGCGGCCTCTCGACGGCTAAGAAGACGCGCTTTGTGCTGCACCTGCTCTGGCACATTGCCAATCAGTACCTCGTCCAGCTCCGCGAGATCAACGCGGCCGTGGACGCGGTGGAAGACAGGCTGCAGCGCTCTCTGCGCAACCGGGAAGTCATGGAACTGCTCAAGTACCAGAAGAGTCTGGTCTACTTCACCACCGCGCTGAAATCCAACGAGCTGGTGCTGGGACGCCTGCAACGCGGCCACCTGCTCCAGCTTTATCCGGAAGACGACGAGCTGCTGGACGACGTGCTGATCGAGGTGCGGCAGGCCATCGAGATGACCAGCATCTCGGAGGATATCCTCAGCCAGATGATGGACGCCTTCGCCTCCATCATCTCCAACAACCTGAACGTGGTGCTGAAGTTCCTCGCCTCCGTGACCATCATCCTCAGCGTGCCCACGTTGATCGCCAGCCTGTACGGCATGAACGTTGACCTGCCGCTGGACGAGCACCCGCTCGCCTTTGCGCTGATCCTGGCCGTTTCGGTGGCGATCTCATTGATTGTGGTGGTTGTGTTCTGGAGAAAAGATTGGCTGTAAAAGCCTGTCCGTAGACCAGTAGCATCGGGCCTCGCGAAGCGGCCCGCCGCCCACAAGGGGCTATGCTACCTTCACATGGGCCGAGGCTGCCACCGCACATTTCGCGCCCCGGCCACCGTCTTAATCACAAGGAGCCTGCCCTATGTCCAAAGTCGCAAAGAAAGTGACGATTGCCGCGCCCGTCCAGAAGGTGTGGACGGCGCTCACCAGCCCCAAAGCCATCGAGGCCTGGATGGGCGGGCCGGTCAGGGTCAGTCTGAAGGTTGGGGGCAAGTACGCGTTCTTCGGCGGTGAGACCACCGGGGAGTTCATCCGCATCGAGAAACCCAACACGCTGGAATACACGTGGCGGCAGGCGAGCTGGCCCTCCGAGTGGGCCGACTCGCGCGTACACTGGGAGCTCAACCCGACCCGGAAAGGGACACAGGTGCGGCTCACGCACGACAAGTTCCCCAACACAGAGGAACGCGACAGCCACGACGAGGGCTGGGATGCTTATTGGCTGAAGCCGATGAAAGAATGGCTGGAGGCGAATGTTTAGACCTGATGCCGCAACGCCCGGCGATGACACTTCACGCCGGGCGTTGCAGATGTTTCCTGTTTCCGCGGGAAGCAGCGCGAGCCGCCGGTCTGGCTCAATCCATAAAGGAGGCCCAACCCGATTCGGCCCAGATGGTGACGTCGGGCATGCCGTCGAACAACTGGCCGAACGCCGCCGCGACGTTCGGGTCACTCATGAATTTCTGCAGACCCTCCAGGTTGTTCCAGGTATCAACCGCCAGGAACTCCATGGGGTTCTTGGGGTTCAGGAAGGGCTGATGACCGACGGCCCCCATCGGCCTCGTCATAGCGGAAAGCTTCTCCACAGTTGCATCGTGGGCCGTCTGGGCTTCTTTTTGGCTCCCTTTGAGCTTTCCCCGGACTACGGTGATGTACTTCATGGTAACCTCCTTAGGGTTATAGGATTCAAGGGATATGACAGGAGTCGCGGTCAAAACTGTGCGCTGCGGGAGAAAGTTCCATGAACCCTGAAGCTGCGAAGGGGCGTCCCACATCGAAGGGGTGGCCCACACCCCGGACGGCCCGTCCGCCTGACCCGGCGATCGCCGCGCGCCTCGCCGCCGCGCGCGCAGGCGATCAACGCGAGTTTAGCGGCCTGACCGAACCCTACCGCCGCGAACTGCAGGTGCATTGTTATCGCCTCCTCGGCTCCGTGCACGAGGCAGAGGATTTGGTCCAGGAGACTCTGCTGCGGGCCTGGCGGCGGCTGGACACTTACGAGGGCCGGGCCTCGTTCCGCGCCTGGCTTTACAAGATTGCCACCAACGCTTGCCTCGACGTGCTCGCTTCACGCAAACGCGCCCGGCGCGTTTTGCCGCCTGCCACCCATCCCGCCGCCGACCCGAATGCCGCCGTCATGGCGCCGATCATGGAACCGATTTGGCTGGAACCCTTTCCAGATGAATGGCTCGTCGAAGCCGCCCTCAACCCCGAAACCCGATACGCCGCTCACGAAAGCGTCTCACTTGCCTTCCTCGCCGCGCTCCAGCTCCTCCCCCCGCGCCAGCGCGCTGTGCTCGTCCTGTGCGACGTTCTGGATTGGTCGGCGCGCGAGGCCGCCGAGCTGCTCGGGCTGACGGTGTCCGCCGTGAACAGCGCGCTCCACCGCGCCCGCGTGACGCTCGGCAAACATTATCACGCGCAGGGGCCGGAGGCCGCGCCCACCCGGCCCGGCGATGAAGCCACCCGCGCGCTGCTCCACAAATACGTGCGGGCCTGGGAGGCCGCCGACGTGGACGGATTGGTGGCGCTGCTCAAAGAGGAGGCAGTGTTCACCATGCCGCCCTCTCCGTCGTGGTATCGCGGTCGCGCCCCCATTGGCGCATTCGTCGCCGCCACGATTTTTGGGGACGAGGGCATGTTCTCCGGCCAAGCCGCCGGCCGGTGGCGATTGATGCCCGCGCGCGCCAATGCCCAACCTGCTTTCGCCTTGTATGAACGTGACCCATCCGGCGGATATCGCGCCTTCGCCCTGCAAGTGTTGACGTTCGACGGCGATCAACTGGCCGAGGTCGCCAACTTCATTGACGCGGCCCTCTTCGCCCGCTTCGGCTTGCCCGCTCAATTGGAGGCTTAGCGGGTCGCGCTGCCCGGCGCCAATCCCTATCGCTTGTAGCCTGGCGCTGCCGCGCGACGCCCAAGTCAGGCTACGGCTTGCTTCCCATTGATGGCCTGCGCCTCTTTGTACCCGTCGTAGGCCAGGCACGCGTTCACCACGAACACCGCCGCGAACATGATCGCCCAGAGCGTCGGCTGCGGCTTTTGCAGGCTGAGCTCCACGTAGGTCAGCGCCAGCGCGCCGAGCGTCAGTCCGATGCCCACGACCGGGCGACGCCCGTTGTAGAGCGTGCCCGCCCCCATCAGAAAAAAGTTGAGAACGGCCGCAATCCAGGGGTTCTTCATGGTCGTCGTCTCCTTTTTGGACAGTGGATTTGCTAGATAAGACGGCGACCGGGGCCAAAACTATGCGGTGTCAATGGAGCAGTTTTGGGATATAGTTACCCCCTGATTCCCGTCCAAATCCAACCCGTAGATCGAAACGATGAACCCCCTGGTGCTTTCTCTCGACACTCCCGACATCACTCTGGAAAACGCAGGCGGCAAAGGGACAAACCTGAACCGGCTGATCGGGGCGGGCTTCCCCACCCCGCCGGGGTTCGTGGTCACCACCGCCGCATATCGCGCCTTCGTGCACGCGAACGGGCTGAACGACCGCATCGTCGCGCTCGCCCGCGCCACCCGCGCCGACGCCCCCGACTCCTTCGAGTCGGCCTCCCAATCCATTCGCCAGCTCTTCGATAAGTCTCCCATCCCCGACGATATCGCGCAGCCCATCCTCCGCGCTTACACTCATCTCCAAACTCCAATCCCCAGTCCGTTCCCCGTCGCCGTCCGCTCCTCCGCCACCGCCGAAGACCTGCCCGATGCCAGTTTCGCCGGTCAGCAGGAGACGTATCTGAACGTGCGCGACGAAACGGCATTGATGACCGCCGTCAAACGCTGCTGGTCGAGCCTGTGGACGGGCCGCGCCATCGCCTATCGCGCGCGGCAGGGGATCGCGCCCGGCGCGGTGAGCCTTGCCGTCGTCGTGCAGCAAATGATTCCGGCGCGCGCGGCGGGCATTCTGTTCACCGTCAATCCCGTCACCGGCCAACGCGGCGAAGTCGTCATCAACGCGGCCTGGGGCCTCGGAGAAGCCATCGTCGCGGGGCAGGTCACGCCGGACACTGTCGTCGTGGATAAAGCGACTCTCAAAGTGAAGCAGATCGAAATCGGAGATAAAGCAGTGATGACGACTCCCGCCCATTCCGGGACCGCCGAGGTCGCCGTTGAGGCATCTCAACGCGCGCAGGCCGCCCTCACCCCGGAGCACGCCGCCGAACTCGCGCGGCTCGGCGTCGCCATCGAATCGCACTTCGGCGGGCCGCAGGACATCGAGTGGGCCATCGCCGACGACAAAGTTTTCATCCTCCAATCGCGCCCGGTGACGACTCTCCCAGCCCCCACCCCCATCCCCGGCGACGACGCCTGGCCCCCCTCCGACGAGAACTGGCCCGCGAATGATTTCGACCTGTGGACGCAGGCCGACGTGGGCGAGCGCTGGCCCGAGCCGGTTACGCCGCTCACATGGTCAACGTGGCACGTGATGATGAACGAGAACCTGGGCGGCTACTACCGCAACTATGTCGCCGCGCCGTGGCTGGAGACCGCCCAGTGGGCCAGACGGCGCTATGGCCGCATCTACTTCAACGAGGGTGCGATGACGCGCCTCATGGGGGACGAGTTCGGGATGCCGGCCTCGACGATGACGGCGGGCTTTGGTGGGCAGGACACGCGCGCCGAAACACGGATGGGCTGGAAGTGGGGTCTCATCCTGAGCCGCCTGCCCATGTTCATGCGGATGACGGCGGGCATCAACCGCGACATCGGCGAATACGAGCAGCGCTTCCCGCAGATTGAGGCGTGGGTGGACGAGTTCATGGCGCGCGACCTCGGCGCGACGACCGACAGAGCGTTGTGGGACGAGGGCCGCACCCTGTGGTGGTCGCGTGCGATGGACAACATGACCCTGCACGCCTCGGTGACCGGCGCGTCCCTGACCAACTTACCGATGCTCGCCAGCATGGCGGCGCGCGCGACGGGGGACAAAGAAATCGTATATACGCTCATCACCGGCCTCACGGGCGTGATCCAGGCCGAGATCGTCCCCGCCCTTCGGCAGATGGCGCAGACGGCGCAGGCGTCGGGACTCTCCGCGATGATCCTGGACGGCGACCCGAAGTCGGCGCTCGCTCAACTCCGCGCAACGCCCTCGGCGCAACCTTTCCTGCAACTGCTCGACGCGTTCCTGCGGCGGCATGGGCATCGCGCCGTGCTGGAGGCCGAATGGCTGTATCCGCGCTGGCGCGAGTCGCCGGAACTCGTCGTCGAGATGATCGCGGGCTACCTGCGCGCGGGCGACACGCACCAATCCGAACCCCCCGAGGCGGCCCAGGTCCGTCAGCGCGAAGCGGCGACCGCGCAGGTGGAAAAACGCCTCGACCCTATCAGCCGGTCGCTCTTCTTCCGCCCCATGCTTAAGCGCGTCCAGCATATCGTCCGGATGCGCGACAACGGCCAGCACTATCTGGTGAAGTTGGCCCTGCCCCTGCGCCACATTTATGCGGTGCTGGGCGAACGCTGGGCCGCGCGAGGTCGAAGATCCCCTTCAGGGGGCTGGCTGGAACAGCCGGAGGACTTCTTCTTCCTCATCGTCCCCGAAATAGAAGCCGTCCTTGCCGCTGGCGATCCCTCCGCTGCCTGTCTCGACTTGCGGCAACTCGTCGCCGAGCGGCGCAAGGCATACCGCTACTGGTTCGGCGTCGCCGCCCCGGAAGTGCTGCGCGCGGACGGGACGCCCTTTGTCGGGGCCGGCCTTGTTGGGGCCGACCCACGTGTCGGCCCTTTACCCGGAAATATCCTCTCCGGCGTGGCGGCCAGCGCGGGCAAAGTGAGCGGCACGGCGCGCATCCTCGCCAGCCCGCGGGAGGCCTCCCGCCTCCACCCCGGCGACGTCCTCGTCACGCGCGCGACCGACCCCGGCTGGACGCCGGCCTTCTCGCTCATCTCCAGCCTCGTCCTCGAAGTCGGCGGGCAGCTCTCGCACGGCGCAATCGTCGCGCGCGAGTATGGCCTGCCCGCCGTCGTCAACGTCCCGGACGCCACCCGCCGCATCCGGGATGGACAGACGGTCACGGTGGATGGAACGGCGGGGAGAGTGTACTTGGAGGGGAATTAAGACCTGCGAGGTCTCGGCGGCGCGTGGAGAGAAACCATGTCCTTCGTCTGCCCCGCCTGCCTGACGCCCGGCTCATTGGAGATCACTTTGAGCATACAACTCCCCTCCGACTCCCGCTCGGACGACATCGCGCTCCAAATCGTCGAGTGCTCCAATTGCAGGTTTCAGGGCGTCGCAGCGTATGAAGAGTCCCGCCGAGGCGCGCTCGATTCGGAATCGTGGGATCACAGCGGCTACCGGGTCGCGAAAGACGATGTGAAAGCGCTGATCGAGACCATCCAGCGTTGCCCCCGGCCATCGGATGAGGGCTGCCCGTGCCCTGCACACCGCACGCTGGGCCGCAAGAACGCGCACGGGCGCTGGTGCGGCCTCGACGACGTCAAAGTGCTGGGCAGTTTTCCGATGAAGTGGGCGAAATGATGCGCCGCTTTCCCTGGTTGCTCGTGGCGCTCCTTGCGCTGGCCACTGCTGTACGGATGTATCGAATCCAGGCCCAGAGCGTCTGGTTCGATGAGGCATTCATGATTCAGGCCGGCCAGTCGCCGTGGCCGGCCGTCCTGTGGGCGGAACCCAACCATCCGCCTCTCTACGCCCTCTTTCTCTACCTCGTCATTCACCTGTGCGGCGATAGTGTGTTTGCGCTGCGCTGGGCCTCGGCCATGATCGGCGTGGTGGTGGTCGCGCTGGCCGCCTGGCTGGCGCAGCGCCTCTTCAATCGCCGCGCCGCTCTGTTTACGGCGTTTCTCGCCGCGTTCTCTCCCAACCTGTGGTGGGCGTCGCAAGAAATCCGCATGTACATTCTGATGGCCGCGTTTGTGCTGATCGCTGCCGAGGGCTGGCACGCCGTGAGTGACGCTCGCCCCAGCTCACCCCGAGACTGGCTCAAACTCTGGGTCGCCGAGCTGCTGCTGCTGTACACGCAGCGCTCGTCCCCTGTCGCCGTCCTCTGGCTCAACGCGGCCACGCTCGTCGCCTGGATCAGCCGGCGCAGCCTGCAACGCCCGGCCTGGCGCACCTGGCTCGTCGGGCAGGCCGGTGTGGTGCTCTTGTGGGCCCCCTGGGTCCTCTTCTACTTCCTGAGCGTGAAAAAGGGGAGGGACCTCCTCCCTGCGCCGCCGCCGGTCAACCTCACGTTGGCGAGCGCGATCTGGCAGGCGTTCTGGTCTGCCTCGTGGGAGATGATCGGACACGAGCCGGTGTTGAGCGGGCTGAACGCGTTGCTGTTCGCCGTGGCGCTGCTGGTGATTCCGTGGCGCACCGCCGCCGGGCGTTGGCTGGTCTTTCACATCCCTGCGTTAGCCACGAGTGTGGTCGCGGGGCTGCTCGTGCTTCAGCAGTCTTTGCATGGGCGCTACCTCGTGCTGATCACGCCCTTGTTGCCGGTGCTGATCGGGGGCGGGCTGGCCGCCGTGGCGCGCAGACCCGGGGGTGGGCGCCCCCTCTCCATTCTCCTGTGCGCCCCATTCCTGGCGACCTTCGTCGCCGGCGTCTACTTCATCGGCCACACTCCCGGGTACGCTCACGACGACGCGCGGGGCATGGTCGAATATTACGCGGAGCGCCTGAGCCGCGACGATACGGTCGTGGCCTGGTCGTACGCCGAGCGATACGATTTGCTCTATTATTGGGAGCGGCTGAACGTGCAGGCCAAGCTGTTAGTGATGACCGACAATCCCGACCTGGACACCTTCTGGTCCCGGCTGCCGCGAACTGGAAAACTCGCGGTGAATACCTGGTACCAGGAGCGCGGCGATTACGGCGGGATGATGCCCTGCGTGTTGGGACATGGGACGACGCATCTCCCCGAAGGCTTTGGGGTCAGCGGGATGCGCAACGAGCTGTATCGGTCGCCCGCGTTGGAGCGGCCGAGCCTGCGTCTATTGGAAGCGCCGTTTGAAGTGGCACAGGTGACCGCCGTGGGCGCCTTCCCGGAGTTCACTGCCGCTCAGGCCCTCTGCCTGCCGGTACAAATCACGCTCACCCGGCACATGGACACGGATTTGAAGGTGGCTCTCACCGTCCAGAACGAACTGGGATGGGAGGTCGCCCGCGCCGACGGGTTCTTTATCCAAACCGATCAACACACCAGCGCGCGGCTCGGGTCGGGCGACTCGCTCACGGCCTTCCCGCTCCTGCGGCTGCCGTATGGCGCGCCCGCCGGGGAGTACACGTTGATCCTGCGAATCTACGACGACGACGGATCGCCTTCCGGTTACGATTTGCTTTCACCCAGCGGCGCGCCCGCCGGAAAAGATTTGCGCCTAGGTGCGTGGCGCGTCCGGCCTGGCACAGACTGGGCGCAAGTGAATCGTTCCACCGACTTACCCATCCCTGTCCATCAACCCGCGAGTGCGCATCTGACGCTCGTGGCCCAGAGCGCCGACCCAGCCTCAATCGCCACAGTGACCAACGGAGGCCGCGTCCCGTTGAGCCTGCTCTGGCAAGGGACCGATCCGCTTCCGCCCCTCACGTTAGCGGCGGACGACGGCCGCTGGCGGATTGAGATTCCGGCGCGCGCTCCCGACGCGCACGACGCCGTCACGCTCGACTGGCGCGAACTTCGCATCCCGGCGGAAACGGAGGCCGGCAACGCGACCTTATCCCTGCCCAATGGCGCCGTGCTGGCCCGCTACACGGTCCAGTCGCTGCCGTTCCTCGCGGTCACCCCCGACGTGTCCGTGACGGTTGAACAAGCCCTGCCTGGCGTGGGCGAATTGGTGGGGTTCTCGCTGGAGAACAAGGTTTTCGACCGCTCACAGCCCGTGCCCGTCACGCTGGTCTGGCGGGCTGGAGAAACCACACCTGGCACGAGCTACACCGTCTTTGTGCAGCTGCTTTCGGCCGATGGGCAAGTGATGGCACAGAGCGACGCGCTCCCCGCGCAGGGACAACGCCCGACGACCACCTGGCGTCCCGGGGAATACGTCGTAGACGCCCACCCACTGATCTTTCATCCAGAGGCCGCGCCCGGCGAGGGGATGCTCATCGCCGGCATGTACGATGCCAGCACCCAGCAGCGGCTTTTGTTTCAAACGGGCACTGATGCGATAATTCTAGCCACAGGAGTGCAGGTCAAGTGACGTACGAATCCATCATCGGCCTCGAAATCCACATCCAGCTCAACACCCGGAGCAAAGTGTTCTGCGCCTGCCCGGCGGACTCGTGGGGCGCGCTGCCGAACACGAACATCTGCCCGGTGTGCACAGGGCTGCCCGGCGTGCTCCCGGTGCTCAACCGCGCGGTGATCGAAAAGGCCGTGCTGCTCGCCGCCGCGATGCACTGCGAGATCCAGCCGCAGTCGTTCTTCGACCGCAAGAACTACTTTTACCCTGACCTCCCCAAGGGCTACCAGATCACACAGTACGACGCGCCGATTGGCCGCCGGGGCTGGTTCGACGTGCCTCTACCAGGAGCAAACGGCGCGCCCAGCGGCGAGACGCGCCACGTGACGATCCAAAAGATGCACATGGAGGAAGACGCAGGCAAAACGAAGAACGATCCCCTGCGCGGCCGAAGGTCCCCCTCAGGGGGCGTGCGGCTGATTGACATGAACCGCTGCGGGGTGCCCCTCGTCGAGATGGTCACCGGCCCCGACCTCCGCTCCGCCGACGAGGCCGCGCAGTTCCTCATCCGCATGCGCCAGCTCCTTCGCTGGCTGGACGTGTCCGAGGCGAACATGGAGCGCGCGCACTTGCGCTGCGACGCCAACGTCTCCATCCGCGTGGTCGGCGCGACTGAACTCAACCCCAAGACCGAGATCAAAAACGTCAACTCCATCGAGGCGGTGAAGGACGCGATTGAGAAGGAGATCGAGCGCCAGGTCAAAGAAGTGAGCGCGGGCCGCCGCGTCGAAGCGTGGACGCTCGAGTGGGATGAAGATACACAGACGCTGAAGAAGATGCGCTCGAAGGAGACCGAAGCCGACTATCGCTACTTCCGCGAGCCGGACCTGCTCTCGGTGATCGTCGCCGACGAGTGGCGCGACGTCATCCTCAGCCGCCTCCCCGAGCTCCCGCTCGACCGCCGTGACCGGTTCATGGAGCACTACAAACTCCCCGCCTACGACGCCACCCTCCTGACCGAGGAGCGCTCACTGTCCGACTACTACGAAGAGGCGGTGAGACTGTGCGGAGCAGGCGGCGACCCCAAGACCGTGGCGAACTGGGTGCAGAACGAAATCCTGCGCCTCATCAACGAGATGAGCATCACCGCCGCGCACCTGCGCTTCACCCCCGCGCACCTCGCCGAGCTGATCAAACTGGTCGAGGCCAAGACCATCACCCGGCAGACGGCCGTCGCCCTGATCCCCAAAGTCATCGCCACCGGCAAGGCCCCGAAGGCCCTCGTCGAAGCCGAGGGCCTCGTCCAGATCTCGGGAGATGACGCCCTCCGCGCCGTCGCCCGGCAGGTCATCGCCGAGAACCCCGAACAGGTCGCTGCCTACAAGGCCAAGCCCACCCTGCTCAAATGGTTCGTCGGGCAGGTGATGAAGAAGACGCAGGGCAAGGCGAACGCTCAGGCGGCGGAGCGGATATTGCAAGAGATGCTGAAGTAGTTTGAAGGTGGAAAGTGGAAAGTCACGTTCCATCTTCCATCTTCCACCTTCCACCTTCCACTTTCCACATGCCTCCCACCGACTCCCACCTCTTCCTCAATAACCTCCGCTTCCACTACCGCGACTGGGGCGGCGAGGGGCGGCCCATGGTGTTGCTGCACGGCCTGGCCTCGAATGCGCGCATCTGGGATTTGGTCGCGCCGACGCTGGCCCGGCATTTCCGCGTGCTGGCCCTCGACCAGCGCGGCCACGGCCTGACCGACGTCCCCGACGACGGCTACGATTTCCCCGGCATCGTGCGCGACCTGCACGCCTTCATCGAAACGCTCGACCTCCAGCGCCCGCTTCTGGTGGGCCACAGTTGGGGCGCAAACACGGTGCTTCAATACGCCGTCGTGCGCCCGGCCATCCCGGCCGGGATCGTGCTCGTGGACGGCGGCGTAAACGAGATGAGTTCGGTCCCCGGCATGACGTGGGAGAAAGCGGGGGCGCTGCTCACCCCGCCCGACCTCGACGGATTGCCGCGCGAGGAATTTCTGGAACGCCTCAAAGGCTGGATGGGCGACATGTACTCGGACGAAAATGCCAACATCGTCCTCGCCAACTTCGCCATTGGGGAGGACGACGCCCTCCGCCGCCGCCTGCCCATCCCGCTCCACATGCGGATCGCCCGCGCCATCTACGAACAGAAGCCCTCGGAGTTTTACCCGCGCCTGCGCTGCCCGGCGCTGTTGTGCCCCGCCATCTCTCCCCCTCAAGACGAGCGCGGCGCACAGTTTCTCGCGCTCAAGCGTGAGGGCATCGCTCGCGCCGAGCAAGCCAACCCCCGCGTGCGTACGATCTGGTTCGACGACACCGTCCACGACGTCCCCCTCCACCGCCCCACTGAACTCGCGAAGGCGATTTCAGATTTCGGATTGAAGATTTCAGATTGAAGGCCAATCTGCAATCTCAAATCTACAATTTGCAATGATCACGTTGCGTCCCGCCGCCGCCGCCGACCAGCCCCGCATCGTCGCCATCATCCGCGAGGCGGACATCAATCCGATGGACTTGAAGTGGAAAAATTTCGTGTTGGCCGTGGACGAGGCCAGCGGGGAAATCGTGGGCACGGGGCAGGTCAAGACCCACCGCGACGGCAGCCGCGAACTCGCCTCGATTGCGGTCGTTCCCGCGTATCAGCACCGGGGCATCGCTCATCAAATCGTCGAGCGCCTGCTGGCCCGGCACGGGAATCAGGGCACACTCTACCTGACGTGCCGCGCCGAGATGGGCACGTTCTACGAGCCGTTTGGATTCCGCATCATCCGGGGAAACGAATTGCCGTCGTATTTCCGGCGGCTGAAAAGGTTCGTAGGTATTTTCGAGCGGCTGCTGCGCGAGGAAAAACTGCTCGTGATGAAACGGGAAATGTAGAGACTCGGCCAGCCGCGTCTCTACTTGTATTCGTAAAACCCCTTGCCCGTCTTCCGCCCCAGCCAGCCCGCGTCCACCATCCGGCGCAGAAGCGGGGCCGGGCGGTATTTGTCCTCGCCCAGATCGCGGTGCAGGACCTCCATCACGGCCAACACCACGTCCAGCCCGACCAGATCGCACAACGTCAGCGGCCCCATCGGGTGATTCATCCCGAGTTTCATCACCGTGTCAATCGCCTCGGGCGTGCCGATGCCTTCCTCAAGCGCGAAGATGGCCTCGTTGATCATCGGGCACAGGATGCGGTTGGAGATGAAGCCCGGCGAGTCTTTGGCTTCCACGGGCGTCTTGCCCAGCCTGCGGCACACCTCCATCGCCGTAGCGGTGGTCTCGTCGCTCGTGCCCAGCCCGCGGATGATCTCCACCAGCGTCATCAGCGGCACCGGGTTCATGAAGTGCATCCCGATGACCTTGTCGGGGCGTTTGGTCGCGCCGCCGATTTTGGTGAGCGAGATGGACGAGGTGTTCGAGGCCAGGATGACGCCGGGGCGCGCCAGCGCGTCCAGGTCGCGGAAGATTTTGAGCTTAAGCTCGACGTTCTCGGTTGCGGCTTCGATGACGAGGTCTGCGCCCGCCGCCGCCCCGAGCTCTCCGGCGGTCGTGAGGGCCTTGAGCGCCGCGCTCTTCTGCTCTTCGCTGAGTCTGCCCTTCTCGGCCAGCTTGCCCAACGACTTGCGGATGGTCTGCCAGCCCTTCTCCAGCGCGGCGGGTATCACGTCAATCATCGTCACGGCGTAGCCGGACGCCGCGCACACCTGCGCGATGCCGTTGCCCATCGTCCCCGCGCCGATCACGGCAATTTTTTCAATCTCCACGCCGATCTCCTTTCCTCTTAATTCTCAAGGCACAATGCTCAAGGCGCGGAGAAAAACCGCGCAGTGAGCATTGTCCATTGGGCATTATTCAATTTCGACCGCCATCGCCACTGCTTCCCCGCCGCCCAGGCAGAGCGAGGCGATGCCGCGCTTCAGCCCGCGGCCGCGCAGCGCGTTGATCAGGGTGACGAGCACACGCGCGCCGCTCGCGCCGACGGGATGCCCGAGCGCGATCGCGCCGCCGTTGACGTTGACCCGGCTCCAATCCCAACCCTGATCCGTGAGGGCGTAGCCGTCCGCCAGCACCTGCGCCGCGAAGGCCTCGTTGAGCTCAATCAGGTCAACGTCCTTCAGCGCCCAGCCGATTTTGGTCAGCAGTTTGGGGATGGCCTTCGCCGGGGCGATGAACAGATACTTCGGCTCGACCGCGGCGTGAGTGTAACCCACGATGCGCGCGAGCGGGGCCTTGCCCGCCTGCTCCGCCTTCTCGCGCGAGGCGACCACGACCGCCGCGCCGCCGTCGTTCAGGCCGGGCGCGTTGCCCGCCGTGACCTTGCCGTCCTTCTGAAATGCGGGCTTGAGCTTCGCCAGCGCGTCCAGCGAGGTGTCCCGGCGCGGGCCTTCGTCTGTCTCCACCGCTGTCTTCTTGCCCTTGACTTCCACCTCGACCGGCGCGATCTCGGCCTTGAACTTTCCGGCGTCAATCGCCGCGATCGCCTTCTGATGGCTCTCAAACGCGAAGCGGTCCATCGCCTCACGCGTCACCTCGTATTCGTTGGCGATGAACTCGGCGGCGTTCCCCATCGCCCAGTTCTCAAACGGATCCCACAACCCGTCGTGCAAATCGGCGTCGAGCAGGGACTGGTCGCCGTATTTCACCCCCTGCCGAACGAAGATCAGGTGCGGCGCCATGCTCATGCTTTCCATGCCCCCCGCCACAAACAAGTGCGCGTCCCCGGCGCGGATGGCCTGCGCGGCGGACATCACCGCCTTGAGGCCGGAGCCGCAGACCTTGTTCACCGCGAACGCGCCGACCTCGGCGGGCAGTCCGGCGAAGATCGCCGCCTGCCGGGCCGGGGCCTGCCCGGACCCGGCGGAGACGACTTGCCCCATGATAACTTCTTCGATTTGCGCCGGGTCAATGCCCGCGCGCTCCACAGCGGCCTTCACCGCCACCGCGCCCAGTCTCGGAGCCGGGATAGACGACAGCACGCCCATGAACTTCCCGACGGGCGTGCGCGCGCCGGAGAGGATCACGGCGTCATTTGGTTTTTTACCGTCAGTGGTCATATTGTCCTCGTTGTTGAGAGAGCACGTATTGCGGAGTGCGTATTCCGTTTACGCAACACGCCATACGCACTACGGTTTCGGCCACGCCTCTTTCACAACTTGATACGTCTCGCGCAGGTCTTCCGGGATCACGCGCGTCCCGGCGACCGTGGACATGTAGTTCGTGTCGCCTGCCCAGCGCGGCACGATGTGCATATGCACGTGCCCGGCGATGCCCGCCCCCGCCGCCGCGCCGATGTTCGCGCCGAGGTTGAACGCCTGCGGCTTGTAGGCGGCGCGCAGCGCGCTCAATCCCTGGTTGACGAGCAGCATCAGTTCCGTGAGCGTCGCCAGATCCAGTTGTTCCAGGCTGGGGGTGTGGGCAAAGGGCACGACCATCAAATGCCCATTGTTATACGGATACCGGTTGAGGATTACGAAGACGTGCTGACCCCGATGAATAATCAGATTCTCGACATCGCGGTTCTCGGAGGGCAGATCACAGAAGATGCAGGCGGTCTCCCTGGATTGTTTCAACAGGCCGGTCGCGCTCGCGCCGCTCTGACCGACGGGCTTGGACATTTCTTCTTCACCTCGGAGATACTTCATGCGCCACGGCGACCAGAGATGATCCATGGGATTTCGACTCGCTGGGCACGATTGTACCAAACATTGGCAGACCGACAAAACGGGGCTACAATCTATGGCATGTTCCACGCGCCGACACTCGTGCATCACTTGCTGGGTCTGCGCTTCGGCCACCCGATCTATGTGTTCCAGCAGATCGGTTCGACCAACGAAGAGGCGCGGCGGCTGGCTGAAGGCGGCGGACAAGAGGGGCTGATCGTGGTGGCCGAGGAGCAGACCGCGGGCCGGGGCCGCGCTGGGCGCAAATGGATCACGCCGGCCGGGTCCGCGATCGCGTTCAGCCTGATTCTCCGCCCCCCTCTCCCTCCGGCCCGCTCTGCGCGGCTCACCATGCTGGCGGGGGTCGCCGCGTGCGAGGCTATCGAGCAAACCACCGGCCTGCGCGCCGAACTCAAGTGGCCCAACGACGTGCTGATCGCTGGCAAGAAAGTTGCAGGGATTCTCTCGGAGTCGGCCGTGCTGGGCGATCAACTGGAGTATGCCGTGCTCGGGCTTGGCTTGAACGTGAGTTTCGCGCCGCTGGCTGCCGAGGTGGATTTCCCCGCCACCAGCCTGCAGGCCGAGGCCGGGCGCGAGGTGGACCGTCTGAAATTGCTGCGGGCAATCCTCACCGGCCTGGAAGCGCATTATCCCTTTTTGATGGATGAGCGCCTGTACCAGAATTGGCGCGCGCGTTTGGCGATGATGGGCCGGCCCGCGTGGGCGCATACCGAGAGCGGCGCTCACCGGGGCCGCGCCGAGGGCGTGGACACGGACGGCGCACTCATCTTCCGGCTGGACTCGGGCGAGGCGCTGCGGCTGATGGCGGGTGATGTCCGGCTCCGCCCGATTTGACGCCGTGATATACTGAGCACCGACACGAAATGTCTGCTTCGCGGAGACACTTCAGGTCTGCGGGTACAGAACCAGATTAGGAGGCACTACCATGTTCGATCATCTACGCCAGCAAAGCGCTCGTGATGCCACCGCCGAAGAAGAGGAGGATCGCGGCCCGATCCTTCAGCAAACCGAAGCGCCCGCGCGGTCGGCGGCTGGTCCGCGCCGCGGCAGCAATTTTCTGGGCCTCACCCCGATGCAGCGCTTTGTGTTGGCGCTCATGCTCTTTCTCAACGTGAGCGTGCTCGGCTTTGCGGCGCTCATCGTCTTCGAGCGGATTGTGTTTTGATTTCTCAACTCGCGGACGAAAAGGCCGAGGGCATTGTCCTTCGGCCTTTTTTGTTCGTGTTCTGTATTGCGTGTTCCGTTGATTTACGCAACACGCCGCCATCACGGCGCAACGGCCAGTTCTTCAATATTCCACAATTCCGACGGCGAAGTCGGGTCGAGGGCAAAGCCCTGGACTTGCGCGCGGGCGGCGGCGACCTTCACCCGGAAGAAGAGCGGCAGCATGGGTAAGTCTTGCGAAAAGATGCGTTGCGCCTCAGCGTCATATTGGGTGGCATTAGCCGGGCCAAGCGTGGTCAATGACTGCTGGCAGGCGGCGTCGAACTGCGCGTTGGAGTAGCCGGTGTCATTCGCGCCGCCGGGGTTGGCCTCATCCGGGATCTGCCTGGTAGTGAACAGCTCGCACGGCGGCACACTCCCCACCTTCCAGCCGAACAGCGCCAGATCGAAGCGGCGGCCAAAGACGACGCCGTCCGGCCAATCCCCCTCCAGTTCACCGCGCGTGAGTGAGCGTATCTCGACCTCAATCCCGCAGTTCGCTTTCAATTGAGCTTGAATCGCGGTCAAGAGTGACTCGCGC
>Ga0209109_10000149_pt1 | contig 32060 bp, 29 predicted proteins | sample Rifsed10ft2_FD_184004 | JGI IMG/M metagenome (GOLD analysis project Ga0209109, IMG submission 184004) | Soil microbial communities from Rifle, Colorado, USA - sediment 10ft 2 (version 2) | ecosystem: Environmental > Terrestrial > Deep subsurface > Rock core/Sediment | place: Rifle, Colorado... | reverse complement strand
ACATAAACAATAAAAACTATCATGCCGCGCAAGCCTCGCCTTAATCTTCCCAACATCAAAACCAATAGAGTAAAACTAGATTGAAACAGATTGACTGGGTAGAAATGTGTAAATAAGGGGCAGACTGAGGTCTCCTTCTTGGCGACTTCGGATTGACAGCGCTACGCGGCGGTGTTTACATGGTCATGATGTTCGGAGTTAATATGGTATTTTAGCGTCCTCATTCTGATGGACGCCGAGGAGGGTGTATGAAGAAGGAATTTTTACCCGGACGGGCGCAAATGGAAGCCACCTACCCCACTCAACCGGCAGCCCTAAACGACTCAAGTCGCCGAAGATTTCTCAAAGGCAGTTCGTTGTTCGCGATCTCCACAGTGGTCGGTGCGCACGTTCCATTCGCGCGCTTCTTCCCAGATGGATTAATACCGGTTGCGGTGGCGCAGGAGGCGGTGGATTTCGCCGCCATGGGCAAGAACGCTGAACTGGTTGTGCTCGGCGACAAGCCTCTGGTCATGGAGACACCGGCGCATTTGCTCGATGACGACGTCACTCCAATCGAGCGATTGTTTATCCGCAATAACGGCTTGCCACCCAACAGGGCTTCGATAGATGCCGCCAACTGGACGCTGACGATCGACGGCGAGTCAGCGATGAAGGAAGTAAAGTTTACGTTAGCGGAACTAAAGAGCCGCTTCCGCAACGTGACGCAACATCTCTGGATCGAATGCGCCGGTAACGGTCGCTCCAGCTTCTACCCGCCGGCGAAGGGCAATCAATGGACCTACGGCGGCATCGGATTTCCGACGTGGACCGGCGTTCTGCTGGGCGATGTGCTCAAGGCGGTGGGTGTGAAGCAGGATGCCGTCTACTTCGCCTATTACGGCGCCGATGCGCATCTCTCCGGCGATACCAGCAAGCCCGTGATTTCGCGCGGTGCACCGATCGCCAAGGCAAGGCAAGGTGACGTGATGCTGGCGTGGGCGGTCAACGGCGGGGATCTGCCGATATTGCATGGCTATCCGTTGCGCCTGGTGGTGGCCGGCTATCCGGGATCCGCCTCCGGCAAGTGGTTACAGCGCATATCGATTCGCAACAAAGTCCACGATGGGCCGAAGATGGGCGGAACCGACTATCGCGTAGCGTGCGAGCCGATCGCCCCCGGCGAGGATTCCAAGAATTACTGCATCCTCGAACAGATGCCGGTGAAATCGCTGACCACGTTCCCGCGTTCGGGCATTCAGCACGAGTTCGGTCAGCCGCTGACGGTGCGCGGTCAGTCGTGGACCGGACAGAAGCAGATCCAGGCGGTACACGTATCGTACGACTTTGGGCAAACCTGGGTCGCCACGCAGTTAAAACCGCCGCGCAATCCGTCCGGCCCGCAACGCTTCTCGGCCGCTCTGAAGCTTCCGCAGAAGGGCTATTACGAAATCTGGGCGCGCGCTACCGACAACACCGGCAAGATGCAGCCGATGGTCACCCCCGGGTGGAACGCCGGCGGATACGGCAGCAACGCCATGCACCGCATCGCGGTGCGCGTGGTGTGAGCGCCCGTTGGGCGGCGGCGTTGGTCGCCGCCTTGACCGTGGCGCAGGCCATCGCCACGGACAAGACCGTGGACCCACAAACCGGGCTGGTGATAGACAAGGGCTTCGCGATCGTCAAGCAGTATTGCACCGCCTGCCATTCCGCGCGCCTCATCACGCAAGCCGGCAAGACCCACGCGGGTTGGATCGACTCGATCCGCTGGATGCAGAAAACCCAGGGGCTGTGGCCGCTTGAGCCCTATGAAAACGAGATACTGGATTACCTGAGCACCAACTACGGTGTGCCGCCGGCCGCCGCTCCTCTGCGACCGCCTGTGGCGCCGCTGTCACGTTGAGCGCACCGGCCTCATTGCGTTTTCCGTTCTCAACTAAGAAGCAGCGTTTTGAATAACTGTGGTCAGAGCTAACCCGGCTTTAACGGACACTTTTGAAGGTTGACAATTCCGTGGGACGTATCGGACGGGATAGCCGGTTTAGCTCACAGGCCCCATTTTCCCGGATCGATGGCTCCCTACCTAGCCGCGGAAAAGAACAACGCGCCCGCAAGCAACAGGCCGTGCAGCAAAGCCGCGGCGATGGTACGACGAATCGCGGCCGTGAGCGCGCGCGGCTGAGCCGCATAGCGGAACAAATCTGCCGCGGCTTGAGCGCTGGGTATCGCGGCTACCAGCGCGATCAACACCAGCGCCGGCAGCGCGCCGGTGAGCGCCGCGCCGATCAACCAGGCGTTGGCGGCCAATGCGATCATGACATAGCCCCAACGCGCCTGTTCCGGCGGAAGGCGCACCACCCAATGGCGCTTGCCGGCGGCGGCATCGGCCTTGCGGTCGGGAAACTGATTCATATAGAGAACGTTGGTAACGAGCAACGCGTACGACACTGAAGCGACGACCGGCATCGACGCGAATGCGTGCCGCTGCACATAATCGGTGCCGATCACGATCAGGGCGAACCCGGCCATGACACACAGCTCCCCGGCCCCGCGGCTGTTGAGCCTGAGCGGCGCGGCCGAGTAACCCCAGCCGATCACGAGCCCCGCCAGGCCGATTACCAGCAGACCGCGTCCGGAGACCGCGGCCAGCCATATTCCGGCAAGCATGACCGCCGCGAACAAGGCGACACCAAAACGCGCCGTCTGCGCGAGCGTGAGCACGCCGTTTTGAATAAAGCGACTGCCGCCGGTGTAGGGAAACACACGTTCGGTATTCATTTCATCGGTGCCATTCAAGGCATCGTAATAGTCATTCAGGACGTTTACCCCGGCGTGGGCCAGCAGAGCGAAGACGAGGGTCACGAGCGCCGTTGGCCAGGCGATCGCAACGCCGCTGGCGTGTGCGGTGCCAAGCCCGATCAGCGAGCCGAACAGGGTTACACTCAGAAACGCCGGTCGGGTCGCCAGGAAGTAGCGTTGCACCGCGTTGGGCAGATCCGCCAGGGTCGGTTCGGCTGGTTGCATCGTTCAGGTCTCTGTTTTCGGGTAACTGCGGAATTTTCGTTATTCTCGGGCATGATCTCCGTCAGCGCCAGACTGTGATATGTGATCTATCCGGTCGCCGCCAAATGTCGCGCCGGAAACTCCCGCGGTCAAATCAACGTGGGTGGACTTGGTACGGTTGCGGCGGATGATGGCGATTGGACGGCGGAACATCGTTTCAGGTCAGGTTCGAGCAGACGGAGTCGACCTCAAGGAAGCGGAACGATAGCCTCAAACTATCAACCCTGCCAACCAGTTGTATAATGCATGATTATCTTCCGGACGTTATGTTTGGTAACAATTGTTAACAAAATAGTGGAGTTAATACGCATGTCGCAACGAATGATTTTTCTCGGTGGTTTTGTCATTTGTGTCGGACTGATGGCAGCGGCGCTGTTCTTTCAACACGTCCTGGGACTGGAGCCTTGCCCGTTGTGCATTTTTCAGCGAATCGCCGTTATCGGAACCGGGCTGGTGCTGTTGATCGGCGGGCTGCACGATCCCGGCGCGTGGGGCCGGCGCGCGTACGGCGGATTAACCGTGCTTACCGCCGGCGCCGGCGCCGGCATCGCCGCGCGGCATGTCTGGCTCCAGAACCTGCCTTTCGACCGGCAACCAGGGTGCAGCTACGAATTCGAATACATGCTCGACAATTTCCCCCTCACCAAGACGCTCAAACTGGTCTTTGCCGGATCCGGAGACTGCGCGCAAGTTCTCTGGACCTTCCTGGGACTCAGTATTCCGGCCTGGACGCTGCTATTTTTCATCGGTTTCATCGGGCTGGGCTTGATGCTGATTTTTACCAACTTGGGCCGACGCTGAACGTTCAATTCGCCTGTTAGTGGCGAAGGCATTAATTCGGTCACAAACCTCGCGCGGCTCGACGTAGCAGATAAATCCCCAATACAAAAAAGATCATGATGGGAATGAATGCCCCGATCAGGGGCGAGAACGCAAACAGCACCCCGGCAAATCCAAGGCTCTGATTGATGATGACAAACAGCAGTCCCAGCATGATCCCGATAAACACGCGTTGGCTCATGCCCCCGCTGCGGAGATGGCGGAAGACAAATGGCGTCGCCAGCAACATCATGACCAGGGTTGCCAGGGGCTTGAAAACTTTCTGCCAAAACGCCAATTCGAAATTCCGCGTGTCCTGATTGTTCTTTTGCAAATGCCCGATATAGTAGTGTAATTGCTGTATCGACAGGCTGCCCGGCCGAACCGCGAACACCGACACCACCTCGGGCGAAAGTTCCGAGCGCCATTCCTCTTTCGGCGCATGCCGTGTTTGCACCGCTTCCTTTCCGACAATCACGCTCTCACTCACATCCCTGAGCATCCACTTGTCCCCGTCATGTTGGGCATGCTGCGCGGATGTCTGCATGCGCAAACGTGTGTAACCGTCGAAATAAAAAATATTCAATCGCAGCAGGGTGAGATCGGGCAGTACTTCACCGATATTCACAAACGAGCTCCCGCTGCGAAGCCAAATGCCGGAGCTTTTCTTCTGGAGTGACGTTTCGAGCGCCTTGGCGCGACCGAGCTGCGCAAGATTTTCCGAAACGGGCACGACATATTCTCCCAGCAAAAACACCGCTATTATAATCGCCGTCCCGATTTTCATCGTGGATACGACGATCCGGGTTACCGATACCCCTGCCGCCCGCATGGCCGTAAGTTCGGAATTAAGCGCCAGGGTGGACAACCCGATCATCGTGCCGATTAAAGCGGCGACCGGGGACAGGTCATACACCTGTTGTGGCTGCTTGAGGATCACATACTTGATCATTTCAAACAAACCGAAACCGGCCTTGCCGTAATCCTTGAGGCTGTCAATCAGGATGATAAAAACCGCCAGCGACACCAGTACATACAACACCAGCAAGGTGCTGTTGAGCACGTGACGCGCGATAAGCCGGTCGAGCAGCGAGAGTATCATCCGCGACTCCATACGGCGGGGAGAGCGATCAGCGGGCGGTTGTGGGCGCGTCGCCAGAGCAGATAGGCGGCCACCAACGCCATCACGCCGTGTACCCACCACAGGCCGAGCGCCAGCGGCACGCGGCCGTTTTGCAGCATGGTTTCGCCAACGCCCAGCAGATTGGAGTACACAAAGTAGACCACGATGGCCGCGAACAGATTCGACATTTGTCCGCGCCGCACGTCGGTATAGGAAATCGCAACCGCATACAGCATCAATACAAACAGGGCGATGGTTTTCCCCAATCGCCAATGCAGCTCGGCACCGACATTACGATCGCTGTATTGCGACAGCAGGTCCTGGGTTGGCAATCCCGCCGTCGGCACCGGCGCCTCCATGGGTTTTTTTGGTTCGATACGCAGGCTATAGACACCGAATTCGAGGATGCGGTAATCGGCCGTCCCCGGCTCCCCGTCGTAGAGCACTCCGTCCCGGAGCGCCAGAAACTTGTCGCCGGTTTTACCGTCAGTGAATGGTCGTCCTGATTTGGCGATCAGCACCCCCTGTCGGCCCTGCTCCATGCTGCTGACAAAAATCCCCTCCAGATCGCCGTTCTTCGCGGCTTTTTCCGCATAGACGATTCTCCCTGACCCCTGCGCCTCGGTAAACACCCCGGGGGCGATCAGACCCGGTTCAGAACGTTTTGTGCTTTCAACCTTGACCGTTTCAATCTGCCTGGCCGCGAGGGGCGTGAGATAGAACGCACCGATCAGCACGGCGAACCCGCATGCCAGCGCCAGCCAGGTCACCGGTTTCAGGAAATGCATCACCCCCACCCCGCAGGCGGCCAGCACCGTCATTTCGCTGTCACGGTACCAGCGGCTTAAGGTCAGGAGGATCCCGAGGTAGAAAGCCAGCGGCAAGAGTATGTCGATCTTCGCCATCATCTGATAGCCGAGCAGGACATACAGCACGGCCTCAGACTGGTCGCCGCGTGCGGCCCTGCCGAGCAGGAGCGTCAGGGTCATCAGGGTCACGACGATCAGCAGCACCACGGCAACGGCCAGTATCATCGCCGCAGCCTCGCGGTAAAAGGCGCGGTCAATGATCAAGGCGGGTACGCCATATCAGGTTTTGACAAGTTACAAGCAAACATTGGAAAATGCCTCCCGGAAACCAATCTGGAGGACTAGCAATCAAAAACACCGCTTTTTTCCGTACAGTCACCCATAAGGACTTGATTGCAAAACGGAACCGTTACCCGAAGTCAACAAAAATATATCATATCTTCCCCCGGAGAGGCGGGAAATAAATTCAGGGAATCGGCATGGAATTCATTGTAAAAAGCGGTACCCCCGAAAAACAGCGTAGCGGTTGCATCGTCGTGGGTGTATTCGAAGCGCGCAAACTCTCCGCCGTGGCGCATCAAATCGACGAAGTTTCAGGCGGCGCCATCGGCGCCATCGTCCGCCGGGGCGATCTCGATGGAAAACCGGGTCAGACACTGTTGCTGCACAATATCCCCAATCTACCCAGCGAACGCGTGCTGCTTGTCGGCTGCGGCAAGGAAAAAGAATTCACCGACAGCCGCTATCGCGATGCCGCCGCCAAGGCGGTGACGGCACTCAAGGACACCGGCGCGACGGAGATCACGTCCTATCTCACCGAACTCGACGTCAAAGGTCGAGACATATTCTGGAAAGTGCGTCAGGCGGTTGAAGTCAGCGAAAGCGCGCTATACCGGTTCGACAAGCTCAAGACCAAATCGAATAACAACCGCCGCGCCTTGCGTCGAGTCGTGCTCGCGGTTCCCAAGCGCAGCGACCTGGGCCCGGGCGAACAGGCTATCAACGAAGGACGCGCCATCGCGGAAGGGGTAAGACTGGCGCGCGATCTTGGCAATCTCCCCGGCAATCTCTGCACCCCCACTTATCTCGCCGAACAAGCGGTGGAAATCGGGAAGCTTTATGGGCTGAAAACCACCGTGCTGGAAAAAGCTGACATGCAGCAGCTGGGTATGGGCGCCTTATTGTCCGTGTCGCGTGGCAGCCGCCAGCCGCCAAAGTTGATCGTGCTCGAATACCAGGGTGGCAAAGAGGGGGAGGCACCGGTCGTGCTCGTGGGCAAGGGGCTGACGTTTGATGCCGGTGGGATATCGATCAAGCCGGCGGCCAGCATGGATGAGATGAAATTCGATATGTGCGGCGGGGCATCCGTGCTCGGCGCGGTAAAAGCGGCAGCCGAACTGAAACTTCCGATTAATATTGTCGGAATCATCCCCAGCTCGGAAAACCTTCCCGATGGCGACGCCAACAAGCCGGGTGATATTGTCACCAGCATGTCAGGCCAGACAGTTGAAGTCCTGAATACCGACGCTGAAGGCAGGCTGATTCTGTGCGATGCGCTGACCTATGCCGAGCGGTATAAACCCGCATTCGTCATCGACATCGCCACACTCACCGGAGCGTGCGTCATCGCCCTCGGTGCGCATGCCAGCGGATTGCTGGCCAACCATGACCCGCTGGCGCGAGAAATCGGCAACGCCGGAAAATACACGTATGATCGCGCCTGGCAATTGCCCCTCTGGGATGAGTATCAGAAACAGCTCGACAGTAATTTTGCTGACATGGCCAACGTCGGCGGACGCGAGGCCGGCACGATTACCGGTGCATGTTTTCTCTCGCGTTACGCAAAAAACTTCAAGTGGGCACATCTCGATATCGCCGGCACAGCCTGGAAAACCGGCAAGGAAAAAGGGGCGACTGGCCGGCCCGTGCCGCTGCTGGTACAGTTTCTCATCAACCGCGCCCGCAAGGATGGCGCCGACATGGATACATGACGCGCGTTGACTTTTACTTGCTCGACCACTCGACCGAAGGCGGCAGAGACGCCGCTGTCTGCAAGCTGGCCCACAAGGCATTTCGGCTCGGTCATCACGTATACATCCTGACGGCCGACGATAATGACGCGCAACGCCTGGATCAACTGCTCTGGACCTTCCATGCCGGCAGTTTCATCCCCCATGGCATCAACATGCAATCGGAAGACACCGGACTTCCCGTACTCATCGGAAAAGAGGAGCCGCCCTCCGCGTTCGATGATGTCCTGATTACGCTCGCTCCCCGGGTTCCGGAGTGTTTCAGCCGGTTCCAGCGCGTGGCGGAAGTGGTGAATGGCGACGAAGACGACAAGGCGCGCGGCCGCGAGCGATTCCGGTTTTACCGAGACCGCGGTTATACGCTGCAAACGCATAAACTGGCGCTGGATTCCGGGTGGGCCTGAACGTGACCACGCCTGATTCGAAATACAAACACAAACCTTCGGAAAAACATACTCTCGAAGAGGTCTTGAAATCGCTTCAAGACATGATTCGCAACGATCTCCTGGACGGTGAACGGGGAGACGCGCCAGCGGAAAAAATTCAACCACTCCCCTCCGCCACCAAGCCAACGGATCGCGGCAACCGTCCGGGAACATTCAGGGAAGACTTCGCGCCGGCAACCGCCGGTTCGGGACCGGTCAACCTCGACGCCGTGATGCGGTCCTTGAAGGACCTGATCGGCAATGAGCTCGACACCGGCGATCATCTCCGTCCTGACGCTATCGCGTCCCGGACTGCTCTGGATGAAAATAAGGCGGATTTAAGCCAATCCGAGGAATTTGCCCCGCTCGATGAGGAGCTGACATTCGAGGATACGGAATCGCCGGTTGTCGGCGAGGAGTCCGCGCCGGCGGATGAATCCTTGTCACCCGTGAATGATCAAACCTCCGATGAACTCGCACCGGATGAATTCGCGCCACTGGATGAAGAGCTGAGTATCGAGGGGCCGGTTGACATCGCTCCGTCCCCGACACCCGACGATGCAGTGCCTGAACTTCCCGGTGAAATCTCGCCAGAATTGCTCAGAGAACCGGATAGTGAGCCGGCCCCGGCGTCGCCGGAACCGAAAGGCGAAGCCGATATCGATGCGGGTGATCAGCAGGAATTCATGCTGGATGATTTGCCGCCACGCGTAAATGAAAGCGAAGCGTTTGCGCCGAATGACATTCAGGAACCCGAAGCGGATCCGGGAATCGAAGCCGAGAGTTCCCCGGATGCCGGCGGAATTGACGAACCGCTACCGACAATAGATGTCGAGGAAACGTTCGATGAAAACAACTATTTTCAATCTGACACACCACCATCGGAAACCCTGCCCTCCGAGCTGCAAGAGATACAGGAAATTATCGTCACCGCGCTAGGCACTCCGCCCGAATCCGAAGCTCCGCGTCAATCCGACACCTCGGAAAGCGGCGAACAGCAAAAACGGGGTCAGGACTTGGCACCGGCAACGGAAACCGAACCCCCAGCGGAGCATGTATCAAAGGCGCCCGACGATAACGGACTCACGCTCGAAATCGCTGAAGAATCCGACACGGGGGATCACAAGATGCCTGTTGTCGACTTTGACAGCGTTTCGCTTGAGCCGCCGAGGGAGGAGCAACAGCCGCCTGCGATTTCCTCCGACGACAAGTCCGGGGCAGAAACAACGACCCTTCCGGAAGCCTCGGATGAAGCCCCCCTCGGGACCCGAGGTACGACATCCCGAGAAATCGGAGTTGAGGGCGAACCGGAAGCGGGCAACGAGATGACGCCGGACAACCGGTCGGCAACTCCCGACTCCCGGAAATCACGCAAATCCAGGAGGACTTCCTCGTCAATACCTAAAACTCCCGAATCAACTTCAGCTTCCAGCCTCGATGATATCCCGGTTCTGAAGGACGTGGTTTCGCCCCCGACCGGCAGTACGCTAAAGACTGAACCATCCTCGACACCATCCAAGGATCGTCTGCCCAGACCGAACCGCGCGCGTGAGATCGTCGTCCGCGCCGTTGCCAAACTTAATGTCGAAATGCGCAAGTCGGGCGGCACCGGGATCGACACAAAAACCATCCTCCGCCTGCAAAAGTTAATACAAGAGCAACTCGAGAAAGACGGAGACGAATGAAGGCCGCTGACTAAATAAGTGAAAATCTGCGCCTGCACATCTAGAATGTTGTTCGCTGCCATTCGCAACTGATTCAATGAGCCAGAAACCACAAAAACCCGCTGGCGGGAATTCGTCTCTCGAAAGCACCCTGAGCAAATCCTACGATCCGCACTCCATCGAGCAGCGGATTTATCAAACATGGGAACAGGCGGGTGTTTTCGCGCCGAGCGGTCGTGGGAAACCGTACTGCATCATGATTCCGCCGCCTAATGTCACGGGAAGCCTGCACATGGGCCATGCATTCCAGGACACGCTGATGGATACGCTTATCCGTTATCACCGGATGCGGGGCGACAACACGCTGTGGCAGGCAGGGACGGATCACGCGGGCATCGCCACCCAAATGGTCGTCGAGCGCCAGATCGAGGCCGAAGGCAAAACACGCCACGATCTGGGGCGTGACGAGTTCGTTAAGCGTGTCTGGAAATGGAAAGCCGAATCCGGCGGTACGATCACGCGCCAGCTGCGGCGCATGGGCGCCTCGCTCGACTGGTCGCGAGAGCGTTTCACCATGGACGATGGCCTGTCACAGGCAGTAACCGAGGTCTTCGTCCGGCTATACGAAGAAGGATTGATCTACCGCGGCAAGCGGCTGGTCAACTGGGACCCGGTATTGCATACGGCGGTTTCCGACCTGGAAGTAATCTCCGAGGAAGAAGCCGGCCATCTCTGGCACATACGTTACCCGATTGCGGGCACAAACAAACATCTCGTCGTGGCGACGACACGGCCCGAAACCATGCTGGGTGACACCGCCGTAGCCGTGCACCCGGAAGATGAACGTTACAAGCCGTTCATCGGCAAGCTCGTCGCGCTGCCGCTCACCGACCGCGAGATTCCAATCATTGCCGATGAATACGTGGACCGCGAGTTCGGCTCCGGCTGCGTCAAGATCACCCCGGCGCACGATTTTAATGATTACGAGGTGGGAAAACGGCATAACCTTCCGGTTATCAACATTTTCTATTCCGATGCCTGCATTAATCTGCCCGATTCGCCGTATCACGGTCAGGACCGTTTCATGGCACGGAAAAAGATAGTCGCAGATCTGGAAGCACTGGGGCTGATTGAACGAATACAAGACCACAAGCTCATGGTGCCGCGCGGCGACCGCACCGGCGCCGTGATCGAGCCCTTTCTCACCGATCAGTGGTACGTCAAAGTCGGCCCGTTGGCCGCCGAAGCCATCAAGGCGGTTGAAACCGGACGCATCCGGTTTGTCCCGGAAAACTGGACCAAGACTTATTACGAATGGATGCGCAACATCCAGGACTGGTGCATCTCGCGCCAGATCTGGTGGGGCCACCGCATCCCGGCCTGGTATGACGCCGATGGCCAGGTTTATGTGGCGCGCAGCGCGTCCGCGGCGCATGCCGAGGCGAAACAGCAGCACGGGCAGGACATCCCGCTCGAGCAGGATGAAGACGTACTGGACACCTGGTTCTCCTCGGCGCTGTGGCCGTTCTCGACGCTCGGCTGGCCGGAACAGACCCGGGAACTGAAAACCTTTTATCCCACGAGCGTGCTCGTCACCGGTTTTGACATCATATTTTTCTGGGTCGCGCGCATGATCATGATGGGGCTGAAATTCGCCGGCGATGTGCCGTTTCGCGAGGTTTACATGCACGGCCTGGTGCGCGACGCCCACGGACAGAAAATGTCCAAATCCAAGGGAAACATTCTCGATCCGATCGATCTGATTGACGGCATCGATCTCGAATCCCTCGTGGTCAAACGCACGGCCGGTCTGATGCAGCCGCAGATGGAGAAGAAAATCGAACAGGCCACGCGCAAGGAATTCCCCCATGGCATCCCGGCCTACGGCACGGATGCCCTGCGGTTTACCTTCGCCAGTCTTGCCACGCAAGGGCGCGATATCAAGTTCGATCTCGGCCGGATCGACGGCTACCGGAATTTTTGCAACAAACTGTGGAATGCCGCGCGTTACGTGTTGATGAACACCGAGGGCGAGGATTGCGGCCTAACCGGGACTGTAGAACTCACCGTTGCCGACCGCTGGATTCTTTCACGCTTGCAGGAAGTTTCCGCGGAAGTGGAAAGCGCATTTCGTGACTACCGGATCGACCTTGCCTCGCAGGCGGTATACAGCTTCGTATGGCATGAATACTGCGACTGGTATCTGGAGCTCTCCAAGGTTGTGCTGACCGATCCCAAGAGCGGTTCGGAGCTGTTGCGTGGAATTCGTCAGACATTGGTGGCAGTGCTCGAATCCTTGTTGCGTTTGCTGCATCCGGTGATGCCTTTTATCACCGAGGAGATATGGCTGCGTATGGCAAAACTCGCGGGCAAGCCGGGAACGACGATTATGCGCGAACCTTACCCGGTACCCGACATGAAAAAAGCTGATTCGACCGCCATCGATGAAATGCGCTGGGTCATGGACGTGATCACGAGCGTACGAAATATCCGCGGTGAAATGGACATTCCGCCCGGCAAGCGGCTACCCCTGCTGGTGCAGGACGGTACCGCCCGTGACAGGAAATATCTGGATTCGAACCGGCATTATCTGGAGACGCTGGCCAGGGCTGAATCGATCTCCTGGCTTGAAAAAGGCACGGATGCGCCGGAATCGGCCACAGCACTGGTTAGTCACATGAAGGTCCTGATTCCACTTGGCTTGCTTATTGACAAGAATCAGGAGCTCGAGCGGCTGGGAAAGGAAATGGAGAAAATCGAGAGGGATCTTTCCAAGGCGAAAACCAAACTGGCAAATCCCGAATTCGTCGATCGGGCGCCGAAGAATGTGGTCGAGCAGGAAAACCAGCGTGTATTGCGGTTCGAAACCACCCTGTCAAAGCTTCGCGCCCAGTGCGCCAAGGTTAAAGCCCTGCCCGGCTGAGTCATCCCGCGACACCGGGCTGAAGCTTTCCACGATCCCGGATCAATCCCGGATCAGCTCGCCATTTACGATCCTGATACGATCGCCCACGGCCGCGTTGGGTGAATTGGCGAGGATAAGTTGCTGGCTGGTGCCGTCATTCATGCGCACACCGACACGATAGCGCTCGACTTTGTTTGCATTCTTTTCGATCTCGTGTCCGGCAATGGCGCCGCCGACGGCTCCGGCCACGGTGGCGAGGTCCTTACCGCGCCCCTTGCCGATCTGATGCCCGACAATGCCGCCGACGAGACCGCCCGCGATCGCGCCGCCTCCGGTCGCCTGGCCTTTTTCCGTGAAGCGCTCGATAGATTCAATCACGCCGCAGTCGGCGCAAGTTTTAGGCACGGGTACAGCGGCGGTGTTGGCGACTTTGTTTGCGGGTGCGGTCGTTTTACTCGCGGTCTGTTTTTTGATTCCTGAGGTCAGCGCGGCAGCAGTCGGATGGGTCCCGGCAGTTTCTTCCGGTTTTGCCTGGGACGGAGAATAAGGGATCACGCCGGTCATCACAGCGGCGGTAACTGCTCCAACCACGAGCAAGGATCCGGCGGCGATAGCCGCGAGCATTTTTTTGTTTCCAGATATAGCCATGTAACCTCCTGTATGAACACGTGGGCCTCACTAACGCCCCTTGAAAGCAGGGAAGACGCTTCCAGCAATCTTCTGATAATATAGCCCAGACGTTAGGCATTAACGCGCCAACTTCAACAAAGTTTACAATTGAAACCCGTAAAAACCGGCGGGAATTCCATTAGACAACAAGATCTTACTGCACAAGTTGGCGTGGATTGGCGTTGGTATCGCAATCCAGATAATAATATCGCTCGATTAGCCAGGCTGCCTCAGGCTTTTCCCCGACGATCAAGGATGAACGACCTGGCGTGTCAATGATTTCATTCACCACAAAAACCACTTTCCCCATACTCTCAAGGAGACAGACATGAAGAAGTTTCAGCTCACTACATTAGCGACAGTATTGTTGCTGATATCGACCAGTGCCTTCGCTTTTCACTGCCCCAAAGAAATGAAAAAAATCGATGCGGCGTTGGCGGCGAAGCCACAGCTGACCTCAGCGCAAATGACGGAAGTGAAAAAGTTGCGCGCCGAAGGTGAGACCTTCCACAAGGCGGGCAAACACCAGGAAGCGTTAGACGCTCTCGGCAAAGCCCAGAAGATTCTGAAAATCCAGTAAAGACCGCAATTCATACCATTTCAGTTCGAATATTACCCTCCGATGGAAGCATCGGAGGGTAATAACGGATATTCCCCCTCACAACGGTTTCGAATAAGAGGCTGACACAGATTGCCAATTGCTTGGTCGCGTTGTCGCTATGTGCGACCATAACGTGTTGGCGGTTATTTCCCGTGAATTTCTTTCCATAAGTTATCAAAAGGAGCAACTATGAAGACTGGCCTACTTCTTGGCGTTTTTTTCACGGCTATAGCCGTTAACGCCTACGCGAAAGACCCATCAACCGGGCTTAAAACGGACATGCAGAAATTCAGCTACACGGTGGGATATCAGCTTGGGCAAAACCTGAAGCGCCAAAAACTCGCGGTTGACCCGAAGATTGCCGCCGAGGGCATGCGGAATGCACTGAGCGACACACCGTCAAAGCTTTCACCTGAAGAGATGCAGGCGTCCGTACAGGCTTACCAAAAAAGAGAACAGGAGAAACTGGCCGCACAAGCGAAAAAGAATCTCGAAGCCGGACAGGCCTACCTGGAAGCCAACAAGAAAAAAGCAGGCGTCGTCGTTTTACCCAGCGGACTGCAATACAAGGTCATCTCGACAGGGAGTGGCAAGCAGCCGAAACCCGCGGATACCGTCATCGCCCATTATCGTGGAACTCTCATTAACGGAACGGAGTTCGACAGTTCCTTCAAACGAAACGAACCGGCCACTTTTCCGGTTAATGGCGTCATCAAAGGCTGGCAGGAAGCCCTGCCCATGATGAAAGAAGGTTCAAAATGGCAGATTTATATTCCGGCGGAGCTTGCCTACGGCGCAAACGGCGCGGGAAACGCCATCGGCCCGAATGAAGTTCTGATTTTCGATATCGAACTGCTTACCGTGAAGACGGAGGCGGAAGGCAAGGAAAGCAAATAATACCGAGGAGAATTCCAGCGTGCGAGGAACAGATAAATGGTTGTTAATGTTCGCGCGTTGCGAGAAATTTAATTTGTGGCCAACGCTCCATCGTAAGATGGAGATTGACCATTGTCGGTGCAAGGTATGTCAGATTTCCAGACCGATCGAGCGCCAGCCGCGATTCACCGTTTTTCCGAAATTCATCCAGTGTTTTTGAATCGTCACTTTCTATCCAGCGCGCGGTAGCAACGTCAATCGAATCGTAGCTGCAATCCACGCTGTATTCATGCTTGAGCCGATAGGCAACGACGTCGAATTGCAGTGTCCCGACCGCTCCGAGAATCAGATCATTGCTGATGAGTGGCCTGAAAACCTGAGTCGCCCCTTCCTCGCTCAACTGATCCAGCCCCTTCTGCAGGGCTTTCATTCTTAACGGGTCGCGCAACACCACACGGCGAAAAAGTTCAGGCGCGAAATAGGGAATCCCGGTAAATTTTAGATTTTCGCCTTGTGTAAACGTGTCGCCGATCTGTATTGTGCCATGGTTATGAACTCCGATAATGTCACCGGCGCAGGCAAAGTCAACCTGCTCGCGTTCACGTGCCATAAAAGTGATCGCGTTGGCAATCTGAATCTCCCGATTGAGACGGACATGATAAATTTTCATTACCTTGCGATATGCCCCGGACGTGATGCGTACGAATGCAATGCGATCGCGATGCTTGGGGTCCATGTTTGCCTGGATTTTGAAGACAAATCCGGTAAACGGAGATTCCGTTGGTGTTACGGACCGCGAAGTGGTTATACCGGCACGCGGTGACGGGGCATGCTGGACAAAGTGATCGAGCAATTCATGAACGCCAAAATTATTCACCGCCGACCCGAAAAAAACCGGCGTTTGCTCACTGCGTTGATACTCTCCAGGATGAAATTCATGACTGGCGGTTTTGATCAATTCTATTTCAGCACGTAATTCAGCTGCCTGCTGGCCGAGCAGGCTGTCCAGTTCCGGGTTGTCGATACCACGGATCACGACACCCGTCAGGATCCTGCCTCCGTGTTGTGGACTGAAAAGATGCACGCTGTCAGTAATCAGATGATAAACACCCTTGAAGCGCCTGCCACTTCCAATCGGCCAAGTCACTGGCGCGCAGCGAATCTTGAGTACGGCTTCGACTTCGTCCAGAAGCTCAACGGGATTACGGGATTCGCGATCGAACTTGTTGATGAACGTCATAATTGGCGTATTTCGCAGACGACATACTTCCATCAACTTGATCGTGCGTTCTTCGACACCCTTCGAGCCGTCGATTACCATCAATGCCGAATCCACGGCCGTAAGCGTACGGTAGGTGTCTTCCGAGAAATCTTCGTGACCGGGCGTATCGAGGAGATTAATAATGTGGTGTCGATACGGAAACTGCATTACCGAGGACGTTACGGAAATACCACGCTGCTTTTCGAGCTCCATCCAGTCGGATGTGGCGTGGCGCGCTGCCTTGCGTCCTTTGACAGCCCCCGCCAGCTGAATCGCGCCGCCAAACAGCAGCAGTTTTTCGGTCAGCGTGGTTTTACCCGCGTCAGGATGGGAGATGATCGCGAAAGTCCGCCGCCGCGCAATCTCCTGACTTAATTCAGCCATTGTCGGTTGCCTGATTGATAAAAATAAAGCGCGCGATTATACAAAATCAGCTGTAAAGGGCCAGTTAGGTATTGTGCAAAAAAGAAACCCCGCCTGAAGCGGGGTTTCATAAGGTAAACTGCAATCAGCAATTATTCGACGACAACCTTGGTTGCCTGCATTCCTTTCGGGCCTTTCTGGGACTCGAAACTAACGCTCTGACCTTCTGCCAGGGACTTGAATCCATTGCCCTGAATAACGGAATGATGCACGAATACATCTTCGCCGCCGTCCTGCGGCTTGATGAAACCGAAACCTTTGGAATCGTTAAACCATTTTACTGTACCAGTACGCATTAAAATAACCTCAATAATTGATAATGTTTGTGATGCAGAGCGTGAGTAGAATTAACGGAAGCAACCTCGAGAGGAACTACCGAAAAATCCGACATCAAACTGCAGCCAACACACTATAGCCGATAGAATTCCGGATTACCAGAGCGAAACCGTGAAATTTTCCGGCATGACATACGGCCGCGGAGGCAGTCAGTCATGATGCCAGTAGGTACGAATCCGGATGCGTGCGCGCAACGGGAAATCCAGTATTCCGCGACGGTGACGTTCATTACGCAGGAATAGCTTGGCGGCGCGAAATCCCAGTCGAAAGGAGCGCCGGAAATATTCAACTTCGGTCAGATTTCCGCCTTTCAGGGCATGTGCAAATCCGGCATTAAAGCGGTTTTCCCTCAGGTACACCGGAATTTTCAATCCAATCTCGCGTGGAGTCGGATAGGTATAGCGCATGATCAGCTCAGAATCAGATGCCTTATCTGCCAAGTATAGACCCCCGGGTATGCCTGCTTCAGGACACCTGTCACGGTTATGAATCAGCCCGTCGCCTCAAGGAAAAAAATTACAGGGGTTAGACTTAAAAGCGATGATCGCCATTAACAACGCCAATGGAACAACAGATCATGGCGATAAATATTTGTGACGCGCCATCCTAGCCTTTACTCGCGATATCTCCCCGAAGAATTTGATCTACTACATTGTCATCGATCCAGATAAACGACGCGCGAGTCAGGGCCGATACTGTGTACATCCGCGGTTTCAGGGAAGCGACTGGGCTTTGCGCATTTTCCGTGTCGGCTTCGATATATTTGATTCCCCCATCAGCCGCAGTAAGTTGTAGCGTTCCTTCGAGCAAGTAAAGATTCCAGGTATCCGTTGTGCCACGCTCCAGTAGCTTGGTACCGGGCGGAACCGTGAACAGCAGGGAACGGGCTGCAAGCTTTTCCAGTTTATTATGATCAAGACGCGAGAATTTCGAGAATTTCGCCAACATCAACGGTTCCGCCGGAACGGTTCGTTTGTCCGGCGATTCTCCGATAAGTTTATGTATGGAGGAACTGACAGCATGGCCCGAGTTTCTATTTTCGACTGATGTCAGCGTATCCAGGGTCACTTGGCGATCTGCCCGTTTATCAACATCTCCATAAGGATCTTTTATTTTATCGGTTTTTCTGGTCTTGGCGTTACGGCGGATATCGTCGATCAGCGTATAGCCTGAGCCTTTACGCATATTTTTCTTGACGATGCCTCGATAGATTCTTTCCCTCAAATTGGATATATCCGACGAAAACCGTTTTGCCATGGGAATCGCTGCCAAAAGATTGACGACTTCCACCACAGCCGTCTCCCGATCATCGGGGGTCACGGTGCGATCCAGTATTGCCGCATAACTGTTAAGGGCAGTGATTCGATCATAAAGTACCGGGCAGTACACCGGCAGCTCCGGTGTAGAGGTATCCTTGTATTCAAGAAAAAGTTCCATGCCGCGATATATGCTCATTTCACGGTTTTTCTTTTGGAAAGTAGTCAGATCTGAGGACACCGTGGTTCCGCTCAAGGGATAGAGCCGGCGTACCACGTGCTTTTCAAGCAATAGTGTATCGGTACCCCATGGCCGCTTTTCTCTGGTCCGATGGATGAGCCCCAACCGGAAATTTCCCTGTTCCGGGTTTTGATGATAACTCAAGAGGAAGCTCAAGTTGTACTCGGAAAAGGCCTTCGTGAGCTTGGAATCCACGACAAATTTCATATTCTGGTCATAAACACCAAGCTGACCATCGAGCATCAGGACATACATCCCGGCAAGACTAGGGAATGTCGTAATTGTGCTCATATCGTTGCATGTCTGCGATCATGGTAATCGGCAAGAAAAATAAGTGAAAATTCGTTATTAAAAAATTCTTTCTATTCAATTATTCCCATACAACCTGTTTCCCCTGATTCCTACAGAATCAAAAAGTGCTTAATTCATTGCCAGGAATATGCCGGATATACGAATTATTATAGTCTGTAATTCGATTATCTGAAGAAACGGCGGGTTTGTTGATTTAAGCCAATACCAAAATGCTGTTTATTCAGATAAAGAACAGAAAATCTCTGATTTCATCTAAATAATCTCATGCCGAAGCGCGAAAGGCTTGTCAGTGGTGCCGGCTCGGAGCGACTGTCGAAGGTCGGAAGGACACTGAAATGATCACGCTTCCGCCATTGGACCGAGGAGGTGCGGCAAGTACTCATCGGCCCGTCCACGACCCTCGATCTTGCATCGAAACCATCAATCCGATGCCAGGAATTTTTTATGTAATTTTCTGCCCGGCGCGAAACAACCCGGCCAGGGTTTTGGCATCTGTAATTTCATCGGTACTTGCCATCGTCAGCGCCCCTTGAAATGGAATCCAGTGCACCTCAATGAGCTCGTGCGTCTCCGTATTGACTGGGACATGCTCGAGATTTTGTGCAAGATACAAATATACGATTTCAGTAAATACACCGGGTGAGCTGATCATTTTTCCCAACGATATCCAGTGAATGGCGCGCAAACCCGCCTCCTCTTCCAGTTCGCGCTTCGCCGTGGTCAGTGGCGGTTCCCCCCTGTCCAGTTTCCCTGCCGGTAATTCCCACATCCAGCCCTGCATTACGTGACGATACTGGCGCAGCAGGCAAACACGGTTATGTTCATCGAGTGCTACTACGGCAGCGCCGCCTGGGTGCTCGACAATTTCAAATTCGACCCTTGCCCCGTTGGGAAGCGTGACATTTTCCACATAAAGGTTAATAATTTTTCCGCGATAAAGAATTTTCTTATTTTCCGGCATGGTACGCTCCAAAGTTCCAGGAATTGAATTCTGAATATCATAGCCGATAGCAATTACTATAACCGGTCGCAATCAGATACCAGGGACAATGACCGGGAATTCAGTGAAAACAGATATAAATTAATTAAAATGAATAACTGTCTGCATAACAGGAAACTTTTTCGAGAGAAAATATCTAAAGCTGGGTTTATAGCCGGTAATACAAGCGTCCCTATGGATATCCTTGCCAAATTCCAGTTTGTTCCCGTAGCGCTGACATTTACACTGCTCGTTTCCTGCGCTACGGTGCCGGAAACCGGCCGTTCACAACTTCTGCTGGTTAGTGCAGCGCAGGAAACCCAGCTCGGTTTCCAGGAATTTGAAAAGCTCAAAAAGACAGTTCCACTATCCAGAGATACGGTTGCGAATACCCAGTTACAGCGCGTCGGTCAGCGCATAGCGGCGGTGGCGCAGTTGCCGAATGCACGCTGGGAATTTGTCCTTTTTGACAAACCCGATGTCCCCAATGCCTTCTGTCTTCCTGGCGGTAAGGTCGGAATTTACAGCGGCATACTGCCCATCACCCGGGACGATGCCGGGCTTGCTACCGTCATTGGCCACGAAGTGGCTCATGCGGTCGCGCGTCACGGCGCCGAACGCATGTCACAAGGCATTTTGATCCAGCTGGGGGGACAGATACTGGATCAAGCAACCGTCGGCCGTTCGGCGGCAGCCCGCACAGCGCTTCAGCAGGCCTATGGTATCGGCAGCACTCTGGGTGTGGCACTCCCGCATTCGCGCACGCAGGAACTGGAAGCAGATCGCCTGGGATTGCTGTACATGGCGCGCGCGGGTTATCCGCCCCGGGAAGCGCTTTCTTTCTGGCAGCGATTCTCCGAGTACAAGGTTAAACACGGAGGGGGAAAACAAATCGAATTCTTGAGCACACATCCTCTCGATTCGCAACGCATGCAACAGATCGAAAACCTGCTTCCGCAGGCCGAGATGGAATACCGCAAACCTTAGCGACGTCTTTTTTTCAGATGTTGGGCGCAGGCCGGAACCATCCAGAGTCCAGACCTTGCGTCAAATCCCGCGCAAGGATGATGGCATCCTCACGCCCCAGGCGTGCCGGGTAATAATTTTTGCGCAAACCGATTTCATCGAATCCCAACTTGGCGTAAAGACGATAAGCCGCGGTGTTGGAAATTCGCACTTCCAGCAAGGCAACCCGGGCTTTTTTTCTTCGGGCAGAATCAAGCATATTGCGCACCATGTCCGCACCTAGACCGCGTTGCTGATATTCCGGATGGATGCAGATATTCAGTATGTGACATTCGCCCACGGCGATGGACATGATGCCGTGTCCGATAAGTCCCTGTGGGCTTTCATAAACAAAACAATGGCAACCAACACGCAGGCAGTCGCGAAAAATGGGCAAGGTCCAGGGAAACTCATAAGCCGCTTTCTCAACCTTGAGCACCGCTTCCAGGTCGTGCCCGGTCATCGGCCGCAGGAGCGGTTGGGGTTCAATTGCAACAGCGCTCATCGATCACCCACAAAAGATCTGGCAAGACACAAATCTTCCCATACTTTTCGTTTGTCGGCGGGATTGCGTAACAGGTAGGCCGGATGATACGTAACGATCAGCGGGGTTCCATGGTAGGACAGTCGCTGTCCGCGCAACTTCCCCAGCGGCACCTCGGTCTTGAGCAAACTGTGGGCCGCGTGCCGCCCCAGGGCCACGATCAGGCGCGGTTTGATCAGGTCGATTTGCCGCAGAAGATACGGCTCACATTGTGCTACCTCTTCCGGCCGGGGATCGCGATTTCCCGGTGGCCTGCATTTGAGCACATTGGCGATATAAACTTCCTCGCGCTTCAGTCCGATGGCAAACAGGATGGCATTCAGCAACTGGCCAGCACGGCCCACGAACGGCTCACCCTGACGGTCCTCTTCCCCCCCGGGTGCCTCGCCGATAAACATCCATTTGGCCTGGCGATGCCCAACCCCAAAAACCGTTTGAGTGCGTGTGGCATGCAGGGGACATTTGATACAGGATTTTACCGCCCGCTCCAGATCCGGCCAGTCCATGCATGCGACTTCACTCTGGCGCGACTGTTTGGCGCTATCCGGTTCCTCAAAAGAGGCGAGGTCTCCATCCGGCACAAGCCCAACCGGTTCTCGTTGCGGTACCCAGAGCGTAACGCCCATCGCATCGAGATATTGCCGACGCCGAATTTCCTGCGCGTTCATGCCATCAAGCATACGTTAGGGAAATAGAAATACAAGTCAAACCTGTTGCTACGGAAGGGCTTTTCGCCGGATCAGTAATATCCGCTGACGTCCCTGCTCGGCAAGCCAAATCACTCCATCGGCACCAAAAGCGATTCCTTGAGGCGAGTGCAGACCCGAGAGCACGGTTTCCAGCGCGCCATCCTTGAAACGCAACAGCCGACCATTAGAAACATCCTCGGTTATCCATAACGCGCCGTCTGGCGCAATCTCGATCTGGTCAGGCTCGTCCAGATCATGCAGCACCACGCTCAGCTTGCCGTTCTTGAAAGCGAGCACTCGCCCGGTCCCCGCTTCGGCGAAAATTACTTCGCCATCCTGACTCAGCACCAGCCCTTCCGGTCGATTTAACCCCCCAAGCAGGACTTCCACCGCCCGATCGCCATAACGACGCACTCGAAGCAAGCGACCGTTCATGGCATCCTCCGACACAATCAGGTCGCCGTCCGGCAGCATGTCAATTCCTTCGGGAAAGCGCAGTGTTGCCAGTACACGTAATTTATTCGTCGAAATATCGTATTCGATTACGCGTCCACCGGCGATTTCTTCTGTGATAAAAAGGGATTTTCCGCGAAGCAGGAGACCATCCGGGCGGTTTAATCCAGGAACAATGACTTTAATTTCGCCACCGCGTAGCAGTTTGATCACCTGGCCTGCGTCATTTCGAAGTTCCTGGGTTGCATACAAGAATCCGTCAGGGGACAAACATAAGTTATCGATTCCGGGGAGATTTTCCGCCGCCACGCGGTATTGCCATCCTGATCCCGCGACCACATTCCCCGTTCCGGCAACGGCGTTCGCAGGATTGGTGGCAATAACCGTGTACACCAAAATTGAAAAAATATGGCGCAGAAGGATCGTGCTCCCACCATGGAATTTTATTATCACGAGGCAATTCCCTGAAAAAAAACAGGGGACCATGGGTCCCCTGAAAATTATTTATATCGGTTGGCTCACCTGCGGATGCGTCCGCTCCTCCGGCGAAATCAGCTTGTTCAAGGCATTGATATAGGCTTTGGCCGATGCGATAACGATGTCGGTATCCGCTCCGTGACCGTTGACAATGCGCCCGCCTCTTTCCAGCCGCACGGTCACTTCACCCTGAGAATCCGTCCCGCTCGTGATGTTGTTGACTGAATACAATATCAATTGACCGCGGTTGCCTGAAATACTGTCAATGGCCTTGAACGAAGCATCGACCGGCCCGCTGCCACCGGCGCCGGCCTTCTTTTCTGAACCATTGACTGCCAATGTTACGTTGGCAAAGGGTGTCTCGCCGGTTTGGGAACAGACCTTGAGCGATACCAGACGATAATGCTCATTGCCCTGTTCGAGATCTGCCTCGGTTACCAAGGCTTGCAAATCCTCATCGAAAATTTCATGTTTCTTGTCGGCCAGGTCCTTGAATCGTTCAAACGCCGCGTTCAGCTCCTGTTCGGTTTTGAAATCAATGTTCAACTCCTTGAGACGACTTTTGAAAGCGTTCCGCCCGGAATGCTTGCCGAGCACAATGCGGTTCGCTGCCCAGCCAACATCCTCGGCGCGCATGATTTCATATGTCTCGCGTTTTTTGATGACACCGTCCTGATGAATGCCGGATTCATGCGCAAAGGCGTTAGCCCCCACGATCGCTTTATTGGGTTGTACCGGAAAACCGGTGATATTCGAGACGAGGCGCGATGCCGGAACGATCTGGGTCGTATCGAGGCGTGTATCGCACGAAAAGATATCCTGGCGCGTACGCACCGCCATGACAATCTCCTCAAGCGAGGCGTTACCCGCACGCTCGCCGAGTCCATTGATCGTACATTCAACCTGTCGGGCGCCATTCAACACGGCGGAAAGCGAGTTGGCGACGGCCAGTCCAAGGTCGTTATGGCAGTGTACTGAAAAAATCGCCTTATCCGAGTTGGGCACTTTTTCCCGCAAGGTTTTGATCAAAGATCCGAATTGATCCGGAACGTTGTATCCGACGGTGTCCGGAATATTGACGGTTCGCGCGCCTACCTTGATCACGGCTTCTAATACCCTGCATAGAAAATCAATTTCGGAACGGCCCGCGTCTTCCGGGGAAAATTCAACATCATCGGTATGCTGGCGTGAACGTTTTACGGCCCACACCGCGCGCTCGAGCACCTGTTCTTCCGTCATGCGAAGTTTGTTTTGCATGTGAATGGGACTGGTGGCGATGAAGGTATGAATGCGCCCGCGCCGCGCCGGCTTGATCGCCTCGGCGGCACGATCGATGTCTTCTGCGACAGCGCGAGCCAAACCGCAGATGATGCTTTCCGTTACGGCCTGCGCCACGGCCTTCACGGATTCAAAATCGCCGTGACTGGCCACCGGAAAACCGGCTTCAATGATATCCACGCGCATGCGCTCCAGGACCTTGGCGATACGCACTTTTTCGTCACGCGTCATGGATGCGCCGGGGCTCTGCTCACCATCGCGCAATGTGGTGTCAAAAATAATCAATGGTTCTTTCATGATCTTCTCTCTGCATGCTTCGCACACATGATCTTATTGCTAAATCATGTGAACTATAAAAAAAGGGTTTTGGTTGCGTATTTTATTCCTCGCCAGGAAGGGGGATTTTTTTGCGCCTAGCGGCGCAGCAGCAGTCGGTTTGCAAGAGAAACGGTCATGCAAGCCCTTTCCGCCTGGCGGCGGGGCTGGCTGGCATTCAAGGAGCTGCAGGTACGACGCTTCATGAGCAAAGCATAAATCAAAAACAGGATAATTTAAACCAGGTGCTTGATATCAAGCTTTGTGATGTTGCTTTTTGGCATGCTCCCGGTCTTCTCTACGCCGCCGAAACAGGGTTGCGACCGGCCCGGACGTCGCATAGGCCAGAAAGGTCAAAAACAGCACCCGCGGCGGGTCCTGAAACAGCAAGACAAAGACCAGGGGTAAGGCAAGGATGGTCATAAAAGAGACCCGGCCGCGCAGGTTCACGTCCTTGAAACTGCGATAGCGGATATTGCTGACCATCAGAACACCGGCGAGCACGGTAACAACCAGCGCCGCGATGCTGATTTCTTTCCCCGGTACGCCATTGACGTGCAGCACCCAGACGAAACCCGCCACCAGGGCCGCTGCGGCCGGGCTGGGCAGGCCGCGAAAAAAGCGCTTGTCTGCCACCCCGACCTGGGTGTTGAATCTTGCCAATCTCAGGCCGGCACCGGCAGTGAAGATGAAGGCGGCGAGCCAGCCCAGGTTTCCCATGCCCGCGAGGGCCCATTCATAGATAATCAGCGCGGGCGCCAAACCGAACGAAATCATGTCCACCAGGCTGTCGTACTGAGCGCCAAAGTCGCTTTCAGTGTGTGTCATCCGGGCGATTCTTCCATCGAGCGCATCCAGTATCATGGCGATGAAAATGGCGAGTGGCGCGTGCTCGAAATTTCCATTCATCGACTGTACGATGGCATAGAAGCCGGCGAAAAGATTCGCCGTGGTAAACAGGCTCGGCAGGATATAAATACTCCGGCGCCGTCGCTTTTCTTCCACTGCGGGCGTGTTATCCAAATGTTCCATCGAATCTCGATCCCCTGGAACTCATGTCAATTGGGCGATCACATCGGCCGCGCCCTTCACATTGTCACCCAGTGATACCTTGAAATGGGCATTCAGCGGAAGATAGACGTCGACACGCGAGCCGAAACGGATAAACCCGTAACGTTCTCCGCGTGTAACGCGCTCACCCGACTGGACATAACACAGTATACGCCGCGCAATCAGTCCGGCAACCTGAACAACCACCACATCCTGACCCTGATCGGTTCTTATCCACAGAGCATTGCGTTCATTGTCGCTGGAGGCCTTGTCGAGGGAGGCATTGATGAATTTCCCCTTGCTATACCAGCATTCCTGTACTTTACCCGTCACCGGAATGCGGTTGGAGTGGACATCGAATACATTCATGAAAACACTCAGGCGCTTGGCCCGGCGCTTCAGATAAGGGTCGTCCGCCTCACCCTGCGCGATAATCCTTCCGTCCGCAGGGCAAATCACGCCGCCAGGCGAATCCGGGATCTGGCGCGGTGGATCACGGAAGAACTGGATGATAAACGCAGCGAAAATCCAGAAGGGAATTGCCCAGGCATAGCCGGCAAAAAAATGAATCAGCACGGCGACTGCAACGGCTGACACCGTGTGCCACCAGCCCTCGCGAGCCAGAATCGGATAACCGGTGTCCGTCATGAATGACGCGCGTTAGGGACGCTCAGTTCTTGGTCTTGTCGACGACGCGGTTGGCCTTGATCCAGGGCATCATGTCACGCAGCTTGCCGCCCACTTCCTCGATCGGATGTTTCGCCGCCTGACTGCGCATCTCGGGGAATCGCTTGCCGCCGGTCTCGTTTTCCGCCATCCATTCCTTCGCGAACTGGCCGGATTGAATTTCCTTGAGGATTTTTCTCATCTCGGCCTTGGTCTGTTCGTTAATGATGCGTGGACCGCGCGTGTAATCACCGTATTCAGCGGTATTGGAAATCGAGTAGCGCATGTTGGCGATACCGCCTTCATACATCAGATCCACGATGAGTTTCAGCTCATGCAGACATTCGAAGTATGCCATTTCCGGGGGGTATCCCGCCTCGACCAGCGTCTCATATCCGGCCTGCACCAGATGGGTGGCGCCGCCGCACAACACGGCCTGCTCACCGAAAAGATCAGTCTCGGTTTCATCCTTGAATGTCGTTTCGATCACACCGGCCCGGCCGCCGCCGATGGCGGCGGCATAAGACAGTGCCGTCGCCTTGGCCTTGCCGGAGGCATCCTGCTTGACCGCGATCAGGCAGGGCACGCCGCCGCCCTGGCTGAACATCGTGCGCACCAGATGCCCCGGACCTTTCGGGGCGATCATGATGACATCCAGATCGGCGCGCGGCTGGATGAAGCCAAAGTGAATGGAAAAACCATGCGCCACCGCCAAGGTCGCGCCTTGCTTGAGATTCGGCTCGACCTGCTCGTTATAAATCTTCTTATGCTGTTCATCCGGCGCCAGGATCATGACGATATCCACACCCTTCACCGCTTCAGGAACGCTTTTCACCGTCAAACCCGCGTTCTTGGCCTTGGCCACCGAGTTAGATCCCTCGCGCAACGCCACCACAACCTGTACTCCGCTGTCCTTCAAGTTCAGCGCATGCGCGTGTCCCTGGGATCCGTAACCCACGATCGCGACTTTCTTGCCGCGGATAATCGAAAGATCTGCGTCTTTATCGTAATATATTTTCATACATCCTCTTCTGTCGTTGTCTGAAGTTATACCCGCAGGCCGCTTTCGCCGCGGGCTATGCCGGAAACCCCGGAGCGCACCACTTCGATGACTCCGGCGGCACGAACTGTCTCGATAAAGGCATCGAGCCGTTCGCTGGAATCGGTGACCTCTATCGTAAATGTCGTGTCGGTCTTGTCGATAATACGCCCCTGATAATCCGTCGCCAGCCGCTTGACCTCATCCCGCATGGCGCCCGTGGCATGCAGCTTGATGATCAGCATCTCGCGTTCAATATGCGGTCCTTCCGTCAGGTCCACCAGTTTAACGACATCCACAAGCTTGTTGAGCTGCTTGATAATCTGTTCGATGATCTCTTCCGAGCCGCTGGTAACCAGGGTCAGGCGCGAGAGCGTGACGTCGTCCGTCGGCGCCACGTTGAGCGATTCGATATTATAACCGCGTGCGGAAAAAAGACCCGCGACGCGCGACAACGCGCCTGCTTCGTTTTCCAGCAACATCGAAATAATATGACGCATCAGGCCAGCTCGCGGTCCGGGGTCACCACCGCTTTGTGGGGGCTGAGGTGCATTTCGTTCTGGCCCTTGCCCGCGGCAATCATGGGATAGACGTTTTCCGTCTGGTCGGTGATGAAATCCAGGAACACCAGCCGGTCCTTCATTCGGATCGCCTCTTTGAGGGCACCTTCCACATCGGCAGGCTTTTCAATCTTGATTCCGACATGGCCGTAGGCCTCGGCAAGCTTGATGAAATCCGGCAAGGCATCCATGTACGAATGCGAATAACGGCGGTCGTAAAAAAATTCCTGCCACTGGCGCACCATCCCCATATAGCGGTTGTTCAGATTGACAATGATGATGGGCAAATCATATTGCTTGCAGGTTGACAATTCCTGGATACACATCTGGATCGAGGCTTCACCGGTCACGCAAGCCACCGTGGCCTCGGGAAAGGCAAGCTTCACGCCCATGGCCGCCGGCAGCCCGAAACCCATGGTACCCAAGCCACCGGAATTGATCCATCGGCGGGGTTTGTCAAATTTGTAATACTGCGCGGCCCACATTTGGTGTTGACCCACGTCTGATGTGATGTAGGCATCGCCATCGGTAAGCTCATAGAGCTTTTCAAGCACATACTGTGGCTTGATCAATTTGCTGTCGCGATCGTAGTCCAGGCAGTTCAACGAACGCCATTTATCGATTTGCTTCCACCAGGCGACCAGCGCTGTCTTGTCGGGCCTGATTTTCGATTCCGTTATGAGCTTGATCATATCCCGCATCACAGCCCCCGAGCTGCCCACGATCGGGACTTCCACGGGGACGTTTTTCGAAATGGACGATGGGTCGATATCCACGTGAATAATGCGCGCGTGGGGACAGAACTTATTGAGGTCGCCGGTCACGCGGTCGTCAAACCTCGCGCCAATGGCGATAAGGACGTCGCATTCATGCATCGCCATATTGGCTTCATAGGTTCCATGCATGCCGAGCATGCCCACAAACAGCGGGTCGCTGGCCGGATAGGCGCCCAGGCCCATGAGGGTATTGGTGCAAGGGTAGCCGAGCAGACGCACGAGATCGGTCAACGTATCCGAAGCCTCTCCGAGAATCACCCCGCCCCCCGTGTAGATCATCGGGCGCTTGGCCGACAGGATGATTTCAACGGCCTTCTTGATCTGACCGGGTTCACCCTTGATCTCGGGATTATAGGATCGCATGATGACGCTCTTCGGATATTCGTATTCATGCTTGTGCGCAGTGACATCTTTTGGAATATCCACCAGCACCGGCCCGGGGCGGCCGGTGGTGGCGACATAGAAAGCCTTCTTTATGGTCGCCGCCAGGTCCTTCACATCCTTCACCAGAAAATTGTGCTTGACGCACGGACGCGTGATGCCGACGGCGTCCACTTCCTGGAAGGCGTCATCGCCGATCAGGCTGGTCGGCACCTGGCCACTGAAAATCACGAGTGGAATGGAATCCATATATGCCGTGGCGATACCGGTCACGGTATTGGTCACACCCGGACCGGAAGTCACCAGCACCACTCCGGGACGCCCGGTCGCGCGCGCATAACCGTCCGCGGCATGCGCGGCGCCTTGTTCGTGTCGCACCAGGATGTGTTTGACCTTTTCCTGCTTGTACAAGGCGTCGTAGATGTGCAGCGCCGCGCCGCCAGGATAGCCGAAAACGTATTCAACGCCTTCGTCAGCCAGGCAGCGGACAAAAATATCTGCGCCAGTTAATTCCACAAATTCCTCAAGGAAATAAAAACCCGCGAGAGCCCCAAACCGGGCGCGCGGGCTTTGCGTTTGCCGGTTCAAACATAAGAACTTACTTATAAGTATCCAGAGGGTCAATAGCGGCCGGCGGAATTGCCATACTGTGGTAAAGAAGCACGCCTCAAAAGGCCAAAACACGGACTCACTGCCGACGCCAAGTAGTCCGACCGGCCGTGTCCTCCAAAATTATTCCTTGTGCCTTGAGTTCATCTCGAATGCGGTCCGATTCGGCCCAATTCCGGTTCTGTCGGGCTTGTGCACGCCGCTCAATCAATACCTCAATCTGCCTGTTCGACATGCCATCGGTAGGCCCGCCATGCAGGAATTTCTGGGGTTCGTGCTGCAATAAACCGATAACATTCCCCAATTGTTTCAAGATGGCACCCAACGCGGATGCCTCCGCTGAACCGTCTTCCCGCAATTTGTTGATGTCACGTGCCAGCTCAAACAGCACAGCCAGTGCTCCGGGAGTATTGAAATCATCATCCATGGCTGAATGAAATTTTTCAACGTAGTCGTTTGAATGTTTTGCGACGTCATTCGTCGGCGGCAAGTCATTAAGCGCCAGATACAGGCGGGTCAGCGCCGCTTTGGCGCCCTCCAGGTTTTCATCCGAATAATCAAGCGGGCTGCGGTAGTGACTTCCAAAAATAAAGCAACGCACCACTTCCGGATCGAACTTTTTCAACACATCGCGTACGGTGAAAAAATTACCCAGCGATTTTGACATCTTCTCTTCGTTGAGGCGCACAAAACCGACGTGCATCCACGTGTTCACGAATTTGTCTCCCGTGGCGGCCACACTTTGGGCTATTTCGTTTTCATGGTGCGGAAATTTCAAATCCATCCCGCCGCCGTGAATATCAAAATGATTTCCGAGGCTGGCCGTGGACATGGCTGAACATTCGATATGCCAGCCGGGCCGGCCCGGGCCCCAGGGGGAATCCCAAAGCGGTTCACCGGGTTTGGCCGCTTTCCACACCACAAAATCCAGGGGGTCTTCCTTCTCATCCACGATTTCAACGCGGGCCCCGATCTTGAGTTCATCCAGCGTCTTGCCTGAAAGCGAACCGTAAGGCGCAAACCGGCGAACGCGGAAATAAACATCATTATTTTTCGCGACATAAGCATATCCGCGATCAACCAGTTTCGCGATCATCTCCTGAATCCGCTGCATGTGCGTGGTGGCCCGCGGTTCACTGTCCGGCGGGAGCAGGCCGAGCGCCAAGGCATCCTGGTTCAGTGCCTCGATAAACCGCTCGGTGAGGGCCTGGATATCTTCGTTTTTTTCCTGAGCGCGCTTGATAATCTTGTCGTCGATGTCGGTGATATTTCGAACATAGGTGACCTGATAGCCGCGCGACCGCAGATAGCGGGTCACGGTATCAAACACCAGCATGACGCGCGCATGTCCCAGATGACAGAAGTCGTAAACCGTCATGCCGCACACGTAGAGGCGGACATGGCCGGGAATAATGGGTGTTAAAGGTTCTTTTTTCCTGGTGAGACTGTTATAGATTTGTATCATTGTTCTCTACGTGGCAAACCTGGAAAACCGCTCACGCGCACGATCGGCGCTGATCAGTGGTAATAATCTCGCCATCTCCGGTCCATCGAGCTCACCGGTAAGCGCGGCTCGCAACGGCTGGAACAAGGGCTTCCCGCTCAACGCGAGATTACGTTTCAAAGTATCGCTTACCGCTTTAAAATCCGATCCGTGTTTGTCCACGGCACGGCGCGCCTCGTCGAAAAAGTTTTTTCCCGCCGCCGTGATTGCCTCCTGTGCGGAACGACTGACGGTAAGCTTATCGGTAAACACGATCTGCGCCCAGCGCAGGGCATCGATGGGAAACGCAATATTACCGCGCACGGCTTCGATAAATTCACTGAGCCTGTCTACAGGCACTATTTCCTTTACCGCCTCGCCCATCCATGCACGGATGGTGGAAGACGGCAAATGCATTATCGCTTCACGCTGCCAGTAATGCATCTGTGTTTCGTCGAAACGCGCCGGCGCCCGGTGCAGACGTGATATGTCAAAATTGTCGGCCAGAATCTGCAAATCCATAAACGCGTTGGCGTCATAGGTATGTCCCAGTCGCGCCAGATAATTGTGAATGGCGGATGGCAGATATCCCATGATTCGAAGCTCTTCAACCGATTTCGAACCTGTGCGCTTGGAGAGCGGCGCGCCGTCGGCGCCGACCACCATGGCAATATGTGCATATTCAGGCACGGACAATCCGAGCGTCTGCAACAACATGATCTGTCGCGGCGTATTCGTCAGGTGATCTTCGCCACGCACCACGAGCGTGACTCCCATTAAAGCGTCATCGATGGCATTACAGAAGAAAAATGCCGGCGTTCCGTCCGAACGCCGTATGACAAAATCGCCAATGTCATCCGAATAGAATACCTGTGGCCCGCGCACCTTGTCTTCGAACTCAACCCTCTTGCCCTCAGCGACGCGGAACCGCAGCGTCGCTGGATCACCTTTGACCATTCGCGCC
>Ga0209109_10000145_pt1 | contig 32254 bp, 32 predicted proteins | sample Rifsed10ft2_FD_184004 | JGI IMG/M metagenome (GOLD analysis project Ga0209109, IMG submission 184004) | Soil microbial communities from Rifle, Colorado, USA - sediment 10ft 2 (version 2) | ecosystem: Environmental > Terrestrial > Deep subsurface > Rock core/Sediment | place: Rifle, Colorado... | reverse complement strand
GAGACGATGGCGGGCATGAAGAAACTCGTGCCAAGTGTCAGGTCCAGCGTCATCATGATGGCGCTGACGAACAAGGCGGGAAAGGCCAACAGCGCCAGGATGGTGGCCATAAAAATGCCCCATATCGTCAAGGGCAGTCGCATCATCGTCATCCCTCGCGTGCGCGCCTGCAAGACCGTCACCACATAGTTCAAACCGCCCATGGTGAATCCAATGATGAAGAACGCCAGGGAAACGAGCATCAAAATAATTCCCCAGGTCGCCCCCGGAGTGCCCTGGAGGATTGCCTGCGGCGGGTACAGGGTCCAGCCGGCACCCGCGGGCCCGCCGGGCACGAAGAAGCTCGCCACCAGCAACAACACGGCGAACAGATAGACCCAGTAACTCACCATGTTGACGTAGGGGAAAACCATGTCGCGGGCGCCGACCATCAGCGGAATGAGGTAGTTGCCAAACCCCCCCAGGAACAGCGCGGTGAGCAGGTAGATCACCATGATCATGCCGTGCAGAGTGACAAACTGAAGGTAGTTGCTCGGGTTGATAAAGGAGAATTGGTCCGGGAACCCCAGTTGCAGCCGCATCAACCACGACAACACCAACGCCACCAACCCTATCCCGATCGCGGTGATCGCGTACTGGATGGCGATGATCTTGGCGTCCTGACTCCAGATGTACTTCCCCACGAAAGTCTTCGGATGATAGAGTTCCACCTCTTCGACTTCTGCAGGTGGAACAAAAAAGCTTTCGTCATGCGCAACGTAAGACATGGATTTTTCCTCTTCGCTAAACGCTCGACTCGCTAGCGTCGCATCGTTCAAATCCTCTTGTGCAACACTTCACGCGGCCCAAACCGCCTGCACACATGCAGCGCATTTCCTCGCCCATGAAAGGGGTTTGGGTGAGGGCGAGCGAAACAATTAGACAGACTTCCTTCATTTCGCTTCCCCTCAATCTTGGCAACTGTTCCGGTGATTCCCTCGCTCCTCCATTCCTGGAGTGGCGGCCTGCGCCCGTGGGGAGAAAGACCTTGCCTTTACCCAGTTTTCTGCCCTGCCGCCGTTGATCGATGGTGCGCGCCGGCGCGCTGCTCAGCGGAGGGTATTGATGTAGGCAACGAGGTCATTGATTGCCTGGTTGTCGGTCAGAATTGCGGACATCAATGCCATCTGGGGTCCGTACAAGTCTTGCGGATGGGTGCCGCGAACACCCTCTTTGAAATTTATCAATTGCGTGACCAAATACCAATCGCTCATACCGCTCAGCCCGGGGGCATTCGTCGACTGTACGCCCCGCCCGTTAGGTCCGTGACAGGCTCCACAGGTCGATGCAAAAAGCTGTTGACCATTGTTCGCATTGCCCTCCACCGTGACGGGGGCAGGATTATCCGGCAGCGTCTCGATATAAGCGCTGACATTATCGATGGCTGTGTCATCACCCAGCGTCGCCGCCATCGGCGCCATCATTTTTCCAAAGACATCCTTGTCGTGTGTCCCCCGGACACCTTGCTTGAAGTATTTCAATTGCCGTTGCAGGTACCAGTCTCCTTGCCCACTCAATTTCGGCGCATGCAGCAGAGGATTACCCTCCGCTTGTGAGCCATGACAGGCAGCACACACTGCATAGAGTTGTTCGCCTGCGGCAGCATCGCCGGCTGCTTGCGCTGAAGTTTGCGCGAACGTCGGATGGCCGGTTAACCACGCCTGAAACGCGCGCTCTTCTTCCACTATCACTTTGCCACGCATGGCGAAGTGCCCGACGCCACATAGTTCGTTGCACAGGAGATCGAATTTCCCGGTTCGCGTCGGGGTGAACCAGATATAGGTAACCATGCCCGGCACCAGATCCATCTTGGCTCGGAACTGTGGTACAGCGAAGTTGTGCAGGACGTCTACAGAGCGGAGCAGCACCTTGACCGGTCTGCCGAGGGGGAGATGCAGCTCCGGGCTTGATATCAGCACGTCGTCCTGTCCGTCGGGATCGTCCGGATTCATGCCAAACGGATTCTTGTCGCTGACGTGCCGGGTATCGACGGTACCCAGATTGCCGTCCTTCCCGGGAAAGCGAAAGCGCCAGTGCCACTGCTGACCCACGGCCTCAAACACCGCCGCCTCTTCCGGGACGCGGATGAAATCCGCCCACACAAACAAGCCGGGAGCCAACATGGCGGCGACGCCCACTGCGGTCAATCCGGTGAGCCACCATTCCAGCGTCTTGTTCTCGGGTTGGTACGCCGCCCGGCTCCCCTTCCGATGACGGTAGCGGATCACGCAATAAGCCAAAAACAAATTGACGGCGACGAAGACAAAGCCCGTGACCCAGAACGTGATGCTGATCGTGTCGTCGATCGTGCCCCAATTGGACCCGATTGGTGTGAAAAACCACGGGCTCAGGAAGTGGAACAGGAGGGAACCGACAATCAGTAAAATCAATACGATTGCTAGGATCATGGCGGTGCACCCGGTTGAGTGGGCAGTATACCGCAGGCGATGAATGACGGACCGCGGGAAGGACAACCGAGCCGCGCTTGCTCGTCGATGTGTCGCAGCGGTTGCAGAAGACGTCTCTCTATCGGGCGCGTTTACGCGGCGCCGTTCGGGATCGCGCCGCTCCGCATCAGCGCGCTGTACGCCAACCGTGGCGACACCGTGCTGGTGCGGGCCGCATCTGCGGCGAACATCCCGATGATCCTAAGCGGCTCATCGCTGATTCGTCTATAGGAGCCTGGTCCAATGGCATGAGGCTGAAACGGTATGCGTGTTTCTAATGGCATAGGAAGCTGAAATGAGCGTGCTGGATCGATCATCTACCCATGGTAATCGATATGAACAAATCAAGGCTCGAGACTGTCGAGCAAATCCGGGAGTTTTTGGCTGGCACCGCCGATTTTGCATTTGCCGTCCCGACCGACAAAGCCAAGCTGCGGAGCGCGTCTTTCGCACCGATCGCCATGGCCGCTCAGCAGGATTGGGGCGTTACGTCCCAAGGCCAAAGGCATTAGGCAACCACAGCACGAGCGTCAGAGCACACGTGATGAACGGTGAACGGCGTCGCGCTGCGGCGCTCAGTAAGCGTCGCCCGCCCTTCGGCATCGATCTGTTCGGCGTATAGGAAGGACAACCGGCCTGTTTTCTCGATACGACAGTCCATCGCCTCGAATCTGTGAGGGCAGAATGCCGCTATCGCCGGCTGCATCGGCGCGACTGGCGGTGAGAGTGCGATGAACGCGCCCGAAACCGGGGAGCAATCTGTCTCCCATTGAGACGGCTGTCTCCAAAGAGCTACGATCCCGCAAGCTCGTATGCGCCAGAGCCTGCACTGCAGGAAACTCTTGGAATTGTCCGAGTTCTACCGGTTATTCCAACCGCGCCACGAAGTAGTCGGCGGCGGCTTCAGGATTTCCTCATCGAGCAGTCATGAACAAAACATCTCTCAAATTCAGCATCATGATAACAACCGTCGCGCTGGCCGCGATGCTTGCCGGAATGTGGCTCGCTGACATATATCGGGAACGCGATTCGCAGGTCATGTTGCTGCCGGATCAGGTGATCACCTTGTTTCCTGATCCGAAGCCACTGACGGCCTTTGCGCTCACCGATCAGAAGAATCGGGTATTTGATCTTGCAAGCCTGCAGGGCAAATGGTCATTTCTCTTTTTCGGCTTCACCCATTGCCCGGACATCTGTCCGACGACCCTGACGGTACTGGCCCGCGCGCGTGCCAGCATCGCCAAGAATACGGCCGGCGCCGAAGATATCCAATTCGTCTTTATCTCAGTAGATCCGAATCGCGATACCGCTAGCAGGCTCAGGCAATACGTGGATTATTTTGATCCGGCCTTTCTCGGCGTGACGGGAGACAACGCGCAGATCGGTAACCTGGCGGGTCAACTGGGCGCCGCGTATCAGGTTGCGATCACACCGGGTATGGAAAACTATCCCGTCTATCACAGCGCGGCGGTATTTCTGGTGGATCCGCGAGCCCGATATCATGCCGTGTTCACGCCGCCTTATGATGCGAAGGCCATCAGCAAGCGTTTCAAAGTAGTGCGGGAGATTGAAGCGGGCCATGAGACATGAGATGGCCACATCCGGATTCTGTCTTGCTGATATTGGCGCTAACTCTCGTCTCCGCTGCCTGTGAAGAGGCGGGCGTTTCCGTACGCGATGCCTGGGTCCGGGAAACGCCGCCCGGCACGATGATGATGGCGGGATACATGGAGTTGCGAAACAACACATCACGGCCGCAGGTACTCGTGGCCGCAAGCAGTTCCGGGTTCGAGAACGTGATGATTCACCGCACTATCGTTAAGGACGGCGTGGCGGGCATGGTGCACGCGTCGCAGATCGAGCTTACACCGAACACGAGTTTGAGCTTTGCGCCCGGAGATTATCATCTGATGCTGATGAACCCGAAACGGACACTGCGCGCCGGTGACGCGGTTGTTATCATGCTGGAATTCCGCAGCGGCGTTGTGTTACCCGTCGCCTTCGAGGTCCGCAAATGAGAACCGGTAACCGGCAGGATCAGTGACCACTACGACCGCCAGCGTGAATCGCCAGACAAGGTATCCAGTCCCGCAATGAGCAAAACTTCGGGAGTCCCGCGGCTTCTGGCATTCATTTCGACCGCGCTACCATGTAGTCGACGGCGGCCCTGACCTCGGCGTTGCTCAGCGCTGGGTTCCCGCCTCTGGCCGGCATCACTCCCGCGCTCCCCTGGACCCCATTGACGGCGCTGGCGTAGAGATTGTCGACGCCCTTGACAATGCGCGCAGCCCACTGGCCCTTATCATCCACCTTCGGCGCGCCGGCAATACCGGCACCGTGACAGACGACGCAAGTCGCTTGGTAGACCTGTTGCCCGTCGCGGCTGGGCGGCGGCGCGGCCACCGCGTTTTTTACCGGCTCCCGCTGCGTTTCCGCCGAAGCAACGCTGACTTGACCAAAGGGTTCGATCCGCTCGGCCACACTCGAACCGGTGGCCAGCAGCGCGCTGCGATCCAGTCGGACCCGGTCGGAGTTGCCGCGGTGATGGGCCACAAGAACGAATATAAACAACATCAACACTACACTGATCCCGAGAATGATCGAAACGTTCGTCGCGTATCGTCTTTTGGTCATTGGCAGTCCTTGTAGTAGGGAACGGAGTCCAACAACGGATGAGCTCGCCGCGCTTCGATCCATTAATAGTTACGCTAGTCTGCGCCGCAGGAATCGCGGTGTGAAGGCGAAGGCGATGGCATAATTGCACTTCGCCGGTTGGGGAGAGGGCGACGGACGGCGCAACCGGCCCTATCACCCGGCGATGATGGCGACGGTGCTGATCTCTATGCGCATGCGCGCGGGGCATTCTCCTCGCGCAAGATCGCCCGGCGGTTCTACAGTCTTCTGACGCGGATGAGCGCATTCCTGCACTCGGAACTGCGTTTCGTAACTTCGGCAGCGTTTCTGCTACGCGGCTGAACACATCGTAGATCTCGAGCCGGTTTGGCGACTCGCTTTGATTGCCAGGAGCGGCGATGCCACTCGTCAAACTCATTGTGATCCTGATGCTGGTGGCGATCGTCGTGAATCTGGCATCTGCGCTCTATCAACTCGCTCGTGGCACGGGCGACTCGAAGCAGATGCTGCGCGCGCTGACCTGGCGGATCGGGCTGTCCGTGGGGCTGTTCGTGCTGTTGCTGCTGGCGTTCCGGGCCGGTTTAATCACGCCCCTTAAATCCAATAGACGAATACGAATAAACCCAGCCATACGACGTCGACGAAGTGCCAGTACCAGGCGACCGCCTCGAAGGCAAAATGGCGTTGCGGCGTAAAGTGACCCTTAAGGCAGCGCAGCCAGATCACCGTCAGCATGATGGCGCCGACTGTGACGTGCATGCCGTGAAAACCGGTCAGCATGAAGAACGTGGAGCCGTAGATGCCCGTCGAGAGCTTGAGGTTGAGATGCTGATAGGCCTCGCCGTACTCCATGGCCTGCAGTCCGACGAACAGGAAGCCGAGCAGAAAGGTCGCTGCCAGAAAGATGCTGAGCACGACGCGTTTGCCGGCTCGCAAGGCCTGGTGTGCGATCGTTACCGTTGCGCCGCTCGAGAGCAGGATCGCGGTATTGAGTGCGGGCACGCCAAACGCGGGGACGATGTCGAAATCGCCGCCGACAGCGGCCGGTCCGTTGGTCGGCCATTCGTTGGCGTAATCCTTCCACAGCAGCAGGTTGGTGAAGATCTTCACCCCTTCGCCACCCAGCCACGGCACTGACAGCGCCCGCGCATAGAACAGCGCACCGAAGAATGCGGCGAAGAACATCACTTCCGATAAGATGAACCACATCATGCCCATGCGAAAGCTGCGATCGACCTGCAGGTTGAAGATGCCGCGCTCACTCTCACCGATGACCGTGCCAAACCAGAAGATGAACAGCAGCGCGAGCATCACGAAGCCCGGCAGCAGCGCCCAAGCCCCGAGCGCGCCCGCCCAATCGTTGAGATAGGCAGCCGCGCCGAACATGAGCACGAACAGCGTCACCGAGCCGTAGAACGGCCAGGGGCTGCCGTGCGGCACGTAATACCTGTTGGGATCGTGTGCTTCGTGTTCGGGGGCCATGGGGGGAGTTCCGGTTGAGAGTTGTCAGTTGACGGTTGACAGCGAGGAGAGATGACTCGGCCTTTCGGCTCTTGCTGTCAACTGCCAACCGTCGACCGTCAACTTGTTCTCGGCGTTCACTTGTCGATCCCTGCCAGCTGTGATCGTCCATAGAACGCATAAGCCAGCGTAATGCGATCCATATTGGCGGGCAGCTTCGGATCGACGATGAAACGCACCGTCATGTCGCGGCCTTCTCCCTTGGCGAAACGCTGGGGCGTGAAGCAAAAGCACTCCGTCTTGTGAAAGAAAGCGGCGGCGCGACTCGGCGCCACGCTAGGCACCGCCTGCGCCACCGTGTCGCGGCCCGTCAGGTTGCGCGCGAAGAACGCGGTCTGGTACAGCCGGCCCGGTTGCACCCGCATCTCGACCGCCGCCGGGCGGAACTCGAAACTGCCATGACTCGGCAGATTGGCAACGAACTCCACAGTGATGCTGCGACCCGCATCGGGGGCTTCGACCATCACCGCAGGCTTGGTCAAAGCGTCACGATTTCCGGCGCCGGTCAGCGCGCAGAACACGTCGTACAGTGGCACCAGCGCAAATCCGAACGCAAAACTGCCGAGCACCATGAGACACAGGCTCAGCGTGAGCGAGCGATGCGCCCGCGCTGGGCTGCTCGATGTAAAGGCGCGGGTCATGATCGATGGACGCCGAGCAGGATGAAACCGACGTAGAAGCCGAGCGCCACCAGCGCGAGCGCGATAGCCATGCGGCGCACCCGGCGGCGGCGTTCGGAGTCGATGCCAGCGATCGTCATCTACTTCGCCTGCGCTACGTGCGGATCGAACTCACCCCATTCCTCCTTCCACCTGACCTGCGGCGGCTCGTTCCAGCTGTGGTACGGGGGCGGCGAGGGCAGCAGCCACTCCAGGCCATGTGAACCCTCCCAGACATCATCGGTCGCCTTCGCGCCGCCCTTAACGCACTTCCAGATGACGTACGGGAACAGCAGCTGTGCAAGCCCGAAGCCGAATGCGCCGACCGAGGACCACCAGTTCCAGTCGGCGAACTGCGTGGCGTAGTCGGGAATGCGGCGCGGCATGCCGGCGAGCCCGAGGAAATGCTGCGGGAAGAACAGCACGTTGACGAAGATCGCCGACAGCCAGAAATGCCACCTGCCGAGCGTCATGTCGTACATGTGACCGGTCCACTTCGGCAGCCAGTAGTACACGCCGGCCATGATGCCGAAGACCGCGCCCGGCACCAGAACGTAGTGGAAGTGCGCGACCACGAAGTAGGTATCGTGGTACTGGAAGTTGGCGGGCACGATCGCGAGCATGAGTCCGGAGAATCCACCGATCGTGAACAGGAACAGGAATGCGAGCGCGAACAGCATCGGCGGCTCGAACGAAAGCGACCCTTTCCACATGGTCGTGGTCCAGTTGAATACTTTTACGCCGGTGGGCACTGCAATGAGCATGGTCGAGAGCATGAAGAACAGTTCGCCGGCGAGCGGCATGCCGACCGTAAACATGTGGTGCGCCCACACGACAAACGACAGGAACGCAATGCTCGCGGTCACGTAAACCATCGCGCCGTAACCGAACAGCGGCTTGCGCGAGAACGTTGGGATCACCTCCGAGACGACGCCAAATGCCGGCAGAATTAGGATGTAGACCTCGGGGTGGCCGAAAAACCAGAAGATGTGCTGGAACATCACCGGGTCACCGCCGCCGGCGGCACTGAAAAACGTCGTGCCGAAGAAGTGATCGGTGAGCAGCATCGTCACCGCGCCCGCGAGCACCGGCATGACCGCGAGCAGCAGGTAGGCGGTAATCAACCAGGTCCAGCAAAACAGCGGCATGTGCAGCAGCGACATGCCCTTCATGCGCATGTTCATGACCGTCACGATGATGTTGATGGCGCCCATGATCGAGGAGGCGCCCAGGAGATGAATCGCGAAGATCGTAAGCGGCAGGCTGTCACCGGCCTGCAGCGACAGGGGCGGATACAATGTCCAGCCGGACGCAGGTCCGCCACCCGGCGTGACCAGCGTCAGCAGCAGCAACGTGAACGCAAACGGCAGGATCCAGAAGCTGTAGTTGTTCATGCGCGGCAGCGCCATGTCTGGGGCGCCAAGCTGCATCGGGATCATCCAGTTAGCGAGCCCCACCCAAGCCGGCATCACCGCGCCGAAGACCATGATCAGCGCATGCATCGTCGTCATCGTATTGAAGAATCCTGGATCGACGACCTGCAGACCCGGCTGGAACAGCTCGGCGCGGATCACCATCGCCATTGCGCCGCCGACGAAGAACATGACGCAGGAGAACACCAGGTACAGCGTGCCGATGTCCTTGTGATTCGTGGTGAAGAGCCACCGCCTGATTCCCGTCGGCTTCTCGTCGTGTTGCGCGTGGGCGCCTTCGGCGTGGGAAGAGGAGGTTTGCGCGTAACTGGACATGCTGGAAGTTCTCCGCCCGATCGGGTGCTTCAGTTCGTCCGGGCAATGGTGGCTGCGACAGGCGCTTCGCTGGTCGCAACCGGTTCTTTACCCGTGGCCGGCATTCCCGCCTGACGGGCGGCTTCCTGCTTCGCCGCGAGCCAGCCCGCGAAGTCTTCCTTCGACTTCACGTCGACCACGATCGGCATGAAGCCGTGGTCGCGGCCGCACAGCTCGGCGCACTGTCCGCGATAGAGGCCGGTCTTTTCCGGGTCGACCTTGATCCACATCTCGTTGACGAAGCCGGGAATTGCATCCTTCTTCATGCCGAAATCGGGCACCCACCAGGCATGGATAACGTCGTTCGCCGTCACCAGCAGCCGCACCTTGGTGCCGGCCGGGATGACCAGCGGGTTGTCGACGTCGAGCAGGTAGTTCGGCACGGTATTCGGGTCGATCCCGGAGCCGAGCTGGCGCGCCGCGTTGCTCGACTGGGCGAGCGATGAAAAATAGCTGATGCCCTGATCCATGTAGTCGTAGTGCCACTTCCACTGGTAGCCCGTGACCTTGATGGAGAGCTCCGTGTTGCGCGTGTCCTCGATGTCGATCAGCGTGCGCGCAGACGGGACAGCCATCAGCACCAGGATGATCAAGGGGACTATCGACCAGACGATTTCGACCTTGGTGCTGTGGGTGAGCGTCGTATCGGCCACCGCGCCGCGCGATTTCCGGAAGGCCACGATCGAATAGATCATGGCAGCGAACACCACCAGCGCGATGGCGACGCAAACCCAGAAGATCAGCATGTGCAGGTCGTAGATCTTGACGCTGAGCTCGGTAACGCCAACCGGCATGTTGAGCGCTTTGTCGGCGGTCGCGGGGATGGCCCAGAGGAAGGCAGTGGCAATGAGCCCGCGCCGCAAGATCGATGCCAAATGCTTGAGCATGGAGTCACTCATCTCCCGATCATCTACTTGAGCCGCGCCGCAAGCTCGCGCCCCTCTTCTTCGTTGAGGAACCCGCCGATCTCGCAGGCGCGACCGTGAGACTCGATCAGAAGCCGGCTGGGGTGCATCGCAGAATGCGGCGCGCGAAGTTTAACCTTGGCCCACTGCCGAGGAAACACGCAGTGCACCTCGTCGCGGGCGCTAAAGGCATCGAATCGAACCTCGTCGCCCGCGATCGCGAGCCGCTCAACCAGGTGACGATTGCGAAGGCTTGCACGAAGGGCCCAACCGAGAACCAGCATCTCGAGTCCGGCGCACGGCAACACCGGCCAGAAGCCCTGCGCGGCCATCAAGCCCGCGATCCCGAACGACGTCAGGCACACGAACCCGAAGAATGAGGAATGCCGCGCGTACGGTGAGCGAGCAGTTTGGTCGGAGCTCGATGAAATGATCGCTGGCGTTCACGGCGCGCGTAGCCTACTCAAGGCTAAATCCTTTTTCAACTCAATAACTTAGAGTATGGCGTCCAGCTTGAGTTGTTGGCTTGCGGCGGCGGCCACGAGGCCGGAGCGATGCGGGATGATGCCGAGCAGCGGTGCCTCGAGGCGCTCCTGAAGCGAACGAATATTGTCGGAAGCGCGCTCGAACCTGGGGTCGATCGCATTTGCGACCCAGCCCGCGAGCTTGAGGCCGGACTGTTCGATCGCCTGCGCGGTGAGCAGGGCGTGGTTGAGGCAACCGAGCCTTAAGCCCACGACCAGAATCACCTCGGCCTTCACCTTCCTGGCGAAATCAGCCAGCGCGTGTTTCTCATCGAGCGGCGTGAGCCAACCGCCGACACCCTCGATCACCACGACATCGGCAAGTCCGGCCAGTATCCGGTATGCGCGCTCGAGCTCGCGCAGGTCGATGCGCGTGCCAGCCTCGACCGCGGCGACATGGGGCGCAATCGCGGGAATGAAGGCGTACGGATTGACGATGCGATAAGGCGCGGACTCGCTCGCCTCGGCGATCAGTGTGAGCGCGTCGTCGCTGACGATGCCGTCGGATGTCTTGCGGCAGCCGGACGCCACGGGCTTCATGCCCGCGACGCGCAGCTCACGCTCACGCAGGCCACGTAACAGCGCTGCGGCGACCAGCGTTTTGCCGACCCCGGTGTCGGTGCCGGTCACGAACAAGGCGCGTGCGCGATGGGCCACTGCTCCAGTCCTCCGCAGCTACTCTCTTGTCCGGTATCCGATGGCGCTCGCCGGGATGCGGATCTCGCCGATTGTCGTGCCCGTCTGCTCGACCGATCGACCCCAGGCCTGACCGTACACGACCTCGTAGGTCGCGGGCAGCCGGCCTTCGGTTCGCTGCTGCTCATACGCGGCCATCATCGCTTTCAGCCGGCCGCGACCGGTCAGGCCAGCGGGGCGCCCGACGGTAACGTTGTGGGCGCCGATCGCCTTCAAGTCCTGCATCAGCCTCAATGCATCGTCATAGGTGAGAGTGAAGCGCTCGACGTCGAGGACGGGCTCCGACAAACGGGCCCGCACCAGGGCATCGCCGATGTCGTGCATGTCGAGGAAACGATTGACGTGCGTGTAGTCATCGACGCTCGCCCAGGCCGCGCGCAGCTCCTTGAGCGTGTCGGGGCCAAACGTGCTGAACGTCAGAAGACCATGAGGCTTCAGCACGCGCTCGAACTCCGCGAGCACGGCGTCCGGATCGTTGCACCACTGGAGCATCAGGTTGCTGTAGAGCAGATCGACGCTGGCGTTCGCGAGCGGCATGCGCACCGCATCCGCGCAGACGCGATCGAAACGGCGAAGCCACCCGCGCTGCCGTTGAGCTGCATGCAACATCCCAGGCGCGATATCGAGTGCGATCACGCGCGCGCGCGGATACAAACGCTTCAGGGCACGGCTCGCATGACCGGTGCCACAACCGGCGTCGACGATCACGATGGGCGCGAGTTTGACGTACTCAAGTCGCGCCAGCAGGCGCCCGCGGACGTTCGTTTGCAGTACTGCCGCGCGATCGTACTCGGCGCTGGCGCGCTCGAACGCCCGGCGCACCTGGCCGGTGTCGAGCACGAAGCGATCGTCCTGCGGGTGTACCGGGCTCAAGAGGCGCTCTCCGCGAGCGGCAACTGCGCGTGGGCGAGGAAACCGTAGACCTCGGCGCAGAACTCATCGGCGTGCGACAGAAATGGCGCATGCGCGGCGCCTCGGATAAGCCGAGCTCGGGCCGACGGCAAGCTTGCGGCGAGGGCTTCCGAGGCAGCCACCGGCACGATCGAGTCCCGCTCGCCCGCGATCACGAGCGTCGGGACGCGCACCCTGGGCAGGTCAGCCCGCAGGTCGGCATCGCGCAGCACGTCGAGACCGACGCTGAGCGCACGCGGATCGGGTTCGCCCGCTGCGAGCACACGCCGGCGCAGCGTTCGCAACGCCGCGTGCGCGCGCTCATCGCCGCGGACCTGCAACGCCAGGAACTCCTGGACCGTGCCGCGATAGTCCTGCTCGAGCCGCGTCGCGAACTGCCTGAGCACGGCGGGGCTCATCGCGGCGGTCCAGGAGTCGTCGGCGACGAATTTCGGCGTGGCTGCGACCAGCACGAGTCTCTCGACGTGTGCTGCATGCCTGGCCGTGAGGTGCAGTGCCACCAGGGCACCCAGCGACCAGCCGAGCACATGACACCGATCGCCCAGAACCGGCGCGATGGCGCCGACAAGTGAGTCGAGATCGGTGATCTCCGGCAGCCAGTCGCTCAAACCGTGACCCGGAAGGTCGACACAGTCCAGCGTAAATCGCTCGGCGAGTGCAGGCAGCACATCGTCCCAGACATGGGAGTTGAGCGCCCAGCCGTGCAGGAGCACCAGCCGCGGGCCACGGCCGGTCCGATTGACGTGCACGCTCATGGCAGTGACTTCAGGATTGTGGTGAGGGTCTCGACCAGCCGATCGACATCGCCGTCGCGATGCGCCGCGGAGAAGGTGACCCGCAGACGCGCGCTGCCTTCGGGCACCGTCGGTGGCCGGATGGCGGCGACCCAGATGCCTCGCTGCCACAGCGCGTCACTGGCAGCGAGCGCACGCGCCGCGCTGCCGAGCACGATGGGCTGAATCGGGGTGCTCGACTCGACCAATGGGATCCCCGATGCGCGGGCTGCGGCGCGAAAGCGCTTCACATGGGACAACACGCGCTCGCGCCGCCAGCTCTCCTCGTCAACGAGACGCAACGCTTCACGCGTCGCCGCCGCGACCGCAGGCGGCAGCGCCGTGGTGTAGATGTAGGTGCGCGCTTTCTGCACCAGGTATTCGACCAGGTCGCCCGAGCCGGCTACGAACGCCCCGAACGTGCCGAGCGCCTTGCCGAGTGTCCCCATCAAGATTGGAACGGAGCCGGGTTCAAGCCCGAAGTGTTCCAGAGTGCCGCGTCCCGTTGCGCCCAGCACACCGAGCCCGTGCGCGTCGTCCACCATGAGCCACGCGCGGTGGCGGGCGCTCACGCTTGCGAGGGCATCGACCGGCGCGAGATCGCCGTCCATGCTGAAGACGCCGTCGGTGACGATGATGGCGCGGCTCTCGCCGAGCTCCGTGAGTCGCTGTTCCATCGCGGCCGCGTCGCGGTGTGCGCAACGGGTGAAGCGGGCACCCGACAGCAGTGCCGCGTCGAGAAGCGAGGCGTGATTCAGCCGATCCTCGAGGACAAGATCACCGCGTCCGACGAGCGCTGCGACGACACCCAGGTTCGCCATGTAGCCCGTAGAGAAGAGCAGCGCGCGCTCGCGACCCGTAAACGCCGCCAGCTCTTCCTCGAGCGCGTGGTGTTCGGTTCCGTGGCCGGTAACCAGGTGCGACGCGCCGCTGCCCACGCCATGGCGTGTCGCCGCGGCGCGGAAGGCTTCGATCACGCGTGGATGATGGCTTAAGCCCAGGTAATCGTTGCTGCAGAAAACCAGGCGCTGCTCGCCTTCGACGATCGCGACGCTCCCGCCGAATTCGGCCGGCCATTCCTGCACCGTGCGGCGGCGGCGAAAGAGATCGCGCGAGCGCAGCTCGTCGAGCGCTTCACGCAGATCGAGGTTCAGGTTCCACTCCGAGGCGGGCAAACAGCGTCTGGTCGTGAACGACGTCCGGGTTACCGGTCGTCAGCAGTTTCTCGCCGTAGAAGATCGAGTTGGCGCCCGCGAGAAAACACAGGGCCTGCAGCTCGTCGCTCATCTCGGTGCGACCGGCGGAGAGCCGCACGTGCGATTTCGGCATCAGGATGCGGGCCACGGCGATGGTGCGCACGAAGTCGAGCGGATCGACGCGCGCCGTGCCGTTGAGCGGCGTGCCCTCGATCTGCACCAGCTCGTTGATGGGCACGCTCTCCGGGTGCTGGGGCAAGGTCGCGAGCGTGTGCAGGAGCTTGGCCCGGTCGAGCTCCGTCTCGCCGAGCCCGAGGATCCCGCCGCAGCACACTTTCATGCCCGCCGCACGCACGGCTTCGAGCGTGTCGAGCCGGTCCTGGTAAGTGCGCGTCGTAATGATCTTCTCGTAGTGCTCGGCCGAGGTGTCCAAATTGTGGTTGTAGTAGTCGAGGCCCGCCGCCTTGAGCTCGCGCGCCTGTTCCGCCGTCAGCATGCCGAGGGTGGCGCAGGTCTCGAGCCCCAGTGCGCTCACCTCGCGCACCATGGCGGCGATCTGCTTGAGTTCCCGGTTCTTCGGGCTGCGGTATGCGGCGCCCATGCAGAAGCGCGTTGCGCCTGCATCCTTGGCCGCGCGCGCCCGCTCCACCACGGCCGCAACACTCATCAGCTCGTCGCGCTCTACGCCCGTGTCGTAGCGAATGCTCTGTGGGCAGTACGCGCAGTCCTCGGGGCAGCCGCCGGTCTTGATGCTGAGCAGCGTGCTCACTTGCACCTGGTTGGCCTCGTGATGGGCGCGGTGAACCTGTTGCGCGGCGAACATCAGATCGGCGAACGGCAGCGCGTAGAGGGCGCGTACTTCGTCAAGCGTCCAGTCGGTGCGCAGCGTTCCAAGGCGAGCGGGACTCGGGCTCATGCTGTTTCTTGCCGTTTGCAGGCGATTTGTCGCGTGGCACGCCAGCGGACGGCGCGCAGTATTGGCGGCGGCCCATGGACTGTCAACTTGCGCGGCGCCTCATGGTTAACGATTGGCTAAAACGTGTACAGGCGATCCTGATGCCACCGTGCTGCGTGCTGTGTGGCGAGGCCGGTCAGCCACCGTTGCTTGACCTGTGCGGGCCGTGCGACGCCGATCTGCCACGCAACTCGAATGCGTGCGTGCGTTGTGCTGCGCCGCTGCCGCCATGCGCTTCGTCCGGACTCACCTGTGGTGCCTGCCTCAAGCGACCGCCCCGATTCGATCGCGCCAGCGTCCCGTTCCGCTACGCCTATCCGCTCGATCACCTTATCCGCGGCCTCAAGTATCACGGCCAACTCGCATCTGGCCGGGTCCTGGGAATGCTGCTAGCCGATTATCTGGACGAGGAGGACTCGCCACGCCCGGACGTCCTGGTCCCGGTTCCGCTCTTTCCTGCGCGCCACCGGGATCGCGGCTTCAATCAGGCGAGCGAAATCGCGCTCCCCATCGCTGACCGCTTGCACGTCCCGATCGCGGACCGACTGTGCTCGCGAGTGCGGCCGACCGACGATCAGACAGCTTTGAATGCCGCGCAGCGACGCCGCAATGTGCGACGCGCATTTGCCTTGAACCGCAGGCCGGGCGTGAGGCACGTCGCCATCCTCGACGACGTCCTGACCACCGGGAGCACCGTGAATGAGATCGCGCGCGTCCTCAAGCGCAGTGGTGTCCGAACAGTGACTGTCTGGGCGGTCGCGCGCGCGGCGCCGGTCTACGTTCCGAAGGTGTAGTGCAGCAGGATGCCGAGCAGGACGACCATGCCGAAATAATTGTTGTTGTTGAATGCCTGGAAGCAGCGCTCGGGGTCGCGCCTGCGGATGAGCCATTGCTGCCAGAGAAACAAGACCGCGCCGGTGGCGAGACCGGCCCAGTACCAGAAGCCGAGTTTCATGTCGCGACCGATCAGGCCGAGCGCGAACAACACCATCAATTGCATCACGCCGACGATGAAGCGATCGTTATCGCCAAACAGGATCGCGGTGGATTTGACGCCGATGCGGAGGTCGTCTTCGCGGTCGACCATCGCGTAGAGCGTGTCGTACACACCGACCCAGAGAACCGTGGCGATGAACATCACCCAGCCCAGCCTGGGCACTTCCCCGAGCTGCGCGGCGAATGCCATCGGCACGGCGATCCCAAACGCGGCGCCCAGATAGAACTGCGGCAGTGGGAACACGCGCTTCATGAACGGATAGGTCACCGCGAGCGCGCCGCCCGCAACAGCGAACAATTGCGCAAGTGGGTTGAGCGTGATCACCAGGCCCACTGCGACCAGCGACAACGCCGCGAACAGCAACAGCGCTTCCTGCGGGCTCAGGCGCCGTGCTGCCAGCGGCCGGTCGCGCGTGCGCTTCACGAAGGGATCGATGTCGCGGTCAGCGTAGTCGTTGATCACGCAACCGGCCGAACGCATGAGCAGCGCACCCGCCATGAACACGACAAACAGGCGCTGATCGGGATGGCCGTCGGAGCCGAGCCACAACGCCCACAGCATGGGCCACATGAGCAGCCAGATGCCGATCGGACGGTGCAACCGCATCAGCAGGGCGTATTGATATAGCGTGGATCTCAGGCGAGGCAGCGTGGTGGTGAACAAGGGCCGATCGAACACCGCTGTCCGCACCCGCGACCAACGAGAGACCGTATCCTTCATCCGATCTGTCCGTACGCCTCGCCGTGACCCACCCAGCGCCCGATAAGCGGCGCAATGTTAGCCGCATGCTGCTCGAGCATCAGCTCCGCGACGCGCTGGATGCGCGGCAGCAGGTCGGCATCGCGCATCAGGTCGGCCACGCGCATCTGCACGAGGCCCGTCTGACGTGTCCCCAGGAGCTCGCCAGGACCGCGCAGCTCCAGATCGCGGCGCGCGATCTCGAAGCCGTCGTTGGTCTCCCTCAAGGTCCCCAATCGCTCGCGCGCGAGTTCCGTGAGGGGTGGTCGATAGAGCAGAACGCAGGTGCTCGCGTGCTCGCCGCGGCCCACCCGCCCACGCAGCTGGTGCAACTGCGCGAGACCCATGCGCTCGGCGTTCTCGACCACCATCAAGCTCGCGTTCGGTACGTCGACCCCGACTTCGATCACGGTAGTGGCAACGAGCAGTTGCATCTTGCCGGCCTTGAACTTCTCCATCGCCGCATCCTTCTGCACCGGCGTCATGCGCCCGTGCACGATGCCGACGCGAATCTCCGGCAAGGCCTCGGCGAGCGCCGCCGCGGTTTCCTCCGCCGCCTGGTAACGCAACGCATCCGATTCATCGATCAGCGGGCAGACCCAGTACGCCTGCCGTCCTTCGCGACAGGCGTGGCGGATGCGTTCGACCACTTCGTCGCGCCGGTTCTCCGGCAAGGCGACGGTCTGCACCGGCCGGCGGCCGGGGGGCAGCTCGTCGATCACGGACACGTCGAGGTCGGCATAGGCCGCCATCGCCAGCGTGCGCGGGATCGGCGTGGCCGTCATGATGAGCTGGTGCGGATGGTGACCGTCGCGTATCCCCTTGTCGCGCAGTTTCAGACGCTGGTGGACGCCGAAGCGATGCTGCTCGTCGACGACGGCGAGCGCGAGCCGCCGGAACTCGACGCCCTCCTGGAACAACGCGTGTGTCCCGATGACGACGCCCGTTTTGCCGCTCGCGATCGCCTGCAGCGCATTCTCGCGCGTGCGACCCTGCAGCTTCCCGGACAGAAGCGTGACGCCGATACCGAGGGGCCTCAGCCAGGACTCGAAGTTGCGAGCGTGCTGTTCCGCCAGGAGCTCGGTCGGCGCCATCAGCGCGGCCTGAGCGTTCGCTTCCACCGCACACACAGCCGCGAGCGCCGCCACCACGGTCTTGCCACAACCGACATCGCCCTGGATCAGTCGCAGCATCGGTCGCGGCTCGGCGAGATCCGCGGCCACCTCCGTGAATGCGCGATGCTGTGCGGCGGTGAGCTTGAATGGCAGGCTTTCACGCAAACGCTTGACCAGCCGATCGCCTCGCAGGGGCCGCGCTGAATCGTTGCGGATTTCGCGCCGCAGGAGCTTGAGGCTCAGCTGATGCGCGAGCAGCTCCTCGAAGGCGAGACGCCGCTGCGCTGGAGTGCGACGCGCTTCCAGCTGAGCGAGGTTGGCGTCCGGCGGCGGCCGATGCGCGGAGCCAAGCGCCTCGAGCAGCGTGGGCCAGTGGAACTCCGTCAGGACCGTGACTGGCAGCCAATCGGTGAGCGCCCCATTGACCGCGGCATCGAGCGCCAGGTCAGTCAGCCGCCGCAACCGGCCCTGCTGCACGCCCTCGGTGGCGGGATAAATGGCTGTCAGCGATTCAGAAAGTGATTGTGCTTTCTCTGCATCGATCAGCCGGTACTCGGGATGAACGATTTCCAGCCCAAGCGGGCCGCGCCTGACTTCACCGAAGCAACGCAGCTTCGTGCCCCGCGCGAGCGCGTCTTTCTGCCTCTGGTTGAAATGAAAGAATCTCAGCGTGAGAAAGCCCGAACCGTCGGCGATGCGCGTGAGGAGCTGCCGGCGGCCGCGGAACACGATCTCGGTGAGCTCGACTTCGGCCTCGATCACCGCGCGATCGCCGACGCGCAGCGCGCCGATCGGTACCACGCGCGTGCGATCTTCGTAGCGCAGCGGCAGCAGAAAAAGCAGGTCCTGGATAGTGAAGACACCCAGCCTCGCCAGCCGCGCCGCGAGCGCCTGACCGACACCGCGTAACGCCGTGACTGGCCTCTGGACATCCACTAGCGTGGTGCCCCTGATTGTGATGGCAACAGTCTTCGGGACACCACGCTAACCAACGTGGAGCACGCACTCCATTTCGATCTGCGCGCCTCGCGGCAGCGAGGCGACGCCGACCGCGGCACGCGCCGGGAAGGGCTCGCGGAAGTACTGCGCCATCGTCTGGTTGACGAGTGCGAAATGCTTGAGGTCGACGAGATAGACGTTGAGCTTGACCACGTTCGCAAAGGTCGCGCCCGCCGCCTCGACGATCGCTTGGAGGTTCTCGAACACGCGCCTGATCTGCGCCTCCATGTCGCCGCCGACCAGCTCGCCCGTGGCCGGATCGAGCGGAATCTGGCCCGAAACATACACGGTGTCGCCCGCGCGCACTGCCTGCGAATACGTGCCGATCGCCTTGGGTGCCTTATCGGTGGTGATGATCTGACGCGTCATCGAGTCTCCTCATCAGGTTCGTTACGCCACGGTTCGATGGACTTTCATCACGTCCGGCATGTTGCGGATCATGCGCATCACGCGCGCCAGCTGTTTGCGATCGCGCACCTGCAGCTCGAAAATGAGCGTCGAGGTATCGACGTCGCGTTCCACCAGCGACACGTGATCGATGTTGGTCTCGGTGCCCGCGATGCTCGCCGCCACCGCGGCCAGCACGCCCATCCTGTTGGCGACCTCGACGCGGATCTCGGAGCTGAAGAGCCGGTCGAGCTTCTTCTCCCAGCTTACCGGCAGCCACTTGTCGGGCTGCTTGCGGAAACCCGCCAGGTTGGGGCAGGAGTCGCGATGGATCACCACGCCGCGACCACTGCTCAGGTACGCCATGATCGGGTCGTTCGGGATCGGGAAACAGCAACGGGCGTAGTTCACCACCAGTCCTTCCGTGCCCGCGATCGCAAGTGGCGCCCCGGCGCCGCTCGGGGTCGCAGTTTCCTCGGCCGGCAGGAGTCGCCGTGCAATCAATGGCGCGAGCCGTTCGCCCAGCCCGAGCTTCTCGTACAGGTCGTCCGCGGTCTTCATGCCGAGCTCGCTCAGCATCGGCTCAATCTGCTCCTCCGGGATCTTCTTGAGCGTGAGCGAGAACTCGCCCAGCGCCTGGTTGAGCAGCCGCTTGCCGAGATCGATCGCCTCCGAGCGCTTGAGATTCTTGAGGTAATGGCGGATCGCGGCGCGCGCCTTGGCGCTCACGACGAAATTGACCCACGCCGGGTTGGGGGCCGCGCCCTTGGCCGTGATGATCTCCACCGTCTGCCCGTTGCGCAGCGGTGTACGCAGGGGCACCAGCCGGCGATCGACCTTGGCGGCAACACAGCGATTGCCGACGTCGGTGTGCACGGCATATGCAAAGTCCACGGCCGTCGCGCCCCTTGGCAATCGCAGAATCTCGCCCTTGGGCGTGAATACGTACACCTTGTCGGGGAACAGGTCGACCTTGACGCTCTCGAGGAACTCCTCCGAGTTGCCGCTCTCCTGCATCTGCACCAGCTGGTTGAGCCATTCCCGTGCGCGGTCCTGTTGCGCGCTGCCGCGATCTTCGCCGGTCTTGTACTTCCAGTGCGCCGCGATGCCCTTCTCGGCAACGCGATGCATGTCGTCGGTGCGGATCTGCACCTCGATCGGCACCCCGTTCGGGCCAAAGAGGGTCGTGTGCAGGGATTGATACCCGTTGATGCGCGGGATCGCGATGTAGTCCTTGAAGCGGCCCGGCATGGGTTTGTAGAGACCATGCACCAGACCGAGCGCGCGGTAGCAGGTATCCACCGAATCGACCACGACGCGAAAGGCATAAACATCCACGATCTCGTTCAGCGGCACGCCTTTCTTGCGCATCTTGAGGTACACGCTGTAGAGGTGTTTTTCGCGTCCCTCGACCACTCCGTGGATTTCCGCCTTGTCGAGCGCGCCGCGAATCGCTGCCGCGATCTTGCCGACGAACTGTTTCTGATTGCCGCGCGCACGCTTGATCTGGTTCTCGATCACGCGGTAGCGCTGCGGGTAGAGCGCCTTGAAGCCGAGTTCCTCCAGCTCCAGCTTGATGCCGTAGAGCCCGAGGCGATCCGCGATCGGCGCGTAGATATCGAGCGTCTCGCGGGCGACCATGCGCCGCTTCGGCAATGGCATCGCATCGAGCGTGCGCATGTTGTGGGTGCGGTCCGCGAGCTTGACCAGGATCACGCGCAGGTCGCGCACCATCGCCAGCAGCATCTTGCGGAAGCTCTCGGCTTGCGCCTCCTCGCGGTTCTTGAACTTGATCTGGTCGAGCTTGGTGACCCCGTCCACCAGCTCCGCCACTTCCTTGCCGAATTGCTGCTCGATCTGCTCCTTGGCGGTCGGCGTGTCCTCGATGACGTCGTGCAGGATCGCGGCGATGATGGTTTCGGCGTCGACGTGCAGGTCGGCCAGGATGTTGGCCGCCGCGATCGGGTGCGAAATGAAGGGCTCGCCCGACAGCCGCTTCTGGCCCTTGTGTGCCGCCGCGCCGAACTCGTAGGCCTGCTGGATCCGCTCGACCTGGTCGGGCGGCAGGTAGGTCTCGAGTTTCGCGACCAGCTGGTTGATGCCGAGCGCGCGCCGGCCACCCGGCAGGAAACCCAGAAGGGAAGATGCGTAATCCATACGGGGACAGACTTTAGTCTGTCCCCGGCGGAATTTCAGTCGCCGATGCCGAGTTGCGGGGCGCGAAATTCGCTCGGGATCTCGAGCTCCGGCATGGTGAGTTCGGGCGGAGCCTCCTGCTCCTCGAGCAGCTCGACGCCGATGTTGCCCGACGCGATCTCGCGCAGCGCCACCACCGTCGGCTTGTCGTTCTCCCAGTCCACTGTCGGTTCGGCGCCGTTGGCGAGCCGGCGCGCGCGCTTGGCGGCGACCAGCACCAGTTGGAACAGGTTATCGATGTTCTGCAGGCAGTCTTCGACGGTGATCCGCGCCATGGAAAATCCTTAAGGAACGCTCTCGGGTCGGCTTCGAAAGGGGGCGGGAGTCTACAGCAGAATCAAGGGGTCACGCCAGAAGCGCGCGGATCACGCGCTTGAGCTCCGGACGCCTGGTGGCGAGTGCCTGGCCGCGGCCGGCGACGATCGCGCCCAGGTCCTTAAGCGCCTTTTCGAAGCGGTCGTTGACGATGACGTAGTCGAACTCGTTCCAGTGCGACATGTCGGCCACAGCATCCCGCAAGCGACGCGCGATCACTTCCGGGCTGTCGGTGCGCCGTTGCTTGAGCCGCTCCTCTAGTGCCGCGCGCGAGGGCGGCAGGATGAAGATGGAGACGCAATTCGGCATCGCAGCGCGCACCTGCTGCGCGCCCTGCCAGTCGATCTCGAGGATCAGGTTCTGACCCGCCGCCAGCGCTTCCTCGGCCTGGCGTCGCGGTGTGGCGTAGGAGTGATCGAATACCTGTGCATATTCGAGGAACTCGCGCGCCGCTGCCATGCGGTCGAACTCCGCGCGCGAAACGAAGTGGTAGTCGTGGCCGTCCTGCTCGGCAGGCCGCTTCGGGCGGGTCGTATACGAGATTGAGAACCTGAGCGCAGGGTCCTTCGCCATCAGCGCCCGCACGAGGCTGGTCTTGCCGGCACCGGAAGGCGCGGCGATCACGAACAGCCGGCCGCGGCGCGCCGGCGCCGATTTCGAACGCGAGCGTGAACTGCTCATCGCCGCTTCATTCGACGTTCTGGACCTGCTCGCGCATCTGTTCGATGAGGACCTTCATGTCCACCGCGGCGCGCGTGGTCTCGGCGTCCTGCGACTTCGAGGAGAGCGTGTTGGCTTCGCGGTTGAGCTCCTGCATCAGGAAGTCGAGCCGCCGGCCCGCGGGCTCGGAACCGTCGAGCGCCTTGCGGATCTCGGTGACGTGACTCTTGAGCCGGTCGAGCTCCTCGTCGACATCCATCTTCTGCGCCAGGATCACGAGCTCCTGTTCGAGCCGTTCCTGATCAGGTACGGCGTTGAGCTGCGCCAGTTTTTCGAGCAAGCGCGTCCGAATGCGCGTGCGGACTTCGGGGAGACGCGCGATCACGGCATCGACGAGAGCGAGCAGCATTGCCGAGCGCTGCAGCAGCAATTCCCGGATTCGATCGCCTTCACGGGCACGCGATTCCGTGAGCAGCTTGAGCGCTTCAGCGAGGCTCGATTGAGCCGCCGTCAACAACGGGGTGATGTCGGTCCCCTGGTCCTGCACGACTCCCGGCCAGCGCAGCAGATCGAGCGGATTGATCGAGGTCGCCTCTTGTCCAGCCAGAGCGGTGATTTCGCGCGCGCGCGTCAGTAGCTCAGCCACGAGGGTCTGATTGATCTCGATCGCGCTTTGTGCACCGGGCGAAGCGCGGTAGTTGAGAGTGCAGTCGACCTTGCCGCGGCGAAGCGCCACACCGATCGCCTGGCGGAAGTCGCCCTCGGCGCTGCGCAGCTCTTCGGGCAGCCGGCACCCGACTTCGAGATAGCGGTGATTGACCGCGCGCAATTCCCAGGTGAGCGTGCCCCATGGCCCGGAGTGCTCGCGCCGGGCGAAGCCCGTCATGCTGCGGATCATGTTGATTTGGTGCTATAAAGCCGCGCCGAAGTCTAACAGACCGGGGTGGGCGTTGCGGGTGGAGTACGCGGAGCTGAGTCTGGTTGGCCACCGCGAGGACAATCAGGATCGTGTCTCCGTGGCAATCGCTGAGCATGCGGCCCTGTTGTTGGTGGTCGATGGCATGGGCGGGCACGCCGAGGGCGCGCGCGCAGCAGAGACCGCACTCAAGTCGATGCTCGAAAGCTTCTGGCACACACCCCATCCGATTTTCGATCCTCTGGGCTTCCTGCATCTCACGCTCGGCAAGGCGCACGACGACGTCGTTGCACTCGGCGGGACACTCGCCGTCGAAACGCGGCCGCGCGCCACCTGCGCCATCTGCCTGGTGCAGCAGTCATCCGCGTATTGGGCACACGTCGGGGACAGCCGCGTCTACCAGATCCGCAACAACGTCTTGCGCGAACGCACGCGCGATCACAGCCACGTTGAACAACTGCTGCGCGAAGGGCTGATCACCGAGGCCGAAGTGCAGAACCACCCGATGCGCAATTTCGTCGAGTGCTGCCTGGGGGGCGATGCGGTGTTGCCGGACATGACGACGAGCCGGCGCAGGCCGCTCGAGCCGGGTGACATCCTGTTGTTGTGCACCGACGGGCTGTGGGCCAATCTCAAGGACGAGGACATCGCGGCGTTCTATCGGCCAGGAAATGGCGAGCTGCGCACGGCACTGCAACAGCTGGCCGAACGCGCCGTGCAGGCATCCGCACCGTTCAGCGACAACACCACCGCCGCGGCACTCCGGTTCCTGGGGTGAGCCGGTGCCTCTAAGCGAGTGCACTTAACGTGCACTCGCTCGGGCGAACGCCCGTACACGGATGTACGGGCCGGACTGTTTCACAGGGATGTATTGGCACTGTCTCAGGAGCAAGAATTCATGAGGCCCAGCGGCCGCGCCCCCGACGAGCTTCGACCCGTGCGTCTGACGCGACGATTCACGCGTCATGCGGAAGGCTCGGTGCTGGTGGAGTTCGGCGAAACGCGCGTGGTGTGTAACGCGAGCGTAGAAGACGGCGTGCCGCCCTTCCTGCGCGGCTCCGGGCAGGGCTGGATTACCGCGGAATACGGCATGCTGCCGCGGGCAACCCATTCGCGCACGGCGCGCGAGGCTGCGCGCGGCAAGCAAAGCGGGCGCACGCAGGAGATTCAGCGCCTCATCGGCAGGGCGCTCCGCGCGGTCACGGATCTGCGCGCGCTGGGCGATCGCACCATCACGCTCGACTGCGATGTGCTGCAGGCGGATGGCGGCACGCGCACGGCCGCGATCACCGGGGGATACGTGGCGCTGGCGGACGCCATCGAATCGCTCGTGCGCCGGCGCGTCATCGCTTCGAGTCCGATTCACGCCCAGGTTGCCGCGGTGTCGGTCGGCATCTGCTCCGGCGTACCGGTGCTCGATCTGGACTACGCCGAGGATTCGAGCGCCGAAACCGACATGAACGTTGTGATGAACAACGGTGGGGCGTTCGTCGAGATCCAGGGCACCGCCGAGGGTCACGCCTTCCGCCGTCACGAGCTCGACGAACTGCTGAATCTGGCCGCCAGCGGCATCGCAGAGTTGCTTGCGCATCAGTTGCAGGCAATGGCGGAATGAAGGGAAGTCATGCGGTCTCAGGCTTCAGGCCTCTGGCATCAGGCCAAGAGGCGCGCATCCGCCTCGTAGCCTGAGGCCCGACGCCTGATGTCTGACGCCCCTCCCATGCGTGTGGTGCTCGCGACGGCGAACCCGGGCAAATTGCGAGAAGTGCAGACTCTGCTCGCGGGCTCCGGCCTCGAGGTGCTGCCGCAGTCGCAATTCGACATCGAGGCCCCGGCGGAGACCGGACTCACATTCGTCGAGAACGCCATTCTCAAAGCGCGCCACGCTGCAGCGAGATCCGGGTTGCCGGCCATCGCCGACGACTCGGGGCTCGAAGTCGATGCGCTCGGTGGTCGGCCCGGGGTCCTGTCCGCCAGATTTGCCGGCCCCGATGCGAGCGACGCGGATAATATCGCCAGGCTCCTCGAAGAACTTCGCGGTGTGCCCGACGCTGTGCGTACGGCGCGCTATCGCTGCATCGTGGTCCTTATGCGCACGGCCACGGATCCCGCGCCGCTCATCTGCGAGGGGGTGTGGGAGGGGCGTATTGCGACTGCACCAGCGGGCGAACGTGGGTTCGGTTACGACCCGCTCTTTCGCGTCGGCGATCTGGCCCTGACCGCTGCCCAGCTCTCACCGGAGCTCAAGAACAGCCTGAGCCATCGCGGCCAGGCCCTGCGACAACTGGCAGCTCTGCTGAAAGGTGCCAGGTCGGGGGTTTCGGGGTTATTGTCGCACTCGGCCCGGTTCCAATAACCCCGGAACCCCCGACCTGGTACCATGTCGCGCCTCCAACTCCCGCCGCTGTCCGTCTACGTGCACCTGCCGTGGTGCGTGCGCAAGTGCCCGTACTGCGATTTCAATTCCTATGCGCTCGAGGGCGACGTTCCCGAGAAGCGTTATGTCACCGCGCTGCTCACGGACCTCGAGATTCAGGCGCCGCCGGTGACAGACCGCAAGGTTCAGAGCATCTTTTTCGGAGGCGGCACGCCGAGCCTGTTCTCCGCCGATGCCATCAGCCGCATCATCGCGGGTCTTCGGGCGAGTCTTGCGGTCACGCCTGAAGCCGAGGTCACGCTTGAGGCCAATCCGGGAACCGTCGAACGCGGCCGATTCGGCGAATACCGTTCGGCGGGCGTGAACCGCATCTCGCTCGGTGGGCAAAGCTTCAACTCGCGCCACCTCGAGCGCCTGGGGCGCATTCATTCGAGCGACGACACGCGCGTCGCTGCCGCCGAGCTGCACGCCGCCGGAATCGAGAATTTCAACATCGATCTGATGTACGGGCTTTCCGGCCAGACCTTGGCCGAGTCTCTCGCCGACGTGGAGGCGGCGATCGCGCTCGAACCGGCGCACCTTTCGCATTACCAGCTGACGCTCGAACCGGGCACGGTGTTCTTTCATCGATCGCCGTGCTTGCCGGATGACGACGCCACCTGGGAGATGCAGCTCGGCTGCCAGGAATTGCTCGCTCGAGAGGGTTTTCAGCAATACGAGGTCTCGGCATACGCGCGCCAAGGCAAGACGTGCGCGCACAATCTCAACTACTGGCAGTTCGGCGACTATCTCGGCCTGGGCGCCGGTGCGCACGGCAAGCTGACGGATCTCTCGACGGGCGTGTGGCGGACCGACAGGACCCTTAAGCCGCGCCAGTACCTCGAGTCGTTGGAGCGCACCGCCGCGCTTCCCTCCAGGCGACTCGTCCCCGCTGGAGACCTGCCGTTTGAGTACATGCTGAATGCCCTGCGCCTCGTCGAAGGACTCGTGGGCCGGAGATTCGAACAGCGAACCGGGCTATCGCTCGAGGAAATTCGGGAAGCGATCGAGTCAGGCATCGAACGCGGACTCTTGCAATCCAACCGCCTGGGAGGCTGGTGTGCGACCTCGCTCGGTCGCCGCTTCCTCAATGACGTCATCGCGATGTTCCTGCCGCGATCACCGCACCGAAGCGCGCCCAAGCTCGCGGCTCAACCCGCAAATCTACTGTGATCAGGCACTTACTGTTATTCACAACATCCGGACAGGCGCAGCGCGTCAAGCAATGCAAACGCCTGTAACCGTAGTGCCATACCAAGTAGATCTGCTAACTCATTGTTTGTACTTGGCAAAAAGACCTGATTACTTTTTGACCAAAGTGACGACGGGCAACACTTTTGGCGGTACGACTGGCGAGGGTTTTGAATCGTCCACAGAGTTGTCCACATCTTTTGTGGATAAGCGGCAAAAAATTACCGGCACCCACGATTTAACATCTTATTGTTGATGCGCACGCTGATGCGGTCTGCGTAACCGGGCTTAGCAACGGGCTTTTTGTGGTCGGCATTCCCCCTTTCCGGGCGAGCCGCCGCAACGCTTGTACGGCCCCGAGTCGCCGGATACACTGCGCGCCCTCTTTTTTTGGCGGGCTAGCGATGAAGGCCGGAATTCATCCCGAATACAAGGAACTCACGGTGACCTGCAGCTGCGGGAACACCTTCAAGACGAGTTCGACGTTGGGCCACGACTTGCAGGTCGAGGTGTGCTCGAACTGTCACCCCTTTTATACGGGCAAGCAGAAGATCGTCGACACCGGTGGCCGCGTGGACAAGTTCCGCAAGAAGTACGGCATCGTCGCACGTTAGAGCGCGGCTGCTCGACAGCGGAGTGAACCGAGGGCGCCACGAGGCGCCCTTGGCGTTCTTGAGGCCTTCCCTCGGAACTCCTTGTCCACGGTGCCGATCGTAGCTATAAATCGGCGCATGCCTTGATGCACGAGCATTGTCGATGAGAACCCTGAATCCCCTGCTGCTGGCCTCGCTACTCGGTATCGCCGTGCTTGGCGGCGGCTGCGCGCGCAACCCGGTGACCGGCGGCACCGACGTCACGATGGTGTCGGAAAAGGGCGAGATCGAGCAGGGACGCAAGGCGCACGAGCAGGTGATCAAGTTCTACGGCGTCTATGAAGATCAGGCGCTGCAGGACTACGTCAACGAGGTCGGCCAAAGGCTGGCTCGCGCGAGCCATCGCCCCGACCTCGAATGGCACTTCACGGTCGTGGATGCCGATGACATCAATGCCTTCGCGCTGCCCGGCGGGTACATCTATATCACCCGCGGCATCATGGCCTACCTCAATTCGGAAGCCGAACTGGCCGCAGTGCTGGGTCACGAGATCGGCCACGTCACGGCGCGCCATCAGGTGCGCCAGCAGACTCAACAGACACTGACCGGAATACTCGGCGCCGGCGCCGCAATCTTTACCGGGAATCGCGCAGTAGCGGATCTCGCCAACATCGGCGGGCAGGCGCTCTTGAGCGGCTATGGACGTGACATGGAGCTCGAGGCGGACAGGCTCGGCGCAGAGTACCTCGGCAAGACGGGTTACAACCCGCAGGCGATGATCGAAGTGATCGGCGTGCTCAAGAACCAGGAAACCTTCGAGATGCAGCGGGCGCGGGAAGAGGGACGCGAGCCGCGCGTCTATCACGGTGTGTTCGCCTCGCACCCGTCCGCCGACCAGCGCCTGCAACAGGCGGTTGGGCTGGCAAAGCCGACCGCGAAGGAGGGCGATCTGCGCGTCGGCAAGGAGGATTACTTCAGGCGTATCGACGGGCTGGCGTTCGGCAGCAGCCGCCAGCAGGGCATCGTGCGCGACAATCGGTTCTATCACGCCGGGCTCGGCATCACGATCGCGTTTCCGAAGGATTGGGTGGTGCTCAACCAGCGCAATCGCCTGGTGGCGCACACCCGCACCCAGGATGCGCTGCTGCAGATTACTGTCGACGGGCGACCCGACAAGACCACGCCGCGTGAATACCTGCAGAAACAGATCGGCGATCGTGGCATGACCGCCGGCCAGGAACTCAACTTCAACGGGTTCGAGGGTTACGCAATGATCGCGCGCTCCGGCTCGCCACTGGACCGTGGCGCCGGCCCGGTGCGCTACGCCGCCGTGTATCGCGACAAGCTCGTGTACGTGTTTGCCGCCGCGAGCCGGTCCAGCCAGGACGCCATTCCGGCGCACGATCGCGTGTTCCTCTCGACCTTCCAGACGCTGCGCCCGCTCAAACCTTCGGAGTTCCCGCTCGCCGAGCCGAACCGCATCCGGTTGGTGAAGGCGCAAAGCGGCACCAACATCGAGCAACTCGCCACCGGCTCACCAATACTGAAGTACCCGGTGCAGACGCTCAGGCTGATCAACGACCTCTACCCGAAGAAGGAACCGGAGCCGGGGCAGATCGTCAAGGTCGTCGACTGACGCTCGCATCTCGTCGCTCGCCTTGATCTTATCGCGGCCTCCATGTCAGGCTGCGCGGCGAGGACAATGAGCGATGAGCGGCAAGAAATTCGAACTCACCGACCCCGCGACCGGAAAGAAATCCGAGCTTGAGACCCTTTCCGGCACCGTCGGCCCGGATGTCCTGAACATCGCCACGCTCGCCAAGGATCACGGCGTCTTCACCTTCGATCCCGGCTTCATGGTGACGGCGAGCTGCGAGAGCCGCATTGCCTACATAGACGGCGACCAGGGCGTGCTGCTGTATCGCGGCTATCCGGTCGAGCAGCTGGCCGAGCGCAGTAGCTTTCTGGAAGTCGCCTACCTTCTCTTGTATGGCGATCTGCCGGCACCCAAACAGCTCGCCGGCTTCACGCACTCGATCTGCTACCACACCATGATCAACGAGGCGCTCCTGCGCTTCTTCAACGGCTTTCAATCCAACGCGCACCCCATGGCGATGGTGTCGGCAGTGGTCGCCTCGATGTCGGCCTTCTATCACGACTCGATGGACATCAACAACGCGCGTCACCGCGAGATTTTCGCGCACCGTATCATCGCCAAGATCCCGACCATCGCGGCGGCGGCCTACAAGCATTCGCTGGGCCAGCCGTTCGTCTATCCACGCAACGACCTCGATTACTGCAGCAACCTGCTGCACATGTATTTTGCGGTGCCGTGCGAGACGTATCGCATCGATCCCGTGGCCGCGCAGGCGCTCGAACTGCTCTTCATACTGCACGCCGATCACGAACAGAACGCGAGCACCTCGACCGTGAGGCTGGCCGGCAGCACGGGCGCCAATCCGTACGCGGCGATTTCCGCGGGCATCTCGGCGCTCTGGGGACCCGCACATGGCGGCGCCAACGAGGCGGTGCTCTCGATGCTGGAGGAGATCGGCACCGTAGAGAACATTTCGAAGTACGTCGCGCTCGCCAAGGACAAGTCGAGCACCTTCCGGCTGATGGGTTTCGGGCACCGCGTGTACAAGAACTTCGACCCGCGCGCCAAGATCATCCGCGCGATGTGCCACAAGGTGCTGGCGCAGTTGGGCCGCACGGACAATCCGCTGTTCGAGCTCGCGCTACGGCTCGAGGAAGTCGCGCTCAAGGACGAGTACTTCATCTCGCGCAAGCTCTATCCCAACGTGGATTTCTATTCCGGCATCATCTACAGCGCGCTCGGCATTCCGCGCTCGATGTTCACGGTGATGTTCGCGATCGCGCGCACTGTGGGCTGGGTCGCGCACTGGCAGGAAATGATCTCGGATCCAGCGATGCGCATCGGCCGCCCGCGCCAGCTCTACACCGGCCCCACGCGCCGCGACTACATCGACATCAATCGCCGCTGAATTTCGCAAAAGCCCTGCTCGCGACGGTGCGAAGCCACGGTCGCTGATTGGGGCGCGCAAGGTTTTCAGGCCGCGATGCACGGGCGCGCGGGCAGTCCCGGACGGCCGGCGCGGCGTGGGTCCGGGCGGCGAAACAGGGAACACCGGTTTTGACAAGTTCGGGATCGTGAGAGATCTTGAAAAAAAAGCTCTGCGCGTCCGATTCGGTGGCAGAAGAAGAATGGAATCCCCATGAGTTCGGCAAAGAAGACCCAGGTCGGCATCATCGGCGGCGGCCCCTCGGGACTGCTCCTGTCCCAGCTGCTGCACCTGCGCGGCATCGAGACGATCCTGCTCGAAAAGCACAGTCGCGAGTACGTGCTCGGCCGCATCCGAGCCGGCGTGCTGGAGCACGGATTTGCGGCGCTGATGCGCGAAGCGCAGGTGGGCGAGCGCATGGATCGCGAGGGACAGCTCCACGAAGGGTTCTACATCGCTCACGACGGGATCAAGGAGCGGGTCGATCTCAAAGCGCTGACGGGCGGCAACACGGTAATCGTGTACGGACAGACCGAGCTGACGCGCGACTTGTACGAAGGCCGCGACCGCCTCGGCGGGATCGTGATTCACGACGCCGAGGAAGTGCAGCCCCACGACATCGATACGTCACTTCCCTATCTCACGTATCGGCAGGGCCCAACCCCCGCTCGCGTCGACTGTGACTACGTCATCGGCTGCGATGGCTTCCACGGCGTGAGCCGCCAGTCGATCCCGAAGGACAGGGTCCGGACATTCGAGCGGGTGTATCCCTTCGGCTGGCTGGGCGTGCTGACGCGCACCCGGCCGGTGTCACCGGAACTGATCTACGCCAAGCACGAGCGGGGCTTCGCGCTGTGCTCGCTGCGCTCGCCGACCTTGAGCCGCTACTACATCCAGGTGCCGTTGACCGATTCAGTCGATGACTGGTCGGACGAGCAGTTCTTCGACGAGCTCAAGCGCCGTCTGCCCGGCGACGTGGCGGCGGCGATGATCACCGGCCCGTCGATCGAGAAGAGCATCGCGCCGCTGCGCTCGTTCGTGGTCGAGCCAATGCGCTACGGCAACCTGTTCCTGGCCGGTGACGCGGCGCACATCGTGCCCCCGACCGGCGCGCGCGGCCTGAACAGCGCCGCCTCGGACATCTACTACCTCTATCACGCGCTGGTCGATCACTACACCAGGCACGACGACAACGGCCTCGAGAGCTATTCGCAGCGCGCCCTGGCGCGCGTCTGGAAAGGTCAGCGGTTCTCCTGGTGGATGACGACGCTGCTGCACCGCTTTCCGGACAACAGCCCGTTCGACAAGCGCCTGCAGGAGACGGACCTCGCGTACCTGTTCTCGTCGCAGAAAGCGCTCGCCTCGCTCGCCGAGAACTACGTCGGGCTGCCGTTCTAGAGCGGGGGACGGCCGCGCGCACCACCTGGCCAACGCTCACACTCGCCATTCGTCCAGCTCGTCGGTGAACAGGCTCGCCACGACCTCGCGCAGCCACCGGCTCTTCGGGTCGCGCTGGAAGTTGCGATGCCAATGCATCTTGAGATCGATCTTCGGCGTTCGCATCGGCGAGAGCAAGCGCGTGCTGGAGACGTGCGGACGCGCACTGCTCGAACGCACACGCGCGCGCGCCGTGCTCGTCACGCGCGGCAGCCGCGGCATG
>Ga0209109_10000144_pt1 | contig 32262 bp, 23 predicted proteins | sample Rifsed10ft2_FD_184004 | JGI IMG/M metagenome (GOLD analysis project Ga0209109, IMG submission 184004) | Soil microbial communities from Rifle, Colorado, USA - sediment 10ft 2 (version 2) | ecosystem: Environmental > Terrestrial > Deep subsurface > Rock core/Sediment | place: Rifle, Colorado... | reverse complement strand
GCGGCGATGAAGTTGATTGACGCCAAGTAGGTCACGCTCAAAGCGTGACAACCCGGTGACCTGCATTACGCCGGGCGGCGATACATCTCCCGCCGCAACGTCAGCCGCTCCAGCACCTCCATCCGTACCTGGACGCCCAACCCTACGCCCGCCGGCACGGAGAGCGTGCTGTCCGGATTGAGGGCGAAGGGCGGGTCAACGATGTCTTCAAAGAAATAGCGCGCAGAGGCGGAGATATCGCCGGGGAGCGTGAAACCCGGTAGCGAGGCCACCGCCACATTCGCCGCGCGCCCAATGCCCGTCTCCAGCATCCCGCCCATCCACACCGGCACGCCGCGCTCGCGGCAGTAATCGTGAATGCGGATGGCCTCGTGCATCCCGCCCACGCGCCCCGGTTTGATGTTGATGATGCGGCACGCTCCCAACTCCAGCGCCCAGCGCGCGTGCGTCACCGAGGTAATGCTTTCGTCGAGGCACACGGCGGTCTTCAACTGCGGTTGCAGTTTGGCGTGGTCAATGATGTCGTCGTCGGCCAGCGGCTGCTCGATGAGCAACAGATTGAAATCGTCGAGTTCCTTCAAGTGCCCGGCGTCCGCCAGGCGATAGACGGAGTTGCCGTCCACTTGCAGCAGGAGGTCGGGATGCGCCTTGCGGACGGCGTCGGCGTCGCCCACGTCGCGGCCCGGCTTGATCTTGAGCTTGACGCGCCGGTAGCCGTCGGCCAGATATTGATCCACGACTTGCAACAGCTTGCCGGTCGTCTCCTGAATCCCCACCGAGACACCCACCTGCACCCGGTCGCCGCTGCCCCCCAGGAATTTTTGGAGCGAGACGCCCGCCCGCTGGGCAAACAAATCCCACAGCGCCATCTCCATCCCGGCTTTCGCCATCGGGTGGCCGCTGACGTGCGCGATGGCCGCACGATAGGCGGGGACGTCGTCGGGATGAGCGGCAAACACCGCCGGGACGATGAAGTCTTCGAGGATGTGCCAGTTAGTTTTCGTGGTCTCGTAGGAATAGCCGCAGTTCTGCGTGGCCACGCACTCGCCCCAGCCGGTCAGCCCCTCGGCGCGCAGCTGGACGATCACGCACTCGCGGTCGTACTCGACCCAGCGCGAGGTCTGGAAGGGACTCTTGTAAGGCATTTTGATGTGCCAGAGGGTGATCTCTTCGATTTTCATGTCGCCTTCGGCATCAGGCAGAAAGCTTGTCAGGGTTTTCACCCGACCGGCGGACAGCCTCCCGCAGGCGTTCCTCCAGATGCAGGAAGCGTTCGCCAAGCTTGACGCGCGCCAGCAACTCCAGCGTGTCAATAGGTTTGGTCAGATAATCATCCGAGCCAGCCTGGTGGGCCGTGATCACGTACTTGGGGTCGGTGAGAACCGTCAGGATGAGGATATAGGTGTAAGCCCCCCGACTGACCGAGCGGATGTTGCGGATGAGATCGAGACCGTCCAATCCCGGCATGACCAGGTCGGTGATCACCATCTGGAAGGGTTCGCGTTGAAAAAGCTCCCAGGCCGCCTGACCGTCTTCCGCCGTGACCACTTCGTGTCCCACCTGCTGGAGAAGCCGGGTCACGATCAAGCCGATCGCCGGTTCATCATCCGCGACTAAAATCTTCATAGCCGTTTCTCCGCACTCAAGGCTGTCAGCCAGTCTGTCCTGGCGCCCCCAGTATAGCGGCATTTGCGGAGTCAGCGCAACGCTGATGGACGGTGATCCCTGACCCGCGAAGCGGCTGCAACCTCTGCGGCCGCTAGTTGTCGCTGTACTCAAACTTCGCATCCCCCTGCGAAATCGCATAGAAAGCGCGCAGCCGGCCCCCCATCGGCTCACGGAAAAAGTCCGTCACCAGATAGCCCGACTGGAAGGCGGCCTCGAAGAGTTCGCGCGTATGCTGGCGCCAGGCGAGCGCGAGGGCCATGTCGCGCGCTTTGATCGTCTGAAAGTCGGCGGGGATTTCGACCAGCGCGATCATCCCGGCGGATTTCGCAAAGTGGTCGGGGGGGCGCGGGAGGCGCTCGGGGGCGAGCGTGGTGGGGTTGAGAATCTCGCAGCCGGCCGAGGTGAAGGAATCAAGGTCGAGCGCGGCGCGGCGGCCCGAGAGGCGCTCCTTCACTCTGCTCGAGGTCACCCACCAGTCCACCTGCAAGCGGTCGGAGGGCAGGCCCGCGTTCAGCGCATCGGGCATCGGGCCGTACACGTCGCGCAAGTACGTGCGGCAGACTGCGCCCAGCCGGGCGATGTTGAGCCGCGCGTTGCGCGCCTCGAGCGGGTCGTACGTCCACGTGGTCAGCCGGATGCCCTGCCTCGTCACAAAATCGCGCTGGGCCAGCTTGAGCTGGTAGCCCAGGCCGTGGTCGCGGTATTCGGGCAGGACGCCGAGCTGGTGCGAGCAGTGCTTGAGCCGTGCGAGCGCCGGGCGCGTCGAGCTGGACTCGTCCGTGCCGAGGAAGCCGAAGACGAAGCCCACGAGCCGGTCGCCGTCGAATGCGCCGAGCACCAGCCCGCCGTTGTGGGCCGCGGTGGTCAGCACGTGCGCGGGCGTCACTTCAAGTTCTGCGCCGGGCCAGACCGCGCGCTGCAAATCCTCCGCCGCGTGGAACTCGGTCATCGTTTCGAGCGGGCGAATGGTGAAATCAGGCAAGCCAGGCATCACAGATTACATTCCCCAGATCAACCGCGTCATCTCTATAAACCACTTCTTGTCACGCAGGTAATCCACGGTGTTCACGAACCGCGCCGGTTTCAGCCCGAAGTGCTGCGTCACGCTGGTCAGCTCACAGGTGCGGTTGACGGCCAGGTGATCGAGCCAGCGGGTGGTGAGCGGCGAGCGCGGCAGGACTTGTTCCATCAGCCACGCCCCGGCGCGCAGAAACGGCGGGCGCACGGGGATGACGAGACGGCGCACGCCCAGCACCTCCATCACCGTCTGCACCATCTGGCCGAAGGTGATGAACTCCGGCCCGCCGAGCGCGATGGTCTGGTTGAGGCTTGTGAGATCGCTCAGGCTCCACTCGAGGCACGTCACCAGGTCTTCGACCCACAGGGGTTGCAGCGAAATCCGGCCGTCGCCGGGCATCAGAAACAATCCCGGCCCAAGTTTGACGAGCGCCGCGACGACGTTGAGAAACACGTCCTCGGCGCCGTACAACAGGGTCGAGCGGACGATGGTGTACGTGAGGCCGCTCTGGCGGATGAACTCCTCGGCGATGCCCTTCGCTTTGAGCACCGGATACGCCGACGCGCGGTCCGCGCCCAGGTGCGAGAGATAGACGATGCGGCCCACGCCCGCCTCGCGCGCGGCCTCGACCAGCGCCCGCGTCCCGGCGGCGTCTACCCCAAACACGTCGCCGCGCCGCCCGTGCCACTCCGCGCCCGCGAGATGGATGAGGGTGTCCACCCCCACGAGCGCGGCCCGCAGCCCGCGCGCGTCCGCGAGCGATGCAATCGAGACCTGCACCGGAATCCCTCTGGGCAGGCGCGGCGAGCGGCGGGACGGACGGACGAGACAGCGCAACTCCAGCCCAGCTTCAGCCAGGCGTGGCAGCAGCGCCCGCCCCACAAATCCGGTTGCGCCAGTGACGAGGATCAAGCCTTCGTTTCTCCGTTGATGATTTGAGCGTGGTAGCCCAGATACCAGGGGCCCAACTCCGCTTCGCAGATCGCAGGCAAGTCTAACTCAGCGAGCGATGGGCGTCAAATTTGCGGCTTTATGTTTCATCCGCGCATCGAATCCCGTTCGGATGTGTTATACTCCGCAGACCCTCGTGCCATCCGAGAGTTAGAACAAACAAGCATTTGGAGAGGACAAGATGACTACTCGCGTTGTGATCACCGGCATGGGCTGCGTTAGCCCGTTGGGGAATAACGTGCCATCCACCTGGGAAACGGCCGTGGCCGGGAAATCGGGTGTGGGGCCGATCACGCTCTTCGACGCCAAAGACTTTGAGACGCGCTTTGCGGCGGAGGTCAAAGGTTTTGATCCCGTGGCGCTCTTTGGCCGCAAGGAGGCCCGGCGCATGGACCGCTACACCCAGTTCGCCGTCGCGGCCACAAAGGAAGCGCTCGCCGACGCGCACCTCGAAATCAATGATGAAAATCGGGAACGCGTCGGCGTGTACATCGGGACCGGCATCGGCGGGATCAGCACGCTGCTGGCAGAGGTCGAAGTGTTCCGCGAGAAAGGCCCCCGGCGCGTCAGCCCGTTCCTGGTGCCCATGATGCTGCCGGACACGGCGGGTGCGCAGGTCGGCATCCTGTTCGGGATGCGCGGCCCCAATCTGGGCATCAATGCCGCCTGCGCCACCGGCTCCAACACCATCGGCGAGGCCGCCGAGGTCATCCGGCGCGGCGCGGCGGACGTGATGCTCGCGGGCGGGTCCGAAGCGAGCATCGTGCCGTTGGCCGTCGCCGGGTTCAGCGTGATGGGGGCGACCTCCACCCGCAACGACGCGCCCGAAAAAGCCTCGCGCCCGTTCGACAAAGACCGGGACGGATTCGTCGTCGGCGAGGGCGGGGCCGTGGTGGTGCTCGAATCCGAAGAGCACGCCCAAGCGCGCGGCGCGCACGTGTACGGCGAAGTGCTGGGCTACGGCATCACCAACGACGCGTATCACATTTCGGCTCCTCTGGAAAACGGCGCGGGCGCGGTGACGTGCATGCGCCTCGCGCTCAAGCAGGCCCGGCTCAAGCCGGATGACATTGACTACCTCAACGCGCACGGCACCAGCACGCCGATCAATGACAAGAGCGAGACGGCCGCCGTGAAGACCGTCTTCGGCGAAAAAGCCTACGACCTGGCCATCAGCTCCACCAAATCCATGACCGGCCACCTGTTGGGCGCGGCCGGCGCGCTGGAAGCCATCTTCTGCGTGAAGGCGTTGCTCCACGCCATCCTCCCGCCAACCATCAACTACGAAACGCCCGATCCGGAGTGCGATCTCAATTACGTGCCCAACCAGCGGCTGGAAAAGAAAGTGCGCCGGGTCATGTCCAACTCGTTCGGTTTCGGCGGGCACAATGCGTGCCTGATTCTGGGGCAATATGCGGCGGCCTAAACGTATGGCGTGTGGCGTGTTGCGTCACGGAATACGCGAAACGCAATACGCACCATACTGAGGACAGATCGCTATGGAGCGTTACGCCCACATCACCGGCTGGGGGATGGCCCTGCCCGAACGCGTGATGACCAACGACGATCTCGCGCGCATGGTGGACACGAGCGACGAGTGGATCCGGGCGCGCACCGGCATCCGCGAGCGGCGCATCGCCGGCCACAAAGAGACCACCGGCTCACTCGCCCTGCAGGCCGCGCAGGATGCGCTGGAGGTCGCCGACCTCTCTCCCGATCAGCTCGACCTCATCATCGTCGCCACCTCCACACCCGAATACGTCTTCCCGGCCACGGCCTGCGGGGTGCAGGACGCGCTGGGCGCCGTCAAGGCCGGCGCATTCGATCTCTCGGCGGCCTGCACCGGTTTCGTCTACGCCCTGAGCATGGCGGCGAACGGCATCCGCTGCGGCGCGATGAACAACGTGCTCGTGATCGGCGCGGAGACGATGTCGCGCATCGTGAACTGGAGCGACCGCGGGACGTGCATCTTGTTTGGCGACGGAGCGGGCGCGTTCGTGCTGCAAGGCAGCGATCTGCCCGGCGGCGTGCTGTCCACGCTGCTGCGCTCCGACGGCTCGGGCGGGCCGACTCTCTCCGTCCCCGCCGGAGGCAGCCGCCACGCGGATTCCCTCGACATGGCGCGCAACGGCCAGCACTACATCCACATGGACGGGAAGGAAGTCTACCGGTTCGCGACCCGCGTGATGGCCTCCGCGGTCCGTGAGGTCGTGGAGTGCGCCGGGTTGACGATGGACGACCTGCAGCTCGTCATTCCGCATCAGGCCAACAAGCGCATCATCGACTCGGCGGCGCGCAGCCTGGGCCTGCCCGAGGACCGGTTCGTCGTCAACCTGGATCGCTACGGCAACACCTCGGCCGCCTCCATCCCGATTGCGGTGTGCGAGGCGATTACGCAGGGGCGGCTGCGCCCCGACGATCACATGGTGATGGTGGGGTTCGGCGGCGGACTGACGTGGGGCGCGGCGGTGGTGAAGTGGGATGTCACACCCCCGGCCGAGATCTCGACCTGGCGTCGCCTGCGCCGCCGGGCGCTGTACGAGCTGGCGAAAGTCCGGTCGGCCGTGCGGCGCGGCGTGCGGCGCGCGGAGGGCGCGCTGTACGGCTCGCAGTCGCCGGAGAGCGGCAAGGAACCGCCTCGGAAACAAAAGACTTCCGAAGTCGCGGAGACTTCGGAAGTCAAGTAGCCCTGTGCGTGGCCCGGCGCGAATTGCGCCGGGCTTTTCATTGGGCCACGGGAACACGGAGCTACGCGGCGGGCGCGCTCACCGTCTCGAGGAACTTGTCCACGACCTGCTTGAGGTAGCCGTAGGGCACCGCGCCCACCTGCGTGTACACGACTTTGCCCCCGGCCACGAACAACAGCGTGGGGATGCCGCGCACTTCAAAGCGGGTGGCCCACTCCGGGTTCTCGTCGGTGTTCACCTTCGCCACGATCAGCTTGCCCTCGTATTCTTTGGCGAACTTCTCCAGGCTCGGCGCAATCTGCCGGCACGGGCCGCACCACGGCGCCCAGAAGTCCACGATCACCGGCACGGGCGATTGCAGCACGGTTTGCTCAAAAGCAGCATCGGTGATATGAAGGGGTTCGTTCATTTTGGGTCTCCAATTTTGGTCAACGGATTGCTCCGCAACGGATAGAACAGACGGATACGATACGCGATAGGCGATACGCCACTAAGCCGCAATAGGTTCCGCCTCCCGAATCTCAAAACGGCACGTGATCTTCGGCGCGCCGCCCAGCGTCGCCGACACCGAGCAATACTTCGTCTCCGAAAGCTCAATCGCGCGGCGAACAGCTCCCGGGTCAATCTCACGCCCGGTGACTACGTAGATAACTTCAATATTCGTATACTTGCGAGGGTACTCGTCGGCGCGGTCGCCATGCACACGCACTTCGAAAGCGGTGACGTTTTGACGCTTCTTTTCCAGGATGGAAATGACGTCCGCCCCGGTGCAGCCCGCCAGCGACACGAGCAGCAACTCCATGGGGCTGATCGCCTTTTTCCCGCCGCCATCGGTGCGCACGGAGAATCCCGAAACCGTGGCGGTCGCCTCAAATTCCGTCCCGCTCTTCCACACGGCCAGGACTTCTTTGCTGGTCGGCATTCTATGCTCCTTCATCCCGCCTTGCTCAACACGCTGATCAGGTCTTCGACGATGGTCTCCTGGCTTTCGCCTTCGTGCGGCTCGAGCAGGCATTGAGAGGCGTACGAGCGCACGACCACCAGGCTCACCTGCTGCACCGCCGAGCGGATGGCGGCCAGTTGCTGGATGATCTCGTGGCAGTCGCGGTCGCCGTCCACCATCTTCGCCACGCCGCGCACCTGCCCCTCAATCCGGCTCAGCCGCTTTTTGACATCCTCTTTCGCCGCCGTACTTTTGACTTGCATCTTCAGACCTCTCGCAAGAGCATATACTGTAGGGGAGTATAGTAGGGTTTCGAGCGTGAGTCAATACGTTTTTCATATAGGTATCATAAGAAATCCCGCTGTTGGCCGGAAAAGCAAGCGCCACCCAGGTGCGAGTGGCGCTCGTGCAATAGCAGTTCCCGAGGCGTGCGCAGAACTACCGCATGCTCTCGATGATCTTCACCAGCGACTCAGGCGACGGGCGTATCGTGGCTTCCGGCAGGCGCGACAAGGGCGCCTCGCCCAACCGCTGTTGCTCGGCCAGGCTCTGGCTCTGGCTGTTGACGTAGATCAGGCCGGTGATGAACTGCTGCTTTTCACGCGCCTCTTCCAGCAGGCGCAGGGCCGCCAGCTTGTCGGTCGGGTCGTGGCTGTTGTCCAGCTTCTTCAGCACGATCTTCGCCCCGTCGTGCATCGTCACCTCTTTGACCTCCCCCGGCTCGTAATCCACGGTGATCTCATCCTGCGAGGCGACGTAGGTGAAGTCGTTGATGCGCTCGTCGTGCGCCCTTCCCCACGAGTAGCTCTTGGTGGACTCGTCCCGGTTGTTGAACGTCACACACGGGCTGATGATGTCCAGCACCGCCGTGCCGCGGTGGCTCAACGCCGCCTTGATGAGCGGAACCACCTGCTTGGGGTCTCCCGCGAACGAGCGGGCGACGAACCCGCATCCGGACGCGATGGCTTCGAGACACAGGTCAATCGGCAGCAGATCATTCCGGCCCGCGTACTTGAGTTCCTGCCCCACGTCCGCCGTCGCCGAGAACTGGCCCTTGGTCAGCCCGTACACGCCGTTGTTTTCGACGATGTACACCATCCGCAGGTTGCGGCGCAGCAGGTGCTTGAACTGGCCGATGCCGATGCTCCCGGTGTCGCCGTCGCCGCTCACCCCGATGCCCTGCAGGGTGTGGTTGGCGATCAGCGCCCCGGTGGCGATGGACGGCATGCGGCCGTGCAGCGCGTTGAACCCGAACGAGCGGCTCATGAAGTAGGCCGGGCTTTTGCTCGAGCAGCCGATGCCGCTGAACTTGACGAGGCCCTCCGGCTTGATCCCCAACTCGTAGCAGGCGTTGATGATCTGCGACGAGATCGAGTCGTGGCCGCAGCCGTTGCACAATGTGGACTCAAGGCCCTTGTAGTCGGCTTTGGCCAAACCGATGAGGTTAGCGCCGCGAGGCGGCGCAGCAACCGTGGCCATATCAGCGCTCCTTTTCCAGGATGGCTTCCGTGATCCAGCGCGCCGTCAACGGGAGGCCATCGGAGTAGTTACACGGGATGAGACGGGTGGCGTGCTCCAGCGCGTGCAGCCGGAGGAGTTGGCACATCTGGCCTTCGGCGTTCATTTCGACGACGTAGACGCGCTGGTGCGCGGCGACGAAATCCTTCACCGAGTCGGCCAGCGGCAGCGCTCGCAGGCGCAGGTACGAGGCCTGGAGGCCTTGTTTCTTCAAGCGGACGCGGGCTTCTTCAATCGCCGGCTCCGTTGAACCAAAGCCGATGAGGGCGACCTCGGCTCCGGCCACGCGGTCCTCCGCGGGCCTGGGGACCAGCCGGCGGGCGGTTTCGAGCTTCCGGGCCAGGCGCGCCATGTTCTTTTCCCAGTCGTCCGGGCGCTCCGAGTAGCCGGCGCGCTCGTTGTGGCCCGTGCCGCGCGTGAAGTACGCCGCGAGCGGATGATCGGTGCCGGGCAGGGTGCGCCAGCCGATGCCGTCGCCGTCCACGTCCTTATAGCGCGCGAAGCCGCCGAGGCGATCCACGTCCTGGGCGCTCAGCACCTTGCCGCGATCCATAGGCTGGTCGGGATAATCAAACGGTTTGGTCATCCACTGGTTCATGCCCAGGTCGAGGTCGCTGAGCACGAAGACGGGCGTCTGCAGGCGCTCGGCCAGGTCGAACGCCCGCCAGCCGAACTCGAAGCATTCGTACACCGATCCCGGCAGCAGACAGACGTGCTTGCTGTCGCCGTGGCCGGCCCAATACGCGGCGATGATGTCACCCTGCGAGACGCGCGTGGGCAGGCCCGTGCTGGGGCCCATCCGCTGCACATCCCAGATGACGGCGGGGATTTCGGCAAAGTAGCCGAGGCCCACAAACTCGGTCATGAGCGAAATGCCGGGGCCGGAGGTGGAGGTCATGGAACGCGCCCCCGCCCACCCCGCCCCGATGACCATCCCCAGCGCCGCGAGCTCGTCCTCGGCCTGGATGATGGCATAGGTCGGCGCTTTGGTTTCGGGATCAATCCGCAACTGCGGGAGGTACTCGTTCAACGCGTCGGCGAGGCTGGTGGCGGGGGTGATGGGATACCACGAGGCGAACGTGACCCCGCCGTAGATCGCGCCGAGGGCGGCCGCGGTGTTGCCGTCAATCATCATCATCTCGTCGGTCGCCGTCATCCGCTCGACCCGGAACGGATCGGTCTTGGCGAGGTTGGCCGCCGCCCACTCCGCCGCCAGCCGCACCACTTTCATGTTGATGTCCACCGGCTTGCGCTTGCCCCGGAAGTGGAACATCAGCGCGGACTCGAGCTCGTCCAGGTTGATCCCCAGCAAATGCGCCAGCGCGCCGACGTAGACCATGTTCGCCACGTAGGCGCGGAGCTTGGGGTCGGATTCGTTTTCGGTGGCCAGCTTTTTGGCCGGGATAGGGTAGTACGACAGGTCGGCGCGGTTGAGCGGAATCTTGATCTCGTCGGCGTACATGAACACGCCGCCCGGCTCGACCGTCGTGTGATCCTCGATGGCCGTCGCGAGATTCATGGCGACGACGATCTCCGCCCGTGGCCGCCGCGCGACGAAGCCGTCCCGGCTCAGGCGGATGGTGTACCAGGTGGGCTGTCCCTGAATGTTGGAGGGGAACAGGTTCTTGCCGCTCACCGGGATGCCCATTTTGAACAGGGCGCGCAGCAGCGCGGTGTTCGCGGTCTGGCTGCCCGACCCGTTCTTCGTCGCCACCGTGATCGAGAAGTCGTTGACCACCGGGGGACGCTCCGCAGCGGGAGCCGCGTGTGCTTCAGCAAGTGCCATAGTGTGAGTCTCCTTCAATCAGAATCAAATCAGTCACGGCTGAGCCGCCGCAGCCGGAATCGTCTCCCCGCTCGCCGCGGCGCGGTTAGCGCGATAGCGCAGCAGCGAGGTGTGCTTGACGAGCAAAGCGTGGCCTTTATCCACATCGCCCGTGATCATCGCGTCCACGATGGATTCGTGATACGTCCATACCTCGCGCAAATACTCGTAGTCCGAGTACAGGCTCAGGTCTACGGCCTCGTAGGCCTCCCAGTACGCTTCGAGCAGGCCTTTGACGAACGGATTCTCCAGACGGCGGAAAATGGTCAGGTGCAGGTCGCGGTGCTCGGCGTGAGGAATCTGAATGGGCTGGCCGTTGAGTTTGGCCCACGCGCGCCGCACTAACTCGCGCAGGTCGGCGTGGTCTTGCGGCGTGAGCAACGCCACGGCTTCGTGCCAGAACGAGGCTTCGATGTGATGGCGCACCGCGCTGAAGGCTTCGAACTGTGCGGGATTGTCCGCCAGCGCATAGAGCAGGCTGAAACGGACGGCGGGGAGGAAACTATATTCCATGAGGCGGATGCCGGTGCGCGGGCGCACTTCCACCAGCCCCAGGCTGCGCGCGACCTCCAGCTGCTCGCGCAACTTGCCAATGCTGAGCTTCAACTCAGCGCTCAACTCTTCGAGCGGCGGCAGCCGGTCCCCCGGCTGTAAACTATGCGCCACGATATAGCGCAATAGATCGGAATCAAGCTTATCTGACAACATGATCGCCTGTCGGAATGATTGAATTTATCAGATGAATTAGAGTAATGATAGCGGATAGAATGGCAGTTGTCAAATTCACAAAGCGGCGGGCGTGATACTTTTTCTCCATTTCTCCGTTTCTATCACGTAACAACCATGTCCATATTGCTCCCTGTGCCCATCAGCGCCTTACCGCGCTCTGACCGAGCCGATTGCGCGAGTCTTGTCCACAGGTGGATCACTCATCTCCTCGCCAGCCGACGCCGCCCGATTATGTGGCTTGACCCGCAAGTGTCGCTCAATGGCCGGCCCGCGTATGCCTGACACCTCCGGCCCCAACCTGGTCGTGCTGGCCCAGCGCGGCGAGGCAGACGCGCTGGGAGCGCTGTATGACCTCCATTACCGGGCCATCTTCCGCTACTTCCGGGCCAGGGTAGGAAACTGGCACCTCGCCGAAGACCTGACGAGCGATGTCTTCCGGCGGATGCTCGCCGGCCTGCCCCAGTACCGTCCGATGGGGCTGCCCTTTCGGGCTTGGCTGTTTCGCATCGCCCACAACGTGTTAGTGGATCACTACCGGAAGGAGAGTGGTCGTATGTCGGTCGAGCTTCAAGAAACCGAACAGCAGGGTCAAAGCGCGGCTGACCCAGCCTCCGTGGTAGAGCACAAGCTCACGATGGAACAAGCCTACCGCGCTCTATTTGAACTCGAACCATCTCAACGCGATGTCCTGGCTTTGCGGTTCCTCAGCGGGTTGTCGCTGCGTGAAGTGGCGCTGGCGCTCAATCGGACGGAAGCCTCCGTCAAGGCCCTGCAGCAGCGCGGTTTGGCGGCCTTGCGGTTGACTCTCGTCCCGGAATAAGCATAGGTGATGCCATGTCTCAGCTAGATGATTTGCTCGAAGAACGCCTGGCCCGGCTGGAAGCGGGCGAGCCGCTCGAAGCGTGCCTGGCCGGTTTACCCGAAGCCCAGGTGAACTCATTGAGAAAGGCGGCGCTGTTGCGTGCCGTTTCCGATGCTGACCCGGTCGCTGATCGAATTGCCGCCGAACGGCGCGAACTGGTGCGTTTGGCAAAGGAGAATAAACCGATGGCTTCCCAATCTCCTTCGTCGGCCCCTACGGGCAAAGCCCGGCCGCGCTGGGTCTTGCCCGTTGCCCTGGCAGGCGGCGCATTCGGGCTCTGCAGCTGCATGATGATCTTGTCTCTGCTCGCGGGGCTGGCCGGGCTGAACTTGCTCTCACCGGAGAGAAGCGTCGCTCAGAACCCCACGCCGGTCCACGAAGGCACGCCGGCATCGCCTAAGGCGACCGGGGAATCGAATCAAGGACTGTCCACACCTGTGCCGACAGCCGTGGCGCTCGAGGCGCCCGATCCTCAGACCGCCGCACTCAATGAGCCTCATGGGGTTGTGGAAGTGCAAGCCAGCGATGGTACCTGGACAAAGGTTCAGGCGGGGACAATGGTCAAAGCCGGGCAGCGCGTGCACACAGGTGCGTTGTCCAGGGTCATCCTGACCTTCTACGACGGCAGCCAGGCGCGCCTGGGGCCAAACAGCGAGGTCTCGATAGACGCGCTTGATGCTCAGAAGTCCGGCCCGCGCGTGGTGGCGCTGACCCAGTGGGTGGGGGAGAGTGATCACGACGTAGCGACGTCCAGCGACGCCGGGTCGCGCTATGAAGTCAACACGCCCTCGGGAACCGGCAAGGCCAAAGGCACCGTGTTCCACGTCTTTGTCTCCACGACCCTGCTGGTTCGCTTCGACGTGGACGAGGGCGCGGTGGAGGTCACCAGCCTGAACGTCACGGTCGTCGTCGTCGCTGGACAATCCACTATCATCGTGGCCGGCCAGGCCCCACAGCCACCGGTCTTCCACATCTCAGGGGAGGGCGAGGTCGAGCGCATAGGCACGAACTGGCGCATTGCCGGGCAGAACTTCCGCACCCACGCCGACACGGTGATTATTGGCGACCCTCAGGTCGGGGATTGGGTGGCTTTCGAGGGCCGTGCCCTGCTCAACGGCACGCGCGTTGCGGACAAGATCGTCCTGCTGCACCGCCGATTCGAGAACACGTTCGCCTTCGTGGGCACGGTGGATGCGATTGGCGAGAGCGAATGGACGATTGCCGGGCGCGTAGTGCGGGTGGATGAGGTGACTCGCATTGAACCAGGGATCGAAGTCGGAGACCTGGTCGAGGTCAAAGGCGGCATTGCCCAGGATGGAACGTTGTGGGCCGCCAGCATCCAACCGGTCGTGACCAACGGCTTCCGGTTCACTGGCGTAGTGCAGAATATCACCTCTGAGGCTTGGGCGGTCTCCAGCATTTCGGTCACCGTGAACGTCAGCACCACGATTGAACCCGGAATTGTGGTGGGCGACGTGGTGCAAGTCAGCGGGCAGATTCTGGAAGATGGCGTCTGGCTGGCGCAGACCATCCGGCGCGTCCCGGCGGGCGGCGGGCCCTTTGAGATGGTGGGCGTGGCGACGAGCCTGGACCCCTGGATCGTCAATGGCATTGAACTGGCCACCGCCGACTGGACGGAGATCGATGAAGGCATCGAGGTCGGAGACAAGGTGAAGGTCGAGGGCCGCATCCTGGCCGACGGGACCTGGCTGGCCGAAAAAATCAAATTATGGGATGAGGACGAACCCGTACGCTTTGCGTTCGTGGGCCGCGTGAACAGCATCAATCCCTGGGTCGTGGGTGGCATCCCGCTCGCCGTGGACGATAACACCGAGATCAAGGGCGAGATTGCGGTCGGAGACCGGGTCAAGGTGGAAGGCGTCGTCTTGCCGGACGGAACCTGGCTGGCCCAGGCGATCAAGCGTCTTGATCGTAACCGGGGTTGCTTCAGCTTCAGCACCGTCATACGCGGCGTGGATGCCAATCAGATCGTACTGTTCGACGGACAGACGGTGACGCTCGGCGAAGGGGTCACGGTCGAGGGTGAGCTTAATACCACCGCTGTCATCATCATCTTTGGGTGTGTGCGCGAGGATGGCACCTTCATCATCGTGACGATCATCGTCATCGGACAGATCGAACTGCCACCCACTCCGGTACCGCAGCCGACGACGGCGCCTCCTCCCAGCACGGGCTCGTTCGACATTACCGAAAACAACCAAACCCTGACCCTGATCTGTAACGGTAATTCGGTGACGATCAGGGGGAACGATAACCACATCACACTGCTGGGCAATTGTGGCAGTGTAACGATCCGAGGCAACTCAAACTGGGTTTCCATTCAATCCGCCACTTCGGTTACGAATACGGGCAACAACAACACCATTCAGGGTCCCTAACAGGGCGGCGATGATTGAGCGCGGGTCGACTCGCCTGGGGCGTGGCACGACGCCCCAGGTGATTTTTTCCAGGACGCAAAGCTCAATTGAGAAAGATGTAGTGAACAGAGAGGCGGCTTCAGTCCGCTAGGTTGGCACTGAGTTCGCACACCGAAAATGAAAATGTCCGGCGTGGCAAGGGGGAGGCCTGCGTCAACTACATCAGTTTCGAAACGCCTCGACCGGTTCCAGCTGTGCAGCGCGCCACGCCGGATAGGTGCCCGACACCAAGCCGATCCCGCCGCCGACAAGTGGGGCCAGGAAGGGCGCTGCCGGGTCCAGCACCGGGGTCCAAACCTGGTAAGCTGAGACGGCCACCACAATGAGAACTCCCAGACTGGCGCCCAGGACACCCCCGATAAGCCCCATCGAGGCGCTCTCGAGTAAGAACTGCGCGGCGATGTGCGCGCGTGTGGCCCCGAGGGCTCGGCGCAGGCCGATCTCACTGATCCGCTCGATCACCGACACGAGCGTAATGTTGGCGATGCCGATGGCTCCGACAATCAGAGACAAACCGCCAAGCAAGAGAAACATGGTATTCAGGTCAGTTTGCACCGTATCGCGCACCCGTTGGGGCTCTGGGGGAAACTCAACTCTGAGAACCTTGGAGTTATCGGGCCGCAGCGCCAATGGTGATTGTCGGGCGATGAGAGAGGCAGCGCCAATGCGAGTCTCGATGATGACGGTGCCAGGACCCGCCAAACCAAAATCCTGCCGTGCCGTACCTTCCGGAATGATCACTGCGCCAAGGAGTTCGGGCTGGCGGGCGACGCCGCGCAGGATGCCAATGACCAGGTAAATGTCATCGCCGATGGCGATGGCCGGGAGGTGCTTGAGGCCTACAATACCGAGCCGGAGTGCGGCCGTTGGGCCAAGCACAGCCACCCGATCCCTCCGCTCCGAATGTCCCAGGTCTGGCAAACGTCCGGTCTCAAGCTCCGCTCTGACGGCTGCAAACAAGCCCGGCGAAGCCGCCTTGACCGAAAGCCGGAAAGCGGTCTGGCTCTGCGGGTCTCTCACCAGCGAGGTACTCACCAGCGCACTTCCGACATTGACCTCGCTGAGCGTTCCCACGGCAACGACGCCATTCAATCGGCCAAGACGATCAGGTGCGTCCCAGGGCATGGCTTTGGGATCGACGCCCGCCGGGCCAGCCCTGGCGGTAACGACAATGCCGGTGGCGGCCAGCTCATCGAAGGCGCTGATGATGCGGTTGTTGGCGGTGCGGGACAGGCCAAGCGTCGCCACGAGGGCCGTAAGCCCAATGACGATGCCCAACACAGTCAGCGCCATCCGGCCCGGTCTGGCGAACATCCCCGCCAGCGCTTCATTGAAGAGGTCCATGAGCGTGATACCGGACGGCTTCATGGCGGTCGTATGGATATATGGCTCTGGGGCGGGCGACGGCGGCCGCTCATTTTCTCCATGGGTGATGTCTGTCAGTGCGCCATCAATGATGTGCACGCGGCGGCAGGCCCGTTGGGCGACGTTCTCGTCGTGGGTCACAATGATCAGCGTGAGACCCTGCTGGTTGAGATCTGCAAAGAGGTCGAGGAGGCTGGCGGTTGACTTTGAATCAAGATTCCCCGTCGGTTCGTCGCACAACAGCAGACTGGGAGAACCCATCAGGGCACGAGCGATAGCGACCCGCTGTCTCTCACCGCCAGACAGCTTCGTTGGCAAGAAATTGGCGCGATGACCGAGCCGGACTCGCTCTATCGCCGCCAGCGCGCGCTCTCGTCGACCACCCTGGGATTGCCGACGGTACACTTCCGCCAGCATCACGTTCTCCAATACGGTCCGGTAGGGCAGCAAATGGAAGGATTGAAACACGAACCCAATGCGTCGCCCCCGCAGTCCGGCGCGTTCTGCGTCGCTCAACCGGGTGGTGTCGATGCCATCCAAAAAATAGCTGCCGCGGGTTGGACGATCCAGGCAACCGAGGATGTGAAGCAGGGTTGACTTTCCAGCGCCAGAGGGGCCAGTAACCGCCAGCCACTCGCCGGGCTTTACCCCAAGATCCACATCCACGAGCGCGTGGACAGCCGGTTCGCTTCCATACTGCCGGCCAACCTTGTTGAGCTCGAGGACATATTGACTTGCGCCGGGATCAGTCGTCATCGTTTCGTCTGGAACCCAATGACTACTTTGGTCGAGCTCGAAAACAGATTGACTTGCGCCCGGATCAGTCGTCATGGGTTTGTCTCAAAGCCAACGACCACGAGCTGGCCTGGCGTCAGCGTTCCATCCACCGGCTTCACTTCGACATAGCCGTTGGCAGACAGCCCTGGCTCGACGACGATGAACTCAAGCGACCCATGGTTGTCTACCTGCACTCTTGAAGTCCCGTCGGCGGCGAGAAACAGCGCACTGATCGGAACGACGGTGACCGCCGTCCCGGTTGATTTGACCGGAATCGTGAGGCGCAATGAGAAACCCTCCAGGGCCGCGGCGGTTTCGGTCACCTGAACCTCGAAGTAGATGTGGAATCCATCAACCCCGAAGGTTCCGGGCGTTTCGGCCACCCGGGCCACGACACCGGAGGCTTTGATGCCGAGGGACGGTTCATCAATGGTGACCGGCATGTCTGGCTTGACCAGCGGTGCTTCGTCGAGGGCCAGGGATGAATCGATCGCCAAGCGATTATCGGTCACCGCCATCACGGGCCCACTCGCCGGGTCACCCACCACAACGTTGATCTGCCCGACGCGGACAGGCAAAGCGGGAACAAAAATGATCTCGTCGACCGGCACCTGCACACCCACCTTGCTTTTGGCCACTTCGAGATCAGCCTCGAGGCGAGCGACAGCATCGGCAGCCAGCTTGGCGTCCCGGGCGGCGGCCCTTTGTGTTTCAACGGCGGCCTGAACGGCTGCCTCACCGGCCGTCCGCGCAGCAGCCTCAGCGATTTGGGCCGCGGCGAGTTCCGCAGCCGCGTTCGCTTTGTCTTCAAAAGATGCCTCCGGGTCCCCCCCAATTCTCTGGTTGGCCCTGGTCCTTATGCCCACCGCGGCGCTGGCCGCCGTATTGGCGGCATCGGCGTTGGTGCGTGCGGCCTGTATGGCGACGCTGGCGGCAATGACGGCGTCGTCGGCCGCCGCTTTCTTGTTTTTCTCGAGGGCCAATTGCTCTTCGAGAGTGCGGATACTTGCAAGCTGATCAGGCGTCGGCCCAAACGGCTGCCACCCCGCCGAGTCATACCAGGCGGCCACGGCCGCGCTGGTCTGTTCATCATAAGTCTTATCCACGGCACCAGGATCAAACCCCAGGCGCTTGAGGGCACGCTCCAACTGGCGAACATCCTCGCCCGAATTGCCCGGGACGAGGTCCCGATAGACTGGGGTATCACCCTGGAGAATGAACACCGGGCGCCCCGACGCGGTCAGCGCCAAATCGCCCTCCTTGAGTTGGGCATTCCGCAGCGGCAGTGTGGTGATGACCCCGAGGCTGGGTTTCAAGGCGGACGGAACGATGGCGATGGATTGCGGCAGTCCATACCGGGCCGCGCCGCGCGTCACGATGTCGGACGTTAACACGCGCTCCTCGACCGGGACCAGAATCGGCGATGGCGTCGGTGGCGCCGTACGCGCGGCCGCTTCGGCTGGAGATATAATTCTTGAGGCCGCCGTCCAGCCTATGCCCGCAGATAGAACCATGAGCGCAAGAACAATGAAGAGGGTTAAGATTCGTTTCCTGCTCATACCGGCCTGGTTTTCTATAGCACGAACATTCCTCGGCGGCCACCCCCCGCGGCGCCTGTTCTAGTCACGGCTGGGGGCCGCCATACAATTCTCTCTCGATTTGAACCGCCACGGGTTCAAGAAGGTCGGCCTCGCACTCAGTGGCGACGACGGCCACCGCTCGCTCTTCGCCCTGGAGCTCTGTCAGAGCGGCGCGGGCGTCGGGCGACAACGCCTCCAGCGGGAGGTCTTTGGTGATGCCGTCGAGACGGTTCTTGATATCGGCCTCGATCTCATCCGGGTGATTGTAGCTGAAACCCGCCTCGCGAACGCAATCGGCAAACTCTCTCAGGGCGGCGATCATGCGCGGATCCTGTGCGATGAGGGCGTCCTTGGGGTTGAGGTAGGTCGTGCTGAGCTGCTCGCTCGTGAAAACCTGCTCGACGGCGGTGCGGGTGCATCCCCCGGTGCGCGAGAAATCCTCGGCCTCGAGCGAAACCGCGAAGGTCGCGTCGGGGTTCTGGCCAAAGAGCGTGAGGTTGTAGGCCACCTGATCAGGAGCCGAAAGGCTTTTGAAGATTTGAATGTTCTGTTCACCCATGCCGATTTGGGCCGCGGTAGGTATGTCGGCCACCTGCGGAGACTGGCCGGTGTACAGCGTCGAGATCCCGTACCCGTACTGGGCGATGAACTGTTCGTCGGTGACCCCGGGAAGTGCTTTATCCGCGCTCATCCCTTTGCGGACCGTGTCGTAATCGACAGCGATGTACTCGAACCCGGCGTCACGCATGCATTTGGCGACGAGCGCCTCCACCGCCTCGATGTTCCTGACGAGCTCCTCTTTGGTCATGCCAAACTCTTCCGTACCTGGCGGACCGGGCTGGCGGGTAGCGCCGCCCTGGCTCGCAGCCGGGGTGGTGGTCAATGGTGTGGGTGAGGTCGAACCACTGCCGCAGGCGGCCACGAGGAGGGCAAAGACGAGCCCAATCGTCAAGAGGCCAACCCGGTCGCTCTGACGCCCCGCGGTCATGGCTTTGATTTTTCGTACAACATTTCTAACAATTCTCATAAGCGGGTTCTCGTTGCATTCTGCCCCTCTACTTCTCGACGATCGGTTCGGCGGGAGGCTGCTCCAGGAAGCGGCCGGAACTGAGCAGGAACTGGTCGAACCCCACCCCTTCCATGCCCGCCTGCAATCGGACTGTCACCTCACCACTGGTTTTGAAATAGACCAGGGGTTCAGCCTCCGAGTCGGCCCGGTCACACTCCACCCACGTCCAGCCCTCTTGCGCCGGTCCTTCCGCGGTCAGATAACTCCCGGTGCCCACGTTGAAGATTTCCTGGTTGGCTTCATCAACGGCATTCGTAAATTGTACAAAAATGACGTTCGCCTGCGAGACGCCAAACGGCGCGCCGACTTTCATGTGGATCCAGCACCGGTAGGGGATACCGCTTTGAACCTGGATCGTGAAGGTCGCATGCGGGTCGCTTTCGGGGGGCGGGTCCAGCTCATCTCCGTTGTTGGGGAGTCCGATGAATTTGCCCCCCGGCGAGGCCGAGTCGTCGTAGAACTCCATCTCGAACAAGGTGTTCTCCGGCAGGTCGGAAGCATAGACGATCACCTCCGACGAGAGACCTGGCGTATTGGTAGGCCCCGGCGTAGGGATCACGATGGTGTGCGCGGGCGTGCCTTCCGGGTACTCCGCGGGCGAGGTGTGCGCGTACACGTTCGGACTCACCTGGTAGGCGTGTTTCTCTATTTCCAGCGCCTGCGCGCGCACCTCTGCCAGGGCATCTGGGCTGAGTTGAGTATACTCGACCAGCTCCAGCTCTTCTTGCGATTCATCTGCGCCTCTCCAGCCGACGCGAACCTCACCCAGACCGCGCGCGTGGTACTTGAGTTGGAAGGCACCCTCCTCTCCCAAGCTGGACTCGGCATTCACCAGAACGTCCTTGTAGCAGTCCACGGGGACACAGGTCTCCTGGCTCATCTGCTCGACACGCGCATAGTCCGACCACTCGACCGCGGGGCCCCACCCTTGATAGATATTGGGCATTCCCAACTGCGGCTCTGCCATCATCTTGATTCCTGCCCTGGCATCTTCGAGGCCGGCGATCCAGGTTGGGGCCGCCACGAATTCGCCATCCTCGTATTCTTCCGGGTGCTCGCCCAGATACCAGACGGTGCCGTCGTTGTCCTGTGCGTAGAAGGCGATCTCCTTCTCCACCAGCTCGCCATCGTTGTAGTCCAAAATCCAGGCGACGACCGTGCGCACACCCGCGATCTCTTTGGTCAGGTCGGTGACAGTGAACTCTAGGCGACGAGAAAGGCTCTCACCGTCCTCAACGGCGGTCCCCTCGTACACCCACCTCTTGCCTGGTTGCAGGGGCAGCCATTCGTTGTCAATGATCGTTGGGCTGTCGAAACGGTTGGGGTCAAAGTCCGCGAACTGTGGCTCAGCGGTCTCACCACCGGTAGTCGCTGCCGGGGTAGGCGCACTCGCGGTAGTCACTACCGGCGCGGGCGTACGACTGGCGGTCGCTGCCGGGGTGGGCTGACGCGTGCATGCCGAAATCATCAGCAGCAACGCAACTGACACAGAGGCAACGTGAAGACGTCGCATCTCTACTTCCTTTCCTTGAAGGTATCGTGGGCCGACTTCTGTGCTGGAACGACATCCCCGGCGAACGCCGTTCTTTGTACCAACCGCATTTCAAATTCCCGAACGACGCCGGGCCAGAAACCCGGTTTCTCGCCTGCGGGGAAACCGGGTTTCTCTGCTCGGGATGCTCAAGCGCGGTCAGTATACCATTCGAACCCGTTCAGGCGGATTGAGGGGCCGCGCCAGCGCTGGGGTGGTGATGCTGACCCTTCCCGAAACGCAAGTACAGGGAGGGTACCACGAGCAGGTTGAGCACGGTCGAGGTGACCAGGCCGCCCAGAATGACGATGGCCATGGGGAGCTCGATCTCGCTACCGGGAATGCTCCCGGCAATCACCAGGGGCACGAGGGCCAGCCCGGTGGTGAGCGCCGTCATCATGATCGGCGCAATCCGTTCGCGCGCCCCGCGCTTGACCAACTCGGGGCCAAAAGGCTCGCCTTCCTGCTCCTCCAGATGCTGGAAGTGGCTGATCATCATGATCCCGTTACGGGTCGCAATCCCCAGGATCGTGAGCAGTCCGACGAGCGAACCGAGTGAGAGGACGCCGCCGGTAAAGTAGGCCGCCAGCACGCCGCCCACCAGCGCCCAGGGTAAGGTGAAGAACGTCAGCGTCGCCAGGCGCCAGTTCTCGAAGGACGTGTACAGCAGGAAGAAAATCGCGACCACCGCGACAGCCCCGGCGAGGAGTAAATTCCGCTGGGCCGCCTGCCGCTCCGCGTACTCGCCGAACAACTCCGCGTGGTACTCGAGCGGGAACTCGACGGTCTTGAGGGCGGCTTCGACGTCGCGCACCACGGCGCCGAGGTCGCGTCCTCGCACGTTGGCCGACACGTCAGTCTTGCGCGACTGGCCTTCGCGCTCGATGACGTTCGGGGCCGCCACGATGCGCACGTCGGCCACGTCCGCCAGGCGCACGTGACCGCCGGCGGGCGTGTCAATCAGCAGCTCGCGGATATTGGTCAGGCTGTTGCGCGTTTCCGGCGTGCTCCACACGTTCACGTCGTACGTCTTCCCACCCACGTAAATGTCGCCGACTTCTTCGCCTTGCAGCAAGAAGGCCGTCGCCCGGCGGATATCGCCGGGTTTGAGCCCGTAGCGTTGGGCCGCGGCCAGGTCAACCGTGATGTCCACCTGTGCCACGTCTACGTGGGCTTCCTTTTTCAAATCCGCGATCCCCTCGATCCCCTCCAGGGCAGCCAGCACCTTGTCGGCCGTGCTGCGCAGCCCCTCCAGTTCGGGGCCATAGATGCGCACGACGACGGTGTCGCTTGACCCCGTCAGCACCTCCCGGATTCGTTCTTTCAGGTAAGTTTGCACATCGCGAATCAGCCCCGGGTAACCGTCCACCATCTCCTGAACGGCGGCTAGCGTCTTGTCGTAGTCAACCGACGGATCAACGCTGATCCAGTTCTCGGTGAAATAGATGCCGTACGGTTCATCGGCACTCATGGCCTGCCCGATGTGGGAGCCGCAGTTGCGCACGCCGGGAATGGTCAGCAGCTCACGACAGGCCTGAGCCGTGATCCGCCACATTTCCGGGTGGGAGGTGCCGGGCTTGGTGATCCAGTGCATCAGGAAGTCTCGCTCCTTGAACGACGGCAGCAGTTCCTGGCCGAGGAATGGCCACACCGCCAGGCCGGCCACCATCATGCCCGCGACGGCGCCGTACGCCAGGCGCGGCCTGGGGACGACCCGCGAAAGAACCCGGTCGTAGACGCGGTGCAGCCACGGGATGATCGGGGACGGGCGGTGGTCAATCGGCGCATTGGACAGGAGGATCAGGACCATCGCCGGTGTGACGGTCATGGCAATCAACGGAGATACTAATCCCGCCACCACATAGGCGGTGGCCAGCGGCTTGAAGAAAGCGCCCGACAGGCCCTGCAGGAAGAAGACCGGCATCAGCGCCGAGATTTCGATGAGCGAGGCGTAGACGATGGCGCCGCGCACTTCGAGCGAGGCCTCCAGAATGATGCTGGACGTGGATTGGGTGCTCCCCTCCTTGCGCAGCCGGCGGAGACGCCGCACGACGTTTTCGACGTCCACGATGGCGTCGTCCACGACGGCGCCGATGGCGATGGCCAGCCCGGCCAGCGTCATCACGTTGATGGTCACCCCACTCAGGTTGAGGACGAGCAGCGCGGCCATCAGCGACAGCGGGATGATGGTGGCGCTGATCAACGCCACGCGCCACTCGTAAAGGAAGAAGAGCAGGACAATCACCACCAGAACGGCGCCGACGAGCAGCGAATTGGTGAGATTCTCGATGGACAGCTCGATGAAGGTCGCCGGCCGGAAGATGGTGGTGTCAATGTCTATGCCGGTCAGGCCGGGCCGCATCTCGTCAATCGCGGCTTCCACCCCCCGCGTCACGTCCAGGGTGTTGGCCCAGGGCAGCTTTTCGACGATCAGCATCAGGCCGGGGCCCTCGTTGATGACCGCATCCCCGAAGAGCGGCCAGGTATCCCAGACCACATCGCCCACGTCACCCAGGCGCAGCGGCGTGCCGTCGGGCTTCTTTCGATCAGAGATGGGCACGTCGGCCAGATTGTCTGGCGTTATGATAGGCAAGATAGATTGGATCCCGATCCGTTGATTGGGGGTATCAATGAACCCGCCGGTGCCGATGACCGAGCCTTCTGAAAACATCAGTAACCCGACGTCCAGCGCGTCGGCGGTGACGTCCATGACCTCCTCGAGCGAAACATCGTACGCGCGCATCCGTTCCAGGTCCACCTGCACCTGCGGCATCTTGATCCGCTCACCCCAGATAGGGACATTGGCCACGCCGGGCACGTCCAGCAGGCGGGCGCGGATCTTCCAATAGGCGATCATGGACAGATCCATCAGGTCATGTTGGTCCGAGGAAATCCCGATCTTCATGGCCCGGCTGGTGGACGACAAAGGTTGGATCATCACCGGCGGGGCGGCCCAGGTGGGCAACGAGGTCGTCACGGCGGCAATGCGCTCCTGCACCAACTGCCGGGCCAGGATGAGGTCAGTCCCGGGCTTGAAGATGAGGACGATGTCCGACAGGTCGGGAACCGACCTGGAGCGCATGACGTCCAGCCCCGGCAGCCCGTTGAGCGCCTGCTCCAGCGGGACGGTGACCAGTTCTTCCACGGCGGCCGCCGAAAGCCCCTGGCTGAGGGTCTGGATCTCCACCTTGGGCGGCGCGAATTCGGGAAACACGTCCACCGACGAGTTGCTTAATCGGGCGATGCCGAAGACCATCATCGCCACGGCGGCAAAAACCACCAGGAATCGGTACTGCAGGCTGGTTTTAACAATCCAACGCATTTTAGCTACCTCCCGGCGCAGTAAAGCAGTAATGTAGAGGGCAGACCTGCGTCTCTGCCCGGCGGCCGGGGCGCACCACCGTGTGCGCCCCTACGCAATTCCCGTCCGGTCCGGTCAACCCGTTATTTTGAAACCCCGGTCTCGGCGCCGTACAGCTCGGCTCCTCCGACCGTGACCACGTTCGTGCCGGCGGATGGGCCCTCCGTCAGAAACGCCAGGTCGCCCTTGATGTAGTCAATGCTGATGCTCTGCCGGACGAAGGCCAGGGGTTCGGGGTTCGTGTTCGTGTACACCCAGGTAGCGCCCTTCACGTCGTAGATCACCGCAGCGTAGGGGACGATCTTTTGCGACGTCCCGCTCCCCGACAGAGCCAGCTCGATAAACACCCGTTGCCCCGGAACCAGGCGGTTGCCTGAGTTATCTACCAGATAGTAGAGCGCCGCTTCGGCCGAGTCGTCATCTTCGGCGTCGTCAACATCCGGCCCGTCGTCCGCTTCGGCCTCCAGGCCGTCGTCCTCGTCCTCCCCGTCGTCTTCGTCGTCCAGAGACAGGACGAGTGCGGGTTGGCCCCGGTCCACCTGGTTCAGGTCACTCTCCGTCAGCAGCACACGCACCCAAACTTTGCCGGGACCGGCGCTCTGCCCTTCTGGCGGGGTCACGACCACCCCCCCCACCGTTCGCGTCCGCACGACCTGCTCCTCACGCAGTGGGGCCGTCTGAACGTTGAGCCGTTCGGCCGCCTTCTCGGTCAGCACCACGCGCTTGAGGTCCGTCCCCTCGATCTTCTCGACCCTGGCGGGCACGATTTTCTCTCCCGCCGTGGGCGTCTGGGTGCAGGCCGAAAGCAGGAGACCGGCAATGATCAATATCCCAACCGTCCAACGCTGATTATTGTGTCGCATAGTTTCCTCCTAAAAATAACTCATGCAGCGCCAGCCGCTCAGTCGGCTGACGAACTGAGGCCCGGCTGAGTGCTCAATGGCAAGCTCACCGTCTCAGGTTGAGGGCGAGTTCCAAAACGCAAGTACAGGCTGGGCATGACGAACAGGTTCACCAACGTCGAAGTGACCAGGCCGCCCAGAATGACGATGACCATTGGGCGCACCATCTCGTGACCGGGAATGTCGCCGAAAAGGACAAGGGGCAGGAGGGCCAGTCCGGTGGTCAGCGCCGTCATCACCATCGGCGCCATCCGTTCGCGTGCCGCGCGTAGGACCAGCTCCGGGCCAAAGGCCTGGCCTTCCTGCTCGAGACGCCGGCAGTGACTGATCAGCAGAACGCCGTTGCGCGCCGCAATCCCTAACACTGCGAGCAGTCCGAGGAGCGCAGCGAGCGAAAGTGCGCCGCCGCCCGCCAGCGCCGCCAGTGCGCCGCCCGCCAGCGCCGCAGGTAAGGTCAGGAAAGTCGCCGACGCCAGGCGCCAGCTGTCGGAGGACGCCTGCAGCAGGAGGAAAATCCCGATCACGGCGACCAGCGCGGCGAGGAGTATGCGCTGCTGGGCCGCCTGCCGCGCCGCGTACTCGCTCAGCACCACCGCGTGGTACTCCAGCGGGAACGCGAAGTTCTGCAGAGCCGTCTCGACGTCGCGCGCCACGGCGCGGGCATCACGTCCCTGCACGTTATAGGCAACGTCGAGGTAGGGCGAGATGGCTTCACGGCGGATGACGGTTGGAGCCGCCACGATGCGCACGTCGGCCACATCTCCCAAACGCACGTAGCCGCCGGGCGTTTCGATCAGCAACTCGCGAACATCGGTCAGACTCTGGCGCGTTTCGGGTGTGCTCCACACCACCACGTCGAACACCTTCTGTTCCTCGAATAGGGCTCCGACTTGAAGGCCCGACAACAAGACGGCCGCCGCCCGGCGGACATCGCCGGGTTTGATGCCATGGGTTTGGGCCGCGGCCAGGTTCACCTCGATTTCCAGAGTCGGCTCATCAATGGGGAGCTTCACCTGCGAATCAACGACACCGCTAATCCCCGCCAGGGCCTGCCGCACCTTCTCCGCCTCGACGCGCAGGACATCCAGGTCCTCGCCAAAGACGCGCACGGTAAGGCCGTCGCTGGCGGTCGTCGGTGGCGGGCTGAGCGTCTGCTGCAAATAGGTCCTCACCTCGCGATCCATCCCGGCGTAGCCGTCCACCGTCTCCTGAATGGCGGCCACGGTCGCATCATAGTTGGCGGTGGGATCCACCTTGACCCACAGCTGCGCGGAATTGATGCCGACCACCTGGTCCCCAAACACCGCCCGCCCTACGTGGGCGCCGACGTTTTGAACGCCTGGAATCGACCGCAGCTCACTGCTGGCCCGAGCCACGATCCGGTCCATGGCTGTACCGGACGTGCCGGGCGCGCCATCCAACTGGATCAGGACGTATGGCTCTTTGAATGCAGGCAGCAGTTGTTTCGGCCCGAGGAATGGCAGCACCGCCAGCCCGGCCACCACCAGGACCGCGACGGCCGCGTACGCCAGGCGCGGCGTCTGGATGATCCGCGAAAGGGCCCGGTCGTAGCCGCCCTGCAGCCACAGGATGAGCGGGGACTCGCGGCGCTGGGCCGGCGCCGTGGACATGCTTGACATGTTTGACAACAGAACCAGGCTCAGCGCCGGCGTAACCGTCAGCGCGACCAGCATGGAGGCCAGCACCGCCAGCGCATAGGAGACGGCCAGCGGCTGGAACAGCGCGCCGGACTCGCCGTCCATGAAGAAGACCGGCAGCACCGCCAGCGCGATGATCAACGTTGCGAAGAGGAGGGCATTGCGCATCTCGGCCGCGGCCTCAAGAATTATGGTCGCAGCCGGCTTGCCGGAGGTCCCATCCTGGCGAGGCTGGCGGAGACGGCGCACGATGTTGTCGACGTCGACGACGGCGTCGTCAACGACGATGCCCAGGGCGAGCACCAAACCTGCCAGCACCATGGCATTGAGCGTCTCCCCCCGCAGGTAGAGCACGAGCAGCGCGGCGACCAGAGACAACGGGATGGCCACAAGGCTGATCACCGCGGTGCGCCACCCGTAAAAAAAGGCGCCAAGGATCAGAACCACGAGCACCGCGCCGATGACCAGCGACCGGGCGAGATTGGCGATCGCCATCTCGATGAAGGTCGCCGGCCGGAAGAGGCTGGCGTCAAACTCGATACCGACCATACCGGGCTGTAACGCATCGAGCGCCGCTTCCACCCCGCGCGTCACCTCCAGGGTGTTAACCCCGGGCAGTTTTTCGACGACGAGCAGGAGGTTAGGACCGTCGTTAATGATCGCGTCCCCGATCAGCGGTTGATGGTCTTCCACCAACTCGGCCACGTCACGCAGGAGCAGCGACTTCGTGCCATCCACGGGCACCTGGGCCAGGTCTTCCGGCGAGGAGATGGGCAAGACGTGCCAGACCCCGAGCCGTTGATTGGGGGTATCAATGAACCCGCCGGTGCCGGGCGACGAGGCCTCCAAATAGCTTAATGACGACACCCACAGTGCGTTCCCGGTGGTTTCGATGATCTGCTGGAGCGAAACACCCTGAGCGCGCAGCCGTTCGGGATCCACCAGCACCTGAAGCTGCCGATCCCGGTTACCCCAGGTGGCCACGTTGGCCACGCCGGGTACGCCCAACAGGCGAGGAGCAATCACCCACCGGGCGAGCACCGACATCTCGATCAGGGACAGGTCCTTCGAGGAAAGCCCGACGATCATGAACCGGCTGGATGACGACAGGGGCTGGATCATGGTCGGCGGTTTTGAGACGTGCGGCAAGCCGACCGCCGCCTGCGACAGGCGCTCCGCCACCATCTGCCGGGCACGGAAGATGTCGGTCCCAGGCTCGAACAAGACGACGACCGACGACAGCCCGGGAACCGACTCGGAGCGAATGACGTCGGTCCACGCCACCCCGGCGAGCAGGTCCTGCTCCATCGGAACAGTAATCATCTGTTCCACTTCCTCCGCGGAAAGCCCGAGGGCTTCGGTCTGAATCTCCACATACGGAGGCGAGAATTCGGGCAAGACGTCCACCGGCATGCTGCCTAGTTGGACGACGCCGACGGCCATCACCACGGCCGCGATCGTAACCACCAGGAATTGAAACTTCAAGCTTGACCCAACGATTGCACGCATCATAGCTGGAGGCCTCCTCGCACAGTCATTTTCCGATCCCGAATTCGAAAAAGTCTAATTTCTCAAGCATTCGCTTATCTCAGTTTGCGACGTGCCCAAAGGTGAGATGACAAGCCCTGGTTATAAGATGGTTAAGGACGTACCTCAGACGCGAGCCTGAGGAACAATCACCTCAATGAGATGTGCTCTATGTATGGATTTTTATAACTGAAAAACCAAGAGAACTACGACCGCTTCAAAAGTGCTGGCCCGTCAAGTCTATTTCCAGACCAGCGGCTGTGATCCAGTTATGTCAGTATAAAGGCCCTATCATTTGATGAAGGATCATGGCACTAATAGGTCTTTAGCTACTTGTAAATTGACATCTTTTAGTGATATAATTGTAACAATATTACAATTCCATGAGATTGTCAACTCTCAACCTAGTACCAATGGACCATAAATGCTTTTTTTGGTAAAAAAATGGATATAGCCTGCGTCAGGGTAGTCTACCGACCCTAACAGTCTGTCGGAGAAAAATCGCGACAGCCGTCCCGCAAGTATGGGAGTCATTCTCGACACACCGGAATGTCAACGATGCACTGTTGGCGCTGTCAATATTCGCATGAGTCAACGATGCCCTGTCGGCCCGCAGATAGCGGCAGGGCAATAATAAGCGCAAATCTGTTGCCTATTAGAGGGGATTCAGATACAATTTGTGATACACATTGCGATACTTGCAGTAATCATCCACGTGCAGTTCAGCGCACTGGGTAGCCATGGAGGGGCAAAGTGGCCGACGAGGAGTTATTCGGGCGCTGGCTTCGCGCACGCCGCAAGGCGCTCGACCTGACCCAGAACGACCTAGCCCACCACATTGGGTGCTCGGTCGTCGCTATCCGCAAATTCGAGGCTGGCGAACGCCGCCCCTCCAAACAGATCGCCGGGCGCCTGGCGGTCTACCTGGCAATTCCTCTCGACGAGCTCGCGGCGTTCATCCGCTTCGCTCGAGGGCAATCAACCCCAAATCCGCCGCTCGGCTCTGAACAGCGCGCAACCCCTGCCCCCTGGCGCGCGCCCTCCATCCCCCTCACCAACCTGCTGCTTGCGCCCCCCGCCCGGCTCATCGGCCGTGAGCAGGCTGTGGCAGCCGTGCGGGATTACGTCTTGCGCGACGAAGTGCGTCTGCTCACCCTGGTTGGGGCACCGGGCGTTGGCAAATCTTGCCTGGGTTTGCAGGCCGCCGCCAGTCTGGTGGAGCAATTTCGAGACGGGGCGTTCTTCGTCGAGCTGGGGTCCATTGAAGACCCCGACCTGGTCGCAACCACCATAGCCCAGACGCTCGGGGTCGTGAGCGCCGGGAACCAGCCGCCGTCTGCCGGACTGGCCCAGTTTTTAAAGAACAGGCAAATGCTATTGCTGCTCGACAACTTCGAGCACGTGGTGGCTGCCGCACCGTTGCTGACCGACTTGCTGGCCGCCTGCCCAGGGCTGAAAGTGCTGGTGACCAGCCGGGCAGCGCTGCACGTGCAGAGCGAATGGCACTACTCCGTTTCGCCGCTGGCCCTGCCCGACCTCGCCCGACTCCCAGACGTCGAAACGCTGTCGCACTATTCAGCCGTCGCCCTCTTCGTGCAGTCCGCCCGCGTCGTTCAACCCGATTTCACCCTCACTGGCGCCAACGCGCCCGCCGTCGCCGCCCTCTGCGTCCGGCTGGACGGTCTGCCGCTCGCGATTAAGCTGGCGGCGGCCCGCAGCCGGCTACTCTCGCCACCTGACCTGTTGAAGCGGCTGATGGACGGCCCGGCGCTGCTCCAGATGCTCACCGATGGGCCGCGCGACCTGCCGGCCCGCCAGCAAACGCTGCGCGACGCGATAGACCGCAGCTACAACCTATTGGGACCGGAGGAGCAGAAGCTGTTTCGGCGGCTGGCGGTGTTCGCAGGCGGCTTTTCACTCGCCGCGGCCGAGGCGGTGACCAGCGCCACCCACGACCTGTCCACCACTATCATTCGAGGGGCGGAGGCGCTCATCGACCAGAGCCTGCTACAACCCCAGAAGCCGGAGGCCAGCGAACCCCGGTTCGAAATGCTGGTCACCATCCGCGAGTCTGCGCTGGAGCGCCTGAAACTGAGCGGAGAGTTGGCCCGCATCCAGCGCCGGCACGGGAGCTACTACCTGCGCCTCGCCGAGACCGCCGAGCCGCACCTCAGCGGCGAAGAACAAACGGTGTGGCTCAACCGTTTGGAGCGCGACCATGATAACCTGCGGGCGGCGCTGCGCTGGGCGCTCGACAGAAGGGAGATGCGGATTGCGCTGCGGCTCTGCGTGGCGTTGGACCGGTTCTGGTTGCTGCAAGGCCACCAGGGCGAGAGGCGCCAGTGGCTGGAGCTCGTCCTCACGGCGAGCAGCCGCGCACAGGACCGTTCGCGCGCCCGAACACCATACGACTTCACTCGGGCTACGGCCCTCTTGGAAAAGAGTTTGACAATCCAGCACGAACTGGACGACAAACTCGGCATGGCCGGCGCGGCCGCGCCCATCCACGAATCCGAGACCACCCTTCGAAGCGCGCCGCCCACAGCCACCACGCGCCCCGTGCAGAAGATGGCCAAACGCCAGCACGCGTGGCGGCTGTTGGGCCTGTCCCTGTTGGTTAGTCTTGGGCTGCTCGGTGGGGCCGGCCTGATCAGCGCGGCCCTGTTCAGAGGCGTCACCATCCCGGCTTCGATTCCGCCCAGCACCATCCCAAATACGTCCGGTCAACCTACTCTTGTGCCAACTCAAATTGCGCTGGCCTCTCCCACGCGGCTGGTCGCAGCGACCAACCCGAGCGCCTCGCCATCACCCACCGCCACGCCGATGGTATTCAGTTCGCCCAGCCCGGGCCTCAAACAGACGGCCACCTCGACAATCCTGCCAACCGGCACGAACCCGCCCTCGCCGACCCCGCCGCCCAGCCACACGCCCCCCCCTGCGCCATCGCAGGCGCCGGCCCTGACCCAGGCGCTGGCCCTGACCCAGGCGCCAACCAAGACGCCTTTCACTGTTCCCACAGTTCCCAGCCACACTCCCCCACCATCGCATACGCCCATCCCGACGGCTGTGCCCCCCTCGCCGACCGCCGTCCCCACCGACACGGCCACGCCTGCTCCCCCCCCAACGCCGAGCTGCGCAATCACCGGCGGCGCCCTGACCCTCTCGGGAGCTTATATTTCGTGGAGCGTCCAAAACAATGGGGCCGCCCCCGTCGTCCTCACCAATCTTGAGGTCGGCTGGCCGGATGTTCCGGATTGGCAACGACTCCACGAAGTCAACTGGCGTGGGGGCACTATTGCGGAGGGCAGCGACGACCAGCCGCCCAGTCTGCTGCCCGGTGAAATGAATTGGCTCGGCACGCCCGCCGACCGCGAATTGGGGCCAAACGCCTCGACGGAGCTTCAACTTGAGTTTCAAGACTCATTGCTGCCCAACGGCTACAGCGTCACCCTCACATTTGACAATGGTTGTACGGTCACAGCCAATAACTGATAGAGTAAACCGATGAGCCTGATCAAAGCGAGGCATACGCGCTCACCGCGCTTGCCGTTGTAACGCTGCAACTCGCGCTCGGTGAAGGCGCGCTCAGTCATTCGCTTTAGACCTGACAGGTCTTGGAAGACCTGTCAGGTCTGCAAGTTTCGCCGGTCACGGCGTCACGGTAAGCGTCATCACCATCTGGTTCGGGTGGAAACCGCACCGGATGGTGTACGTGCCAGGATCGGTAAACGTGAGGCTGTACTGCTGACCCGGGTTGAGCGGCCCAGAGTCGAAGCCCGCAATGTCAGTGCTGTCGGGGAACGACTCATATACTTCGTGCTGGCTGTCTTTGATCACAAAGATCACCTTTGTC
>Ga0209109_10000143_pt1 | contig 32373 bp, 31 predicted proteins | sample Rifsed10ft2_FD_184004 | JGI IMG/M metagenome (GOLD analysis project Ga0209109, IMG submission 184004) | Soil microbial communities from Rifle, Colorado, USA - sediment 10ft 2 (version 2) | ecosystem: Environmental > Terrestrial > Deep subsurface > Rock core/Sediment | place: Rifle, Colorado... | reverse complement strand
CTGCTGGCTGCCATATCGTCACCAGACCACCAAACGAGCCGGTGGCCAACAGGTCGCCGTCCGGTTGCCATGCCACCCGGGACACGCCCCACATGGGGTCAGCCTTGATCTTCTGTACCTCGCCCGAGGCCAGATCGACGATCCAGACCCACCCGCTCGTGTCATCAAACGCTGCCAATAAGGCGACTCCCAGCCGGGAGCCATCAGGTGAGAACGCAGTCGATTGGGCGGGTTCGGGAGTTGTTCCTTGTCCTCCTTCGAGCCCAGTGAGCTCGAAGGTCATTTCGCCGCTATCTACATCAAAGACCCGGGCTGTCGACTCCCCTGGCTGGGGGTTCCACCAAAGTGCGGCAATCTGACGACCGTCAACCGAGAAGGACAGACCCCAGACCAGTTCGGCTCCGCCGGACCCAGAGAGGATCTTCACGATGCTCCCGTTGTCGGGATCCCACAGTGTCACCGCACTGTCATCTCCTGATGTGGCGAGCACCGACCCGTCAGGGCTGAAGCTGACCCCGAAAACGCTGCTAGCTGCCCGCCAGGTCCTCACCACCTCTCCGTTCGAAGAATCTCTAATCGAGATGAGAGCGGGATCGTCGGGTGGACCTGCCGTGGCGATGAACCGACCGTCGGGGCTCCAGTCGGAGGATCGCCCCACGCCGGGAAGGGAGACCTGGATCCGCGATGCGACCACTGCGCGATGCAGCGCCTCCTCCGCCTCCCAGCGTGCCGGCCCGTCACCAGGTCTCGTGGCTTGGACCGCCTCGAGGGCGAGCAGCATCGCGAGCTGCGGATCATCAGCCATGCTGGCAACAGCCGAAGCCGCCAATTCGCGAACCGAAGAGACCCGAGCCTGATCGCGGGCTAAGAACGCGAGCGAAGTGATGACAATCAGCGCGACCGCAAGGACCGCGACGATGGACCACCGCCGAGTCATCAGGCGCCGCCGACGCCGATCCTCCTCCACTCGGCTTGCCTCGAGGTAGTGCTGCTCCACCCGGGTGAGGAGCAGGTCAGTGCTGCCGGCCCAGGTCTCGAACTGGTGGAGGCGACCCCGCTGCAGGAGGCTGTCCGGGCTCTGGTCAGAGTCCTCCCACTCCGATACCGCATCCGCAAGTCTGCGATGGAGGAGCAGGTCCTCGCGCCGTTCGGTGATCCAGTCAGCCAGTCGGTGCCACTCTCTTACGAGCGCCTCGTGGGCAACCTCCACGGTGGGTCCGCGGGTGAAGGGATCACGGTCGAACGTGAGCAGCCTGTGTTCCCCGAATCGCTTCAGAACCTGCTCGACCACTTGTGGTTCCACAGCCAGATCATGGAGCTCTCTACGCTGCACTCGTCGGCGGGTGTCGTCTGCGGTTTCCGAGACGGTGACCAGGCGGAGGAACACCTGGCGGGCGGTGTCTTGCGCTGCTCGGTCAAGTCGCCCATACACCTCCTCCGCACGAGTGGCCAGGGCGCCGATGACTCCGCCCGTGGCCTGGTAACCGGGACCGGTGAGCAGGTCGACCGTGCGAGTGTCGAACAGCTCGGTGAGGGCGTATTGGAGCAGCGGTAATGCTCCGGGCTGCTCTTGGACTTCGGACACGATCCTTTGCACGACTCCGGGTTCGAAACCGACCCCGACACCCTCGGCCGGTCTCCGCACCGCCTGGCTGAGGTCTTCTTCGCCGGGAGTGGTGACGGCCACCATTCCGGCCCGAAACAGCTCCCCGAAGCGCGGGTAGCGCAGCGGCCGGTCGAAGAAGTCGGCGCGTAGCGTCAGCACCACCCGCACCCGAGACCGTTCGTCCTCGACCAAGGCGGCCAGGGCCTCCAGGAAGAGCGAGCGGGTGTGCTCCTCCACGGTGAGGGTGAACAGCTCCTCGAACTGGTCGATCACCAGCACGAGGTGGGTTTGGGGGGAAAGGATGTGTTTGGTGACCCGCACCAGGCCCATCTCGTCGCGGCGCATCTCCTCCACGAGCGACCCGGGGCGTTTCACCGCCACCCGCAGCAGTGCTGCCTCCAGCTCTTCGAATGGATAGGCGCCTGGGTACAGGTCCGTGACCAACCATTCCTGGGACCCGAAAACGGCCCCGGCACGTAGCGCCGGGATGAGTCCGGCCCGCACCACCGAGGACTTGCCGATCCCAGAGGGACCGACCACCGCCACCAGTCGATGGTGTCTCACGGCGTCGAGCAGTTCGCCAACGACCTCGTCCCGGCCGAAGAAGTCTGGGGCGTCGCCCTCTGTGAAGGCGTGAAGACCCTTGTACGGGTTTCGTGTAGAGGTCAAAGCAGGCTCGGTGGGCGCAACGGGCTGGCCCAGCGCCTCAGCCAGGGCGGCGAGGAAAGCCTGCACTGATTGGTAGCGGGCCTCAGCTTCCTCAGCGGTGGCCCGGGCAATCACGTCATCGACCCCGGCGGGCACATCGGAGCGCAGGTCCCTGATCGCCAGGAGGGACCCGTCCATCGGGGGACGCCTCCCCGACAGCAACTCGAAGCACATGAGCCCAAACGCGTAGATGTCTGAGGTAACCCGCAATGGCTCGCCTCTTAGCTCCTCCGGGGCCAGGTAGGCAGGAGAGGAGGCCGGGGGCCGGGTGATTTCCGGGGTATCTGCCAGGCGGGCAGCGATGCCAAAGTCTGAGAGGTAGGCGTTGCCTTCCTCGTCGAGCAGCACATTTGAGGGCTTCAGGTCGCGATGCACCACCCCCTGACGATGGGCATAGCCGAGGGCTCGGCCGATCTGCTCGAGGAGTCGCCACGCTGTTTCCACATGCCACGGACCCCGATCCAAGGCCTGGCGCAGTGAACCGCCCCGCATCCAACGCATCACTAGGTAGGCGCCATCGGGGTCCCGCCAGTAGTCATAGAGGGCCACGATGTGGGGGTGTTCGAGCAGGGCTACCGTCTGCGCCTCTGCCTCAAAGAGTCGAACAAAGGCGCGCTCGTTGACGAACTCGGGGCGGATCACCTTCACCGCCACCTCCCGGCCTACCGACGCCTGGTACGCCCGATACACGACACCGAAGTCGCCACCCCCCACCTGATCACGCAGCTCGTAGCCCCGCACCCCTCTTCCCGAACCGAAGCCGGGAAGACTCGGAGGCGGTCGGTCGACGACCAGAGATGGGAACTCGGCGGGAAGTCCAGCGATGAGCAACTGAAAGACCTGCTGGGCCCGACCCAGTCCCTTGAACTGGAACTCACCCAAGGCCCGGGCTTGCCACCCGGCATCGGGGGCGTTGGAAAGGGCGGCGTGAGCAGCAGCCGACAACAGCACCTGTCCGCCGTGCCCTGCAGCCATCAATCGGGCGCACCGGTTGAGCGGTGGCCCGTAGAAGTCACCCGCCCGAGACTCGACCTCGCCGACATCGATCGCCATCCGCACCCTCGGTGGTGGGACCTCGGCCCTGTCCGCCGAGCTCAGGGCCAGCTGAGCCGCATCCGCAGCCTCGACAGCTCGGGATACGTTGGGGAACACGGCGCAAACCCCATCGCCGGAATGCTTGAACACCTGACCACCTGCCTGCTCAACCGCTTCGGTGAGCGTCCGGACGTGCTCGGCCATCGCCTCCTGCATGAGCCGCGGCTGCAGCTCCCACAGCACCGTGGACCCTTCGACGTCCGTGAGAAGGAACGCCAGCGTTTCGACCCGTGGCTCCACCGCGAGATCCAGCGCCGGGTCTTGGTCGAGGATCTGCTGCTCCAGTTGGCGTAGCTGCGGCGACGGGTCGATCCCTATCTCCTCGGCTAGGTAGCGCCTGGTCTTCTGGTAGGCGCGCAGCGCCTCCGCCTGCCGCCCCGACCGGTAGAGAGCCAGCATGTGCTGAGAGCGAAACCGCTCCCGTAACGGATACTCGACGGTGAGCGCCTCTAGCTCGGGAACCAACGCTCCGTGCAGGCCCAGGGCCAGCTCCGCTTCGATGCGATCCTCTACCGCAGCAAGACGGAGCTCTTCGAGACGACGCGCTTCCATACCCAGGGTCAGCGTCCCGGCCTGGTCGGCGTAGGGATACCCCCGCCACAGCGACAACGCTTCTCTGAGTTTGGTGGCCGCCTCGCGCGGCCGCTCCGTCAGCACGGCACGGGCGGCTGCCACTTCGTCCTCGAACCGGGTGGCATCGACCTGCCTTCGGTCGAGATCAAGCCGATACCCACCGCCGTCGCGGATCAACACGTCGCCCAGTTCTACCCGCAGGTTGGAGATGTAAGTCTGGAGTGTGTGCCTCGATCCGGTAGGGGTCGTCTCGCCCCACAGCGAGTCAATCAGGCGGTCCGAGGACACGGTCTGGCCTAACTCGGCCACGAGCAGCGCCAGGACAATGCGCTGCTTGGGCCCGCCCAGGCGAACAGGAGCCCCATCCTGCAGGACTTCGACCGTGCCGAGGACACGGAGCTCCACGGATGAATCATACGTACGAGCACCCTGGTCAATCAGGGGCACCTCCAGCAAGCTGTCACTGTGTCTCGACACGCTGCAAGATTCACCCAGCCTCGTCAAGAGTCGATCAAGAAACCCCCATCCCTCTCATGTCTTGATTCGTTCTTGTGAATTCTCCGACGTCTGCCGCTTACTCCTGTGCGAGAAGCCACCGCCGATCTCGGAGACGTCTTGACCAATCAGGGCCGGCGGTGAGAAAGGAAAACCACGATGCCCAAACACGCACGAATCCTCGCGCCAGCCGTCGTCCTCGCAGCACTATTCGCAGCCTGCACTCCCGGACAACCACAAGGCGCCTCCACCAACCCCGAGTCGACAACCACCGTTGCGCCAACAACGACGATGGCACCGACAACCGTGGCGCCAACAACAAGCGTGGCACCGGTTGCCGGACCTGAAGCTCGCGGGTATTTGGCCATGACCACAGTCGACAACAACGGGGTGATGCTCTTTGGCGGCTTCAGCACCCCTCCTCGGCCAGACGGAGATGGGACTCCTCTGCTCGACGCTTGGCTGCTGGCCACCACAGCCGATGGGTGGTCGAGTCTCTCTGGAGCACCCCTCAGTGGGGATAGCATCGCATATGACGCACAATCCCGCCGGGTACTGGCCTACATCTTCTTCGAGGCCGACTGGCGGGTGGTCGATCCCCAACTATGGGCCTACGACCCTGAGGCGAACCAATGGGAACAGATGTCGGAGGATGGGGTGCCTGACGGCATGTGGGCACCCCACCTTGTCTACGACGAAGAGTCCGACATCACAATCCTTATCGGTCCTCCAGACCCATCACCGAATCCGGAGACTGCAACATGGGCGTTCGACCACGGGACGGATACATGGGTCGATCTCAAGCCGGCGAATGCGATGCCCAGACGGTGGTTCCCGGCCATGGCCTACGACCCGGGATGCGACCGCGTGATCGTCTTCGGCGGTTTCCCGAATGCCGCATCCGACGAGACGTCATCCGAAACGTGGGGCTACGACTACAACACCAACACCTGGACCGACCTAGCCCCTGCTGTCAGCCCATCGGCGCGCGCATATGCGGCAATGGCCTACGACCCCGCATCGCAGCGGATGATCCTGTTCGGCGGACAGCCATACCCCGAATCGATCGGTGACACGTGGGCATACGAATGTGAGTCCAACCTTTGGACCGAGTTGCTCACCGACGTTGGCCCATCCCAGAGAGGTAAGCATGCGATGGCCTACAACCCCATCGACGGCAAGATCGTCCTCTTTGGTGGCGCCACTATCGTCGGAGGCGGCCCGAAATGGGAGGCGCTACCAGCCGAAACATGGATCTTCGATCCCGCCGACAACACATGGACGCGGGCGTCCTGACGATTCAGTGGGCGAGAGCTTGGGCAAATACCCGGGCTCTCGCCCCAAGCAGCCGTACGACCAACTACCCGAACACTGTCCTCACCATGCGCTTACAGCCCCTGACCAGCGCTGGTGCCCATCCGCCAACCTCCGGGCGCCACCGCGCGCAAGCCCACATATCAACGAAAGGCCAATAACCACAAGGGATTCAATGGACACCAGTCGGGCACCAGGGCCTGCCTACAACCCGACGAGTTGTCACCTATGCAGAATGCCCAAACAAACGAAAAACCCTTGCGGTGCAAGGGTTTTTCGTTTGGTAGCGGGGGCGGGATTTGAACCCGCGACCTTCGGGTTATGAGCCCGACGAGCTACCAGACTGCTCCACCCCGCGTCGATGGAGAGTTGATTCTATGGCAGGTCGAGCCCTACGACAACACCGCCTGGTTACCTAACGATTCGTCAGCCTTGAAGGAGGCGATTACGTCGTAACGCGTGTGGACGAAACGAAAAGCGGGACTTTCGGCCCTACCGAGGCTCCGCCACGGACGGCACCATACGCTTGGAAGAGCCTATGAGGCGAACCGGGAGTTGGATCGAATCCAGCTGAGAAACGGCTAGGGCGTCGGAAACCGGCAACACTCGATGCGGGGAACTGCAAAGAGAGTTCGCTTTATAGGCTCTTCTTGATCATGGCCCACCGGGTACTCGCTCATACCGCCGATACCGGGATCGAGGCCACCGCCGATTCGCTGGCCTCCCTGATACGCGAGTTGTTGTTGGGCATGTTCGGGCTCGAAGCGACCATCGAGCCGTCGGCGGCCCAGCGCTGGATCACCCTGAGAGTCGAGGCGCCCACTCCCGAGGATCTGGTGGTCGACACCCTGTCCGAACTGCTCTTCCACTCTGAGATAGAGGATCTCGTCTTTTGCGACTTCCGGGTGGAGATGGATCGGGACGAGCTCGCGGTATCGGTGGAGGCCGGAGGCGTCCCGGTCGGTGCTGTCGAACCCGAGGGCCCGCCGATCAAGGCAGTCACCTTCCATGATCTTGTAGCGGAGGAGAGAGACGGTGGGTGGTACGCCCGGGTGTATTTCGATGTCTGACCTTCGGCCCTAACCGAGGTGGTTTCGACGCACCAAGGTGGGGGCATGGAGTACCGACGGCTCTCGGATGTGGTCTGGGAGCTCCCTGCCAGAGACGGGATGGCAGTGCCCGGGATCATCTTCGCCTCTGAGGCGCTGATGGAGTTGGTGCGGGAGGAGCGAGCGCTGGACCAAGTGGCCAACGTGGCTCACCTGCCCGGGATACAGAAGGCATCCCTTGCCATGCCCGACATCCACTGGGGTTACGGCTTCCCGATCGGAGGGGTGGCCGCGACCTCTATCGAGGAGGGAGGTGTGGTATCCCCCGGTGGGGTCGGTTTCGACATCTGCTGTGGGGTCCGACTGCTCGCCTCGAATCTCACCGAGGCCGACTTCGAGCGGCATCGGGAGGCGATCATGGCCAATCTCGACCTTCGGATTCCCCGCGGATTGGGCAAGGGAGCGATCGCCGCGGCCGATCTCCTGCCCGAAGTCTTGCTAAGAGGGGCGGCGGCGGCCGTAGACGCCGGGTACGGCTGGCAGAGCGACCTGGAACGATGCGAGGAACGAGGAACCTCGACCGGTGCCGACCCATCGGTGGTCAGCGATCATGCCATCGCTCGCGGACGAGGACAGCTGGGCTCACTGGGCGCCGGAAACCACTTCCTCGAGATACAAGTGGTCGACCAGATTCACGACCCGAACGCGGCCGAGGTGTTCGGCCTCGCCCCGGGCATGTTGGTCGTGATGCTGCATTGCGGCTCCCGTGGGCTGGGTCATCAGAGCTGCACCGATCAGCTTCGCCTCATGGGCCCCGCGATGAGCCGACACGGCATCACCGTGCCCGACCGACAGCTGGCCTGCGTGCCGGTGCAGTCGGCCGAAGGCCAGGAGTATCTCGCGGTGATGGCGGCCTCGGCCAATTTTGCGTGGGCCAACCGCCACGTGCTGGCCCACGCGGCGCGGGAGGCCTTCGCCGATGCACTTGGCATCTCCCCGGAACGAATGGGGATGCGTCTCGTCTACGACGTGGCCCACAACCTGGCCAAGATCGAAACCCACCAGGTGGAAGGACGCCCAGTGCAGCTGTGTGTGCACCGCAAGGGTGCGACACGGGCCTTCGGTCCCGGCCATCCGGATCTGCCCGAAGACCTCACACCGGTCGGCCAGCCGGTCTTGGTGCCAGGATCCATGGGGACCGCCTCCTGGGTGCTCCGCGGCGTCGCCGACAACCCGGCGTTCGACTCCGCAGCCCACGGAGCGGGAAGAGTCATGAGCCGCAAGCAGGCCAAGCAACGAGAATCGGGGAGAGCGGTGCGAGACCATCTCGAAGCCGAGGGGATCTCGGTGCGGCCCGGATCGATCCGGCTCCTCTCCGAGGAGGCGCCCTACGCCTACAAGGATGTCGACGAGGTAGCCGACGTGTGCGCCCGGGCGAATCTCGCCGCCAAAGTGGCCCGACTGCGGCCGGTCGGGGTGGTCAAGGGTTGAGCTGCGAGTCGGGCCGGTCCCGGGACTGGAAATGTGAGGTGAACCACTCTTGGCTCAGGTCGGCGACTCTGCTCAGCGCACCGGGTTCCTCGAACAGGTGGCTGGCCCCTGGTATCACCTCGAGCCGGCTCTCGCATCGCATTTGGGCCTGAGCAGATCGGTTGAGTTCGAGGACGGTCAGGTCATGACCTCCGACGATGAGCAGTGTTGGAGCTCGAACTCGTTCCAGATGTGAGGCAGCCAGATCCGGTCGACCCCCCCTCGACACCACGGCGGAGATGGCGGTGTCGAACTCGGCAGCCGCCCACAATGCGGCCGCCGCCCCGGTGGAAGCACCGAAGTACCCGATGGGTTGATGCGACCAGAGAGGGGAGTCGGTGAGCCATTCGGTCGCTTCCATGAGTCGGCCGGCCAGGAGCTCTATGTCGAACACGTTGGATCTACGCCTCTCCTCGTCGAGTGTCAGCAGATCGAACAGCAGTGTCGACAGCCGGGCCCGGTTGAGAGCTTCTGCCACTTCTTGGTTGCGTGGGCTGTGCCTGCTGCTACCCGACCCATGAGCGAACACCACTGTCCCCACCGAGTCCTCGGGAATCGTGAGATGCCCGCCCAGGTGCCCGGCACCGGTGACCACCTCGACCTCTACGTCGACGGGCGGAGGATCTTCAGAGCCCAAACGCACTACTCAACAGAGCTTTGATCACCGCTCCCGGTTCGTTCGGCTATCAACCGCTCCAACTCCTCAAAAACCTGTGGCACCGAACTCTTCAGGGCCATTAGCTCGGGGCCGAACATGACGATGGCATCGATGGGACTGGTGGCAACGACGCTCGCCGTTCTCCTGCGATAATGCAGCAAACCAATCTCGCCCACGACATCGCCGGGGCCGATCTGGGCGATGACCGTCTCACCATCGAGGACGTCAGCGGTTCCACTCTCGATCACAAACAACTCGTAGGCCACACCACCTTCCTCGATGATCTTGGTTCCCTGCGCAAGCTGAACCTCGTCGGCGTGCTGGGCAATGGCTTTTCGCCCCTTCCGAGAGAGCTGGGCAAAGAGCGGAATCGACTCGAGCCGCGCTGCATCCATGTGTGAATCCCCGTGCTTGTGGAACAGCCGAGAATAGCCCTCAAACCAACATCGATGCGGCCCTCAATCGTCCCACAGAAGTGGTTGGATGACGAGGGCCTCGCCTATCCCCTTTGCCTGGATCTCCTGCCCCGCTCCGAATTGAAACCTGTCTCCAACCGCCTCAACGGTGGCCTTGGACACCAGGACCTGGTCTCCCTCGGCGGCACCGGCTACGCGGGCGGCGGTGTGCACCTCGAGGCCGACGAGCGCGCCTCCCGATTGCAACACCTCACCGACGTGAACCCCGATCCTCACCCGGGGCGAGAATCCTGAGTCCTTTCGGTGTCTTCGCAAGACAGTCTGGATCTCTGCGGCGCATTCGAGCGCCGCTTCAGGAGTATCGAAGGAGACAAAGAAGCCGTCTCCCGCATGGTCGATCTCGGTTCCCTGGTGCTGATCGAGCAGAGTCCGAATCGTGCGGTCGTGCCAGGAGATCAGATCCGCCCAGGACTCGTCCCCGATGAACCCCACCAGTTTGGTCGAATCCACGATGTCAGTGAACATCATTGTGTTCACCGAGTGCAGTGCCGGCGGTTTGTCTTCCCGCCCCACCATCTGTGAGATCCGCTCCAGATCGACGGCCGCCCCCAATCGGGTGAACGCCGCCTTCGCCTCATTGATCTCAAGCCAACCAAGGGCCTCAGAACCTTGCTCGATCATGGCCATCCCGAGGTCGCATCGAGCCCGTGCCGCCTCGTAGGGAACGCCCCAGGTGACGAGTTGCTCGACCACCGTTCGTAACGGGGCAATAGAGTCTTCAAACCGCCCCTCATGGACCGCAATCCTTCCCTCACCCTGAGTTGCAAAGGTGCTCAGCAGGTCTGACCGATAGCGATCGGCAATCTCGGCGAGCTCTGCCGTGAGGTCTCTCGCCACATCAACCTCTCCGGCGGCCAATGCGATTTCGATGGCCGCGGGTATCAGCTTTGCCCGCTCCAAGTAGGCGTCGGATGCTGTCAGCGCGGCCCGCATCATCGACCAGGCTTCAGATGTGTCCTTCCGGGCAAGCTTCAGCAGCGCAAGGCCCGGCATGGGGCTGAGCCCGAGCGAGTGTGCCTTCATGAAGGCGTCCTCCGCGCCATCGAGATTGCCCGTGTTGAGCCGGATCATCCCCAATTCGTTGAAGGCTCGCGCTTGGTAGGGACGGATGTTGGCGAGCTCGCCGGTGGCCCGATCTGCCTCGGCCTCGGCGGCCGGCCACGCCCCTCTCAGCCGCATGAATTCGGATCGTCGAACCCGGCACGCCCCCGGGTACCCGCCGCCATTGCCCACGGACTCGCACCAGCGCGTCGTTTGGTCGCTCCATTCGGTCGCCCTCTTGTAGTCGGCCGTCGAAGCGGTGACCTCGATCGTGTTGCAGAGGATCCTGCCGGTGACCTTGGGCCCCAGCTCCCCAGAAACTACGCTGACCAGGGCTTCCTCCATCATTGCCATACCGAGCTCCGCTTCACCAAGATCGACCGTATACCGACCGCGATCATGCAGACCCAGCATCTCGAGATCCCTGTCACCGGTGCGGGCCCCAATCTCCTGAACCTCGATGGCCAGCCCCAGAGCCAGCCTGAGGCCCTCATCCGAGCCCGAGGCATAAGTCGATTCGAGCCGACGAAGATGCCCCAAGGCCGCAGTCTCGTCGAGTCCGTCTAGAAGAAGGGCTGCCCGCCGGCGCCATCCGCTGGCCAACGAAGACTGAAGGCGCCAACCGTATAGCTCGGCCACAAGGACTGCGACTCGGGCTGCCTCCGGGTTTCGACCCGATGCGGAATAGGCGGTTGCGGCTCGATCCCCGGCGGCCAGCGCATCGTCGATGTTCCCGATCCACCATGCCGCCTCGGCCAGTTTCTCCAGGTGCTCGGGATCGGCGTCGAGGTCGTCGAGCAGCGGGAGCAGCGTGCTGTGTGCCTCGCTCCACTTGTAGTTCCTCATCTCCTCGAGACCACGAGCGAGATCTGATTCAGAGACTCTCACGTTTCGACCCAGCCGGTGATGCTGGCCCCGTGCCCATCAGGGTCGTAGAAGTGGGCCGCGAGCAGATTGCGAGTCCCATCCGAGGTGACCACTCTCGGTTCGATCTCGAAGGGAACACCGCGATCGGCCATCTCCCGGTAGGTGGCCGAGACGTCATCGACTTCGAGCACAACCTCCGTCATCGAACGGTCCTCGATGGGGTTATCCACTGCGTTGAGTGCGAGTTGCATCGTGCCACCATCGAGGAAGGCGAAAGCCTCGTGACGGCCGAGCAGGGTGAGACCGACCTTTTCTGACCAGAATCCGACCGCCCGGTCGAGATCAGAGGTCCGCAGGATCACGGTGGATACCTTCATCCCCCGCAAGCTACCGGTCGGTTGATGGCTCTAGTCGAGTTCGTCCCACCAGATGGCGACCATCGAGTAGACCCCGATGACAATCATCAGGGCCCCTGCGACCCCGGCCACCAGATTCATTAACAACCCCATTCCGACATCATCGGATGGGGGTGTGACATATTCCATAGCTCGGGAAGCCCATTCGGTTTCCGTTGCCGGGGTGATGTTTAGCGGTAACGCCAGACGATGCGACCACGGGTGGGGTCATAGGTCGAAACCTCGACGTCGACCGTGTCTCCAGGGAGGACACGGATCCCCCGGCCGCGGCGCATGCGACCCGAGGGTTTGGCGAGCAGCTCAAAGCCACTCTCCAATTTCACCTCGAAGGTGGAGTCGGGGAGCATCTTCACCACGGTGCCACGCATCCGTATGTATTCGTCTTCGTCTTTAGCCATGAGTTCCTTGGGGAGCGCCTCCACGATAGGAGGACGGGGAGCGTTGTGAAGAATGCGGTCAGGCGGACGCCAGGGAGAGACTGGAGACCGCGGCGATCTTCTCGAAGTCGGCGTCGGCAGCGAGCAGCGGCACCTCTTTCCCAATGGCCACGGCTGCGATCAGAAGATCGTTGGTATTGGCCGGGGTGAACCCAACCTGGCGACACCGAGTGAAGAGCTCGGCGGCGATCTCGTAGTCGAAAAGGGGCCGGGTGGGAAGCATGAGGCACCGGTTCATCAGAGCCCAGATCCTCTGCCTCCTCTCTGGCGTTACCGCGCCGCATAGGAGTTCCATTATGACGACGTCGGTGGTAGCCATCCGTTTGTCTTCGTCGATCATCCGGTCCACCGTTGTGCAGACATCGCTACCGGTGTCTCTCAGGTACTCGACCCAGGAGGAGGTGTCGAGAAGGGTGTTCAATCCCACTCCTCGATCACCACCACCCCGCCGATCTCGGCGAGATCGCCTTCCCAACCGAATCCGCGCATGGCCAAGGCCTCCTCTTTGCTCATGACGTCGCCGACCAGCTTTCGCAGCGCCAGGTCCACGGCCTCCTTCTTGGTGCGCAGGCCGTATCGCTGCATGGCCATCTCGACCAGCCTGTCGTCCAGATCGATGTTGGTCCTGCTCATTACACCATGATACACCTCATGGTGTACAGGTGTACAGGTGTACAGGTCAGGTCTACTGAGCCGCCCGATCCCGGGAGGCCTCCGCCGCTCCCTGTAGAGCCGATCGAGCCTCCTCGAGAAGACGATGCGCCTCGTCGACCCAACGCTGGTACTCGGAGAGGTCACCGGCGCCAAGGGCGTCGTCGGCCTTGTCGAAAGCCGCCGCGGCCTGGCCTAGAAGCTGCTCGACTGTGGTTCCGTCCGACCCGGTCGGTGGCACTGGTGCGCCGCCCTCCCCACCAAACACGAGCCCGAGCGCACCGTCGAGTGTCTCTGCCCATTCCACCTGGTCCCCGTACACGACGATGACCCTCCGGAACTCGGGAAATCCGCCTTCTTCGCCCTCCAGGAAAATGGGCTGGATATAGAGCAGCGAGTCCTCCACCGGCACCAGCAGCATGTCGCCTTTGATCACCTTCGAGCCGGTGCTATCCCACAAAGTGAACTGTTGTGAGATGTCAGCGTCCTGCTCGATGCGTTGTGCCACCTGCTCGGTGCCGTCGACCAGTTCCCCCTGCGGCATCCTGAAGTCGATCAATCGGCCGTAACGACCCGGCGTCGAATCGGCCACCAGGAAGCTCGCCATGTTCTTCTTGTCCTTGGGGGTGAACGGCTGCAACAGCAAATAGGAAAGGTCGGCCTCATTGGGGAGACTCGTGAGCAGGTAATAGGGCAGGATTTCCGCCCGATAGCTGAGGGGAGCACCCGTGGTCGCGTCTGCCTCATCACCTCCAAGCAATTCGGAGCCGCCGTTCGAGCCTCTGGAGATGGTCGAGGGGTCGGCGGGGAGCGACCAGGCGTCGTTCCCCGAGAAGAGCTCGGTGTAGTCGGTCACGTGGTACTCGAGATAGAGCTGACCCTGGATCCGGAACAGGTCCTGGGGATAACGGAGGTGGTCCACCAGCCCGGCCGGCATCTCGGAGGCCGGTCGGAGCAGGCCGGGAAATGCCTCCGACCAGGCGAGGGCGATGGGGTCGGCCGGATCGTTGAGATAGAAGGTGACGTCACCGTCGTAGGCGTCGACCACGGCCTTGACCGAGTTGCGCATGTAGTTGATTCCGGGTTGGAGCGAGGAGGATCTTGCAAGACGGTCGTGGGCAGTCCTGGTGATCGGCTGTGAGTAGGGGTAATGGTCCGAGGTGGTGTAGAGGTCGAGCACCCACAGGATCCGCCCGTCCATGATCACCGGGTACGGATCGGTGTCCACATGCAGGAACGGTGCTATGTCCTCCACGATTTGACGGATGTTGCGCTCCACCAACACCTTGCTCTCGGGGCGGATCTCCCCCGAGATCAGCAAGTTCAGGTCCCGATATCGGAATGCGAAGGCGATTCTCTGCCAGATGCTCCCCAGACTCACCCCGGCGTCACCGTCGTAGCGGTTGAACTCCGTCCCCTCTCCTTGCAGTGGGTAGTCGATCTCCTGGGGCTCGTCACCGGTGCCGACGATCACCGGTCGGCCAGCCTGGTAGGTCTCCCCGAAATAGACCCGGGGCTGCTCGAGTTCCAGTTGAGGCACCGACGCCAGCGGGGGCACATCCTGAAGCAGGAAGCGGGGTTGACCGTCCTCCTCCACGATGGCCGCGGCGTTGGCCACCGCACCGACGCCATGGGTGTAGATCAGACGCTGGTTCTGCCAGTCGTCTCTCGGCAGGTTGAGCTCTTCGAGTTCCCGAACCGCCAGCATGACCTGAGTTGGGGCGCCTTCGTTGATATAGCGATCGGTGTCCACCACCCCGAGGTTGTAGTAGGTGCGCAGCTCCTGGAAGTTTTGATAGGTGCGAGGTAACACCGAAGGAGTCCAGATTCGGAGATTGTCCACCGTCAGCTGGTTGGCATCGAGGTCCTCGGCGGTGATGTCGGCAGACGCCGCGAAAGGCTGGACCTTCACCTGGTCGAGACCCCAGGCGGCGCGGGTGAACGCGAGGTTGCTCTGGAGGTACTCGGTCTCTTTCACCAATGGCCGGGGAGCCACCTGGAACCGCTCGACGATCGCCGGGTATACGGCGGCGGCCGCAACGGCGACCACGAGCCAGGAGCCAACAGCAACCAGAGCCAGGGTCCAGCCCTGACGGAAGATATTGACGATGAACAGCACCGCCGCCACCAGGGCCACCAGGATCAAGAGCCGATAGGCGGGGAGGCGGGCGGTCACATCGGTGTATCCCGGCCCGAAGAAGGTCGAGCCCCGGTCGGACAACATCAACTCGAACATGTCGAGTCGGTACACGGCCGCTCGAACCAGGGCGATCAGGGCCAGCATTATCGAGATGTGGGTCTTCGGCCCTCGGGCGATCGTGAATCGGCGTCCGTTGAACCGGATGCCACCGTTGAAGTAGTGGGAGACGACGACCACCAGGGTGGCCAGCACCAAGGCGTTGAAGAGCCAATCCGTGATCGACGCCCACATCGGCAACCGGAACACATAGAACCCCACGTCCAGCCCGAAAATGGGATCGGTGATCCCGAACTCCTTGTGGTTCATGAAGAGGAAGACCTCGTCACGCCATGACGCAACCGTCACCCCGAGCAGCAAAGCCAAGAACGAGGTGACCCAGAACCTCACCAGGCGGACCCGGGGCTCCATCCATTCCCGGAACCGCTCGATGAGTTCTTCCTCCTCGCTCAACTCGAACGGAGCCCAGCGTGGCGAGAACCGGTCGACCAAACGCAGGCTCAACCAGAAGATGAAGAAGGCCACCGCGGTGCCCACCGCACCGAGGAGGATCGACATCCCCCACTTCCTCTGCCACACGCTCGAGTAACCGATGGAGTCAAACCAGAGATAGTCGGTCCACAACGTTCCCAGAGCAGTCAGGACGAGGTAGACGACGGCGACGACCACCACGATGATGGTCAGTGGACGTCGTCGGTCCGCCGAATAGTCAGCGGGTGCCCTGGTGAACATCAGGGCCGAGGGTAATGGTTATGTCGGCTTTGGTTTCGTGAAGACGCCATGCCAAGGCCGCGCCGGTGTCTGATCAAGGAATCGCGACCAGGGTGCACCCACACCCAACATGGATCGGTGGCACGTTGGCCGCCGGGTCGTATGCGGCATCGCGACAAGCGCTGCACGGCACTCCGCTCGACACCCATGCCAGCTCGCCCTCGGTCCCCACCGATTCCGCCACCCCCACGTGATAGCCGCGAAATGCGATCTCACGGATTCGCCGCTCTGCCTCGTCGGCCCTCCATCCGCGGAAGATGCGAGAAGCCGCCGACTGGCGGTCCCGAAGGCCCTCGCCTGCGACTCTCAAGGCCTCATCGACTGCCGAGGCTAGGGCGTGGCCGAATCCCTCAGCCGCATCCGAATGCGGGGTGTCGGGTCGCTTGAGACGGGAATCCGTCATCTCTTCGGCTGCTGCGTGGCCGGCAGAAAAGCTCTCGGCCCACAACCCGATCAAATCGGCACGCAGGGTCTCGGCAAGCACGACCCCGTCCGGTTGCCAATCTTCGTCGGTTCTCAGGCTGTCGAGAGCGATGTTCTGGGCCTCGGTGACCGACTTTTTGACACCGCGCAGGGCCCGGTTGGTGATCGGAAGCAGCCGGCTCTCGCGTTCCTCGATCCAGACCGAGAGCCCTTCGGAAACGGTCACCGCGCTCGAGGGCTGAGGACTTGACTGTGCTACAGGCTCAGAAATCCACTCGGGCTCGTCGACGTGATCATTTGCGCCGCCCTGGCCGTTCCAAGCCGGCTCGTCGCTCGTCTCGCCCCCACGCAGGGCGGCGAACAGGGCGCCTAGGTCATCAGTGAGCTTCTGGGTTGGTGCCGGCCCTTCGTCGATGGCCTCCGTCTCGGGTTCAGGCCCGCCCTCGTCGACCGTGGCACCCTCGATGTCCGCTTCGGGCTCAGCTATGGGCCCGGGCTCAGAAACCGATTCCGACTCCAGGCCGCCATGCGTCATACGCTCGACATCGGCGACAACCTCGTCAGCGAGTGGCTCCGGATCTGTCAGTCGGTCCGGTTGCTGGATGATCCGAACCGTTTCGCCCGGCTGCCAGGTGCCTCTTGGCGGCGCGGCTTTAGGCTCGCTCCGCGCGGTGGAGGTGACAACCCTCACGCTGGAACTGGGCTCGGGGATGAGGGTGAGACCCTCGCGGCGCTCTTCGAGCGTTCCTTCGAGCTGGTGCAAAGTTGCCCGGGCATGTTCCAATTCCTCGAGCAACTCCTCGCGACGTTCTTCGAGCGCATGCGTCCTCTCTTGGGCCGCCTCGGCCGCACGATGAGCCTGTTCGATCGTTTCGTCGTGTCGCTTGGTGGCTTGAGCCGATGTCTTCTCGGCATCCATGGCCGCCGAACGCAGGATTTCCTCCGCCTCACGCCGCGACGACGACGTGAGGCGATGCGCCTCGCGCTCGGCTTCCCCCATCACCGTCAAGACGTCACGCTCGGCGTCCTGGCGCATCTGGCGGATCTCGGCCAGGGTTTGGTTGAGAAGCTCGGTCCCCGCGGCCCAGGCGTCCCCGCGCAATGCTTCGGCGTCATTTCTGGCGTCTTTAAGGAGGATCTCCGCCTCACCGATCGCCTCGGCACGCCATCGTGCAGCATCGAGGCTGGCTCGCTCGCGCATCGACTCCGCAGCCTCTCGAGCCGCTTGGAGGACGGACGCCACTTCACGTCCTACATCCTCGAACTCCGACTTGAGATCGCGATCGGCATACTCGCCGAGTCGGGACGCAAGTCGATCACGCTCCTCGATCACGTCCTCGACCGCAGCGGCCAACCGGTCGAGATATGCGGTGACCTCGTTGGCGTCGAGACCCCTCAGCACCGTCCGAAAACGAACGCGGCGGATCTCCTCGGGGGCGAGGTCGGGCTCCATCAGACTCAGAAGATACCGACCGCCCGGTGTTTCGTTGCGCTTTGGCTAGACAGCGCCGAGATTTTCGAGGAAATCGAGGGCTTCCTGGATCGTCCCCACCGGGACGATCTCGATCGCCTTTCGCTCGGCGGTAAGGGCTTCTTCGTAGTTTCCGGCGGGCACTAGGACGAACTCGGCACCGGCCGCCTCGGCGCCAACGATCTTCTGGCGGATACCGCCAATTCTGCCAACCGTCCCGTCGTAGGCAATCGTCCCTGTTCCTGCGATCACATGGCCCTGGGTGAGCTCCCCGGGCGTCAAGGTGTCGACTATCGCCAGGGTGTGCATCATTCCCGCGGACGGCCCTCCCACACTGCCTGCTTCGATCGAAAGGGGGAAAGGCGGTTCGGCCAGTTCGCTGACTGTGATTCCGATCATGGCGCCACCTGAGTCGTCCTCACGTTCGGCGAGCTCGACTTCGACCAGCTGTTGCGCTCCCTCTCTGGTGATCCCGAGCTCGACCAGGTCACCGGGCTGATGTCCCTCCAGTGCGTCGGTGAGGTCGGAGCCACGCACGATCTCGACTCCATCGAAGGAATCGATCGAATCACCGATCTCGAGCACCTGCGACGAAGGGGCCTCCTCGACCAGGTCTGTAACGAGGACATCAGTGGTCGTCATGTCGTAACCCAGGTATCCGAGGGCAACAGTGATGGCCCGCTGTTCGGAGTCATCCATTTGGGCGAGAACCCGCTGGCGATAATCCTCGTCGCTCTCGTCGGGCGGGCGATACGCCTCCTTGCGAACCAGATCGATGGTGGGGTCGAATCCGGCGATCAGAGCCTCGAACACATTCACATCCTGACTGACGACGGTGAGCATCAGGAGCTCGCCATCCGGTGGATAGGTGTCGACCTCCTCGGCGCTGATCGCGTCGGCGGCGTCGGAGACCGGTCCCGAGGAGAAGGCGAGATAAGGAAGCTCGATATTCCACGCCCCGAGGGCAAGTGCACCCACGGCGAACAGGGCCCCCACCAGGTAGAGGGGCCAGGAAGAGCCGCGCGCGGACTCGTCTTCCATCGGTGAAATCGTAACTGCCACGTCGAAACTCGAGTATCAGACGTAATGTTGCACACGATCGGTTTCCAGGAGATAAAGAGATGACCACTGCAGCCGTGATCTCGCAACGGGTGTTGCCCAGATCCAGAGTCACCTCGGTTCTATTGGTGGTTGGCGCCGCCGCTCTCACCGCGCTTGCAGCACAATGGGAGATACCGCTCCCCTTCACCCCGGTGCCGATCACCGGACAGACATTCGCCGTACTCCTCACCGGGGCCGCCCTGGGTATGACACTCGGGGCGGCGGGTCAACTCTTATACGTCGCAGCCGGTGCGCTAGGGCTCCCGATATACGCCGGAGGAGCTGCCGGGTGGGAGGAGGCGCAGACCGGGGGAACCAGCGGCTATCTGATTGGGTTCATCGTGGCCGCCGCGGTGGTCGGGTACATGGCAGAGCGCCGTCAGGACCGAACCTTCCCCACCATGTTCACCGCATTCGTCCTCGGGTCGTTCATCATCTACTTCTTCGGGGTGATCGGCCTGATGCTGACCTTCGACATGACCGCCAACGAGGCGATCGTGGTTGGCGTCGTCCCGTTCGTCGTAGGCGACCTCATCAAGGCTGCCTGGGCGGGCCTCCTCCTCCCTGGTGCCTGGCGGCTGATCGGGGAGCACCCGAGGCCTTAACGCGTTCCTAATGCAGGGCGTCACGAATATGTGGGTGGGTTCAGGTGGTGATCGCGACATCCCGACCTTGAGGGTTTATGGGACGTCGGAGGACACCTTGGGTTCAGGCTCGTATTGCTCTTAGGGCTTACGCTCGGGGAGCGAACATGTATCAGGCTGGGGCTGAGGCTGGGATCTCCTATGCCACGGTGTGGCATCTGGTCCAAGAGCATGGGGTCATCATGTGCACCGAACGTAGACCTCGTGGGAATGCGTTGACCGTTGATGAATGTGAACAGATCATGTTGGGGGTGGCTGGCGGTGAGTCTGATGCGGTGATCGCCCGCCGTTTGGGCCGGCATCGGGGCACGATCGGCCGTGAGATCGCTGCTGGTGGCGGCCGGGAGGAGTATCGGGCTTATCGGGCTCAGGACCGTGCCGACCGGGCCGCGCGCCGTAACCGGGACCGGTGGTGGGTGACCAGACCCTGGCTGTGGGATATCGTTTTGGAGCAGTTGGTCACCAAGAAGTGGTCCCCTGAACAGGTGAGTGGGACCCTGCGACAGGCTCATCCCGACGATGCGGAGTGGTGGGTGTCACACGAATCGATCTATCAGGCGCTCTACGTCCAGGCGAAAGGAGAGCTGAAAGCCCAGGTGAAACAGGCTCTACGGTCGGGTCGGATCCACCGCCGCAACCAGTCCCGGGCCGTCCGCTACGGCAACGGTGGCCGGATCTCGGGGATGGTCAACATCAGCGAACGGCCCCCAGAAGCCGAAGACCGGGCGGTGCAACGAAAACTGGAACGGACTGGTCCGCCAGTTCCTCCCCAAAGGAGAAGACCTCAACCAATACAGTCAGCAAGACCTCGACAACATCGCCGCACTAATCAACGAACGACCACGCAAAACCCTCGGCTGGGACACTCCAGCCGAACGGTTCAACCAACTCGTCGCGGCCAACCCTTGAAACCACCATGACGCAGTGCATTAGGTTTGCGGGTGTTTCCGAGTACCCCCGACCCTAGGAGCCCTGGCTCCATTCCGCCCCGCCCGGCCAATGCTCCTTCTTCCAGATCGGCGCCCTCGATTTCAACTCGTCGATGATGAACCTGGCGGCTTCGAAGGCATCTGCCCGGTGGGCGCTAGAGACGGCCACCGCCACGGAGGCCTCACCCAGCTCCACAACACCGGATCGATGCTCGACCACCACCGAGAGCACCGGCCACTTGGCCGCCGCTTCGTCGGCGATTTCCCTGATCGAGGTCTCGACCACCCCGGCGTAGACCTCGTACTCGAGATGGGTCACGTTGTCGACGCGATCCGAGTGATCCCGGACCGTTCCCAGAAAGAGCACGGTCGCCCCCGAATCAGGTCGGCCTACCTCTGCCATCAGGCCGGTGGAGTCGATCGGGCCCTCACCGACCGACACTCTGACTTGTTGTCGGGACTGGTTCATACAATCCCAAGCCTATGACGATCCAGGGACCCGTTGAGCCCGACCGTGGTGATCCACCCGAGCCGGCCACACCGCCCCAGGAGCCCGTCGACGTCTCAGCAGATCGATCGACTCGCTTCGATCCCTGGACCCTGGCCCTGGGGATCATGGGAGGGGCGCTGTTGGGCACCGGGATCACCTTCGCCATCCTCGGCTCCACGGGTGTCTTCGAGGAACCGACGCCGACCACCAACCCTCCGCCCCCGAGTATCACCGTCCCACCTCCAACGTCCGCCCCACTCCCGGTGAGCGAGCGGGCGTCGGCCGCCGAGATCGCACAGCATGCGATTCCCTCGATTGTCGCGGTCGAGGTGACAGGTGACCTGGGGGAGACCGGAGGAAGTGGAGTCGTCTATGGGAGCGACGGCTACCTGATCACGAACGACCATGTGGTCGAGGGCGCCGATGAGGTGGCGGTGTTCTTCGCCGACGGAGCCAGGTACCCCGCCGAGATCATCGGGAGCGACCCGTTGACCGATATCGCCGTACTCCGAATCGACCGGGCCGACCTGACCCCGATGGACATTGGAGACCCGTCCGCTCTGAGCGTGGGCCAAATGGCCGTCGCCATCGGCAACCCGCTGGCCCTGGTCGGCGGGCCTTCGGTGACCTCCGGGATCGTCAGCGCCCTCGATCGTTCGCTCAAGGTCGAAGCCGATCAAGTGCTCTACGGGCTGGTCCAGACCGATGCCCCCATAACTCACGGATCTTCCGGTGGCGCCCTACTGGATCAGGATGGCCGGGTCATCGGTATCACCACTGCCATCGCCGTATCGGATGTCGCCGCCGAGGGCTTCGGGTTCGCCGTCCCCATAGACATCGCGATCGCGGCTGCCAATGACTTGATCGAGTCGGGCGTGGTCAACCACGCTCAATTGGGGATCACGGCCCGGACCTACTTCTCGGAAGAGGCCGGGGCGGAATACCCGGTTGGGGTCCTCGTCAACGACGTGTTCTCGGGCGACCCCTACGAGCAAAGTGGGGGTCAGGTCAACGATGTGATCGTGTCACTCGATGGGGCACCCATCGAGACATTGGAGAGCCTTCTCACAGAACTGAGAAGGCGTCGAGCCGGCGAGGTTTCGATCCTCGGTGTCACCAGGTCCGACGCCGACTTGGATCTGACCGTCGTTTTGGGAAAATACGAACCGTGAGCGACGACCTGTTCTCACAGCTGTTCGATCTCTTCGACCAACCCGGCCCCGTCAACTGGAAACTGGCGGCCGAGGTCGCCCGCCATCTCGCCGGTGATCATGAGCCGATCGAGCCATGGACCGCAGAGGAGTTCCGCGAGCTAGCCCGTCTCGCCGAATATCGAGTCGAGCAGGTTGCTCCGTTCCGGGTCATCCCGGCGCCCGACGTGTTCCCTACCGACGCCCGGGGGTGGGCCGACAAGAACCTCGAGGCATACGGCCCCCTCGTTGAGCCATTCGCGGCCTCGGTCGTCGCCGAAGGCCCGGTCGCGCCCCTCATGGCACAACTCACGCCCGCGATCGTCGGGCTCCAGGTGGGGTCGCTCGTCGGCTCTCTGTCCACATGGATCGTTGCTTCCTTCGATGCCGGCCTCCCCCAGGACCGCCCCGGTCAGCTCTCAGTGATCGTCCCTCACATCGAGGAGCTCTCCCGCTCCCGGGAACTGGACAACCGGGAGGTCCGGTTATGGGTGGTCACCAATGAAGTTGCATTCCGGGCCGTCTCCCAACTGCCCTGGATTCAGGATCATCTGGAGCAGCTCCTCAGCGGGTACGCCGACGCGGTGCGGATCGACCCGACCCAGCTCAGCGGGTTGATGGCCGGCGGGAGCGACCCGGCCGCCGTGGAGGAGGCCATCGCCAAGGCCGGAGGCATCGAGAGCATCCTCGGCGGTGAAGAGACAGAGGGGCCAAGGCGAGAGCTCGAGGCCTTTCTCGGCACCATGACGGGTTGTGCCCGCCTCCTGGCGAGAAGGTCCCTCGCCGACCTCTCACCCAACTTCGACCGGATCACAACCGAGCGGGATTTCTCCCGAACTCAGGACGACGCTCGGGAGATGATCGGTGTCGGGCCGGTCCCCACAGAGCTGACGCGGCTTGGTGACGAGTTCAATCAAGAGGTTGAGCGCCGTTATGGCGAGGACGCATTGGAGACGTTGTGGTCGGACCCGACGCGCATGCCCGGTGCGGACGAGTTGCGAGACCCGACCTCCTGGGCGGCGCGGGTGCTTCTCGATGGATGGTCCTGAGAGCGAGTTCCCTCAGGCTGTCAGCAAGTTGATCGCCAGCGCTACCGCGAAACCGAGGGTCGTTGCCAGGCCCACCGGCCGATGCACGTCCTCGTATGCCTCGGGGATCATGGTTGTCGAAAGCATGGTGAGGATGGCCCCGCCGGCGAAGGCGAGGACGAAGGCGAGGGTATAGGGCGAGGAGCCATCGAGGAGCGCGTAACCGGCGGCGGCAGATACCGCGCTTACCAAGGCGACCCCGGTCCAGAGGGCCAAGACTCTGAACCGCTCCCAGCCCGATTCGAGGAGACTGCTCGAGGCGGCGATCGACTCGGGAAGGTTCGACAGGAAGACGGCGACCAGCATCGAGATTCCAACCTCTCCGGTCTGGAGGAGGATCAGCCCGAGCACCGCCGATTCGGGGACTCCGTCGAGCACGGTGCCGAGGACGATCGACAGGCCGGACTCTCCCTCGCCGTCGCTCTTGCCGATCCGGGCGATGGCCGTGTCGCCTGCGTAGAAGACGAGAGCCCCGGCGAAGAAGCCGAGGGCCGTCCCTCCTTCCCCCCCGGCAACGGTCAAGGCCTCGTCCACCAATTCGAAGGAAACCGCACTGAGGAGGACCCCAGCCCCGAATCCCATGATGAGCCCCAGGGCCTTCCTGGCCGGCTCACGGATGAAGACGATGAGGGCGCCCAATACCAGCGAGGAGCCGCCCACCAGCCCCCAGAAGAAGGCCTCACTCATCAGGACCGCCAGTCGAGGGATCAGCCGATGGGCTGTATCCGGAGGCATTCAGCGAAATCCCTCCGACCACGAGCCGGGCGAGGAGATAGAGCCAGGCAAGGAAGACCGAGGCCAGTCCCAGAGCCCCATAGAGATCGTCGATGCTCTCCAGTCGATCAGCGAAGTAGACGATCGTGGTCAGCCGGAGCAAAGCGATTCCGGCCGTCACCAACACGGCACCGGGGATCATCGCCGTCCAACTGGCGTTGTCGGAGTGCGGGAGATTCCAGAACGCCCAGATCGCAACGGCGGCGAGTATCAGGCTCTCCGCCAAGTAGACGACAGCATCCGCGAGAAAGGGAGCGCCATAGAATCGAATGGCCAGCAGGTGTGCTACCAACACGACGACTGCCACAGCCACCACCGCCGCCGATTCCAGCAAGGGGTTCCGACCGGTTCTGGAAGCTGTTCCCCAGGCGAGACCGCTGATCAAACGCATCGCCTTGACGACGCCGATACCCGCCCACATCAACAGCGCTACACCGACTACCAACAGGTAGAGCCTGCCGTCCGCTGACGACTCCACGGCAGTGGCCACCGACGCTGCCAGCGCAGCAGACAAGCCGGCGTCGTGCGCAAGGTCGGATGGAGGCTGTTCCAAACTATCGGCAAGACTCGCAAACAGTGTCACTGCCACCAATGAGAACGGGAGCAGCCAGAGAAACAGTCGAAACGCCAGGCCTCCCGCCAACAACCCTCCGGCAAACCGGCGATCACGGTTGTAGGCCTCAACAGCCACCCTGAGCGAATTGCGGCGAGCCTGCCCTCGTTCCAGGATCTCGGCGCCAGCCCTTTTCGCCGCCTCCGCCCTGAGCCTCGCCCGAGCCATGCGCCCCGGGTTTGCCTCCGGGGCCACTGCTTCGGCACCGGGTTCGTCGGGAGGGGCGGTCATGCGCCCGGGAAGCTACACCAGGTTGCTCCCGATTCCTGACAGCCCCCATCACGATCCAGGGCTAGCTTCGACCCTTCCCGCCAACGTTGCCTGGAGTGAAATTGGCCGCCGCCGAAGAAGCAAGAGCGCTCGCGCCGAGCGATCCAGACCCACCACCGAGGCGCGCCGCCATCCTCACCGCATGGCTGGGGGTGATCCAGGGAGTGCTCCTCCTGGTCTCGGCTTGGCTACTGTCGAGGGTTCCCGGCCCAAAGTCTTCCGACGCCGAGCTGGTCGAGTTCTACACATCGGAAGCAAGCCAAGTGATTGTCGTGGTCGGCCTCTATCTCATGCCGTTCGCGGCGATCGCCTTTCTCTGGTTCGCGGTCGCGCTGCGGATGTGGGTAGCGCGGAGCACGGTCAAGCTGGACGTCCTCCTCTCCAACGTGCAACTGGTCAGCGCCATCGTCTTCATCACCCTGTTCCTCGCCGGCGCAGCGGCATCAACCGTGCTCGCCGTGAGCGTGGAGTTCATGGAGGCACCCCTTGATCCGGCCACGGCAAGATTGTTCCCTCAATTCGGCAGCTCACTCTTGCTGGTGTTTGGGATGAGGATGGCGGCAATGTTTGTCTTCACCACCTCGCGCATCGCCGGTAGCCACCGCCTCCTCCCCCGGTGGTTCGTTTGGGCCGGCTACGTGGTCGGTTTGTTTCTCCTCCTCGTCGCCACATTGAGTAAGTGGTTGTTCCTGGTGTTCCCGGTGTGGATCCTGGTGCTCAGTGTCCTCCTTCTGTTGAAGGTGCGACGGATCCCTTCCTCCCAACCGTGACTGACAGAGAATCCCGCGGCCCGAGCGCGATGTCCCGCTGGTGGGCTTCGATCCGCCCCGGGCCCGGGATGTTGAAGAAGGAGGCCGTGGCCGGGCTCCCCGGAGCAATCGGCAGTGTTCCCGACGGGATGGCCTCGGCGGTGTTGACCGGGGTCAACCCGGTTTACGGCCTCTACGCCAGCTTTGCCGGGCCGGTCGCCGGGGGGCTGTCCGCCAGCACCCGCTTGATGGTCATAACCACCACCACGGCTTCGGCGTTGGCCGCCGGGTCGGCGTTGGCCTCGGTCGACGCTGAGGACAAGGCCTCGACCCTGTTCCTCTTGGTGGTGATGGCAGGAGCATTCATGATCCTGGCCGGGATCTTCAAGCTGGGGCGCTACACCCGCTTCGTCTCGCATTCGGTGATGATCGGATTCCTCACCGGGGTGGCGGTCAACATCCTGTTCGGGCAGATCCCCGACCTGACCGGTGCCGAGGCCGAAGGGGGGAGCTCACTGGCGAAGGGACTGGACGTTCTTCTCCACCCGGGATCGATCGACCCGGCCTCATTGCTGACCGGTCTCTGTGCGATCGCTCTGCTTGTCATCCTGGGGCGTACCCGGCTGGCGCCCTATGCCTCGGTCATTGCCCTGATGGTCCCCACCATTCTCGTGCTCAACATCGAAGGAATCGCACGGGTCGAAGACGTAGGCCAGATCCCCCAAGGATTTCCCATTCCCACCCTGCCCGAGCTCGGGCTCATCACGGTGGATTTGATAGCCGCTGCCCTGGCCATCGCCGCCATCGTGCTAGTCCAGGGTGCCGGGGTTGCCGAGTCAGCTCCTAATCGCGACGGCTCCACGTCGGATGCCGATCGAGATTTCATCGCACAGGGAGCAGGCAACGTGGCTTCGGGGCTCTTCAAGGGGCTCCCGGTCGGGGGCTCGGTGGGCCAGACCGCGCTCAATGTCAGCGCCGGCGCCAATGACCGTTGGGCATCGATCTTCTCCGGTCTCTGGATGCTGGTGATCCTGGTTGTTCTTTCTGGTGTGGTCGGCCTGGTGGCGATGCCCACCCTGGCCGCAGTCCTCATGGTCGCCGCGGCGGGATCGCTTCGCATGGGGCAGATCCAGAACATCTTGCGCACCAGCCCCAACTCCCGAATCGCCTTGATCAGCACCTTCGTGGCCACCTTGTTCTTCCCCATTCCGGCGGCGGTCGGGGTAGGCGTGGTGCTTTCCCTGATGCTCCAACTGAACCAGGAGGCAATCGATCTCAGGGTGGCGGAATGGGTGCCCCAACCGGACGGGGGCTTCATGGAACGGCCGGCACCTGCCTTCCTTCCCAGCCATCAGGTGACGATCCTCGACGCGTACGGCAGTCTCTTCTATGCAGGAGCCCGGACCCTGCAGGCCCGGCTGCCCGAGGTTGGCGGCGCGGTGGCACCGGCGGTCGTCATACGGCTCCGAGGTCGGATGATGCTCGGGGCCACGGCGTTCAAAGTGTTCACCGACTACGCAGATCGGCTCAATTCGGTCGAAGGGAAGCTCTATCTGAGCGGAGTCGACCCCCAATTGATGAGGCAGTTCCACAGCGCCGGGCACTTCACGAGTCAGGGCCCGATTCAATTGGTCGAAGCGACATCCCAACTCGGGGAATCCACCCTCGCCGCCCTCCACGATGCGGAGACCTGGCTCATGGAGCGTTCCCCCGACGAACCCGAAGCCTGAGCCCCGAGGGCTCAGCCGAACAGATTTCGCCAGACACGTTGCAGAATGCCGGGAGCGAACGGCTTGGCCAAACGCTCCAGCACCGCGGTGTGCATATCGGGTGGGAGGTCCCCCACCAGCGCCATCCCACCGTGGCGGGTCTCCCAGCTATAGGTGACCTGCCCCGGCGCGAAGGAGCGGGCGTATACCGCCTGCCCGATTGTCAGAGCCCCAGGATCGGTCAACTCGACCACCGTCGGAGTCCGGAACACGGCGAAGGAGAAGAACCCGTCCGAGTAATAGGCGAAGGTTAGGCCCTCATCGTCGCTGTAGACGTCGAGGCGTTGGAAGGCGCCAAGGCTCTCGGGAAGTGCTGCGGTGTCTTCGGTGGGTTCGAGCGTTTCGCTGGCGATGACTGTGGCCGGGGACACCTCTGGTGGCGTGGGATCAAATTCGATGAAACGACGTTCGCAGTAAACATCTCCGTCGCCGTTGTAGGTGATCACGCTGAGTAGAGCCCCAGTTGCCCCGTCGACGATCAGCTCACCCCTCAACACATCACCGGCATAAAGGCGGTAAAGACCCGCCTTGCGATTCAGAAATGGGTGCGCCGAGCCGTCGTCGACGCGATATGCCGGGTCGGTGTCACTACTCCCCGCCTCGACCGAGGCGCTATCCACCACGGAGCCCTCGCGCACCAGCGCCCATCCCCCCGAGCCTGACGAGACCTCGACCTCCCCCGAAACCTGTAGCTCTCCGCCGACCTGCTCGAGCGAGACCACCGCGTCGCGCACGCCCTCGGGAGTCGAACAGGTGATGACCTGTTCGGCCGAATATGAGGCCTCCTGGCTCCGATCCAACAACTCATCGAGGTCGGCGGCTGCAGCCGTGCCAACGGGGAGGAGGGTGAACAGGGCAGCCACCGCCACGACCCGTCTCATTCCTGTACATCCCGAACGTCGGGGACCATCACCTTGGCCGGCCCAAAGGCCGGGTCCAACGAGACCCGGGCCCCGAAGCGACTGTTGAGGTCGTCGACCGACCATGCGCTGGGCTGCGGGGTGAGAATCGTGGCCACCGCAATCACAAGGGCAACCCCGGCCGCGGCCGCACCAACCAGGAACCCGCGGTTCCTCCGAAGCGGGATCACCGTAGGCTCGGCGTCACCGAGGAGGCCAGGCGGCAGTTCGACCATTGGCAGCGAGCGGATCGCGGTTCGAACCTTCTGGAGCTCCTCCATCTCGGCAACGCAGCTCCCGCAGGTGCCCATGTGCGCATAGAGTTGCGAAGCCTCGGCCCGGGTCAACTCACCGTCCAGATAGGCACTCATCATCTCGGTGGGATGGCTCAAGTCAGCAGCTCCTTGAGAATCTTGCGACCGCGGTGGATCCGGCTGCGCACGGTGCCGATGGGAACGGCGACGGCAACCGCGATCTCTTCGTAGGAAAGACCGATGACGTCACAGAGGACCACGGCTTCCCGGAACTCGATCGGGAGCTCGAGCAGAGCCTTTTGGATGTCGTCGCCAAGGCTGATCCGGGAGTACTCGACATCCGAGCCGGGTGAGGCACCGACGTCCCATCGCTCGACGTCGTCCGGGATCGGTGCCACCGGTCGCCGGTTGCGTTTGCGCACGTCGTCGAGGAAGGCGTTCCGGGTGATACGCCACAGCCAGCCCTCGAAGCTCCCAGGCTGATAAGAGGCGAGGCCGCGTCGGACCCTGAGCAGGACTTCCTGGACGAGATCGGCGGCGTCGTCACGATTACCGGTAAGCCGGTAGGAAAAGTTGTAGATCTTTCGTCCATAGACACGCGCCACCTCTTCCCAGGTGAGTGGGACGGACTCCGTCATGGAGACCTACTCCATCAACGCCCGTGGCGGGCGTCGGGTTCCTAGGAATCCGGAGTGGTGGGGGTGTCCGGAGTGGGGGTGTCCGGAGTCTGCGTGTCCGATTCCGTCTCGGTTCCTTCCTCGACACCCTTGCGGAACTCCTTGGCCGAAGCCCCGAGGGAGCGGGCGAGGTCAGGCAGCTTTCGAGCTCCAAAGATCAGGAGCACGATCAGCAGAATTATCAGCAGTTCTTGCCCTCTGAGACCGAACAATAAAGACCTCCTTCTTCAGGCAGCATAGCCCCCGCCCCCACGATGGCTCGCGCTGATCAACCAAGAGCCATCGAATCGATGAACCTCTGGATTCGCTCCCGGGTCACAAACCGGATCCGGGGGTTGGTGGCCTCGACGTCATGGATCATGAAAGGACCGAGCTTGTCGGTTATCAGCAGTCCCCGTGCAGCTCCGGAGGTTCCGAACTCGACTATGAACCTCGGCACCACCTGCTCGTCCAACTCCGGGTAGCTGCCCGGAATATGAGGCTCGGCGCGGATGAACGTCTTGAGGTTGTCCTTGACAGCCGTGAATGTCCCGTCACGCTCGGCGCTCACCGTGTAGCCGAACATCTCGAGCAGGGCGAGGATCAACTCGGGGCCCGACGCGGTCGGCGGGTCGACTCCCCGGGTGCGCAGGCCACGCTCCAGTCCCAGGGGGATCTTCACTTCCTGACCGATCGGCCCGAGGTCATCCTTGGGCACTTGGACCTGAGTCTCGACATGAGTCGTGAGGTCATCTTCGAACTGGCTGGCAAACGGGTCGCGGGCGATGTGAGTCAGGTTCAGCATGTCCGGCTGAATCGCGGTCGGGAGCTCACCCGGCGAGGGCAGTTTCGTCCGGCCCACCTCGCGGATGTCCCCACGCCCTGCGAACACGACGATCTCTGTCACCTCGTCGATCGGAAGTGTGTGGCGTTTCTCGCGTACCACCTCGACCCCCTCGTCAACGAGCAGATCGTTCAGCACCGGGTCGTCTTCCTCGGGAAGCGGCACATCGAAGGTGACACGCGCCTGGGAGCCGTGGACATGGAAGTCGGCCACAGCAGCCCGTCTGGTTATCGGATCCGGCTCAACGGCCTCGCGGCGAAGCCACGAAGTGTCTTCGAGATCGATGCTGGCAGCCCGCTTGCGTTGCCGTCGAAGGCTGACAACGACCACTCCCAGGACCACGAGAGCGATAAACGCGACCCCAATTCCTCCTGCCCCCTCCATTGCCTATACCTCTCTCTCGGCCACTGCGTAATCCTACGTTGTGGATGGGCTGAGCCAATCGGATAGGGCCGTGGTTAGCGTTGGCTCATGAATGGCGCCTTCACCATGATCGGGGTCCCCGTCGACTCGACGGGTCGTCCCGGCGGCACCGAGCTGGCCCCTGCGGCCTTGCGCGCCCTGGGGCTGGGTGACGCCATTGCCGGTCACGACGGAGGTGACCTCGCGGTGCGGATTCGCGCCGAGGAAAGGAACCCGGAGACCGGAGTCGTGGCCCTGGCTGATGTCTGCTCCACGACCGTGAAAGTCCGCAGGGCGGTGGGTGAGGTCCTGGCCCGGAATGAGCTCCCATTTCTGGTGGGGGGTTGTTGCTCGATCGTGCCCGGGGCCCTGGCCGGGGTCCGCGACGTCAGGGGACGCACCAGTCTCGCCCATCTCGATGGGCACCTCGATCTCTATGACCAGACCAACTCTCAGCTCGGTGAGGCTGCAGACATGCCGGTGACTGTGGCCATAGGGCTTGGACCGCCGGCGTGGGTCGATGCGGCCGGCGGGCCTAGCCTCTCGACCTCGGATGTCTGGATCGTCGGCTACCGAGATCGGGAGCAGTCTCTTCTCGATGGGACGCTGATGCCGGAGGACCTCGACCCGCCGATCTCATGTCTCACCACCGAGCAGGTCCGATCCGAAGGCCCAGCCCGGGTCGGCGAAATGGTGGCGCGACAACTGGCCGGTGGTATGGGCAACATTTGGGTCCACCTCGACCTCGATATCGTGGATCCCTCTTACTTCTTTGCCAACGATGCCCCCGTTCCTGGCGGGCTCGACTGGGCAGAGTTGACTCTTCTCTTGAAAGCCATGCTTGCCTCGCCCGCTCTGGCCGGCGTCTCCCTCGGGTGTTACAACCCGGAGAAGGACCAAAATCAAGAGAACGGCCGTCAGATCGTCGACATCTTCACCAAGATTGAACCGCTTCGAGACGACCGATCCCACGGCCGCTCCGATCTGAACAATTGGGCCTTCGCGACCAGCCGAGCCGCCAGTGCCAAGGGTTGCCGCCGTGGCGAGGATCTTGAGGGGGACTATCCGTCCCGCATCTGACCGCCCCTGACCTCCAGGGCCGCGATCGCCTGAGGCACACCATCTCCGGCGACCTCTGGAGCGAAACGCTTGGCGAGGAGCCAGGCGAACAGGAGTCCTGTCGGAACCGTGAGGAAGATCCAGGCCCTTCCTTCGTCAATTGCGAAGGGCAAGAGGAACCGCTGCACCCATTCGATGATCGTGACAAGTGCGGCCGCACCGACACCAACACCCACGCCAACCAGCGCAGCCAGCGCAAGAAAGCCACCCATCTGACGCTCGGCGAGCACACCCACCGCCGGCAGCTTGCGAATGGTGTCGAGAGGCCGGCTCACCTGACGCAGAGTATCGACGGCGTCAACAATCCACGTAGCTCGTCCAGAATGGAAGCGATGGCGTTCCGCTCCCATGTGACGCGACCCCTTGATCCGAGGTCACCGTCGAACATCGCGATAACCGGGCTGACTCTGATCGTCACAGCCGCAGCCGGTGTGATTGCGCTGACAGCCGACCAGTCGCTCTGGCTCCCGATCCTGGCGGGAGGCGCCACGTTCCTCACGTGGGCCCTGGGCAGGGAACTCGACCCCGATCACCAAACAACCGCCTTGCTTGCCGCCATTCCCGCGGCCGTTCTCGTCCTCCTCGGGTTCGAGGTGAGCATCCTGGTGACGGCGGCTGTCCTGATGTCTGCCCGGCTCCTGGTCGAATCGACCGGAAGAAGGCCGCTCCCAACGGACCTTGCCGCAATGGTGGTCCTGGCCAGCGCTGTCGCCTTCACTCCTCTGGGATGGGTGGTCGGATTCGGGCTGGCCGTTGCCATCTACCTGGACGATCGGATGGCGGGGGTGCACAGCAGTCGGGCGG
>Ga0209109_10000142_pt1 | contig 32487 bp, 28 predicted proteins | sample Rifsed10ft2_FD_184004 | JGI IMG/M metagenome (GOLD analysis project Ga0209109, IMG submission 184004) | Soil microbial communities from Rifle, Colorado, USA - sediment 10ft 2 (version 2) | ecosystem: Environmental > Terrestrial > Deep subsurface > Rock core/Sediment | place: Rifle, Colorado... | reverse complement strand
CGGATCGAGCAAAGCCGAGATGCCGGCCTCACCTGGCAAGCGGCGTCGTCGGGGCTGAAAGTCCCGTGGCGGCGCCACATGGTTGAACGCTTCACGCAGTTCGGAGGTGGACTGCTCGCCGTCCTGTCCAACGGACAAGTCCTGTTCGCTGACCTTGCCGACCTGGAGTGGCGGCCGATTCTCGAGGAGGTTCGGGACATCCGCGCCGTCGCAGTATCCGGCTGAACTTTCCCTCGGTCGAAGAGAGGTGATCGGACTTAGACGGCTGGGCTTGAGTCGGCCGACCCGTGGCCACCTCCACCCGGGGTTTCGATCCGCAGCCGCTGACCAGCCCGTACCTGCAGGTTGACTTTTCCCGGGAGCGGCTCGGCGCTTTCGTCGGTTACCAGCCAGTTCGCTCCGGGCTTACCCGGCTCGCCGCCTGCCAGCCCATAGGGTCCGAACCGGCGCCGGTCGGAGAGGATCGTGACCTCAGCATCGGCCAGCAGTTCGAGCTCCCGGACCACACCCTCTCCGCCCGGGTACCGCCCCACGCCCCCGCTGCCCGTGCGGATCGCATACCGCCGCGCCCGCAGCGGGTAGGCAAACTCCAGCGCCTCGATGGGGGTGTTCAGAGTGTTGGTCATGTGGGTGTGGATCGCGCTGGCGCCGGCCTTGCCCGGCCGGGCGCCCATGCCGCCGGCGATCGTCTCATAGTAGACAAACGGTCCACCGCGCTCGGGATCGCGCCCACCGATGGTCAGGTTGTTCATCGTCCCCTGGCTGGCGGCCGGCACTCGGTCGGGGCAGGCTTGGGCCAGTGCACCTAGCAGCACGTCGACGATCCGCTGCGAGGTTTCGACGTTGCCTCCGGCTACCGCAGCCGGCGGCCGGGCATTCAGCAGGCTGCCTTCCGGCGCGACGACCGTGATCGGAGCCAGGCAGCCGCTGTTGCTGGGAACGTCCAGGTCGAGCAGGCAGCGAAACACGTAGTAGACGGCTGAGAGCGTAACCGCGTACACCGCGTTGATCCCGCCCTGGCGCTGGGGGGAGCTGCCGGTGAAGTCCACCAAGGCCCGGTCCCCGGAGATGCTGACCGCGACCCGGATCTCGGCCGGAGTCGGGTCGACACCGTCGTCGTCGAGCCGGTCGCTGAACCGATACGTACCATCTGGGATCTCTTTCAACAGATCCCGGGTCACCCGCTCCGAGTAGGCGAGCAAGGCCTCTGAAGCACGCTCGACTCTCTCGGGCCCGTATTTCCCAACCAGCTCGAGCAGGCGCGCCGCGCCGATCGTGTTCGCCGCAAGCTGAGCCAGTAAATCGCCCGCCCGCTCGTCGGGCGTTCGAACCTCCGCCATGATTGGGTCCCATACCGCCCGATTCAGCTCGCCGCCGACCAGCAGCTTGGAGGGCGGAATCACGATCCCTTCCTGGCTCAGTTCAGTGGCAATCGGCATCGAGCCCGGCGAAATTCCGCCGACATCGGAGTGATGGGCCCGATTGGCGACAAAGGCGAACGGCCGCTCGCCTCCGGCGAAGAACAATGGCGACACCAGTGTGATGTCCGGCAGATGAGTTCCACCATGATAGGGATCGTTGAGAATCGCCTCGTCACCGGGCTGCAGGTCCAAGGACTCAACACAGGCCTGAACCGAGAGCGGCATCGAGCCCAGATGCACCGGAATGTGGGCGGCCTGGGCGATCATCCGGGCCCGGGCATCGAACAGGGCGCATGAGAAGTCGAGCCGTTCCTTGATGTTGGGCGAGAACGCGCTGCGCCGCAGCCCGATCCCCATCTCCTCGGGAATGGCGGTGAGCAGCCCCTTGAAGATCTCGAGCTCGGCCGCTTCGATCATTCCGGTTGGACTTCCACCATGAGATTGCGATACGCGTCCATCGTGGCCCGGTCCCCCGAAGGAAGCAGGAGGGTGGTGTCGGGATAGACGACGAGCGCCGGGCCGATCACTCGGTTACCGGGGCTGAGCGCGGCTCCGTCGAAGGTCGAGACCAGGCGGCGGAACGGCTCCACCCCGTCCAGGTGGATCGGCCGCTCGCCGAGGAAAGCTGCGGCCGGGTCAGCCGGGCCAAGGGCTTCCTCCATGAAGTGCGGTTTGTCCAACTGACCGATGGCCCGCAGTCGCAGGTTGACGATCTCAATAGGCCGTGCGGTGTCACTGTAGCCATAGGCCTGCTGATGGGCCCGATCGAAATCGGCCCGCAGGTCGTCGCTCAAAGCCACGGTTAGTTCGTAAGACTGTCCTCGGTAGCGGATGTCCAGCTCGCGGGCAATGGTTACGAGTTCCGCCGGCACGCCCTCCGATTCAAGGATTCGCCGGCCCTCTGCTTCCAGCCCGCCAAATTGCCCGGCGACCGCGGCCGGGTCGGTCTCTCCAGGCAGCATCACGGTTTGAACAAAGTCCTGGGTCACATCCGCAACAACCATCCCGAGCGCAGAGAGGGTGGAGGCCTGCCGAGGGATCAGCACCCTACCAATTCCCGAGCTGCGGGCGAGCTCGCAGGCGTGCAGCCCGCCGGCACCCCCGAAGCTGACCAGCACGAACCCCCGGGGATCGTGCCCGCGCTCGACCGAGACCAGCCGGATCGCCCGGGCCATGTGAGCGTTGACCACCCGCACGACTGCGCCGGCGGCCAGAATTGGCCGGTCCGGGCCGGCCGGTATGCCGAGCTGCTTCCCCAGCCGATCGATCACTCGGTGGGCGGCGGCTGAATCGAGCTGCAGCTTGCCGCCCAGGAAACGATCCGCAATCATCCGGCCGAGCACCAGGTTGGCATCGCTGACCGTGGGTTGAGCGCCGCCCAACCCATAACAGGCCGGGCCCGGGCTGGCGCCGGCGCTCTGGGGTCCGACCCGCAGGCTGCCACCTCGGTCGACCTGAGCGATCGAGCCGCCGCCTGAGCCAATCGTATGGATGTCCATCATGGGCAGCCGCAGCGGCAATCCGCCAATCTGGCCTTCAGAAGTGAGCTGGGGGCCGGCGGTGGCCAGCGCGACATCGGTCGAGGTGCCTCCCATGTCAAACGTAATCACCCGCTCGAATCCCGCCCGCTGGGCGACCGACAGCCCGCCGATGACCCCGCCGGCGGGTCCGGACAAGATGACTCGGACCGGCTGTTGGCGGGCCTGAACGCCGCTCAGCCTTCCACCGTTGGACTGCATCACCTGCAATCGATCGGCGCCCAAACTGGCCTCGAGCTTTTCCAGGTAGCGGTCCATCGCCGGCATCACATAGGCATTCAGGGTTGTCGTGCTGGCGCGCTCGACCTCTCGGAACTCCGGGAGCAGCTCACTGGAAACCGAGACTGCCAGCCCTGCCTCCCGTAGGGACCTTGCGATTTGCTGCTCGTGGTCGGGACGCAGGAATGAGAACAGCAGGCACAGCGCGACCGACTCGGCGCCGTATTGCTGCAGGGAGTCGAGCAGATCGGGGATTTCCCCCGCTTGGAGCGGGAGCACGACTTCTCCCCGGTGACCGACCCGCTCGGCCACGCCGAAGCAGCCCGGCTGCGGGACCAAAGGCTCTGGCCGGTCCGCCATGAAGTCATATAGCGATTCACGATTCTGACGGCCGATCGTCAGCAGATCCCGAAAACCACCGGTGGTCACAAAAGCCGTGCGGGCGCCTTTGCGCTCCAGCACCGCGTTGGTCGCAACCGTCGAGCCGTGAACGACCACCGAGCCCGGGTCGAGTTCCAGCCCGGACAATCCTTCCAAAACGGCCATCTCTGGAGCATGTGGGGTTGACAGTCGCTTGAAAGATTCGAGCGTCCCGGAGACTCCGTCATACACGACGAAGTCGGTGAACGTGCCCCCGATATCCACTCCAACCCGGATCGCCATGCGCGCAGAGCGGACCAGCGTAACGCCGAGCACGACAACCTGCAAGGTTGGAACTCTGGGAGGCCGCTAGTCGGAGAGGAAGGCGTTCACAACCAGCTGCACATCGAGCACATCGACCCTGGCATCGGCATTCAGATCGGCCCGGGCAACGATCTCCGGCCGGGTCTCGGAGCCCAAGAACACATTGACGCACAGTTGGGCATCGATCACGTCCACCCGGCCGTCTCGATTGAGGTCGGCCGGCGAGTCCGCCTGGGTGGGGAGCGCGGTCGGAGTCAAAGTGGCGCTTGGACTCGGTGACGCGGTGTGGGTCGGGCTCGCGGTCGGAGTGGGGGTCGGGGTCAGGGTCGCGCTTGGCGTAGGCGTGGTGGTCGGTGTCCGGCTGGGGGTCGGAGTCGTCGAAGCAGTCGGGGTAACCGTCGGGCTGACGCTTGGATGCAGGGTAGGGGTGCGGGTCGGAGTCGGGGTTGGCGGAGCGAATGGGACGTCGCTCGACCAGACCGGGCCGGCAGGAGTTCCACCAATCTTGAGCGTCCCGTTGCTCGGTCCGCCGGGGGCGCCAGACGTGTCGTAGGCGGAGGTCCCGGGGGCATCGTCGAGGTGGAACAACGCTGCCGTGTTGGAGTCAGTGAGAAACGGTTGGATCGGCGGCGTGAAGCTCGCGGCATAGCGCACGGCTTTGGACACCCGGAGTTCGTCCACCCAGCCATGGAAGGACTGAAGGTCAGAATTCGCGGCGTGCTTTTCGGCGCCGACGACCAGGAAGACATCGTTGGTGCACGGGCCATCGCACACCTCGAGCAGGGTTGAGCCGTTGGGATAAGAAATGTCGCCATCCGGCCCGTCGGCCTGCGCGTCCAGCTGGCCGTCCACGAACAGCCAGAGCCAGCCATCCGAGAACCGCCGTTGAACGGCGATGTGATGCCAGGCGCCGTCGTCAACGGGCCGGGAACCGCACAGGCTCAGCTCGCCAGTCCCGTTGCCTGCAACGCCGAAGACCAGCCGACCGCCAGCCAGCGACACTCCGTAATCTCGGTCTTGCCCGCCTCGGTCTCGGTCGAGCAGGATGTTGCCGGTCCGCCAGGCCGATCCCGAGGTGCAGTCCGCAGCCAGGGTCGTGTTCTCGCCGGGGACTACTTTCATCCACCATTCCAGGGTGAAGTCCTGCGCCCCGACGTCAACCGGCGGGCCGAGCGAAAGGTCCTCCAGGCGGATCTTCAGCCGGTCCACATCTCCGGCCCCGGTCCCGTAGAAACGAAGTGAGCTGAAACCCGGGAAGTAGTAGGACTGGTAATCGTTGTTGATGGCGCTATAGGCGGCCAGCGAAGACCCATCTCGCTCGAATGAGCCGCTGGTGTAGGGCACCGACCCGGCATGGACTGTCCAGCCGGAGAGCATTACCCCTTCCAGGCTGGCATAGGCTCCGTTGTATTTGAGGCTGAAATGGACGTGGGGGCCAGTCGAGAATCCGCCGGCGCACAACTCGCAGGCGATGGTTCCGACTTTGGCCGCCCGCCCGAGCGGGGCGCCACTGTACAGGTTCCGCAGGTGATAGTAGCTGGTCACCCAACCGCCCCCATGGTCGATTTCTAACCAGCAACTGTAGCCGAAGGGACGGTAGACCGAACCCGATGCCGCAGCTACCGCGTAGAGGTTGGGGGGCGCGCCACAGGTGCCGCCCCCGGTGAAGAAGTCCAGCGAACTGAAGGGCGGCGGGTAGTTGCCTCCATTCCAGCTGTGCGGCCCGCTGGCGGTCCAGGTGGCACCGAGCGGGTAGGGCAGCTGCAGCAAATTGGCAGGTGGGACAGTGAGCGGGTTGATCTGGTTGGCCTCGCTCAGCAAATCCGTTCCTGGAAAGAGGGCGCCGAATACAATCGGAAAGTCAGCCGGCTCGGCGACGTCCTGAATCGAGAAGCCTTCCGGGTAGGCGTCGGCGGCCAGGACCGAGGCCACCGCCGCGGTTCCAGAAGACGTGGAGGCATCCAGAACGGCAACCGATCCGTCGGCGTACCAGATGGCAGGCCCGCCGGCCGGCGAATTGGACAAGACCGGTCTGCGGGCTCCCCAGGTATGCAGGTGCTCATAGAAAGTCGCCGCCAACTGCATCGCGGTCGCCTCGATCCGTTGGCTGACCACGACCGGCGGAGTGCCGACCGGAAGATTGGTCACCCAACTATCCCGGATTTCAAGGACGGTCAGCAACACCTTTGGATTGACACTGGAGTAGCTGGCCCACAACTCGAGATCCGCGGCGTAAGGAGTCAGCGGAGATTTTCGATTGCGCAGGTATGCTCCGACATTGAATGGCCCGACGTTCGGCCCCCAGACGAACTGGCCGTCCGAGAGCAGAGCCGGCGCCGGTTCGAGCCGGTAAGCCGGTCCATTCCAGGTCCTGCCGGCGATCACACCGGCCGGAAGCCAGGTGTTTTCTGCCTCGACCTCGCTGGGCAGCAGCCGCAAGCCGGCGAGCTCGGCCAGGGTCTCGAGGGAGAACAGGCCGGTTCGGACCCTGCGGCCACCGGCGCCGCGCTCAAGTTCGTCGTGGCTGTGCTGCTGGCCAGCTTCGTCGCCAGACCGTGGGGCGGGCTGGACCTTATCCAGGGTGCCGAGCTGGACAGCAATGCAAAGCACGAAACCCAGCCTGAGTGCAGCTGCGCCCCGCATTCTGCTCCGGCCGTTCCCAACTTCAGCCACCTTCGTTCTGCCCCCAGGTGCATGAAACGGGCCGCGACCTGACCCAAGCTGTGGTATTATGCCGAACCATCAGCGGAAAACTTTACCCCACGCCCCTTCTCGAGCGGAAGGGGTTTTCCCTTGAATCGGAGAACTGCAGATGACCTCTAGCTTCATGGCCTCCCCGAAGCTGATGTTTACTTCGGAGTCGGTGACCGAAGGCCATCCGGATAAGATGTGCGATCAACTTTCGGATGCCGTGCTCGATGCCTGCCTTTCCCAGGATCCGTTGTCCAGGGTCGCCTGCGAAGTGGCCTCCAAGACCGGCTTCGTCATGTTCCTGGGCGAGATCACCAGTCAGGCTCAGATCAACTTCGACGAGCTGGCCCGCAAGGTCATCCTGGATATCGGTTATGACAGCGGCGCGAAAGGCTTCGACGGACGAACCTGTGCGGTTCAGGTCGCCATCGCATCCCAGAGCCCGGACATCGCCCAGGGAGTGAACCGGTCCCTCGAAGTGCGCAGCAGCGAAGTCAGTGACGAGGAAGTTGAGACCATCGGCGCCGGCGACCAAGGGATGATGTTTGGCTACGCCTGCACCGAGACCGCGACCCTGATGCCGATGCCGATCTACCTGGCCCACCGATTAACCCGTCGGATGGCGCAGGTCCGCCGCAGCGGCCAGCTCCCGTGGATGCGTCCGGATGGGAAATCCCAGGTCACGATTCAGTACGAATTCGGTCGGCCCGTCCGAGTCGACACCGTACTGATCAGCGCCCAACACGCTCCGGAGGCGCAGCTGAAGGACATCGAAGCCGCGATCAAGGAGCTCGTGATCATGGAAGTGCTTCCGGAGCACATGGTCGATCGGGATTTGAGAGTGTACGTCAATCCTACCGGGCGGTTCGTCACCGGGGGCCCGCTCGGAGATTCGGGCCTGACCGGCCGCAAGATCATCGTGGACACCTATGGAGGGATGGGGCGGCACGGCGGTGGATGTTTCAGCGGGAAGGACGCCACCAAGGTGGATCGCTCGGGGGCCTACGCCGCCCGCTGGGTAGCCAAACATATCGTCGCGGCCGGGTTGGCCGATCGCTGCGAGATTCAGATTGCGTACGCGATCGGGATTGCCCATCCGCTTTCGGTCAATGTAGAGACCTTTGGCACCGGACAACTGGACGACGCAAAGATCGGCTTAATCATCGAGGAGCATTTTGATCTGAGGCCCGGCGCCATCATTCGCGATCTGGGACTGCGCCGCCCGATTTTCCAGCCGACGGCCTCCTATGGTCACTTCGGGCGGGACGACCTGGATCTCCCGTGGGAGCGGCTGGATCGGCTGGAGAGCATTCAGGCCGCCTCAGGGGTGTTGGTGGAACAGGCGTGACCGGAGGCCCGCGAAACTACCCACGGCTTCCCAGATCGCAGGGAAGCCGTTTTCTTTCCGAGTCAGCGGGCGGCCCGCGGCCTGAAGTCGAGGCGACTGAGCCGTGGCCCTGGCCATTCAGCCGGGCCGACCTGGCGGCGGGGCTTCGGCGCCATCTGGCAGATCCCACCGTGTGGGTGGAGCGGGTCGAGCCGGTAACCTTGAGCCACATGCGTCCGTCGATCGGGCGGGTGCGAGGGGCCACCGTGAATTACACCAGTACCGGCGGCGACGGAAGCTGCCGGCTGGTGGTGAAGGAACCCCGCGGCACAACTCGCACCGGCCTGGCCGGGGCTGGACGTCGGGAGGTCGGGGTCTACCGCTACCTGGCCTCCGAGATTCCGGTTCGCTCGCCGAAACTGGTGGCCGCCTCCGAAGCAGGGGACTGGATTGTGCTCGAGGAGCTGCGGCCCGAACGGGGCGCCTCCAAGTGGACCCGAGCCGACTATCGGAGAGCGGTCCACTCTTTGACCGAACTGCACGACCGCTTCTGGGGATTGTCGGAAGACCTGGCAAACTTCCCCTGGCTGAGCCGGCCGCTGGACGCCGATTTCGAGATCCATGTGGCGGCCGCGGCCACCGCCCTGGAGCGGATTGCCGATCACGGCCGGCTGGCCAGCTGGCCGGAACGGGTGCATACCATGGCGCATCTGATCCTGCATGCGGAGCAGGTAGTCGCACCGCTCAGGCAGGAGCCGGCCACCTTGCTGCACGGTGACTACTGGCCGGGGAACATCGCGGTGCTCGAGGATGGCTCCCAGGTCGTGTACGACTGGCAGCTGGCGGGAGTTGGGCCGCCCATGCTGGATGTGGTTGCCTTCGTGCTCAAGAGTGAGTGGTGGTTCGGCTCGCTTCCGCTCGGGCGCGGATTGATCGCCGAGGAATACCGGCAACTGTTAGCCAAGAGTTCAGGGCAGCGCTGGCCCGATGAGCGCTGGGAAGAGTTATGGGATCACGCCTTGATGTGGCGCTTCCTGCAGGAGTGGCTCGACCTGCTGGCGATCTCACCGAGCACCCTGCTGGAGGCCAGGTCGGCGCAGCTCGAAGAGTTGTGGTTCGAACCGTTGGCCAGGGCCGTTGCCCGTCGGTTGATGTGACCTGGGCGCGAGTGGTAAGCCGAGAACCAGAGGCAGGATGAGGCTGATCGATGGCTGATTCGCGTTTGCCCTCCCGGACGGAGGATTTCTCCGAGTGGTACAACCAACTGGTCCTCAAGGCTGAGCTGGCGGACTACGCACCCGTCCGGGGCTGCATGGTCGTGCGGCCCTACGGTTGGACCTTGTGGGAAAACATCACCGCCGCGCTCGACTCGCGTTTCAAAGCCACCGGGCATGTCAATGCGGCTTTCCCACTGTTGATCCCAATGAGCTTTCTCCAGAAGGAGAAAGACCATGTGGAGGGTTTTTCTCCACAGCTGGCAGTCGTCACGATTGGCGGGGGAGAACTGCTGGAAGAACCGCTGGTTGTCCGGCCGACCTCGGAAACCATCATCGGACACATGTATTCCAAATGGATCCAGTCCTACCGAGACCTTCCGGTGCTGATCAACGTCTGGAACAGTGTCGTGCGCTGGGAGCTGCGCACCAAACTCTTCTTGCGCACCACGGAGTTCTACTGGCAGGAAGGCCACACGGCCCACGCTACCGCCGAGGAGGCCCAGGCCGAGACCGAGCGGATGCTGAACGTCTACGCGGACTTTGCCGAGAACGAAGCCGCGGTACCGGTGATCAGAGGGCGAAAGAGCGAGAGCGAAAAGTTTGCGGGGGCAGTGACCTCCTACAGCATCGAGGCGATGATGGGCGACACCCGGGCCCTGCAGGCCGGTACTTCGCACTACCTGGGTGACAATTTCGCCCGGGCTTTCTCGATTCAATACCTCGATCGGGCGAATCAACAGCAATACTGCCAGACCACTTCCTGGGGGCTTTCGACCCGCTTTGTCGGCGCGATCATCATGGTCCACGGAGACGATCAGGGTCTGGTGCTGCCGCCCCGGTTGGCGCCGCATCAGGCGGTGCTGGTGCCGATCTACAAGAACGATCAAGAGCGGAGCGCGGTCATGGAGCAAGTCGAAGCGACCCGCAAGGCGCTCGCCGGCATCCGACTGCACCTCGATGATCGCCAGGAGGTAACCCCCGGTTTCAAATTCAATGACTGGGAGATGCGGGGTGTTCCGGTCCGAGTCGAGATCGGTCCGAAGGATGTCAGCCGCGGGACGGTCACCCTCGCGCGCCGCGACCAACGCAGCCGGCAATCCGTCGGGCGGGATGGGCTGGCGAAAGCCATGGATGAATTGCTCAACGACATCCAGCATTCGATGCTCGAGCGAGCGCGGGAGTTTCAGCGGGCCCACACCCATCAGCCGGAAGACTACGAGAGATTTAAGGAGGCCATTGAGTCGGGATGGGCGGAAGTCTGGTGGTGCGGCGATCCGGCGGATGAAATTCGGATCCAGCAGGATACCAAAGCCACCAATCGGGTCATCCTGCTGGACCAGGAAGCCGGCGAAGGCTCTTGCATCGCTTGCGGAAAAGTTGCCCGGGAGCGGGCCATCTTCGCGCGGGCGTACTGAACCCCCCCGATCCGCCGACAACCCATATGCCTGCGATTGACCCCGTGCGGCTCGCCCGGCAGGTCGTGGATCTGCAGTCGCTTGCCGCGGATCCAGCGGAATTGACCCAGGCCGTGACCAGCTTGACCGGCGAGTATCTCGTTCGCGCTCGCCGGGAACCGGACCCGGAAGCCTCGCTTCCGCCCCCAGTCCATCGGGCAATCCTGCACGCGCTGCAGGTCACTCTTGTTAATGACCCGGAAGCTGGGGCGCGGGCCGCGGCGGCCCTGTGGGGGGCGCCGCCGCTCGCGGCCAAGCTCTTGGCCGCCGGCCTGATCGGATCCTACTCCGAAGACTTCGCGGCCGGCCTGGTGGAAGCCTGGGGCTCCGAGGCGGTTCCGGCGCGAGTGACTCTGCAGCTCGCTGAGGTCGGGCTGACTGGTTGGAGGCGAGCACACCCCGGCGAGTTCTTGCAGCGGGCCGCAGCCTGGCTCGGCGACCGTCGCCGACTATTAGCGCTGTACGCATTGAGGGCGGCGGTCCAGGAGTCGGATTTCGAAGACCTGCCGGCCGTATTTGAACTCTTGGATGGGGTCGGTGGCCGCTTGCGCGGTGAGTCGAAACGGGCGTTTGGATTGTTGATCAAGGCCCTGGCCAGCCGTTCGGAAGTCGAAACTGCCCAATTTCTGGCGGAGCAAATGGAGCGGGGGGGTGCCGGCACGGGCTGGATGAAGACTTTGCTTTCGGACCGCGCCTTCCGTTTACCTCGTTAGGATCGGGATGGTATAATGCCCCGTCTGCTGGTAAACGACCCTTACCGAGTGATGATGCTTACGAAGGAACAGAAAGGCCAAGTCATCGGCGAATACCATCGGCACCCAAACGACACGGGGTCGCCGGAGGTGCAAGTCGCCATCCTGACCCGAAGGATCGAGCAGCTCACCGAGCATCTGAAGCTGCACTCGCAGGATGCCTCGTCCCGGCGTGGCCTGCTGAAGATGGTCGGGCAGCGGCGGCGCCACCTGGCCTACTTGAAAGGTAAGAATTCAGACGCATATCTGGCTCTCACCGATCGATTGGGTATCCGTCGCAAGTGAAGAGGGCCGATCGGCGAGCGGATGGGGTTCACAATCCATCTGCTCGTTTTTTTGCCGGGAGGTCGGAGTGACCTCCTTAGCCGGAACAGAAAGGGATAGGGAAATCGCCTGGAAGCAGGGTCGGGAATTGGAGCCTGGCCTTCAAGCAGCTGCCTTGAAGAACACGCTCCAGTGCCTGACCCTCGCTGGCCCCGGGCCTGGAGGGTTCTGAATGTTAGGTGAGCGAGAGTACCAAGCGGTCGTCGATGGCAAGACCATCACGATCGCGACCGGCGGCTTCGCCGGGCAAGCCGGTGGTGCGGTGACCGTACGCCAGGGGGACACCCTCCTGCTGGCCGCGGCCACCATGAACCGCACTCCCCGCGAAGGCATCGACTTCTTTCCGCTTACAGTCGACTACGAGGAACGGATGTACGCGGGAGGCAAGATTCCCGGTTCGTTCTTCCGCCGGGAAGGTCGCCCGCCGGAGTCGGCAATTCTGATCGCCAGGCTGACCGACCGGCCGCTGCGCCCGCTCTTCCCCAAAGATATGCGAAATGACGTCCAGGTGATCCTCTATTCGCTATCGTCCGATGGCGAAACGCCGATTGACGTCTTGGCCATCCTGGGTGCTTCGGCTGCGCTGACGATCTCAGATATCCCCTTCGATGGACCGATCGCAGCGCTGCGGGTGGGTTTGGATGCCCAGGGTGAGCTCATCATCAATCCGACCTATCAGGAAGCGGAGACCAACGGTCTCGATCTGCGGATGGCAGGCACTCGAGATGCGATCATGATGGTGGAGTGTAACGCCGACCAGCATGACGAGGCGCGGATCCTCGCTGCCCTGGAGGCCGGGCAAAAAGCCATGGGGCCGCTGATCGAAATTCAGCAGCAGATGCGGGCCGAATTCGGGAAGCCAAAGAGTGAGTACCCCTCGGTCGCACTGAGTCCGGAGCTCGGGGTGGCGGTCGACAAGTGGGGCGGAGATCGGCTTTCGGAGCTATCTGCCAAGACCTATGCCAAGGCCGGGTTCTACGATGCGGTGCGGGATTTTCAGAAGGAGGCGGCTGAAGCGCTGCCCGATCTGGATCCGTCCAACATCAGTGAGTATGTGTGGAGCAAGGTGAAGGCCGGGGTGCGGAACCGGATCACGGAACGCGGGGTGCGAATCGACGGTCGAGGTCCGGACGAAATCCGGGAACTCAGTGTGCAGGTCGACCTGAGCCCGCGGGCCCACGGCTCCGGTCTGTTTCAGCGTGGTGAGACCCAGGTGCTGACCCTCGCTACTCTGGGAACGCCCCGTGAACGGCAGGAGTTGGACATCCTGGCTCCGGTCGAAGAGAAGCGTTACATGCATCACTACAACTTTCCACCGTTCTCGACCGGCGAGACCCGGCCGTTGCGCGGCGCCTCCCGCCGCGACATCGGTCACGGTGCGCTGGCGGAACGAGCGCTGCTGCCGGTGTTGCCGACGAAGGACGAATTCCCTTACACCATGCGGCTGGTTTCGGAAGTGCTCTCCTCCAATGGCTCGACCTCGATGGCCTCGGTCTGTGGCTCGACTCTGGCGCTGCTAGATACCGGGGTGCCGATCAAGGCCCCGGTGGCCGGGATCGCGATGGGCCTGGTGAAGGATGGCGACCGACATACGGTGCTGACCGACATCCTGGGCCTGGAAGATCAGCTAGGCGACATGGACTTCAAAGTGGCTGGGACTCGCAAGGGCATCACGGCCCTGCAGATGGATATCAAGATCAAGGGCATCACGCCCCAGCTGATGTCCGAGGCTCTGGACCGGGCCCGCCAAGCACGGCTGGCCATTCTGGACAAGATCGAGCAGCTCATGCCCCAGCCGCGGCCGGAGCTCAAGCCGCACGCCCCACGCATGACGGTGCTGCACATCGACCCGGAGAAAATCGGGGCGGTGATCGGACCGGGTGGCAAGGTGATCCGCGGGATTCAAGATGAGACTGGCGCCCGGATCGACATCGAGGACGACGGCACGATCTACATTGGCGCTACGGAGGGAGCGGGGGCTGAGGAGGCTCGGAAGCGGATCGAGGCGCTGGTCGAAGACGCGGTGATCGGCCGGATCTACACCGGCAAGGTAGTGCGCACGACCGAGTTCGGTGCCTTTGTGGAGATCCTGCCAAACAAGGACGGACTGGTTCATATCTCTCAACTTGCGAGCGAACACGTTGAACAGGTGGAAGATGTGGCCCGGGTGGGGGACGAGATCACGGTGATGGTGACCGACATCGATCCGGCTGGGAAGGTCCGGCTTTCTCGCACTGCGGTGTTGGAAGGTTGGACCGCCGAAGAAGCCATCGAGCGCGACCGGAGGCCCCGGCGGACTGGCAGTGGTGGGGACCGCGGTCGCGGCGGAGACCGTGGGCGGGGTGGAGACCGCGGCCGGGGTGGGGACCGTGGCCGGAGTGGTCGCAGCCCTGGCTCGGGCGACCGAGGCCGGCCGCCCGGATCTGGACGATAGCCGCGAAAACATCAGCCCCCGGTACTCGGGGGCTTTTTCTTGACTCCCGATTCGCCGCCTCGCAGCCCGAATGATTGCTCTGGCTGAACCGTTCAGCTAGAATCGCAGAATGCAAGATCCCATGGCCGCTCAACCGCAACGCGCATCTTCCCCCGATTGGCAACCGGGAACCCGACTGGCGGTCGGAGTGCTCATGGTCGTGCTGGCAGCCTTGGTGCTCTACCTGCTGCGCCAGCTGCTGTCGCCGGTCATTCTCGCCTTCCTGCTCGCCTACATCCTGTACCCCCTGGTTCACCGGCTGGAGGTCCGCCTTCGATCGAGCCGCGGGATCGCGGTCGGGTTGGTCTACTTGGTGATTCTCTTGCTCTTGGGAGGGACAACGACCGGAATAGGGATCGCACTTTCTCAGCTCCTGGTCGGGTTCGGACAATTCCTCGAGCGAATCTCGCAGCAGCTGCCCGCGTTCGTTGACGACTTGATGGTGCTCCAGTTCCAAATCGGCCCCTTCGCAATCGATCTGAGCAGCGTCGAGTATCTTGCCGATAGCCTGACCTCGGCCATCGCTCCGCTGGTGAGCCAGACCGGCAGCCTGCTGAGCGACGTGGCAGGCGCCACGGCCTCCTTTGTTGGCAACGCGCTACTGGTGCTGGTGATCAGCTTCTATGTGCTGCTCTATTTCGAACGCATCCGGGAGTGGTTGATTGCGGCGGCCCCGGCTCCCTACCAGGCCGATGCCCGCGCCCTGCTGGGAGCGACCGGCGTCATCTGGCAGGCATTCTTGCGGGGCCAGCTCATTCTCGGGCTGGTCGTAGGGGTGGCGATGGGTCTGACCATGACCATCCTCGGGGTGCGTTTTGCACTTGGGATCGGACTCATTGCAGGTGTCCTGGAATTCATCCCGATCTTTGGGGCCCTGGTCACCGCAATCATTGCGGTCCTGGTGGCCCTGTTCCAGGGATCCAACAGCTTGGGTCTGACCGCCTTCGGGTTTGCGCTCGTCGTGGCAGGGGCCTCGATTCTGATCCAGCAGGTTGAGAACAACGTTCTCGTCCCGCGGATCATTGGTCACAGCCTGGACCTCAACCCGCTGGTCGTGGTTCTGGCGCTGCTGGCCGCCGGCAGCCTGGCGGGGGTGGTGGGGTTATTGCTCGCCGCGCCGGCGGTGGCGACCCTCAAGCTGATCTTCAGCTACTTGTATTGGAAGACGGTTGGAGTACAGCCGGCCATCACTCAAGTCCCGGCCGAACCAAGCGCCGGCCGTCCTTCCACCCTTCGCCGACTGTGGGGCCGATTCCGGACCCGCCGGAGGCAACCGGAGGCCGGCCCGACTCGTCCCAGATGACCTCAATCCGCGAGTCCCTGCGCCGGCTGATCCAACGCGAGCGCGAACAGCCGGCCAGCGAGTTTTCCTATGCGATCTACTGGACCAAGGTTGCCCGGGGCTGGGACGCCGCCAAGCGCCTCCAGGCCCTGGAGGGGGCGGAACGAACTCTGGCCGGGCCCGACTTTGTCTCGAACGAGTTCGGGCGCCGGTATCGCGTCCCGGAAATCGACGGCTCCGCCCACTCAGGAGCAAGCTTGCTCGCCCTGCGTAAGGTGCTCAAGGCCTTCGAAGAATCGGCCGGCTAGCCTCGAACTCATTTGTCGGAGCCGGGCCGCAGTGCTATCATCCGCCAGAAGCCGGCGATGACCCAAAGAACCGAGCTCATCAGCTGGGAGGAAGTCAGCCGGCTGATCGAGCACCTCATACCTCAATTCGAAACCGAATTCGACGCGATGGTCATCATCACCCGCGGTGGAATCGTCCCGGGGGGGATGCTTTGCGAGGCGTTGAACATCCTCGACGTCCTTACCGCAGCGGTCGACTTCCCATTCGAGAATCAGACTTCGGGCTCCGCCTTGTACGCCTGGCCGGCCTTCATTCAATTCCCCGACGAGGATCAGCTGCGCGGCCGTCAGGTACTGGTCGTTGACGATGTATGGGGATCCGGCCGCACGATCACCGCGGTCAAGAATCGGGTTTCGGCCGCGGGAGGCTTCCCGCACACCTGTGTACTGCACTTCAACCCCTACCGAAGCCTCTTCAGCGAGGCCAAACCAGACTTTTACGCGGCCGTTACCGACGCCCATGTCGTGTATCCCTGGGAGGTCGATCGCGGCGCGGATCGGATCTTGCTCGACGTGCCCCAGTAAGGATCCAGCCGAATGGCTTCCTTCGATTGACAACCCTATGAGCCCCCTGTATAATGGCGACGCGCTTCGGGCTTCTGTTGGCCCGGGACCGTCACGGTACGAAGCTTAGGAGTATTAGGGAAGGAACACTCTTTCACTCCTTAGGAAGGATTGTGGCCTGGTCGGTTTATGAGCGCTGATCAGGCGCTTTTTTTGCATGGACCGTTCTGAAGAATTCCGCAACCTACTGACCGAGGCAAGCTCCGTCCCGGAAGCGAATCGGGGTGATTTGCTGCAAGGCCGGGTCATTGCGGCTGATTCCTACGGGATCATCGTAGACCTCGGTCTCAAACGAGACGGCCTGGTCCCGAGGGCGGACTTGGAGTTGCTGCCTCCAGCAGAAGCCAGACTCAAGATCGGAGATCCGGTCTCGGTGATGGTCGTAGAACCGCTTGATTCGGACGGGAATCTGGTGGTCTCGATCGCCCAGGCCCGTGAAAGCGGCGACTGGCTGCGAGCCCAGAGCCTGTTGGAAAGCGAGGCGGTGGTCGAGGCCGTCGTGGGCGGCTACAACCGGGGTGGTTTGATCATCCCGTTTGGTCGGCTGCGAGGTTTTGTCCCCGCCTCCCACATCACCGATCTGCCGCGGGGCCTGGACGACAGCGGCCAGGCCGAATACATGTCACAGCTGGTCGACAAGCCGCTGCCACTCAAAGTAATCGAGGTAGACCCCCGCCGCCGGCGTCTGGTGCTTTCGGAGCGCAAGGCGATTCGGCAGTGGCGTCAGGACCAGAAAGCCCGGGTGATCGATCAGCTGGCATTGGGCGAGGTCCGGGCCGGGTTGGTCACCAGTTTGCGGGAGTTTGGCGCCTTCGTAGACATCGGGGGAGCCGACGGTCTGATCCACATCTCGGAATTGTCTTGGAACCGGGTCGAAGACCCGTCGGAGATCCTGCGGGTCGGACAGGACGTCCAGACGATGGTGATCCGGCTGGACAAAGAGAGCAACCGGATTGGGCTCAGCCTGAAACGGTTGCAGCCGAATCCCTGGGAAGGGGCCGCCAGCCAGCTCCAGGAAGGGCAGCTGCTCGAGGGAGTTGTGTCCCGCTTCGTACCGGCCGGGGTCTATGTTCGGTTCGACCTGGGTATCGAAGGATTGCTGAAGTCGGCGGAAGGACTTGCCGGCATCTCGCAAGGTGAGAAGGTGCAGGTACAGGTGACTTCCTTCGAGCCTAACAAGGAGCGCCTCGACCTGCAGTGGGCGCAGCCTGCTAATGTCGACCAACCGCTCTAATTCGGAAGTGAGGTGAGGTTTAGATGGCCACAGTAATCCTGCGGCCGAACGAATCCCAGGATGCGCTGCTCAGGCGCTTTCGTAAGAAGGTAGCCAAGAGCGGCATCCTCAGCACTGTGCGCCGTAAGCGTTGGTTTGTCTCAAAGAGCGAGCTGCGGCGGATCCAGCGCAAAAAGTCCATTCGGCGCTTGAAGCGACGCCAGCGCAAGACCGTGTCCTTCGATCAGGGGCGATAGCCGTGACGAAGAAGGAAGAGAAGATCGAGGTCGACGGGATTGTTGTGGAAGCCTTGCCGGCGACTCAATTCCGGGTGGAGCTGGACAACGGGCACGTGGTGCTCGCCTACCTGTCCGGAAAGATGCGCCGGCACTACATTCGCATCCTGCGCGGCGATCGGGTGCGAGTTGAGCTCTCGCCCTACGACCTCACCCGGGGGCGAATCGCCTACCGGTTCAAGAAAGGCGGCAAGGTGATCGAGGAGACACGCTAGGGTCCTGCTCGGCTCATGCCGGCCCTTTGGAATCAAAACCGCCCCCGGTGCTCGGGGGCGGTGTCGTTACAACTGCAGGTCAGGGCCGCCGGAACAGGACCGTCCGCCAGTCGTCGGTCGCCCGGACCTCGACCTCCCGCAGCTCAGCCTCGTGGCCCGCCGCCCTCAGATTGGGGAGGTCGGTATCCAGCAATCCAGACAGCAGCAGCCGACCGGCCGGACGGAGCCGGGCCGCCAGCCCGGCCTGCAGCATCTCGATCAAGGTGTCGGAGTGCAGGTTGGCCACCAGCAGCTCGACCGGATCGATCCGCTCCGCTCCGTCGGCCGGAAAGGATCCCTGTTCCACTTTGACCAATCCGTCCACCGCGTTGCGCTGGACGTTAAGCCGCGCCAGCTCCACGGCCAGCGGGTCAGTGTCAAGCGCCAGGACCCGCCCGGCGCCCAAGCGAGCGGCGGCGATGGCCAGAATTCCGGAGCCGCATCCAAGGTCGAGAACGGTGTCGCCGGGCTGCAGGTCTCGCTCGATGAATTCGAGACAATGCCGGGTTGTGGGATGGGCGCCGGTCCCGAAGGCCATCCCGGGCTCGAGCCGCACCACCAGCCGCTCGCCAGACTCGGGCGCGCTCCAGCTGGGGATCACCATCAAGCGGCGCCCGATCGCCAGCGGCTGATACTCCCGCTTCCAGATCTCGGCCCAATCCTGCTCCGCAACCGAGCGGAAGGAGGGTGGGGGAAAAGGCCGGATCTGGCCGAGGTGCCAGAGACCGGCTTCGAGCTCGCGTTGGCGCCCCGCAAGGAGGCCGTCGACCGGGAACCAGGCCCGCAGCAGAACCGCCTCCCAGTGGTCGTCAAGCCCTTCCAGGGCGACCCCATTCGGCGCGAGCCGTCCGAGCAGCTCCGCCGCGGGTTCGGCCAGTTCCGCCTGGAGCCGGAGAGAGACCTCCAACCAGTTCAATCCACGAGCCCACTGATCAGGTCTTTGAGATCATCCAGCAGGCTGCGGGTCTGGGGTTTGACCTCGGAGCCCAGGGTCTGAGACAGCTGCTCGAACAACCCCCGCTGCTCAGGAGAGAGGGACTTGGGGATCTCGACCGAGATGATGACCAGCTGATCTCCCCGGCCGTTAGATCTCAAATGAGGGACGCCCTTGCCCTTGATCCGAAAGACCTTTCCCGGCTGGGTGCCGGACGGGATGCGCAGCTGCTCCTCCCCGTCCAGGGTGGGGACTGCGATTTCCGATCCGAGGGCGGATTGGGCGACGTTGATCGACAGGTCAAGCAGGATCTCGTCTTTTCGGCGCCGGAAGTAGGCGTGGGGCAACACCTGGACCACCACGTACAGGTCGCCACGTGGCCCGTTGTTGGGCCCGGGCTCGCCCTCGCCGGTGACCCGAATCTGGGTCCCATCGTCGACCCCGGCCGGGACCGCGATCTGGCGAACGACTTGCTGTTGCTCGATGCCGCTGCCCCGGCACACTCGACACGGGGTTGAGACCACTTCACCCCGGCCGCCGCAGTTGGGGCAGGTGGTGACGTTGACCATGGAGCCCAGGAAGGTCTGCCGCACCTGGCGCACCTCGCCGGAGCCCTCGCAGGTTGGACAGCGGGTGGGAGTCGTGCCCGGCTCAGCACCGGTTCCCCGGCAGCGCGAGCAGATGTCCCTCCGGACAAACTCGATATCCTTCTCGGTCCCGAAGACCGCTTCTTGGAATTCAAGCCGCAGGTCGTAGCGCAGATCCGCCCCGCGGCGGGGGGCGCCCCGGCGGCGTCGGCCGCCCATCCCGAACCCGAAGAACTCCTCAAAGATGTCGCTGAATCCGAAGTCGAAATCGGTGGGCATGCCCTTCAGGCCGGCATGGCCGAATCGGTCGTAGGCCGCCCGGCGCTGATCGTCGGAGAGCACGCCGTAGGCTTCGTTGATTTCCTTGAAGCGATCCTCGGCCCCCGGATCGTGATTCACGTCCGGGTGATACTGCTTGGCCAGCCGGCGATAGGCGCTCCGCAAGTCGTCGGCGGAGGCATCCCGGCCAACCCCCAAGGCTTCGTAGTAATCTCGTTTCTCTGCCATCTGGCTAAGGGGCCGGCGAAGGGCTTGAGTTCTGCCTGCGCCGGGAGGGGTTAGGTCCCAGAATGCTCGCGGCCAACCCCGTCGCCCGAGGAGGAACCATTCTTGCCTCCCGCGGATGGGCCGGATTGAACCTTGGCGGCCACCTCTCGAACGGCCGCCAGCAATTCGTTGGACATCTTGCGCAGCCGCTCGGTGTCCGCTTCCTCCATTGCCACTTCCAGGTCCCGCAATTTGGACTGGAGGTCGGATCGGGCGCCCTCGGGGATGTGTTCTTCGTTCTGGTCGAGGACCTTGCGGGCGTTGTAGACCGCGTTGTCGGCGACGTTGCGGGCCTCGGCCCGGTCGCGCCGTTCGGCGTCCCGGCCGGCGTGCAGCTCGGCATCCGTCCGCATCTGCTCGACTTCGGCTTCGGTCAGCCCGGAGCTGGCGGTGATCGTAATATGCTGGGTCCGGGAGGTGGCCTTATCGGTGGCGCTGACGTTCAGAATTCCATCGGCGTCGATGTCGAAGGTGACCTCGATCTGGGGCACCCCGCGGGGGGCGGTCGGGATTCCGTCCAGCCGGAACTTGCCGAGCGACTTGTTGTCGGCCGCCATCGAGCGCTCGCCTTGCACGACGTGTATCTCAACTTCGGTCTGGTTCTCAGCCGCGGTCGAGAATACCTGAGTCTTGCGGGCCGGGATGGTGGTGTTGCGTTCGATCAGGGCGGTTGCCACTCCGCCGAGGGTCTCGATCGATAGGGAAAGCGGAGTGACATCCAGCAGCAGGATGTCCTTGACCTCTCCACCCAGCACGCCTGCTTGAATCGCGGCCCCGACTGCCACGACCTCATCTGGGTTCACGCCCTTGTGGGGCTCCTTTTCGAAGATCTTGCGGACTGCCTCCTGCACTGCGGGCATCCGGGTCATCCCACCGACCAGGATTACTTCGTCAATCTCGGCGGCCTTGAGCGAGGCATCCTGCAGCGCCTGGGTGCAGGGTGCCACGCAGCGCTCGATCAGATCCTCGGTGAGCTGTTCCAGCTTGGCCCGGGTCAGGGTCAGATTCAGGTGCTTGGGACCGCTCGCATCGGCGGTGATGAAAGGCAGGTTGATCTCGGTCTGGGCCACGGTCGAGAGCTCGATCTTGGCTTTCTCGGCGGCTTCCCGCAGTCGCTGCAGGGCCTGGCGATCTTGCCGCAGGTCGATGCCCTGGTCGCGGCGAAATTCCTCCACCACCCAATCGATGATGCGTTGGTCGAAGTCGTCCCCGCCCAGGAAGGTATCCCCGTTGGTGGACTTAACTTCGAAGACTCCGTCGCCGACATCCAGGATCGAGATGTCAAAGGTGCCCCCGCCCAGATCGAACACGGCGATCGTCTCGTCGGTCTTTCGATCCAGGCCATAGGCCAGGGAGGAGGCGGTCGGCTCGTTGATGATCCGCAGCACTTCCAGCCCGGCGATCTTGCCGGCGTCCTTGGTCGCATTGCGCTGGGAGTCATTGAAGTAAGCCGGAACCGTGATCACCGCCTGAGTGACTGCTTCGCCGATGTAGGCTTCGGCATCGGCCTTGATCTTGGCCAGGATCATGGCCGAGACCTCGGGAGGCGCATATTCTTTGCCGCCCATGTGGACCCGGACATCTCCGTTGGCGGCGCCGGTCACTTTGTACGGAACCAGATCGAGCGCCCGCTGGACCTCCGGGTCGCTGTGTTTGCGGCCCATGAACCGCTTGATCGAAAAAATGGTGTTGTCGGCATTGACAATGGCCTGCCGGCGTGCCACCTGGCCGACGAGCCGCTCGTTGGTCTTCGGATTGATGGCGACCACCGAGGGGATCAGCCGGCTGCCCTCCGACGAGGTGATCACGGTTGGCTCGCCGCCTTCCATGACTGCCACAACCGAATTCGTGGTTCCCAGGTCGATCCCGATAATCCGTCCCATGTCTAGATCACCCTATTTGGCGACCCGTACCAGGGCCGGCCGGAGCACGCGATCTCCCATTCGGTATCCCCGCCGCACGACCTCGATCACCTGACCCTCGCCATGGCCGTCGCTCTCCTCATGTGAGAGAGCCTCGTGCAATACCGGATCAAAGCTAGTGCCTTCGGCAAGGATTTCCTCCACTCCTTCGGCGATAACAAGGGCAGACAGTTTGCGGTAGATCAATTCGATCCCCTCCGCCCAGGAAGCTGCGTCGCCGTCGGAAGGGCGATCCTTCAGGGCACGTTCCAAATCGTCCAATACCCCCAGAAACCTCATCAAGGTGTCGCCGGCGATTCGCTCGCGGGCCTCCGCCTGTTCGCGCTCGATCCGCTTCTTGTAATTGGCGAACTCGGCTCGGGCCCGCTGCCAGCCATCGAGGTACTCATCGGCCTGAGCCTTGAGGCTCTCCAGCTCGGAGTGGATAGGTTCCGAGGCGGCCTCCGGTTCCATATCCGCGGCGGGCAATTCGTTCTCAGTCAACTCGGCCTCCGCCGGAGCTTCCATCGGAGGACTGTCGATTTCCTGCCCGGAGCGATCTGAATCGGCGGGCTCTGGTTTGTTGTTGCCGGATTTCGTCACATTGCCCTCGTCGGGTCTTCTCTAACTGGCGAATGCATCCACTACCAGATCGCTCATCAATCCGGCCACGTAGCGAACAGCGGAGATGCTGCGCCCGTAAGACATCCGGGTTGGGCCGAGGACCCCCAGGGTTCCGGTGGCAAAGCCGGCTGCCCCGTAGCGGGCAAGGACCATGGAATAGTCCTTGAGCTCTTCCCAGGCGCCCTCACCCCCGATGACCACCTGCACTCCTCCGACTCCGGGGCTGAGAGCTTTGGCCAGGACTTCCTCCAACCAGCTGTGCTCTTCCAGCAGGCGCAGGGCGTTGCGGCCGCTATCGGCATCGGCGAACTCCGGCTGGGCCAATACGTTGGCCAACCCATCCCGATGGATCGCGCCGGCCGAGAACTCGTCGGCCCGCTGCAGAGTCTCCGCCACCAGAGCCGCAATCTCCTTTCCCAAGGTATCAAATCGGGAGGATTGGGCGCGAATCCCGGCGGCGTCTTTGCGAGTGCAGTGCCGGGTGATCAGCTCGGCGGTTTGGCGCAGCTGGTCCTGGGGGATCACCTCGGACAGGGTCAGCATTTGCTGCCGGACGTCCCCACCTTCCAGCACGAGCACCATGAGCACCTGTCGGCCCTGGGTGCCGATCAACTCGAGCAGCTTGAGGGCGGCCCGCTCCGGATGAGGAGCGGTAACCAGCGAGGCTACCCGAGAATGGTGGGCTAACACGGAGGCCGCCAGCCGCATCCATTCGTCGACATCGCCTCGAGCCTGATGAAACTGATGGCTGATCAGGCGCTTATCGCTGACTGGGAGCTCGGTGTCCCCGAGCAATCGCCCGACGAAGTAACGGTAGCCTTGCTCGGTCGGCACCCGGCCGGCCGAAGTATGCGGCTGGCGGAGGAATCCGGATTCGGTCAAGGCTGCCATCTCGTTGCGAACCGTGGCAGAACTGACCCCCAGGTTGTAGCGCTCCACCAACTGCTTGGAGCCCACCGGGCGGGCGTGTTCGATGTATTCGTGGACGACGAGCGCCAGCACCGTTTCCTGGCGCTCGCTCAGCAACTCGACATTCATGCTATAAACTCTTAGCACTCTCAGATCGAGAGTGCTAATAAGGTGACGCCCATGATACCATGCGGCTCAAATGAGCGTCAATAGGGGTGGTGGGCTAGAGACTCGAATCGATCGAGATGCCATACTCGCTTGACACCTTTAACCGGCTCCACTACACTGCCCGGCCGCCGATTCTGGGGCGGCGAAGCGAACCATCACATGGCGGATATCCCTGAGCTAACCGAGGAGGCTTTCCAGGCCGAAGTCCTGGAGGCCGAGCTGCCGGTTGTGGTCGACTTCGGGGCCGAGTGGTGTCATCCCTGCAAGCAGCTCGACCCGGTCGTCGAGGAGCTCGCCAAGGACTGGAACGGGAAGGTTAAGTTCTTGAAGGTCGACGCGGACACCAATGTCGATACCACGATGCGCTACCAGGTATTCGGGCTGCCGACATTGATCCTCTTCAAGGACGGCGAGCCGCGAGAGCGCCTGACCGGGTACCAGCCGAAGCACCGGATCGTCCACCATTTTGGCCCCTACATAGACCTCGAAGGTTAACCGAAGGTCCAGCCAGCCGGGCAGACCGGCACTCGTCGCCTTGCCCCTTCGGATTGACAGGGTTCCTCCCGGCGCGTATTCTTGGCCAGCCAGGCAAGCTTAATGGAACGAAAACGAATTCTCACAGGGGATCGCCCGACCGGGCAATTGCACCTCGGCCATTACGTCGGGTCGCTACAGAACCGGCTCCGGCTGCAAGACAGCTATGAGTGTTTCTTCATCATCGCTGATCTGCACACCCTCACCACGCGCCCCGAGAAAGACTACATACGCCAGGTCGGCGAATTCGTTCGTGAGCTCGTGCTCGATTACCTTGCCGTCGGGATCGATCCGGAACGGAGCGTGATTTTCGTGCAGTCCGGCGTCCCCGAGACTTTTGAGTTGAATCTGATCTTTGAGATGCTGATTACCGTCCCGCGGCTGGAGCGGCTGCCCAGCCTCAAGGACATGGCCCGGGATGCCAACCTGGAGGCCCTGCCGTTTGGGTTGCTTGGCTATCCGGTTCTGCAGGCGGCGGACATCCTGCTGCCGCGGGCCACCCTGGTCCCGGTCGGCAAGGACAATGAAGCCCATGTAGAGGTCAGCCGGGAGATCGCCCGGCGATTCAATCGTCTCTATGGCGAGGTCTTCCCGATTCCGGAGGCGCTGATCGGGGAAGTCCCCACCCTGGTTGGGACCGACGGGCAAGCCAAAATGAGTAAATCGCTGAACAACGCGATCTTCCTGGCCGACGACCCGAGCAGCGTGGAAGCCAAAGTGATGCGGATGTACACCGATCCCAAACGAGTTTCGGCCGACATCCCCGGAACGGTAGAAGGGAACCCGGTCTTCGCCTATCACGATGCGTTCAATCCGGACAAGGCCGAGGTGGCCGAACTCAAAGAGCGCTATCGAAAGGGCAAGGTCGGAGATGTGGAGGTCAAGCGGAAGCTGATTCAGGCCTTGAACCAATTCCTGGCCCCGATCCGTGAGCGGCGGGCGCAGTTCAGCCGCTCGACTGTGGAGCAGTTGATCGTAGAGGGTACCCGGCGGGCCCGCCGCGAAGCACAGGAGACCATGAGCCTGGTGCGGGAGGCGATGGGACTGTACCGGCCGATCGAATGAAATGGCGCACGGCGAGCGGCCGCTGCTGACCCCTAGGGTATAATCTGCGCCGCGTTTCCAAAACGGCATGGCCCAGCCAAAAATTCGCGTCCTGATCGCCAAACCCGGGTTGGACGGCCACGATCGCGGGGCCAAGATCATCGCCCGGGCGCTGCGTGACGCCGGGATGGAAGTGATCTACACCGGGCTGCGTCAGACGCCGGAGATGATCGCCGAGGCCGCGCTGCAGGAAGACGTGGACATCGTGGGCCTTTCGATCCTCTCCGGTGCCCATCTGACGCTGGTTCCCCGAGTCATGGAGCTGCTCAAGCAGCAGGGGCAGCAACGGGTCCGGGTGATGCTGGGGGGCATCATCCCGGATGATGACCGGCCGAAGCTGGAAAGCATGGGGGTGGCCGGGGTCTTCGGACCGGGCACCAGCACCGCGGCCATCGTCGAAGCCTTCAGCCGGGCCGTCGAGCCCCAGGTGCTGAGGGCCACGGAGGGATGAGCCTCGTCCCGCCGGTACTGGCCGGCGATCGCCTGGCGCTCGCCCGCTTACTCACCCAGCTCGAAAACGAAACTCCTGAAGGGCTGCAAGATTTCTCCGCTCTATACTCCCGAACGGGCCACGCCCATCGAGTCGGAATCACCGGCGCGCCGGGGACCGGTAAATCGGCGTTGGTCAACCGGCTGGCCATGGAACTACGCTCCCAGGCCGACCCGCCGCAGATCGGCATCCTGGCCGTGGATCCCAGCAGCCCTTTCACCGGAGGCGCCATCCTGGGCGACCGGATCCGGATGCGGGATCTCTCGGGGGATCCCGGGGTGTTTATCCGTAGTATGGCCAATCGCGGGGCGCTGGGAGGCCTGGCCCGCACGAGTTCGAATCTGGTCGCCGCGCTCGATGCGGCCGGTTTTGGGATCATCTTCATCGAAACCGTGGGCTCGGGTCAGGCCGAGGTCGACATCGCCACCACGGCCCACACCGTGGTGGTCCTCGACGCCCCGGGAATGGGAGACTCGATCCAGGCCCTCAAGGCCGGAGTCTTGGAGATCGCCGATATCGTCGTGGTGAACAAGTCGGATCTGCCCGGAGCCAAGACCACCCTGGCCGCGCTGCGGGCTACCCTCGGGTTGGCGCCGGCGGCCCGCAACCGGGACAGTGAATCCGCCTGGACTCCTCCGCTGCTGCTGACCAGTGCAACCACCGGAGAGGGGATCCCGAAGCTGGCGGGCGCGATCCGAGAGCATCGGCGGGTCCTCGAGCAGTCCGGCGAATGGATGATCCGCGAGCGGGAGCGGGTCGAGCAGGAGGTGGGGCGGCTGCTGCGGGAGCGGTTGGCCGAGAATTTTCTCAGGGCCCAGCCGGATGGCCTGTATGAGGAGGCCCTCCGGAAGGTTTTGGCCCGGGAGGCTTCGCCCGGTACGGTAGTCGAACAGCTGGTGGAGGGCGCAGTTGCGGCGGCCTGAGTCAATGCGAGGTGGGATGTTTGGATACGGCGACATCAAGTTGTTCGCCGGCACGGCCAGCCAGAGCTTGGCCCAGGAGATCGCCGATTATCTCTCGCTGCCGCTGATCGAATACGATCTCATCGAGTTCGCCAACGAAAACCTGTTCCCCCGGCTGCGGGGCAGCGTTCGCGGGCAAGACGTCTACCTGATTCAATCTCTCAATTCCCCGGTCCATCGCAACATCATGGAGCTCTTGCTGATGATCGACTGCCTGAAGCGCGATTCAGCCGGGCGAATCACCGCGGTGATTCCATACATGGCCTACGCCCGCTCAGACAAAAAGGACCAGCCCCGGGTCCCGATTGGAGCCCGGCTGCTGGCTGACATGATCGAAGTGGCCGGGGCCGATCGCTATATGACGATCGATCTGCATGCGGGGCAGATCCAGGGTTTCTTCTCGATCCCGGGCGATGTATTGACCGCCTTCCACTTGTTGAGTGACTACTTCCTCGGAAGAGATCTGAAAGACGCCGTGGTGGCGACCGCCGACCTGGGTTTCGCGAAGAAGGGCCGCAATTTTGCGGCCAAGCTCGGCACACCGCTGGCCTTCGTCGAAAAACGGCGGGCCGAAGAGGATCCGCGGGCCAGGGCGACCACCGTGATCGGGGAAGTTGAGGGTTGTGACATCATTCTGGTCGACGACGAGGTCCTGACTGCCGGGTCGGTGGTCGAGGCAGTCGAATTGCTCAAGCAGCATGGGGCCCGGGAGATCTCGCTGTCCTTCGCCCACGCCTTGCTCGTACCGCCGGCGGTCGAGAGGCTCCGCAAGCTGCCGCTCAAGGAGTTGGTCACGACCAACACGGTCGACATCCCGCGGGAGAAGCAGATGTCAAACATGACCGTACTTTCGGTCGCGCCCATGCTCGGAGAAGTCATCCGGCGGGCCCACGAGGGGCGGTCGGTCGGCGAACTGTTCAACGAGTGACGGCGCTCCGCGGGGCTCCGGCTTCGCTGATCCTATCGCATCGGGTTCGACAGGCTTGGCGGGTGGTGCGCGGCACGGCGGAAGGTTTCAATCGGAACGAGGCCGGGCTGCGGGCCGCGGCCCTGGCTTACCAAGGACTGCTGTCCCTCTTTCCGCTGCTGCTGTTCCTGGTTTTCCTGGCCAGCGAAGTAATTGCTCTGGGGGATGTCCGCCCGCGGCTCGACGAGTACCTCGAGCGCGCCCTGCCAACGGCAGCCGGTATACGGTTCGTGGGAGAGATCATCGACGAGACCCTTCGCAAAGGCCGATCCTTCGGCCTGGTGGGCGGCCTCGGCTTGCTGTGGACTTCGTCGGCGCTGTTCAGCCACCTGGAATCCAGTTTGAACGTGATCTGGAATGCCCCCCGCCGGGCGGTGTGGTCGCGCCGGTTGCGGGGCCTGCTTGGAGTGTTGATCCTGGGTACTCTGTTCATCCTGGCGATCGCAGTGAGTGCACTGCCGGCGCTGCCGTTCCTCGATCAAGACAATCCAAGGCTCGCCGTGCTCGACCTTGGGATCGGGGTGTTAGCCGAGATTCTGCTCCTGTGGTTCATCTACCGCTGGCTGCCCAATACGCCGGTGCGCTTCGTCTCGGCCTTGGCCGGAGCGGTGTTCGCTGCCCTGCTGTGGGAAGCCGCCCAGCTCGGCTTCCGAGTGTATCTGACCACCGGGCTGGCCAACTTTGGTGCGGTGTACGGGACGCTGGCCTCGGCCATCGGTCTGATCCTCTGGGCCTATCTGACCGGGATCATCCTCTTTCTGGGCGCCGAATTCAGCGCTGCTCTGCAGCGTGAGGTCTGGCCCCGGCCAAGTTCGTAGCCGAATCCATATGTCCACCTTGCTCGTGAAGAATGCGGATTTGCTGCTGACCATGGATCCGCCATCGGGCCGGATCGCCGGCGGTGGAGTGTTTGTGCGGGACAACGTCATCGAACAAGTGGGACCCAGCGAAGGCCTACCAACGGACGCCGACCGAGTCTTCGACGCCTCGGGGATGCTGGTCCTGCCTGGCCTGATCAACACCCACCATCACCTGTACCAGACCCTCACCCGAGCTTTGCCGGGCGCCCAGGACGTCGAACTCTTCGCCTGGCTGACCCGCCTGTATCCGGTGTGGGGGGAAATGGACGACGGGGCGGTCTACGCTTCCGCCCTCATCGGGATGGCCGAGCTGATCTTGAGCGGCTGTACCACCACGACCGACCATCTGTACATCTATCCCAACGGCAGCTCGCTCGATGCGACCATCCGGGCGGCCCAGGAGATCGGCATCCGATTTCACCCCACTCGCGGATCCATGAGCCTGGGGAAGTCGAAAGGCGGTCTGCCGCCGGATCACCTGGTTGAAGCCGAGGCCGGCATCTTGCGAGACTGCCGGCGGGTGATCGAGCGCTACCACGACCCGAAGCCCTACTCGATGCTGCGAATCGGGTTGGCGCCGTGCTCGCCATTCTCGGTGACGGCCGATCTGATGCGGGAGACGGCTGCGCTGGCCCGGTCGTCCGAGCAGGTCACTCTGCATACCCACGTTGCCGAGACCTTAGACGAGGAGCGATTCTGCTTGGAGCAGTTCGGGGCCCGGCCGGCCGAATACATGCGGAGGCTCGGCTGGGTGGGGCCGGACGTCTGGTGGGCGCATGCCATCTGGCTCAATGATGAGGAAATCCAGATGTTGGCTGAGACCGGAACCGGGGTTGCCCACTGCCCGAGCTCCAACATGCGGCTGGGCTCCGGGATCGCCAAGATCCGTGAAATGCGGGATGCCGGGGTGAGAGTCGGGATTGCCGTAGATGGATCGGCCTCGAACGACGGGAACGACGTGCTGCTGGAGACTCGAATGGCCCTGCTGCTGCAGCGAGTGGGGAAGGGGGCCGCGGCCTTCGCGGTGCAGGAGGCGCTCGAGCTGGCCACCCTCGGTTCGGCGGCGGTGATCGGGCGAGACGATCTCGGCCGCCTCGCTCCAGGCAAAGCGGCCGATCTAATCGGTTATCGGCTGGATCGGCTCGAGTTCGCCGGAGGGGCTGTTCACGACCCGGTGGCCGCGCTGTTGTTGTGCACTGCCAAGGGGGTTGACCTTTCCGTGATCAATGGTCGAGTCGTGGTCGAGGACCGCCAACTGTTGGAGTTCGACCTCCCGGGTGCAATCGCCAAACACGACGCGATCGCGGCGGCAATGGCCGCCAGGCACCCACTCCCGGTCTAATCGGAAAGCTCGGTAGTCGAGCCCGTCAGGCCCAAGGGCCGCCCGCGGCCCTGATCCACGTCAAGGCGGCCGCGTTCAGGGCGCGAGGTCGCGCCGAACCTTGTCGAACTGATCCTTCGTAATCTCGCCGCTGGCGTAGCGGGCTTTGAGAATCCCGAGCGGGCTTGCCGCGATTGACAACGGCTAGAAAATAGGCTAGAGTAAAGCCTAATTTAGGCACGCTTAAAATTTCACTTTTCTAAGGGAGTTCAAACCATGGCAAGCAAACCGGAACGCACCGGGGCGGTCGACCGGCGCGGTTTTCTCAAAGCGGGAATTCTGGCGGGCGGGCTAACCGCCGTGGCTGCCGGTGCAGCCGGCCGAAAGGAGTCAGCGGGTTCGGGCACCCTCTTCGATCACGGCCTGGGCTCACCCCCTCATTCGGATCATGGCCCGGCGGGTACGGTGGGGATGGTGGACAACGCCTCCAATGGTTTCGATCCCCACGAGCTGCTGCATGACTGGGATTTTGGCCAGGTCAGCACGCTGCCGAGCGGCCAGACGCTGCGCGAGTACGAGATCACCGCCTCGGACAAGGAGATCGAAGTCGCCCCAGGCGTATTCTTCCCCGCCTGGGTCTACAACGGCCGGGTGCCCGGCCCCTCCTTGCGGGCGATCGAGGGCGATCGGATCCGGATTGACTTCATCAATGCCGGCAGCCATCCCCACACCATCCACTTCCACGGCATTCACGCCGCGGCAATGGACGGGGTGCCGGGGGTCGGGGCCGGCGTGATCGAACCGGGGGACCGGACAGTCTACGAGTTTGACGCCCGGCCGATGGGCTGTCACCTGTACCATTGCCACTCGCTTCCGCTGAAACGGCACATTCACAAGGGCCTCTACGGGGCCTTTGTCATCGATCCCGATCCCAATCGCTATTCCGGCGAGGAAGTTGCGATCGCCCGATCCCGCAACCACCAATTCGCGGAGAATCGAGAGGTCAACGAGATGGTGATGGTGATGAACGCTTTCGACACCAACTTCGACGGGGACAACGAGATTTACGCGGTGAACACGGTCGCCTTCGCCTACGCCAACCCGCCGATTCAGATCCGGCGCGATCAGCGGCAGCGGCTGTACCTGATCAATATCACCGAGTTCGATCCGATCAACTCGTTTCACCTGCACGCCAACTTCTTCGATTACTACGATCATGGAACGAACTTGAAGCCGACCCTGAAGACCGTCGACACGATCATGCAGGCCCAGGCCCAGCGCGGGATCCTCGAGTTCTCCTTCGCAGACTTTGAACCCGGGCTGTACATGTTCCACGCCCACGTCAGCGAATTTGCCGAACTGGGTTGGATGGGCTTCTTCGATGTGGTCGAGTGAGGCACGCCCATGACTGCCGTATCCACTGAGTCGGTTCGACCTGCCCGCCGTTTCCCCTTCTGGGCTTCGGCCTTGCTGCCATTGCTGGCGCTGTTTGCAATGCTCTCGGTGTTCGCTTTCGGCGATCCGTTGGCGCTGTTCAAGGCCAACCTCCCGCCGGTCGAGAGCCTGACCTTCGAACGTACCCGGGTGGTGCCGGACGGATTCGAAGTCACCCTCACCAACTCCGGTCCGGACCCGGTGACCGTTGCGCAGGTCCTGGTCGACGATGCCTACTGGCAGTTCACGATCGAGCCCAGCGCCACCCTCCCCAGGCTGGGGCGGGCGCACATCAAGATTCAGTACCCCTGGGTGGCCGCCGAACCGCACGCCATCCGAGTGATCACCAATACCGGGGTGACCTTCGACGGGGAGGTTGAACTGGCGGTCGTCACTCCCGTGGCTGGGACGCGGGAATTCTTCGCCTACGGATTACTGGGGGTGTACGTCGGAATCGTTCCGGTGGGGCTGGGGATGCTCTGGTTTCCGGCCATGCGCCGGTTGGGAGAGCACTGGTTGCAGACTATTCTGGCGCTCACCCTGGGCCTGCTGGTCTTCCTGTTGATCGACACCCTGCTGGAGGCGTTTGAGGTCGCGGGGACCCTGCCGGATGTGTTCCAAGGTATTTCCCTGGTCCTGTTCGCGGCTGTGCTGACCTGGTTTGCGCTGCTGGCGGTCCGCTCGAAGGGCGGTGGCGCTCCAAAGCTGAATGGTGCCCATCCCGGGATGCCGCTGGCCATCTTGCTGGCGATCGGGATTGGCCTGCACAATCTGGGGGAGGGATTGGCGATTGGAGCCGCCTTCTCCCTCGGGGAAGCCGCCCTGGGCTCTTTCCTGGTGATCGGGTTCACGCTGCACAACGTCACCGAGGGCGTGGCGATTGCCTCGCCCCTCCTGCCTCAGGCCCGGGTGACCGAGCCGGCGTTTCGGGCCCCGAGATTTGCGAATTTCCTGGGCCTGATGTTGGTGGCCGGCGCCCCGGCGATCCTGGGGGCCTGGATCGGTGGGTTCGCCTTTTCTCCGATCCTGACCGCGGTGTTTCTCGGGGTGGGGGTGGGGGCGATCTGGCAGGTCATCGTTGAGGTCGGGG